>Ga0187771_10003805_pt1 | contig 10592 bp, 10 predicted proteins | sample 0116_SJ02_MP15_1_FD_133139 | JGI IMG/M metagenome (GOLD analysis project Ga0187771, IMG submission 133139) | Tropical peat soil microbial communities from peatlands in Department of Meta, Colombia - 0116_SJ02_MP15_10_MG | ecosystem: Environmental > Terrestrial > Soil > Wetlands > Peat | place... | reverse complement strand
TCGGTTCGCGGACAATCCGATATCTCTGAGTACTCCGTAGGCCGTAGCAACGCGCTTGTCTTTGTCGCTAATCAACGGGAACGGTAACTGGTATTTCTTTGCGAATTTGTCGTGGGATTGAATACTGTCAAGGCTGACGCCTACTATTTCTGCGCCCATGTCCCTAATTGGCTGTATATTATCCCTGAAGCTGCAAGCTTCCCGCGTGCAGCCCGGCGTATCGTCCTTAGGATAAAAGTAGAGCACGACGTTCTTCTTTCCAGCAAAATTTTTGAGCCCCAATCGGCTGCCGTCCGAAGTTGGTCCCTCGAAGTCGGGGGCTTTGTCTCCCGCTTTGACTTTAATTTCCATTGAATGATACACTTCCGAATCTTAGGCTTGTTTGTTGAAACTATTGTTCACATACGTGGCAGGAATCTGTGTCCATGCCTGGTTCTAACTTCTTGTGAAGGTCACACATGTATCTATTTCTGCGAACGTATTCGCACGCAGCCTCAATTCTGCTCATGACTTCGATCGGCTGTGCTTTCTGTGAAGAAACCATTTCAGCGATTTCCGTGGTGGCTTGGTCGATTTCCCTTATACCAGTGAGCCTTATAGCGGCACCGCGTTTCTCATGAAGGTACTTGCTCACTGCGGGTTGGGTAACCCCCAGAAGTCTAGCTGCTTCTTGTTGCGTCATCCCGTGATCTTCAACCAGCCTCTTGACGATGAGCGCTCTAATGGCTGGGATGACGGATTTTGAAGCTAACTCCTCGGGGAGTATCATAGGCATTTTGAAATTCCACTACTCCGATTATGACGGAGGTTATATAAACGTGCTATGGCCGTTTTCTCACTCAGACCCTTTCTTGCGTTTCGCTCGGTAGAAGAATATCGTGCGGCCTCGCCTCTTCGGCACCTGAGGGGCTAAGGGCTGCAAGTTTTGCTTTCGACCATAGTTCCTGTATGTTTCTTGCACCCGCGTACCCCATTGAGGCCTTCAATCCTGAAACGAGTTCGTCCAGTACTATGCTCACTTCACCTTTGTATGGAACCCAACCTTCAACGCCTTCGGGTACCCCTTTGGATGGCATGCTGTAGCGGTCAAGCGAGTAACGTTTCGCGCGCGCAGTAGGGCTTCCCATCCCTCTGTATTGCTTGTAGTATCGTCCACCAATCGTGATTAGCGTCCCAGGGGATTCCTGGCAGCGCGCGAAAAGGTTACCAATCATAACCGCCGACGCGCCTGCAGTCAGTGCAAGGGCAACATCTCCAGGCGTACGAATCCCACCATCAGCGATGATGGGTATTTTTACGCCATATTTCGTAACGGCATCTGAAACTTGTGCAGTTGCGAACAAAGTCGGAGACCCTGCCTTGGTTACTTCAGTCGTTGTGCAAATTGAGCCAGAACCAATCCCCACTCTGAAGCCACCGACCTGTTCAAGTTCAGTAATCACGTCTTCAGCTGCCTCGTACGTCCCGATGTTGCCGACAACTACATCCGCAGAGACTTCGGACATCAGTTTCTTGGTTGCAGTGAAGACGTTTTCATTGTGAAAATGTGAAACGTCGGTGACTAGAATGTCGGCGTACTCGTCGAGCTTCTTCGCCCTATCCAGGTCGTACGGGGACACCGCCGCGGCGCAAAGTAGTTGCCCATTCTCGTCCCGACCAGCGTCTGGGTATTTCCCTCTGAGTAGTATGTCCTTGAAGGTTATGAGCCCTGTCAGTTCTCCAGTTCTTTTCACGATCGGGAGTTTCTCGATTTTGTGATCTCGAAGTAATCTCTGGGCTTCGTCGATGCTGATTCCTTCTTCAGCCTTCACAACTTCTTTCGTCATTACCTGTCTCACGGAGAGGCTCGGCTGAGCGAACCTAACGTCCCGCCCGGTCACAATGCCGACAAGCCTTGTTCCATCAACTACTGGTAGCCCCGAAATGTTGTGTTTTTTCATCAACGCCAAGGCTTGGCCAACGCTGTCCTCAGGCGTCACAGTTATGACATCTCGGATTATGAGTGCTTCAGCTCTCTTGACGCGTTTTACCATCTCAACTTGTTCTTCCGCCGGGCAGTTCCGGTGTACAACGCCTAAGCCACCCTGTCTCGCAACAGCAATTGCCATGTCACTCTCCGTCACCGTATCCATCGGTGACGAAACGAAAGGAACATTCAAGCCGTGATTCTTCGTTACGCGGGTTTTTACATCGACCTCACTCGGTTCAACTTCTGCGCGCCCTGGAAGAATCATAACATCCCGGAAGGTAAGGGCAACCTGTATTCCTTCGAATTTCGCGCGAAATGAATGCCTCAGCCCTTCCTCAGTTTTCAACAAAGGAACCTGCTATCAAAGGAGATAGCATCGTTCGGAATTTAAGCTCTAGTTCGGGTGGGGCGAACTAGAAATCGATCGTGGCCAAGTCTGTCCCGATTTGAATTTCGCTACCATAAGCGTCCTTGGCTTCACTGTGGAATTCGTTTTCCCTATGTTCGTTTGGGGGCGGGATGTGGAACAGGGCCAAACGCTTCGCATGGGCTTCCTTCCCCGCACGCCCCGCCATACGTGCAGTAGAATGTTTCGTTAATTGTGCGATGTTCAACTGGTCTTCTAGGAATGTTGCCTCGTGGACTAGGAGGTCTACGTTTCTGGCTAGGTCAACGACCGATGGGCAATAAGTTGTGTCGGCGCTATAGCAAATCGACTTCCCTAACGATTCAATTCTGAAGGCCAGAGTGGGAACGGCATGGAACGTGCCACAAGTCTGAACTTTCTCAGCTTTTTGCCCGAAATCCAATTCGGAGATCGTTAAGGGAAACTTGAAAAAATCATTCGGGGTGCATGTACATTCCAGTAACTTCTGAAATATCTGTCTGAATCCTTGTGGGCCATAAACTCTCAAGGGGTTCTTGCGGCCATCAATTTGAATTGCCCACAAGAACGGAACCAAGTCTGAGATATGGTCGGCGTGAAAATGGGAGATGAAAACGGTGGACAAGTTTTCTGGGTTGAGACCAGAGATTCTTAGGTTTCTCAACGAACCAGGACCCAAGTCGAACAATAATTTATCGTCCACCACGATCGAAGGACATGCTCGTTTTGCACTAACCGAGGAACCGCCAGAGCCCAAGAACGTGAGCTTCAAGAAGCTGCTCGCCGTCGACTCTTGGCTTTGGGTCGCTTCGGGCGCTTGCGTCTTGTGGGTGGCGGATAGATTGGAGTAACGACTTCATCGCTCAAAGTATTCACCTTAATTGTGGAATGGCACCATCCATACAGATTTCCAACGCACGTATTTCAGTATCGTCAGAGAACACCAAGATCCTCGAAGGAACTGCGTGGCTATATTCACCCAGAATTGTAGGCCAGGGTGTAATAGACTCGACTATGGTCCAGCTGCTTTGTTTCACCTGGCCGACCAGTTCTCTCGGGCTACGATAAGCACAAATAGAGCCAACCAAAGGTTGGCTATCGTTAACCTGAGAAGTGATACCTTGTGACCAATGGCGCCAGCGGCTTGTTTGCGGCACGAAAGACAACGAGGGACCGGAGCCGTTTCAGGTGGCACTATAGACCCTACAAGCGCCGAATGTTAGGGCTGGACTCAAAAGCCGACCCATTGCAGGGAGCGCCGCAGGGCCGCGGCATCGTTCTTGAGAAAGTGGGTGTTGAATCACGCCAACCCAATAGCGCTGTGCGCAAGGCCGTCCGCGTTCAATTGATCAAGAATGGCAAAGTTGTGACGGCGTTTGTTCCAGGGGACGGAGCGCTGAACTTCATCGACGAGCATGACGAGGTGCTGATTGAAGGGATCGGCGGCGCCGAAGGCAAAGCGATGGGCGATATTCCTGGCATACGCTACAAGGTCTATGGAATCAACTCAGTTTCTCTAGACGCTCTGATGAAGGGGAAGAAAGAGAAACCTAGGCGATAAGCGTACGCTTTGTTGAATTAATTAATTGCCTCAGAAGCTGAATCAATTCTCTCCGACTTTCTTCCCGCTCACACCTAACCGCGATGCGAAAACTTGAACCGATAATGCACCGAGCAACAGGAAGCTAAGCACGGTCGCGACTGTCGCTGAGGTAAGGAGAAACGGCGAGTAGAATTCTTCTCCCACAATGATTGCGAAGATTGAGATTACGCAGCTGACTAGGTTCAGCTGTCTCACACGTGACCATACTGAACTACTCTTAGGTTTGCCAAGGCGGCTGCACAGGATGGCTATTGGCCCGATATAGACAACTCCAATTCCAAAAGCCGCAATGATTCCGGAGATCGTGATCGAGAGTTCCGCGCTGAACGATAAGGTTTGAAAGATTTTGCTTGAAAAAAAGAGGATTCCGATCAAGGGGTAGAGAATGACTTTCATGGATGACCTTACTATTCCATTAGCGGAGATGAATGATGCGACTTGGGGGCTGAAGCTATAATAGAAGGCGTTGAAGGCTTGCATGAAACTTCTACCTGCCGATGTTCGGAGGACCTGGGCGTCCCTGAAGTAGCGTAGCAGGGCAACTTCAGGCGCAATTTCGGACCCATAGGTTGCAGTTGCGATGAAGCATTGGCTCGGCGGCCCGCTCGATTGAGAAGAGGACAAGGATGATGAAGACGTCGACGAAGATGATGAAGAGGTTGAAGTTACGGTGGTCTGTGGCAGGATTGTGAATTGAGTTTTTCCTTGTGACGATGAGTATCCCGCTTTGCCAACTGACGCATAGACCGTGTATGAGCCTGGAGCTGCACTTGGTAGAACAAACGAATCTAGGTAGGCGCCTGAATTATCAGAGTAGACCAGATCTATATGCATCGGGGGGTCGCCCACTTGTATGGAAACGGTTGCACCAGCGACCGGGTTGTTTTGTGAATCCAGAACCTTTCCCGAAATGTTGACAGTTCCACCTTGTAGGTATTGGGGCTTATCTGTGGAAACGGTAATCGTCAGGGATCCTTGCGAAAAAACTAGAGGGACAGCCAAGAGAAGGGAGACGAGGAGAAGCATTGGAAGTAGTTTTGGCAAGGATGACAGCGAGTTCACCCGTTCCCTTGAAGCTTTCAAGGGCGTCTGCTAAAGATTTAGTTTATGCTCCTACAGCCCATCGGGATTTACTCTAGTAGACCAAGAAGTTTCGCGTCTGCGATTTCACCGCTCGTCCCATTCACTATTACTTCTCTGGGGACGAGTCCCTTTTGCATTGGAACCCTTATTATTGGAACGTAGATTCGCTTCAACTCTGTTATTTGCAGCTTGTTGCTGAGGACTTGCTTGAATCGTTCGGGCATTCGAACTACGTTTTCTCTGAATCTGGTCAGGAGCGCCTCTTTTGAGATCGAATCACGAATGCTGACTTTCATGCCTCGAACCTTCAGGTCTTCTGTGTCGAAGATACGTTTGGTTCGCCAGGAGGTTAGCTCAGTTTCTTCATCTCGGGATAGAGAACGACCCGTATTGGTTACGACAAGTTCAGACTCTGACCTCTTTGTGGCTAGTTCGAGAGCGTCGGCCACCACGAAGTACTTTGATTCGTTTGAAAGAAATGAGCCCAATTTCTGGAGTCTTTCTAGGATGGCTGCGGGAATCAGCCGGCTGTGCTTTCGTTCGAGTATCAGATCTCGGCTTTGGCCTTCCACCTCGACGGCGACAACGTCCTCCTTGACGTTCACCCGGTAGGAATTGGTTCTAACGTAGTAGCACTCGTGGAAGCCTTTCACTTTCCAAATTGGAACATATTCAACGGTCGGAGTTCCGACTATTCTTACTTCATCTTTGGGGCGTTTGAGAAAGTTTGAAAGGCGTTCTTTGGCTTTCCTATCCGAGGAGACAGCGATCTCCACTGCGCGCCTTATTGATATGGGGTCGATTTTGAAGACGACTTCTACGACTTGATTAGCGTCCCAACCATTCCCAGTCTTCAAACCCTTGATTGCTTTCTTCTCAGCGGCAACTTCACCAATTTGTTGCAAGCGACTGGCTAAGTATTCTTCGAGGGCAAGTGAGGGTTGGTCTTCCTCAGGCCTCACGTTGTCCTTTGAAGCGTCCACTCCATTTGGGGATGGCGCTGCTACCGTTTCGCCCAGTTCCTCGCGTATGTTATTCAAGTCCGAAATGATTTCGTCTAGATCGTGGTGTTTCGGGTCTGACATTTTCCTCAATCCGTCAAAACAAATTGGGTTTGTGAGTCTGCCAGGAACGTGCCGCCTTGGGAGATCAATTTGTCAGAAACTAGGGCGTCTACACGGTAAACACCATGGGCTGCACTGCTCGAAAGAGTGAACCCTAGACCGTCCTTGATAGTTTCGCCAGAAGTAAGGGTTTCAATGTGAATTCCAATTTGAACGGGTACGCCATTTGGATCATGAACTTGAACCCAGACCACTCCTTGGAATGTGGCGCCATTGTTGTGGACTACGACCCAAATCCATACAGTTTGGCCAGCAGAGACCGTTGGCACTGGGTTGCCTGAGCTGTCTCCGGCGTAGACGGCGCTGATGCTGACGCTCGGGGTCGTTGAGGCCCCGACTACAAATGTCGCACGGCCAGCGATGCTCAAGTAACCTAGCTGGCTCGCAGTAGCGAAGACTGTGTATGTGCCCAGCGTAGCGCTGCCTGGGAGCGTGACTTGCGCCTGGAAGGTTCCCGCCGAGTCCGTCTGGATGTTGTTCTCGAAGAAGACCTCCGTCCCGGTGGGTGAATCAACTTGGACTGATACAGCCGCGTTGGCGACCGCACTTCCCGTAGCATCGGTAACCTGGCCTTGCATGGTCACCGTTGCGTTTGGCTCATATTGAGTTCGGTCTGTGGTGACGGTCATGAACAAGTTCGCAGCAGTTGACGCGGTCATAGTAGCGGATGCAGTTGTGGTCGCCGTTATCTCTAGGGCGACTTGTGTGGAGAATTCCTGCCCATCGACCCGAGCTACGACCATAAGCTCGTAATTATCAGATGGTGTGTTAGCGGAAGTTGCGATGGTTAACGTGGAGTCAAATTCAGGGTTCGCCACGCCTACATTGGGTGTGAAGATCGCGACGCTACTAGGTGGGACTCCTCTAGCTACGAGAAAAATCACTGAAGCATCAGAGTTAGTTCCCCGTGTGATCCGAATGTTGAATTTTGCAAAGTCGCCTGCTGAAATGGAATTCGAAACTGGTTCCACCCCAAGCACGAGTTGCGCAGAGGTGCCTGTTGAGACATTGCCTTCAGATTCAGTTGATGCGCTAAGGGTTGTAGATTCAGATGAAACGGTGGTAGACGCGGAAACGGTTGCTCCAAGGTTGAATGAGTTTGTTGCCGTTGTGAATTGTACGAGGTCGGCTCGTAACACTTCGAAGATGCCTACGTATGCTCCGGAACTCAACACTCCTTGAGCACTGCCCTCTCCACCTTGATTAGTTACGATTGTTGCAACCTGGACACTCGCTGTAGCCGATGCGTTGACGAAGAGGACTGTGTAATTTGATTCAGGTGTCGCCTGGTGAAGTTCTACGGTTACCTGGCCATTATCTATGTTCAACCGGACTCTTCCGTTCGCTGCTAGTGGTTCCGTGCTTGTAGGTGCTCGGAGAAGATCTATTGACAGCGTATTATCAGCTGAAACTACAACGGGTCCGACTCCAATTGCCTGGGCCGCTTCGAATGCCGCTAGAGTGCACAGCAAAATTGCAATGCTGCTGGCTCGAAGCCGGGGGGACATCTTGCTTCCTCTTGGGTTCGTATACCGCATGGCTCCGTATTTAAGTGTTTTCACGTGCCACACAACTACACTTAGAGATACTGTCTACGTGTGGCGCTAACATACTTCATATAGTCTGACAACTCACAGTTTCTCCGTGGGTTTCCGGTGAGCTCCAGGGGCGCTGACTCAGTCCTAGTTGATTTGCTAAGGAAGATGAATAGAAATATGGAGGCAATTTCAAAGAAACTGGACAGGTTAGTGGAACTTCAGCGATCCAGTGGTGGACAGATAGCACGCCCGAATGTCTCCCTCCCCGAAGACCTGCCCCTTGATGTAACTACGCTTCTCTCTCTTCCGGATCACCTACGTAAGTCAGCCTTGGCTCTGGCTACGTTGAGGGAGGCTACGGCAACTGACCTTTCAAAGGAGACGGGCAGGGTTAGAGCTGTGGAGAGCGATTACCTGAACCAGCTTGTGTCCATGGGCCTAGTGAAGAAGAAACGTAAGGGTCGAGACGTGTACTTCTACGTGGAGACTTAGGAAGCGGCGCGAATGGGCAAGAGTTTAGCTTTTCATTCCTACAAGGGGGGAACGGGGAAAACTTCCCTCGTAGTGAACCTTGGTGCATTATTTGCGAAGCAAGGGGCAAACGTGTGTCTGTTAGACTATGACTTTCGTGCTCCCAGCTTGAATGTTCTATTCAAAGCTAAGCCAAAATTCTGGTTAAACGATTACCTAGAGGAGAAGTGCGGAATCATAGATACCCTCGTTGACGAATCCGACCGGTTGAAATTACGGGGAAAACTTTGGGTTGGTTTCGCAAATCCCTCGCTCGAAGCTTTGAAGGATATAATGAGCAAGGATAGAAAATGGGAAGTGAAAGCCCTAACCAAGACGCTCGCAAGTAAGAAGGAAATATTCGAACAGAAGAAGGTAGACTACCTGCTATTCGACACAAGCCCAGGCGCACAATACTCATCCATAAACGCTCTAGCCGGAGCCGACTTGATTTCCCTAGTAATGAAGGCCGACGAATTTGACTTGGAGGGAACGAAAGAACTCTCGAAAGGCGTCTATGAAGCCCTTGGAAGAAAATCCGGCATTGTCCTAAACAAGATTCCATTGGAACAAATAGCTGCAGGTGGCGGCAGAGAGAAGTTCGGAAAACAGATCGAGTCAGATATGGGGCTCCCATTGGTTGGAATGATACCTTGCATGTGCGAATTAATGGCGTACGGCGGCAAAATCATATACACGATAGAAATGCCCGAGCACACTTTCACAAAATCCCTAATCGAGATTGGTGAAACGCTTAAGAAAATGTCGGTCACTTAGATTTCTCGAGCCGCTTCTCATACTCCTTCCTCAGTCGCAGATACGTCGACTCGTCCACTCTTTCCATCGCACGCAGTTCTTCAAGTCGAGCGATCGCTCTAGCAGTTGCGACATACCCTTTGTCGGCGGATGATTGTTTGATCAACTCTTCTACCGCGGCTTCCCTACGCTTCTGCTTACCACGGCGTCTCAGGAGGAGGAATAAAACGAGTACAAGAATCGCAATGAATGCGATGAACAGGTAAACTACCTGAATCAGTCCGGGAGCAATGTTGAGCTGGAATGAAACTTTGTGGCTTACTGACCCCGATACGCCTAGAAGTGTTATCGTGTAGTTGCCCGTGGCAGCGAAAATGGATAGTGCCACGTTGACGGTTACAGTTCCGCCGGGAGCAATTGAAGCGGGGTAATATTGAAGGCTAACGCCTGCCGGGAGTTCAAGTGCAGTTAGGTTCACTGGGGCGTGAAAGCCACGAAGACCGAGGACTGTGACGCTCACCGTCCCCGTTTCACCCTGACGGAGCGACAATGCGGAAACAGAGGTTTGGAGTGCGAAGTCGGGCGAAGAGTATGTGAAGAGTAGTGTCACACGGGCCGTATCGTAACCTGGCTTATCGGCCACCAAGAAGGCTGTGTAATTTCCTCCTGGGGAATTAGATCCGATAAAGAACGTATCTTGGAAGGAGCCACCAAGGTCGGTGTAAGCGATAGCGAGGTGAACACTCGTTCCTTGAGGGTTATTGACCTGAATTGAAATTACAGCGTTTGGGATTGAGGAGTTGACCGTGTCAAATACCCGTCCAGTAATCGCGACGTTGACCCCTTGGTCGGTTTGGGTGGGGTTGAGGGTTGCCTGCATGAGCATTTTTCTTGCTGCGAAAACTGGAAGTGGAGAGGCCACGGCCATAAGCAGGAGAGTAATGAGCGCCAAACGAAGATAGGTAGTGCGCAAAGCCCATGGCCCCAGTTTCATATTCGGATTATCTGCGCTTATTCTATATTGTTTCCAGCCTCAACCATGAGTACTGGAGCAGGTCAGGTTGACGCCCCTCTTCATTCATGGTGCCGGAGCAAGCCCTACGGTGTGGCGGCTCCAGCTACTGCACTTCAAACGGGGCCACGCAGTGGAACTGCCTGGGCATCCATCGGGCTCAGGATGCAGCACAATCGAGGATTATGCCGACATAGTTGAAGGACATATGAGAGAGAAGACCGTTAAGAGCCCTGTCCTTGTCGGGCATTCGATGGGTGGAGCAATCGCAGTCACCCTCGCCCTGCGGAACTCCGATTTGGCGGGGCTCGTTTTGGTTGGCACTGGAGCCCGCCTGAGAGTTGACCCCAATATTCTATCTGGGATCAAGGAAAACTACGAGGAGGTCAGCAAACTGATAGCGAGATGGTCTGTGTCACCAAGCTCGGATCCAGTAATAGCCGAAAGGATTGCGGAAGATTTCCTTAAGGTGAAACCTGAGGTCGCCTACGGCGATTTCATCGCATGCGATAGGTTTGACCGAATGAACGACGTGCGGAAGATAACTTGTAAGACTCTAATCGTGGTGGGGGCAGATGATCGCATGACACCGGTGAAATATTCGCAGTATCT
>Ga0187771_10003804_pt1 | contig 10594 bp, 9 predicted proteins | sample 0116_SJ02_MP15_1_FD_133139 | JGI IMG/M metagenome (GOLD analysis project Ga0187771, IMG submission 133139) | Tropical peat soil microbial communities from peatlands in Department of Meta, Colombia - 0116_SJ02_MP15_10_MG | ecosystem: Environmental > Terrestrial > Soil > Wetlands > Peat | place... | reverse complement strand
GTGGATTTTAGCATGTTAATCATCATGATTCCGTTAACGTTGCGGTCAGCTAAGACAAGTCGAAGCACCGTGGAATATCGCTCTGCCCTTGCATCCGCAATCAGATCTATAGGGTTGGAGGCGTCGACGCCTGGATAACGGTTTTCAATCTTCTCTTTGACGGCTTCGGAGAGTGATGCGAGCCTCAAACCGCTTCTTACGACGGCATCGGCAGCTAGTATGGCCGGTCCGCCTACGTTGCTCACGATGGCTATGTTATCGCCCTTCAAGGGTGGTTGCTTTGAAAGTGCAACTGCGGAGTTCAAGAGTTCTTCCAGATTCTCGACCCTTATGACTCCGGCTTTCTTGAAAGCAGCATCGAAGATTTCATCTGCGCCGGCGATGGAAGCAGTGTGCGACAGTGCCCTGTTCGCCGCTTCGCGCGTTACCCCACCCTTCACGGCTAACACGGGCTTCTTCTTGACCACTTCCCTAGCGGTTTCAATGAATTCTCTTCCGTTCCCAACGCCTTCCATGTACAGGCATACAACTTTGGTCATTTGGTCCTGACTGAAATACTCCAGTAGGTCTACGTCGTCGACATCGACCTTGTCGCCCATAAAAGCGAACTTGCTGATACCTATGTTATAGCAGCACGCCCAATCCAGAAGACAAGCCCCAACACCGCCGCTTTGAGAAACCACAGCGATGCCTCCTTTCATAGGCATCGTATCTCTTTCAAAAGTGGTGTTCAACCCATTTGAGGTGTTGATCACGCCCATTATCGTGTTCGGTCCGAGAACTCTGATTCCATAATCCTTCGTCATCTGACGAAGCTGAAGACGCTGAGGATTCTTGAAGCCACCAGTAATTAGAAGAAGTGCCTTCACACCAGCCTCGGCACACTTCTGTGACTGCAGAATCGATTCTTCAGGAGGTAGCATTAGGACGCCGAGGTCAGTCTTTTCTCGTTCTAAATCAGGACAGGCCTCGCGAGAGAGATCAATAGTGAGAACTCCGCCCTTGAAGTATCTCTTTATGTTGTGTACGACGCTTTCGAAAAGCTCAGGCGAGGTCATGCCAACTTTTTCTCGGATTTTGGTCGATCCAATCAGAGCGATCCTTTTGGGTTCGAAGAAATGTTTGACACTGCTCATGCTTTCAGCCCTAGACGGAAAGTGGAAGCAAAGAACTAGTACGGTATTGATTCTTAAATGTTTAGCGTAGACTCAACTTCATATTCAGCACATTCGATTACTCTTATTCAAGACACATGCAAAGAGGATTCAACAGGTGTCTACATTTAGACAATCCAAAACAGACAATCGGCAGTAGCCTTAGCTAACTCCTGTTCAAAAGGAAAAGTTGGACAGAATGCTCAAAGCGACGATATCGGCACCCTCCGAGGCGAACATTCAGCCCTTGCAGTTTATGGTTGTCCCAAGTTCATAGGCTTTTAATGACCAAAATGACAACTGTATAGGTATAATCAGGACCTGCATGGGAAGCATTGGCTGATGACCAAGAAACGTGGCGGAAGAGTCGCTCCACTGGAGAATAAAATAGTGGCTGCGGCATTGATCGTGGTTTTTGCAGGGGTTTTGTTCGTTGTTCTGGTCGGCGATTATGTTGAAGACGCTTTTATGGAAGGAGTCAATTTCGGTTCAGTGGCAAACGTGTTTACTTCCATTGCGCAAGGGACTTTGAGTGTTGTTTCAGCGTCGGGCTATCTTGGGATTTTTGTCCTTATGCTGCTCGAGAGTAGCTCGTTTCCCATTCCTAGCGAGATCATTCTTCCATTCTCGGGTTATCTTGCGTCCCAAGATCATTTGAGCTTGTGGCTGATTGTTCTTGTCGCTACGGTAGCTGCATTGGCTGGCTCATTGATCGACTATTATTTGGGTCTTTTGCTAGGACTTGACCGCATCAAGAACTTGCGATATCTTCCGATCAAGGGTAGACAGCTAGATTCGGCGGTTAAATGGTTCGATAGATACGGTCCTGAGGCTGTATTGGGAGTTAGACTGATCCCAGGTTTTAGGACACTCATCTCATTCCCTGCCGGAATCGTCCGCATGAGTAAAACGAAGTTCTTGCTGTACACAGCTCTCGGGTGTGTACTCTGGGATGCGATCCTGACATCCGCTGGTTTCTATGCGGGCGCTCATTGGGAAGAAACGCTAACCGCTATCAGAGATCTGACGATCGTCGCCGTCATAGCTCTGCCACTTGTCTTGATACTCTATTACGTCGTGTCTAAGCGCAGACACGAACGTCAAAAATCTTGACCACCGAACGAGCAACCTTCGCTGATGCAAAATTTTCGGAGAGTACATGAAGATGAGTCCCACCGCTGAAATGTATTCAGACCGAAATCTCTCTTTTGCTCAGCTCAATAGAATATACTACGCCTTGCCATAGACAAGTACTGCCGCGCCGTTTATCACTCTAGATTCGTCGCTCGCGAGGTATAGTATAACCCTTGAGATGTCTTCTGGGTTTACCCAGTTTGAACTGTCCACCTTTGGCATGTTTGTTCTGTTGTTTGGCGTATCGATGGTGCTCGGCACGATGCAGTTGATGTTTATGTTGTATTTCTTGACCTCTTCAGCCATCGTTTCAGTCAGGATGACCACCCCAGCCTTCGATACTGTATACGCGCTGGCACCTACGCGAAGGCGTTTCTCAACTGCAGATCTGGCCGCAACATTCACAATCTTCCCATAATTCTGGGCTATCATATGGGGCAAAACCGTCTTGGAGCACAAAAAGACTGACTTCAAATTGGTTGACAACATGAAGTCCCAATCTCTTTCATCCGTCTGAGTTACAGTCTTATCTCCAAGATAGGCGCCCGTTATGTTCAGCAGAATATCAACGCGTCCATGTATTTGCAGGGTCTGATCAACCAAGCTTCGCACGCTTTCTTCATTTGTGACATCAGCTTTCACGCCAGTCAAACCTGACCTTAGCGGATCAACGAATTCGACTAGCTCGTCTTGCCGTTCCCGTGTTCTGTATGGAGAAACAACTCTAGCTCCGTTCTCTAGGAGAGACTTCGCGACGACACGTCCAAGAGCGCCTGTGGCTCCAGAAACAATCGCCACTTTGTCTTTTAGAGACATGAAAGCACCTTGAAAAGTTCAAGGTTCGTTCAGCTATTTCTTGTTTTTGCCTATCCAGCGTAGTCGTTCAACAATCAGAGCAACGATATGGAAAGCTCAAATATACTAATTGCAGATTAAACCCCAGGAAGCTTGTGTCTCTTGAAAGACGTAATTTTTGGCGTGCACGTTGCTCCTGAAGGTATTGGTTTCGAAGCGTTAAGGAATCTTTGTCTGAGAGCCGAAGAGCTTGGCTACGACCTGTTTACGGTCAGCGATCACTTCATGAATATGGCTCAACCTGATCACTCGGATAAGCACCCGCTGGAATGTTGGTCTACTCTTGCCGGGCTGGCTGCTGTCACGCACAAGATTCGCTTGGGTCCGCTGGTCTCGTGCTATTACTATAGAACGCCTTCTGTTTTGGCAAAAATGGCTACCACGATCGACATAATCTCCAACGGAAGGCTGATTTTTGGCATCGGCGCCGGCTGGCACCAAAAAGAGTTTGAAGGGTTCTTGGGACGTTTTCCACCCGTGAAGGAGCGCATGACAGGACTTGAGGAGACGATCCAGATTTGCCTAAGCATGTTTGAAAACGAACGCACCAGCTTCAAGGGCAAAATATACCATTACGACGAAGTTCTGAACAGCCCGCTTCCTGTGCAGAGACCGCTACCCATTATGGTCGGAGGTGGAGGGGAGAATAAGACGCTTCGTATTGCCGCCAAGTACGCCGACATTAGTCACTGCGCGTTCAGTCCATCAATGGATGCCCTTGGTCACAAAATTGACATCCTGAAGAGACATTGCGAAGCCGTGAACCGAAACTTCGATGAGATCAGAGTTGGAATAAGCGTGAACCCTATCCTTGGCTCGACCCAAGCGGAAGTTGAGACTAAGATCAAAAAACGGGCAGAACTGCTAGGCATGACGTCAGAAGACTATCAAAAGAGGCTTGGACCAGTGACGGGACCCCCTGAAGTGTGTGTCGATGCGATGAAGGGGTATATCGATAAAGGCGTGCGCCTCTTCACGATGAGCCTTCCACAACCCGATGACGCGGAACTCTTCGCTAGAGAAGTTATCAGAAAACTCAATTAATCATCGCGGTTTGGCTCTTAGTGTCTTTTCTTCGCTTTATTTACAATTGACGTTGATGGCTTTGGCTAGTTGTTTGATGTCGTCGTCGGTCATCCATTCTGTTCTTAGATAGTCGCATATTCTTTCTTCGCTTAAGCCTAAGTTCTTCGCTTCGTCCACCGCGATTCTGTAGGCTTCTACTTCGGTGGGTCTCTCCACGTAGCTGTAGTGGTCGTCAAAGAGTTCTTTTCCCTCCATGAACTGTCGGACGTGAACTAGTTCGTGAATTATGTCTAGGTAAATGTCGATGGTATCGCCGCTTTTCAGGTATCGTGCGCTCATCAGAATGTGACCATCAATGGGGCTGACGCCCATGTAGCTCCGTGTCCCAGCGAATTCGACCTTTAAGGTTTGAAGCACGGTTTCGGTCTTGTCGCCGAATATCTTTCTCACTGCTTCAACATTCTCGAACCCTTTGAAGTAGTCCGCGAACGAGTACATTTTTATTGGAACGTCACGGGGGATCTTGACTTTCAAGCGAGACTCCATACGAGCTTTCTGCCTCAAGTATGCTATTCTAGAATAGACATGATTAGTAAAGCTTATCCCACACGTCAATGTTTTGCATTTTCAATCAGTCAGGGATGCGTCTCTTGTTTCGTGTCAGGAACATGTCTGTCGAAGACTTTGCGTTCGCGATCGATCTAACGAACCAGATGGACTGGGACCTCACGGATGCAGATTTTGAATTCATGCTCAAAATAGAACCTGGGGGCAGCTTTGTGTTGCTTGACGATTCAGAGAGAATCGGAATCGCCACCACAGTGAGTTTCAGTCCGATGGGATGGTTCGGAAACCTGATCATCCAGAAGAACAGACGAAAAGAAGGCGCAGGCTCAATGTTGGTCAAGCATGCGCTCAAATATCTGCAAGCAAAGAAAGTGAGAACTGTCGGATTATACGCATACCCTGACGCGGTTTCGTTCTACAGCAAGCTCGGTTTCAAGTACGATTCGGACTTTGTCGTCTTGAGAGGAACAGGCTTTTCTTCATCTGTGATTGTTGATGTCATCAAAGCCCGAAGAAGTGATCTGGAAAAGATCCTTGAGTTCGATCGTGGGTGCTTCGGTGGGAATAGAAGGAAAGTGTTGGAACCGATTCTGACCGACTCGGTGAATTCCAATTACGTCGTCTTTTTGGATGATCATCTGGTCGGGTTCGTTTCGGCTTCTGTCTACGGCAAAGCATCGGAGCTGGGTCCATTGGTGTGCAGCCAAGGGCAGAATGAAATAGCGATTAACTTGATTGACGCGGCGCTCAACAATTTGGAGGGCTACGAGGTATCGTTATGCATCGGCGAGAAGGAAACTTCAATAATAGACGAACTGATGGAACACGGCTTCAGCAAGAGCTTTAAGGTTTCGAGAATGTTTTTTGGGTCGGCCGTTACAAAAGATTGCATTTACGCCGCAGAATCGCTGGAGAGAGGTTGACCAGAATTGTCCTCTGAACTGTCTAGAATGATGGTTGAAGATTTCCTAAAGAACTCGTGGCCATGCGTCCTAGCCCTCGCATCTGAACTGGGCACGTTTAAAACGGAAAACAGAGCAAAGGTTTCACTGTACACTCTCAGAAGTGGACAGCAGAGTCACTTGGCTTTTGATGGTGATCAATTTTTCCTGAGGGCGTCCGTTGAGTATTCGAATCCCCAGTTGACCGTGGAAGAGGTTCAGGGAATCATAGCGGCTCGCCTGCTAGAGGTCTGTGGAAACTACTTCCACGAGCACGGAACTTCCCAGTGTGGCCAGGACGAGATTGATGCAATCTGCAAGATCGTTAGGAACCCGCCTGCAGGAAGAATAGTCTCGTTTCTGCTGAACACAGACGATATTGAACCGGACAGGTACTCGATGAACCCGTTGAAGCAGTCAATACTAGACAGTGGGCAGAGTGCATTTCCGGCGGCGTCTGTGAAAACGGAAAAACTACTGATCGATCCGACGTTTGTTCAGAAATACGAGGGTTCTCTGATATCGAAAGGCGAGGCTGACCGCGTTGCTAACCACCTGGCAAACGCTGTTAACGGCAGTTACATGGACATGGTAGACAGAGTGAAGTACGAACACCTTGAGCGTCTCTCCGATTCTTTCGGAATCGACCTCTGTCTTCCATCGATGCGGTTGCCCATCACTGCACTTCAGAAAGAAACCACCGATGGCTTGCTTCATTACATCTTAAGGGAAGCCCACAGAGACTATGCGTCGATCGAATGGATCTACAATTGCATGGGCAGAAGCATGAATAATCTGACCACACTTTTGACCGTTCCTCAGTCACCTAAAGGCTACGGTTCAAAACGTGCCGCAAGGGGAAGAATCTACTTCGACGGCACGAAGCTTAAGAAGATCAAGGTCACGTATCGAACGGCGAAGCTGTACCCGAACGGAGTTGATCCGAACGACATCAGCGAAGCCAGAGCCGAGGACAGCTTCGAAATAGACGGAGATAGGCTCGTGAATTACAGTTTCAAGGAGACGCCATCATCGCCACAATTCTTCCTGTATTCAATGATTTCTCCGGAGGATGCAGTGCTGTGGCATGGAATAGGGGCATTCGGCGCTGCTGAATTGCTTAAGAGCTACACAACCACGCGTTTGAGCTGCATGAAGAGCTCACTCTTTAAAGACCTGAAAGAGAAGTACAACGTTTATTTGAGGATGCCTCTGCAATTCAACCTCGTCCCTGCGCACATGTGGGTGCACCCGTTGCATCGGAATATTGACGCCAGCATTGGCGCGGTTGAGAACCTTAAGGACATGGCAGTTCAGGGCATGAGGGCCGAACACCTGCCCACGGACAAGTACATCCGTTAAGAAAACAGGAATGGTTGGATAATCATGTACTTTGAACAGGTCAAGCACGTGAGCGACAATTTCTCTTACATAATCGCGGATGAGAAGACCAAAGAAGCTGTGGTTGTCGACCCCAGCTATAACTCTGAAGAGATAACGTCGTTGCTCAATGGCCGTGGTTTCAAGGCGAAGTACATAATCGATACACATTATCACATGGACCACACGGCGGGCAACAATGGTGTCAAAGAGGCTTTCGACGCAAAAGTCGTAGCTCACAAACGCTCAAAAATAACCAAGGACATCGGCGTCGACGACGGAGACATCATCAAAGTTGGCAGAATTAGCATTCGGGTTATTCACACTCCTGGGCACAGCCCAGACAGCATCTGCTTGCTGTTCGACAAGAAACTACTAACAGGCGACACGCTATTCGTCGGAGAATGCGGCAGAACAGACATGGCAGATGGAAGCGCACAGGATATGTATCACAGTCTTTTTGACAAGTTGATGAAGCTAGACGACGACATCGATGTGTACCCTGGGCATGACTATGGACCTAAACCGCGGTCAACTGTAGGTATCGAGAAAAAGACCAACTATACCCTGGAAAAACGAACTCTCGACGAGTTTGTTGAGTTCATGAAGCAGCCTTGAACGGAAAAATTGGCGAGCATGACAATCCGATAGAAGGACCCAGTCGGCGGCGTACATTCTAAACACATGCAGCACAGACCATCTGATGAGCTTCGCGATGCGCTATTATATACCCTCTCCTCCTACCTACCGTTTGTCGGGAGCTTTAGAACATAGACTAATGCGTATTGAGCGCTCCTTATGTGTATTCTAAAACTCAACGGGTTGTTACAGCCTCCAAATATGACAGTTCAGGTGGATTTTGACTGAATTCTCACCGATTATACTACCCCGCGGACACCTATCGTCAAGTATGTCGCTTCTGCAAGAATTATAAGACCTGCCACAGAACTGATATGTTGAAGATAGATGTCGTTCCTGGGCCTAGATTTGGCGGGTGTCGAAACGAGACCTACGGGCATTTGCGTCATGATGGGCATGAGAGCAGAAACGTCTCTAGTCTACGGCGATCAGGAAATAGTAACCAGAATACGAGAGAGTAAGCCGAGAATAGTTGCCATCGACGCTCCCCTCAGCCTTCCGACAGGACGAACCTCCATTGAGCAAAGAACAAACGTACACCTTAGAGAATGCGACAACGCGCTACTTGAAAAAAGGATAAAATTTTTTCCCATCACTCTCGGACCGATGAGAAAATTGACTGAGCGCGGCATGAGACTCAAAAGGATCCTTGAAAACTTGCGTTTTAGCGTGATAGAGGTTTATCCCGGAGGAGCCCAAGACGTTCTCGGTGTTCCTAGGAAGCAGGAGGGTCTCGACAAATTGAGAATTGGTCTGGAGAAGTTAGGAGTGAGAGGATTGAACGGTCAGATGAGCGATCATGAGTTGGACGCTGTCACGTGCGCCATCGTAGGAAAAATGTGGCTTGAAGGAAACGCAGTCATTTACGGAACTCCCGAGCAGGCGATAATAATGCCTAAAGAGCCAGCTTGCCAAGACCCGTCGAAGCTTCGTTCTAAGTAGTCGAAAAGCCTTGCCGAGGGCATTGCATATATTTTTGTTCTTACAAACTAGAAAGTCGCATTTCTATTCGGAGAGATCGGATGACTGAAGAACAGAAAGAACCACCGTGCGACAACAGCGCAGTCGAAAAACTGAATCAGGACCTTGAAAACGAGAAAAAACGCGCGGAAGATTATTTGGCGCGTTTGAAGTATATTCAGGCCGATTTTGAAAACCTCAAGAAGAGAACTGATCGGCAGCTCGAGGAAGTCAAGAAGTACTGTACCGAACCTCTCATTATCCAACTCCTAGATGTCGCGGACGAGCTTGAAATGGCCGTGAAGGCTGGTCACAACTCCGAGTCGGTCGAGACCGTGACGCAGGGTGTCGAGATGACTCTGAAGAGGATGAGGAAAGTATTCCAGACGGAGCAGGTTTATCCTATCGATTGCGTCGGCAAACCGTTCGATCCTACAAGGGAGAATGCCATCGCGAGGGTGGAGAGAGACGACGTCAACGAATGCACGGTGATCGAAGAAGTTAGGAAAGGTTATATAATGAAGGAAAAAGTGATTAGACCGAGCATAGTTAAGGTTGCAGTAAAAGCTGAATCCAAATCACAAGTAGAGGAAGAAAAAAAATGAGTAGCACAAAAACGTTGGAAAAAATCCTAGGCATAGACCTCGGGACAACCAATTCCGCGGCGGCCATATATGAAGGCGGACATTCAACGGTCATACCGAGCGCGGAAGGTCCGACGATGGCCGGTAAGATGTTCCCATCCGTCGTTGCCTTCACCAAAGATGGTCAACTCCTCGTCGGAGAACCCGCCAAGAGACAAGCGACGGCCAACCCAGAGGGAACCGTCTTCGAGATAAAGAGAAAGATGGGCACAGACTACAAAGTCAACATACAAGGAAAGGAGTACAGTCCCCAGCAAATAAGCGCATTCATTCTCCAAAAAATAAAGAAAGATGCAGAAACCTATCTCGGCACCACGATAAGAAAAGCTGTCATCACGGTCCCAGCCCACTTCGACGACAACCAGCGCCAGGCAACTAAAGACTCTGGAGAAATAGCGGGCTTTGAGGTGATGAGAATAATCAACGAGCCTACCGCCGCCTGCCTCGCGTTCGGCGTGGACAAGCTTGAAAAAGAGATGAAAATTCTGGTTTTCAGCTTTGGCGGAGGAACACACGACGTCACCGTTATGGACTTTGGCAAGGGCGTGTTTCAAGTACTATCGACCAGCGGCGATACGCAAATGGGCGGCACGGACGTCGACAAATCCGTAATAGACTATGTAACAGATGAGTACAAACGGCAGACAGGCATTGACCTCCAAGCCGACAAGACTGCAATGGCAAGGCTCAAAGAAGCGTCCGAAAAAGCCAAGATTGAGCTGTCAACGCTTATGTCAACGGACATAGATCTTCCATTCATCTATTCAGACCAATCTGGCGTCAAACACCTGCACCTCACCCTAACCAGAACCAAACTCGAATCACTCGCCCAGCCCATAGTTCAGAAGACAGAAAGAACGATTGTCAAAGCCCTTGAAGACGCCAAGCTTACTCCAAACAACATTGACAAGATAATCCTCATCGGCGGCATGACGCGAATGCCACTTGTTCAAAGATTCGTCGAACAGATAATGGGCAAACCTGCAGAAAGAGGTGTAGACCCGATGGAGTGTGTCGCCATAGGCGCCGCAATACAAGCGGCCGTTATAACCGGTGAGGTAAAAGATCTGTTGCTGCTCGATGTGACACCTCTGAGCCTGGGAGTTGAAACCTTGGGCGGCGTTTTCTCGAAAATTATGGAGAAAAATACAACCATTCCCACGCGAAGAAGCCAAGTTTTTACCACGGCGGCAGACTTTCAGACGGCCGTGACGATCAACGTGATTCAAGGTGAGCGCACGATGGCGGCAGACAACGTATCCTTGGGCACTTTCAACCTTGTGGACATACCGCC
>Ga0187771_10003802_pt1 | contig 10596 bp, 4 predicted proteins | sample 0116_SJ02_MP15_1_FD_133139 | JGI IMG/M metagenome (GOLD analysis project Ga0187771, IMG submission 133139) | Tropical peat soil microbial communities from peatlands in Department of Meta, Colombia - 0116_SJ02_MP15_10_MG | ecosystem: Environmental > Terrestrial > Soil > Wetlands > Peat | place... | reverse complement strand
TCGCGTCTGATGAACTGCAGGTTGCGGGCGTAGATGAGCAGCCCGCGCGCCTGCCCGGCAATGAACACCGGGTCCTTGCGAGACAGCGCATAGATCAGCAGCAGCGTGCCGCCGGCCACCGAGAACGTCCAGAACGCCACCGGGATGACGCTTCGTCCCGCACGCTCGGACGCGATCCACTGCACCAGGAAGCGCATCGAGAACAGCGCCTGTGCCAGGAAGCCCAGCGCCACCCACCAGTCGAGCTTGGTGAGGAACACCTCGTGAAGATAGGCGCCGATCGCGGTGAGGAGGTCAGCTTGCATCCAGGGTTACCTCCGAGGTCTTCGCGGACCTTCGCCTCCGGATCAGCCACCACACCCCGGCCAAGTCAAGCATGCCGATCCACAGCCGGTTCCACATTCCGTAGTGGGATCGGCCGAGCCGGCGCGACCGGTCGATCACATCGACGTACCCCACATCGTAGCCCTCGCGCTTGACCAGCGCCGGCAGGAACCGGTGCAGGCCGTCGAAATACGGCAGGGACATGAAGACGTCGCGACGGAACGTCTTGAGCCCGCAGCCGGTATCGCGCGTCCCGTCCCGCAGGATCGCGCCGCGCACGCCGTTGGCGATGCGCGACTGCAGCCGCTTGAACGGCGACGACCGCCGGCCGACCCGCTGACCCGCCACCAGGCCGAGGCGCGCTCCTCCCTCCTCGAGCACGCGCACCAGCGCCGGAATGAACGCCGGATCGTTCTGGCCGTCGCCGTCGAGGGTCGCGATCATCGGCGCGCGCGCGGCGGACACGCCGCTGCGCACGGCCGCCGACTGGCCACACGAGCTCGAATGCCGGATCTGCCGCAGCCACGGCCGGTCCGCCATCAGGCGCCTGAGCTCCATGTCGGTCGAATCGGTCGAACCGTCGTTGACATAGATGACCTCGAATTGCCACCGGCCGGTCAGCGCCGCCGCAATCTCGTCGATCAGCGGTCCGATGTTGCCGGCCTCGTCCTTGACCGGCACCACGACCGAGATGTCCGGCTGCGCCGGCGAAGCGCGCGATCCGATGGTCATCGTCATGACCGCGCCTCGTGCGCCGGCCCGACAAGCCGAGCCAGCAGCCGGGCGAGACGGCGACGCGACGGCCCCGGCCATGCCCGCACGCTCCCGTCGCCCTGCACGACAAAGCCGAGCCGTCGCACCGCGAACCACTTGCGGATCAGGAGCGCGCCGACGGTGCCGACGGCGGCCCCGGCAATGACGTCGCTTGGATAGTGCGCCGACACGATGACCCGGCTGGCCGCAATGATCCCGGCGTAGACCCAAAGCCACGCCCGCGCCCGCGGCCACACCGCACCGATCGCGACGGCCGCCGCGAAGGCCGCAGTGCTGTGGCCCGACGGCAGGCTCGCATAATCCGGGCGCCACGACAGCGGCACATAATGGAACGGGCCGAAGTCCGACGGCCGCACCCGGCCGATCAGCCGCTTGACGATGGCCACCGCGAGCCCCGGAATTGCGATCGCGAGAAAGATGAATCCCAGCCTCACCACCAAGGCCGCCGCCACCAGATTGACCACGCGTCCGAGCCCTGGTCTCGTGAGCGCCGCAAGCCCGACCAGGATGAGCCCGACCGGCCACAGGAACCATCCCGATCTGCCGAAATCGGTGATCTTCCCGAACGCCGCGATCAGCCAGGCCGGGAGCCGATGCGCGAGACCGATCGCGCGGGAATCGACCCACACCATCGCGGCCGCGACCGCCAGGACGGAAGCGGCTGCAAACACTGCGGCCGGCAGCCGGGCGGGCCGGATGCGGCTTCCTCCCCACGCGAGCCGCGCCGGACGGCCGAGCGCGACGAGCCATTCGGCGAGATGCGCGACCGCGCGCCGCGGCAGCTCGAGGCGCGGATCCGCCGCGCCGGCCCGGACTCCCCCGGTGGTGCTCACTGCCCGGTCTCCGAACGATAGACCGCGATCGCGATCGAATGGCCGGCGCTGTAGTTGATGGCCTCGATGCGCGGACCCGGGGCATATCGCAGGCCGATCGCCTCGGCCCGCTGCACGAACGCGCGCTCCTGGCGCGACTCGATGATCGCGTAGCGGCAACCGCCCTCGCTCAGGAAATCCGCCGCGCCTGGCCCGGACGTGAGCCGCGTCGAGGTCCCGAACAGGAACACCAGGCTCGGCTCGTGATAGCCCGCCGCGGCGAATTCCGGATTCGGACATTCCGGGCCGATCGTGTAGGCGAGCAGCGCGCTCGGAAACAGCGGCCGCAGCAGCGGCACCATCGCGCCCAGCACCGCAATCGACGCGAGCTGCGCCGCGACCGTTGCCCGCAGCAGCGAGCGTTCGGCGCCGTCGGCGTCGAACAGCCGCCACGCCAGGAACCCGAAGATGATGGCGGCGGCGGCGAACGGCCAGGCCAGCAGCGCCAGCTGCCGCCGCAGGATCATGACGCCGATGACCCCGATCAGCGGCAAGCCGGCCGCGATGATCGGCCACAGCACCGTCATCCGGACGAGACGCGGATTCTTCGACAGCGTGCCCTGCTCGAGCGTCCGGGCGATCAGGATGGCGACCGCCGGATAGAGCGGCAGCACGTAGTGCGGCAGCTTGGTGATGACGATCTCGAAGACGATCCAGCTCGGCAGGAGCCAGGCGAGCAGGAATTTCGTCGCCGGCTCGCGCCGGTCCCTGAACACCGCGGGTGCCGCGATGGCGGCCAGCGGGGCCCCGGGCCAGAACGTGACCCAGAACAGCAGGAAATAGGCCCCGGGCGGGGCGCCATGGGTCTCCTGCCCGCTCGCCACCTTGCCGAGCAGGTCCTCGCCGACCGACTGGACGAAGAAGCTGGCTCCCGTCCGCCCGAGAATGGCGACGAACCACGGCAGCACCAGCGCCAGCATCCACACGATTCCGATCAGCGGACGCAGCCGCCTCAGCCATCGCGCGGACCGGTCGACATAGATGAGGCCGGCCACCGCGAAGCCGACGACCATCAGGATCACCGGGCCCTTGAGCAGCACTCCGCCCGCGAGCGCCGTCCAGAAGATGGCCGGGATCAGCAGGCCCGGACTGCCGTACGCACCGAAAGCCGACGAAGGCGCGGACTCCGGCCGTTGTCCCGCGTGCAGCGACCCGGGCTCGCCGCGCCCCGGTCGTGCCCGAGGCGGGACAGCCTGCCGCAGCCGGGCTCCCCCGCGAAGCCCGCCGAGCGCGGTGCCCAGGCTCGCCGCGATATCATCCAGACCGCGGCGGATTTCAGCGAAGTACGCCCGCGCCAGCGCCCCCATGGCGGCCACCATGGTGAGCAGCAGCATGGCGTCCGTCTTGGCGAGCCGGGCCTCGACTCCGAGCAGGAGCGAGCACGCGAGCATCAAGGCCGCGAGATACGCGGTGCGCCGCGGGCCGAATGCGAGCGCGGTCCAGTAGGTCAGCAGCACAGCGCCGGTCGCGCCGATGAACGAGGGCAGCCGATACAGCCAGATCGAGGTGCGCGGATCCGATGCGCCGAGAATCTCGGCCGTGCGGACGGCGGCGGCCTGCAGCCAGTAGATGGCGACCGGCTTCTTGTACCGCACCTCGTCCTGGAAGCGGATGTCGACGTAGTCCCCGCTTTCCAGCATCTGCTTGGTCGCCTGCACGAATCGCGCCTCGTCGCGATCGATCGGGGGGATGTTGAAGAAGCCCGGCAGGTAGCTCACCAGGCAGACCAGCAGGAGGGCCGCCACCGCGCGGGCGTGGGTGGCGGCCACGAAGTCGAGCAGCGCCCCGAGGCCGCGGATCGGCCAGAGCACCGGGGATTGGTCGGCTGGAGTCGAGATCATGCGGGCCCGCGGTTCAAAACCGGGGCGGACCATAGAGAAATCCCGATGGTCGGGAAAGCCGCCCTTCCCCACCCCGGTCGCTCACTATTCGACCCGGACCAGAACACTGTCGGCAGCCCCACGGGCGTCCATGACCGTGAGGCGGACGAAGCCAGGCCCGTCGGGCTCCCAGGACAGGCTGCGCTGGCCGGTCGCGCCACCCCGCTCCGGCACGCCGTTCACGAGCACGGTCAATGGGGCCACACCCCCGGTCACCCACAGAGCGAAGGGTTCCGGCGTCGCGCCGGTCCCGGCCGGACGTTCGAGGCTCGCTCCGTTCGGCGGAAACATGATTTTGAGCGGCGCCCCGGTTCCCATCGCCACGAGCCCGGCCGGCCGGAAGCGTTGCAACGGCGGCGGCAGCTTGGCGGAGCTCACCATCAGCACCCCCCTGGGCGCCGGCGGCAGCGGGGCAATCGCGCGGTCGATGCGCGCGAAGGCATCGAACAGGATCGGCGCCGCCGCACTGCGGCCGACCAGTCCGGGAACCGGCGCCCCGTCGGGGCGGCCCACCCACACGCCCACCGTCGTCTTGCCGTCGAACCCGACCGCCCAGGCGTCGCGATAGCCGTAGCTGGTGCCGGTCTTGAAGGCGATGCGCCCACCCGCCGCATTCTCGGGCGGCGGCGTTCCGATCAGAATGCTGGCCACATACCAGGCGGCGACCGGGTCGAGCAGCCGGTGGACCTGCGGCGCTTCGGGCCCCGCGTCGGCGCGTTCGCGAAGCGGTACCACCGTGCCGAGACGCGCCAACCCGGCATAGAGCATGGTGAGATCGACGAGCCGGATCCCGATGCCGCCGAGCCCCATGGCGAGGCCGGGCGCATCGCCTTTCGGAAGCACCAGACGGGCGCCGTCGGCATTGAGCAGCGCCGCAAAGCGGTTCGGGCCGACGGTGTCAAGCACGGCGACCGCCGGCACGTTGAGCGACATCTGCAATGCCCGGCGGACGGTGACCGTGCCCTGGAAGCTGAGATCGAAATTCTCCGGCGCGTAGTCACCGTAGCGCAGCGGGCGATCATCGATCAACGTCTCGGGATGGATCGCTCCGTCTTCGAACGCCATGCCGTAGATGAATGGCTTGAGGGCAGAACCAGGCGAACGCAGGGCCGTGGTCATGTCGACCTGGCCATCGCGCCTGTCGTCGAAATAGTCCGCCGAGCCGACGTGGGCGAGGATGTCGCCGCTCGCATTGTCCACCGCCACCACCGCCACCGACAGGCCGGGGCCGAGGGCGCGGGCGCGATCCCGCGCCAGGTCCTCGAGACGGTGCTGCAATCCCGCATCGATGGTCAGCCGGTGCAGCTTTCGCTCGGGTGCGGCGGCGACCGCTTCATCGGCGGCGTGAGGACAGAGCACCGGCAGCGGCTTGCGGGCAACCGGAACCGGTTCGCGCCTGGCTTCGGCCGCCTCGTCGGCCGGGACGATTCCGGCGGCCGCAAGGCGATCGAGGACGCGGTCGCGGGCACGCCGGGCGACATCGGCCGAACGGTCCGGGCGGCGCGCTTCAGGGGATTGCGGCAGCGCCACCAGCAGCGCCGTCTCGGCGAGGCTGAGCCGTCGCGGCTCCTTGCCGAAATAGGCGAGCGCGGCGGCCCGCACGCCTTCGAGATTGCCCCCATAGGGCGCGAGGCTCAGGTACAGCGCGAGGATCTGATCCTTGGACAGCGCCTGCTCGATCTCGACGGCGCGAACCATCTCGCGCAGCTTGACCATGAAGCTGCGTTCGCGCCGTGGCTCGATCAGCCGTGCCACCTGCATGGTCAAGGTCGAGCCGCCGGACACGATGCGGCGCCTCGCGACGAGCTGCATCGCGGCGCGCCCCAGCGCCCACGGGTCGACGCCGTGATGGGAATAGAAACGCTTGTCCTCATACGCGAGCAGGGCCTTGAGGAAGCGCGGATCAGCGGATTCCCTGGCCGCGGGAAGGCGCCATCGTCCTTCCGCGGTCGCGTACGGCCGCAGCAATCGCCCCTCGCGGTCGACGACGAGAGTCGAATAGTCGACGTCGCCGCCGAGCCGCGGCGGACCCAGGGAGACGATCCAGCCGAACGCGGCCGCCAGCGTGCCGCAGATCAGGATGCACAGGCCGCCGAGCACCAATCCCGACGTCCGCACGAGCCGGACCCGCCCCTTCGTGCCGCTTACGTCTGGTCGCGGCCAAGTCATCTGCCGGCAACGACGTCGATCGAGCCGGTCCCGGTCCGCCCGAAGCGGTCGGGCCGATACATGTCCTCGACGTAGGCCTGCGGCAGCACATAATGCCCAGGCGAAACGGCGCGGACGACGTAGGCGACGGTGAAGATCGACCGGTCGTCGGCGCCGCGGTCGAAGGCGGCCGTGAACCGGTCGTCGCGGAACTCGGAGCTGACCGGTTCGGCCGCATCCTCGATCCACGACATGGTGCCGGTGTCTCCCGAGGACACCAGGTGCGGATTGTCGATCTCGAACCCTGCCGGCAGATAGTCGGCGACGATGACTCGCCCGAATTGCGGCTGCGCCTCGGTGATGCGCAACACCACGACGAAGCGCTGGTTCTGCTTTGCCCGGGTCGGATCGGCGGGCTGGCCGTCGACCGAATAGTACAGCCGTTCGATCCGAAACCCTTTCTCGGTGGCGGGCTCCGGCACGACCGGCGCGCCGCTGACCGACACCACCGCCTGCAGCAGCGCGTCGCCGCGATTGGTGATCCTGACGCCGCTCCCCAGGTCGGGGGCGCGGAAGCTTTGGTAGAGCGGGCCCTGGTGCGCGGCGCCGGCGACATCGAGCGAGACCGTGATGCCCTCCCGGCCGAGCGCCCGCGCCGCCATCACCAGCCAGGCGTCCTCCTGGGTCGACGTGTACGGGCTCAGTCCCCTCGCGGCTTCGACGCGCTCGACCGCATTGAGCACGGTCGGACGCGGAGCCCCGCCCTCGGACGCCAGCGTCACCAATGCGGCCGCATCGCGCAGCATCGAGCCATAGTCGGTGCGCCCGATCGCGAATTTTGGCGCAGGCGCGATCGCCTCCAGCGCTGCCGCATAGGCCCGCTCGGCCCGCACCCGGTCGCCCAGCATCCCGAGCGCCGCCGCAATCTGGGCCCGGGCAATCGGAGCCTTGACATCGCCGAGCTTGGAATCGGCGATGTAGCGCAGGTCGCCGAGCGGCGCGAGACGGTTCCTGGCCAGGACATAGAGCGCGTAGGCCAGGTCCCCGCCGCCGTCCTTCGACGGCTCGGGCGCGATCGTGGCGTAGTTGCGCAGGCGATCGAGCGCCATCTTGAAGGCCGTATCGGGCACCGCGAAACCTCGCTCGCGCGCCCGCGTGAGGAAGTCGGTCACGTAGGCGTCGAGCCAGGCATCGTCACCGCCCGCGGACCAAAGCCCGAACGAGCCGTTGGAGCCCTGGCGGGCCAGGAGACGATCGATCGCGTCACGGATGCGCTGATCGATCCCGGTGTCGAGCGCAAGATGTGCCTCCGCGGCGATCTCGTTGACATAGAGCAGCGGCAGCGCCCGGCTGGCGATCTGCTCCGAGCAGCCGAACGGATAGCGATCGAGCGCCTGGAGCAGAGCCGGGACATCGAGGGCGGTCGACGGCCCGATCGACAGCGCGACGGTTCCGGTGCCGGGAACGAGATCGGCCATCAGGTCGTTCGAGAGCGTGAGGCTTTCGCCCGGGGCGATCGGCTTCACCGTCCGGCGGGTGAGCACCTGGGTCGCCGGAGCCACGGCGAGCACATAGCTGCGCGCGAGGTCGAAGCCGCCCGGACCGGAAAGGCGGACCCCGAGGGTGCCGCTGCCGACCCCGGATGCGGTGATCGGCAACGTGAGCGCACTCCGCTGCCTGGCGGCAAGGTCGAGCGTGCGCGGCGAGGGGTCGCCGAGCCGGATCGGGCCGTCGGCCGTGACCTGGATCTGATACGGGCCCGCAGCCCCCTCCACGTTGTCGAGGTCGAGGTGCAGGGCGCCACGGTCGCCGCTGTGCAGGAACCGGGGGAGCGTCGCGGAGAGCACGACGGGGTCGCGGACGACCACGTCACCGACCGCGTGGCCCAGCCGGTCCTTGCTCCAGGCCGTGGCCATCACCCGCACGGTTCCGGCGAACGCCGGGATCTCGAAGGCGATCTCCGCAGTGCCGTCGGGGCCCACGGTGACGAGCCCGGAATACAGCGCCAGCGGCGGCTGTGCCGGCGGCGATCCGTTGAGCTCGGCGGCTCCCGTGTCGCCGCCGCTGCGGATCTGGCCAGGCGTCCCCTGCATACCATCGATCAACTGACCATAGAGATCGCGGATCTCGGCGGAGAGCTGGCGCTGGCCCAGATAGTAGTCGTCGGGAGCCGGCGGCTTGTAGTTGGTGAGGTTGAGAATGCCGACGTCGACGGCGGCGACCACGATGCGGGCCCCCTCGCCGCTCGCAAGCCCGCCGATCTTGACCGGAATGCGCAAGGTCTGGCGCGGACGCATCAGATCCGGGAGCTTCATGTCGACCGTGAGCGCATGGGCGGCCCGATCGATGGCGAACCAGCGAACCCCGATGGCGCGGCCCGGCATGCGGTTGGCCTGGCCGTCGAGCGGGCGGCGCAGGGTGGCCACCACATAGGCGCCCGTGCCCCAGTCATTGCCGACCGTGATCGGAATGCGGGCGAGGCCGGCATCCACGTCCGCGACGGTGGTGGTGATGAGGCGGTCGCCCACAACGACGACCGAGACCTTGCCGGCACTGCGCGCCGTCACCGCGACCGTCATGGTGTCGCCGGCGCGGTATTCCGGCTTGTCGAGTGCGATCTCGAGCAGGTCCGGCGTGTCGGCCTCGGCTTCGGCGTACCAGCCGGCGTCGAAGGAGACCGACGTCGCCGGTCCGCTCGGGTCATCGCCGGAAAGCTCGAGGCGATAGCGCCCCCAGGTCACGGGCATTTCGATGTGGCCCGGCGTCGCGGCCGCGACGTCGACATCGCCATCGGCGACACGGCTCGTCGACTTGACCGGCTGGAACTGCCATTCGCCGTTCTGGCGGTACCATTGATAGCGGCTCTCGATCCTCAGCAGCTGCCAATGCAAGCCCTTCCGGCTTTGGCGGGCGCCGTCAGGGGCGACCACGACGACGTCGAAGCCGGCCTTCTCGCCCTGGCCGAGCGAACTGCCCTTGAACAGCGGCTTGACGCCGATCATGGCGGACGACGGGGTCACCGGAATGGTGAGCTTGCGCTCGACCGGACGGCCGCCGGCATCGCTCATGGTCACCGTGACCTGCGCTTCGAGCGGCTGCGACGTCACCGGGATCTGATCGAGCGGGACCGTGAACCGCGCCTTGCCCTGATCGTCGGTGTCGGGAAGGTTCTCGAGCGTCTGACGCTCGGCGGTGACCTCCTCGTCGGCAAGCCCGAACTGATAGCCGGCAAGGCCGGGACGTTCCTTGGCGGCAGCGATCGTGACTTCGCCTTCGAGTGCCAGTCCGGATGCCGGCGCCCCGTAGAGGTAGCGCCCGTCGACGGCGACATCCGCGGGGGCCGATTTCGAAATCGCCGCGCTCTGGGTCGTGAGGTCGAATTCGAGCCGATCGGGAACGTAGTCCTCCACCATGAAGGTGGTCTCCCCGACACTCGGGCGCTTCGGATCGGTGAAGGCGCGAATCCGCCAGGTCCCGGTCGGCGCCGCGCTCACGATCGGAATGCTCAGGGATCGCCCGCCGAGCCCCTGATCGGGGACCACCGCACGGCGGTACTCGACGCCGTCCGGACGCTCGACCACGAGGGTGACCGGGACCCCGGCCGTGGCCTGGCCCTGGGCGTCGCGCAGCAGCGCGGTAATATTGACCGTCTCGCCGGTGCGATAGACGCCGCGCTCGGCATACACGAAGGCATCGAGCCCGGCCGGCACCGGCCGGCCGGACACGCCGCGATCGGACAGGTCGAAGGCCGGCGCCTTCAGATTGAGGAACGCATAGTCGCCGCGGTCCTCGGCGATCACCATGGCGGGCGACAGCCCGCCCTCGCCGCGCGCGAGTCCGGCCTCGAAGCGCGCCACGCCCGCCGGGTCGGTGGTGCGGGTGGCCAGCACTTCGTTGTTGCGGGCAACCAGACGAACCGGAATGCCGCGCATCGCTTCCGTCGACGCAAGCGAATGGACGAAGACGGTGATCCCGTCGGTTCCCGAGAAGGCCGCGAGCCCGAAATCGGAGACGACGAACCATTGCGTCGCCAGTGCCTCGTCCGAGGCCGGGCCCGACGGCTCGGCGACCATGACGTACACGCCCGGCGCGAGCTTGCCGACGGTCTCTTCGAGCGGAAACGCGGTGGTGACGTCGGCATTGAGCGACGAGGCGACCGTCAGCTCGCCTTTCCACACCTGGACGCCGCGTTCGCCGCCGAGCCGCTCGACGTCGTAGCGGTAGAGGTTGCGCCGGAAGTCGCCGCCGACGACGGTGTCCACCAGGTTGCGGTCGCCGATCCGGTAGATCTCGACCTTCACCACGCTGGTGTTGACGCTGACGATGGGAATGCCGCGCTGGCCGCTCCGGGGCAGCACATAGGCATTGCCGGTGAAATGCACGAACGGCGAGCGATCGCGAACGTAGATGTTGAACTCCGCGGATTTCGCCAGTGTTTCGTGGACGGCCGACGGCAGGCCGGCGCGCAGCGTGATGGTGTAGCTCTCTCCGTGCGTGAGCCCCTCGACGCAGAGCTGCTTCTCATCGGTCGACAGCGCGGGCTTGTCCTGTCCGACCACGGCCACGAACGGGGTGAAGTCGGTGCGCTTGCCGGCGAG
>Ga0187771_10003801_pt1 | contig 10597 bp, 8 predicted proteins | sample 0116_SJ02_MP15_1_FD_133139 | JGI IMG/M metagenome (GOLD analysis project Ga0187771, IMG submission 133139) | Tropical peat soil microbial communities from peatlands in Department of Meta, Colombia - 0116_SJ02_MP15_10_MG | ecosystem: Environmental > Terrestrial > Soil > Wetlands > Peat | place... | reverse complement strand
TCCCGCTGCGCCAAGATAGTCCCAGCGAGCTCTGTGGTGACAAGCAATCAGGAGACCGACGACATCCTCCTGAAAGATCTGAGTTCCGTGTCCACCGCTTCGAACTTCATGTGGCTTACGCCCAACGGCCTCGACGACATGCACGACTCGACCGTCGCCTTCGGCAACGCCTATCTCGCCAAGCTGGTCCCGGCCATCCTGAACAGCACGGTCTTCAGAACCCAGAAGGCCGCCCTTTTCATCGTGTTCGACGAGGGCTCGGGCGTCGCCCAGTATCCTTCTGATTGGATATACGCCGTCTGGGCTGGGCCCGTCGTGAAGAAAGGTTACGTGTCCACGACCCACTACTCGCAGTATTCCCTGTTGGCCACCATCGAACAGAATTGGGGGCTTCACCCGCTGACGTACAATGACGTCAACGCGCCCCCGATGTTCGAGTTCTTCACCACATAGATAATGGTCTGACTATATAGAAAATGATTCAACGCTTTTAAGACTACAATTTACTTCGGAAGCCCGCAGGAAATGAAGAAGAGTCTACTTGCAATCTTGACAATCTCAATATTCCTCTCCTCATCCCTTGTCATCGCAATCCCGGCTCCAGCAAGAGCTGCCAGCGGCGGAATGATCGCGTTCGATTATTACCATATCCAGGTCGGCAACCAGACAGTCTACAGGGCGTACGGGCTCCCTGGACCTTCCTACGAAGTGGTTGACCGCGACCGCCTTTACACCAACCTGACCAAGATGGGTTACACTCTCGACTTCCTCAACCAGACAACCCCAATAACATCAAGCCAGCTCTCGGGCGTGAGCGTGCTGTTCATAGGCAAGGCTGACGACCCGCCCATCAACTTCAGCGCGTCTGAGGTTCAGGCCATCACAAGCTGGTTCCAGACCGGAGGCAAGCTGCTTATGATGAGCGGCAGCAGTGGGTACACCTCGAATGACACAGAGAACACTGCATTCTTCGCCACCATCCCCAACTGGATTCTGAAGTCGATTGGTTCGTCGCTCCGCCTTGAGGTGGGCGGTGAAATCACCGACGTGGCGGGACCTGGACCTGGTGCGTCCTCACCCCCGGCCGGGGTCGGCGCTTCAGGGTCAGGCTTCAGGGTCTTTGCGAGCAGCGCGAATAATGGGGTCAACAATCAGGGCTGGGCAGCCACTCTCACTCAGGGGACCCAGTACGTCAGGTTCCATGGTGCTACCAACATCATCGGTTACCAGAACGGGGCGTATGTGCCCTTCAGCTCATTGACTTCTAACACAGTCACATGGCTGTACAGGACGAGCACCCAGGGCAGCCTCCAGCAATACGGCGCCGCGAAGCCGTACGTTACCCCCTATTCCACACCAGGACAGTGGGTCCTGGCTGCAGCCGAAGAGATAGCCGAGGGGAGCACATACAGCAAGGTCGTCGTCGGAGGTGCAGGCTTCTACGGCAACTACGTCATCAACGCAAACGGCGAGTATTCCTACAACGTAGTCTTCCAGGGGCAGCAGTTCGTCGAGAACGCAGTTAACTGGGGGACGACGGTCGAGTCAGTTCCTTCATCAACAGACTGGACACTCATCATCGTGGCAGCCGTGGTGGCGATAGTCATCATCGCTGCGGCAGGGATATACCTGATGAGAAGAAAGCCGATGCCGAAGGCGGCGCCAGCCGCTCCCTCGACATAGGTTTCCATCTCTCCCCCGTTTTTCTATTCGCGACCTAGCGGAAGCTAACCAGTCACGGAGACGATCACCTCTGGGCGACCTCCACAATAGATTACATAGTATGAAGTCGCCAAACCTTATATCGCCCACTGGAGGGTTTTCACTCGGATGAGAATTCAGCATTCTCGTCGCCGGCTGGCCGTTTCTCGCGTGTTGGTTGTCATCATTGTGATTATCCTCGTCATTGGGGGCGTGGCTGCCTACGAGGTCCTTGTCCAGCCACAGACGACGAAGGCCGCCCACCCGCCTGGCAAAATCCTCGTGGCCGTGCGAAACTCGCAGACCAGCGACATGGATCCAAGGGAGACATCGAGCATCGACGTCGTCCAGAACGTCTACGACAAGCTCACTCTTGTTGAGCCGAACCAGACGGCAGTCCCCCAGCTGGCGACCAGCTGGACCTCGTCCAACAATTACACGAAGTGGGTGTTCCAGCTGAGGCAGGGGGTCACATTCCATGACGGGACGCCTTTCAACTCAAGCGCCGTGGTGTTCTCGTTCCTCAACACCGCGCAGTTGGGAGAAGGGGACGCCCCTGACACGTGGAACGGGCTGCAGAACGTCGTGGCCATCAGCCCGTACACAGTCGAGATTGACTGGGCCTTCCCGGCCGAAGTGCCAACAATAGTGGGCGCCGGCTACTCGGCCTTTGTCTTTAGTCCTAACATCTGGAAGTACTCAGGGGTCCCAAAGGGGAACAACACCAGTCTGGCAACATGGTTCGATTCGTACCACGATGACGGGAGCGGGCCCTATGTGCTGCTCTCCAACGAGTCTGCTTTTGCCACGGGGATAACCCTGGCCGCCTACAAGCACTACTGGGGAGGGTGGCAGCCAAACCAGTTCAGCGAGATCTTCATCAAGTTCGTTTCACAGACAGGAACCGCGGTACAGTACCTTGAGTCCGGCCAAGTGAACATGACGGGGCTGAACGGACAGTTCCAGTATCTCCCTGGCCTGAAGTCCCAGGGAATCTCGGTCTCCCCCGCCAAGTCCTTTGCCACCATCTGGCTGCTCTTCAACACACGGCACCATCTGTTGAACAATCCGGTTGTACGGAGGGCCCTCCTTACGGCCATAAACTACGGCGCGGTCCTTAACCAGTCGTTCTACGGCTACGGGTCACTCTTCGCCGGCGGCATTAATCCGGGCAAGTTTGGGTACACGGGCACCGTCCCCAACTATCCGTCGAAAGGTGATATCTCGGCGGCAAAGGCAATCCTCCGTTCCATTGGTATAACGGGTGGCCTTAACGCTTCGTGGCTCATCACATACTCTACAGGAAGCCCGTTTCTGAGCATCGCCGCGGAGGTGCTGCAGACAGATTGGGCCCCACTGGGCGTCACTCTGAGCATCGAAGGGACAGATTTCGGCTCTCTCTCCCAGCAGGCGGGGTATTACAACTCGACTACAAGGACCGTGTTTGCTCCCGGACCTCTGAGCTACGCCAACACGACGCAGGCCCAGGACATACTCCTGCTCAACTGGGTCGGTACGACCAACGACCCCTGGCTCGTAATCGACGAGCTCTTCGCGATCCAGCCTGCCCCCTACCAGAACGACATCCTCTACAACTGGACCTACTGGACCAACTCGACCTTCACGAATCTTCTGAACCAGGCCCACATCGATGAGGCGGTCAACCCGACCCGAGCGGTGCAGGAGTTCCAGGAGGCTAACCTGATGATTTACAATCAGGCTCCTGGGTGGCCACTGTACGCAGAAGACACGGTGACCGCACTTGGACCTCACGCCATGGGGTATGTCCCTAACCCGAACTACGGTTTCGCCTATCCTTACTTCTATCAGATGTACTACGGTTGACCAGCCTTGAATGTGGGCTGGTACGTAGCTAGAAGGGCCCTCCTGTCCTTCTTCGTCGTCCTAGGCACCATAGTGATAACGTTCTATCTCTCCCATCTCCTCCCCGGGAACCCTGCCGCCCTCTACGCAGGGAGTAATCCGAGCCCGGAAGAGATCCAGCGGATCACCCAGCAGTACGGTTTCAACCAGCCGGTGCTGACCCAGTTCTGGATTTACTTCTCCGGAATCTTTAGGGGGGACCTCGGCACGTCGACGATAGTCCGTCAGCCGGTCTCGACCCTCGTTCTCCAGGCCCTCCCCAACTCGCTCACCCTGGCGGCCATGGCGGCCGCCATCGCGGGGATCATCGGGATCCCGCTCGGAATACTAGCATCTCGTAGCCGAAACAGCAAGCTCGACAATTTCCTCAGGATCTTCTCCATGGGCGCCGTCGCAATCCCACAGTTCTGGTCGGGGCTGATACTGCAGCTCGTCTTCTTCTCCGGCCTCCACATCTTCCCCCTCGGCGCCTACGGCGGGTCCCTGTTCTTCTTTCAGTTGCACCCCATCCCCACCATAACAGGGTCGTACGTTATTGACGCCCTCCTTTCGGGGAACTTCGTGGCGGAGGGGCAGATTCTCTGGAGCCTCGTGCTGCCACTTGCCACCCTCTCAGCCTACCCCGTCGGCGTTGTAATCAGGCAGACCAGGGCGTCGATGATCGGCACCCTGAACCAGGACTACATCCGCACAGCCCGGGCCTACGGGGTCCCAAGGCGCGAGATCGAGATGAAGTATGCCCTCAAGAACGCCCTCGCCCCTGTCCTTGTCTCCCTCGGACTCATATTCGCGGGGTCCCTCATCGGAGTCGTCTTCGTTGAAGACATCTTCGTCCTCCAGCCTGGACTCGGGTCGCTCATCAGGACCGGCCTCGGCGTGGGAACCACCTCCACGTCAATCATCTCCGCACCGGACATCCCCCTAATTCTGGGGGTGGCCATCGTCACCTGCGTCGTGTACGTCGTAACGAACTTCGCAGTGGACATGATTCAGCTGTTGGTCGACAGGAGGATCACGGTCTGATGAAGGTTCCGAACGCGTTGAGCGGAACCCTCGGCAGGTTCGGCAGGACGCTCAGGCCGCTCTTTCACGAGAAGATGTTCGTTGCAGGGTTCGTCATGGTGGGAGCAATGGTTGTGATAGCTGTATTCGCACCCTGGATTTCACCCTACCCTGCGCAGGGGGAGGGCCAGACTGCGCTCACAACCTGTCCCCAGTCGGCTGCTGGCATTTGTCCGCCATCTTGGGCGCACCTGTTCGGAACAGAACAGACTGGGAGGGACCTGATGAGCAGGATTTTCTTCGGCATCAGAACCTCCGTGGAGATATCCCTCCTGGTGGTCATGCTTGCTACGGCCATTGGGCTCGCCGTAGGGCTCACTGCCGGCTACTTCGGTGGCATAGTTGACGAAGCGCTCATGCGCGTCACCGATGTCTTTCTCTCCTTCCCCCACCTCATTCTCGCGCTTGTGATAGTTGCCGTGCTTGGGCCTGGCTTCAACGATGTCCTGTATGCCCTAGGTTTCACGTGGTGGCCGTCTTTCGCCAGGCTCGCGAGAGCCTCGGCGCTGGAGATACGCAACAGGCCTTACGTCAAGATAGCGAAGGCGAGCGGCGTCAGCAACAGAAGCATTCTAGGGCGTCACATATTGCCGAATGCCATCTCTCCTCTGCTGGTAATGATCTCTGTCGACCTCGGCGCAGTTGTGCTCGCCGAGGCGGGGCTCAGCTTCCTGGGCCTGGGGGTCAGGCCCCCGACGGCAGACCTGGGGGTGATCATCGCCGAGTCCGCTAACCAGATAACAACGGCATGGTGGTACGCTCTCTTCCCCGGAATCTTCCTCACGGTCCTCGTCATCGGGTTCAACCTTCTCGGCGACAGCATTCGGGATCGGGTCGACCCGCGCCTCAGAGGTTTCATGGGAACGTCCTTCATAGGAAGGCCCCTGGCGGGAAGGCTCGGCCTTCAGAGGCGGGAATAAAATGGAACAGGCCGGCGCGGAGGTGCTCAGGGTCACCGACCTCTCGCTTGACTACGCATCTCCCCAGGGGATCGTCCACGCACTGAACGGTGTGAATCTTTCCCTGAAACAATCAGAGCTTCTGGGAGTGGTGGGAGAGTCCGGTTCGGGGAAGTCTACCCTCGCCTACGCCCTGATCCGGCTTCTTCCCAGAAACGCACTCGTCCGCTCGGGCGAGATCGTATTCAACGGCCTGTCGATTCTAGACGCTCCGGAGGGGAAGCTGAAAGACATCCGGGGTAAGAGAATCTCCATGGTGTTCCAAGATCCCATGACATCCCTGAACCCGCTCTTCAAGGTCAAGGACCAGATAGGCCGGGTGCTTGAGTTGCACAGGGGGGTGACCAAGAAGGACGCGAATCGCATGTCTGCAGATTTCCTGAGGGCCGTCGAGCTCCCTGACCCAGAACAGGTCCTCGACTCCTATCCTTTCCAGCTGAGCGGAGGGATGCAGCAAAGGGTGATGATCGCAATGGCACTCTGCACCCAGCCTGACCTTATCATCGCCGACGAGCCGACCTCCGCAGTTGACGCTACCATTCAGGTCCAGATCCTCGAGCTCCTCTCCCGTCTCAGGCACGAGCACCATTTCTCCATGCTATTCATCACCCACAGCCTAGAGGTCGTGTCCGCCGTCTGCGACAACGTGGCGGTGATGTACGCCGGGAGCATGGTGGAGACCGGGAGCGTGACCGACATCTTCTCTTCGCCGAAGCATCCCTACACCCAGGCCCTGATGGCCGCCATCCCGAGGCCCCGGAGAAGCGCCGGAGAGGCGAAGCGCTTGAAGTCAATCAGCGGCAATCCTCCAGACCTTCTCTCCCTGCCCGCAGGGTGCAAGTTCCATCCGAGATGTCCTCACGTCTTCGACAGATGCAAGGCAGAGGACCCTGCCTTCAGGCGGGTGGGACTGGGGCACGAGGTGGCCTGCCACCTCTACACGGAGTGAGAGGTGTTGACTACCCTGGTCTCCGTCCAATCCCTCGTGAAGTACTTCCCTGTAAGCACCCTCCCGCTCACGAAGAAGCAGTACATTCGGGCGGTGGACGACGTGAGCTTCGAGATCGAAAGCAATTCTGTCTTCGGACTGGTCGGTGAATCGGGGTCCGGGAAGAGCACGCTCGGCATGAGCATGCTGAGGATTATCGAACCGACCTCCGGCAAGGTCGTGATGGACGGGGTCGACGTCACCCACATGAAGGGCAAGGAACGGTCGAAGTGGAGCAGCCAGCTGTCCTACGTTTACCAGAATCCTGTCTCGTCCCTTGATCCTGCCTGGACGGTCGAGCAGTCGGTGTCGGAGCCGCTCGCCGCCGCAGGCGTCCCATCGAAGGAGCGCCGGGAGCGTGTCCTCCAGTCGCTGGACGCGGTGGGGCTCCCACAGTACTTCCTTGGAAGGTACCCCCACGAACTGAGCGGCGGCCAGAGCCAGAGAGTAGCCATAGCCCGGGCTCTCGTCAGGAGGCCGCGGTTCATGGTGCTGGACGAGCCGACCTCTGCCCTAGACGTATCGATTCAGGCTCAGCTCCTGAACCTACTGATGGACCTCCAGTCTGAGTTCGGGCTCACATACTTCTACATCTCCCACGACCTCAACGTTGTCGGTCGCGTCTGCGACAGAATCGCCGTAATGTACCTAGGCAAGGTGGTGGAACTCACCGACGCCCTTGACCTCTTCGCAGCGCCCCTGCACCCCTACTCTCAGGCTCTTCTTTCCACGACGCCGAGCAAGTCGTCATCCTACCTGGGCTTCAGGCTTACGGGCGAGCCCCCGAGCCCGCGGAACCCTCCCGGCGGGTGCCGGTTCAACACCCGTTGCCCCTACGCCACCGAGATCTGCTCGAGGGAGGAGCCGAAGCTTGCGGAGGTGAAGGGCACGCATTTCGTTGCCTGCCACAACCTCGACCTGGTCGCCAAGGGGAAGATCCAGGTGCCGGAAAACTTTCGGCCTGTCATCTCGGAACGACCAGGGCCAGGAGGCACAGCTTGATTAGTCGAGGGGCGCCGACCCAGCCTCTGGAATTGGGGAGTCCCCCATGAAGGCCCGGACGGTCGCACTCGTCGTGATTTCCCTGCTTGCGATCAACTGTCTTCCCTCGATAGCCGCGTCCGCCCAGCCCTCGAAGATACAGCACATCATCTTCATCATACAGGAGAACCACTCCTTCGACAACTACTTCGGGACATTCCCAGGGGCAAATGGCATCCCCTCAAACCTCCTTGTCTACACGAACCCTGGTCAGAAGAATTCCACGGCCGTCGCTCCGTATCTCCTCTCCGACGGGACTCCCATCTTGCTGGTGGGGGACGAGCTTCCACCAGGGGTCTCCGACCCGGACCAACTGGAATCCACGAGTTCGCCCTACCTGCCGCACCACCTTACGAGCGAAGCGTCTCCATTACTGACCAACGCCTGGGACGCCGCCCACGAGGCCTACGACAACGGGAAGATGGACGGCTTCATCAGCGCCCAGGGAGGTAACACGCAGACGATGGGGTACTATGACGGGAGCGATATCCCCTACTACTGGGACTACGCCAGCCACTACCTCCTCGCCGACGACTTTTTCTCCTCCATGTTGGGGCCGACGCTCCCCAACCACCTGTACATTGCCTCCGGCGCCGCCGGACCGGTCAAGGGGCTGAGCCAGTACGACTGGGTGGTGAACAACACCATAGTAGGAGACCTCGGTGGCTCCTACTCCTACAGCCAATTGAAGCTGGGCTGGTCGACTCTTGCAGAGGAGCTCTCGATGAAGAACGTCAGCTGGAGCTGGTACACCGGAGACCCTAACCCTAGCGTGGGGAACGCCTGGAACGTCCTCCCCCTCTTCACCTACTTCCAGCAGAACCCCGCCCAGGTCACAGAGCACATCAAAGAGACGCAATCCTTCGCCTCCGACATCCACTCTGGGAACCTGGCGGCCATCTCATGGGTAACTCCGGGCTCCTGGGCCCCCCCTACCTACCCGTCGGGGTGCATTGGTATCGACACAAGCGAGCACCCGCCCGCCAGGAGCGACTGCGGCATGGACTACGTCTCCTACCTGGTAAACGCCGTGATGCAGAGCCCCTACTGGAACTCGACGGCCATAGTGCTGACCTGGGACGACTGGGGTGGCTTCTATGACAATGTGCCCCCTCCGCAGGTGGACGAGTTCGGCCTTGGATTCAGGGTCCCCACGATCGTCATTTCCCCATGGGTGAAGCCCCACTTCATCGACAACACCCAGTACGAGTTCGCCTCGATGCTCAGGTTGGCTGAAGACAACTTCAACCTCCCGACGCTCGGCACCAGAGACGCCCACGTGACCGACATGATGTCCATGTTCGACTTCAGCCAGGCTCCGCTGGCGCCTCTGATAGAACCAGGGAACTTCTTCCAGACCTCGAATGCCACGACCACAACGACAACCCAGTCGACGAGTCAGACTACGTCCCAGCCCGCCCCGTCTTCGAACGGCTACCTGCTGCCCACCGTCGGCGCTGTCGTAGTCATCCTCATCGTCGCCGGCATCGCCTATGTCGCTGGTAGGAGGAGCACGGGACCCAAGGTCCAAGCGACTCGGCCCTTGGACGGTGGTCAGAAGGCCATCAGAATACATATCACACGAGGCTTCAGGCCGGCACCATGGTCCCCCCCGGTTCGGTGAAGCCAGACTACCGGGGCTACTGCCTGTCGAACGTGCCCGGGACAGCGCTGGGGGTTCTTGGGGTCCATGGTGAGGGGAGGACCCTCCCCAAAGACGCCATCGGCGACGTAGATACTTCAGGAGTTGAGAACGTGATCCTGATGCTCTTTGACGGCCTTGGATACAAGGAGTTGACCAGGCAGACTGGCAAGGGATTCTTCGGGGCGCTGGCGAAAGGGAACGTCAGGCCAATCACGACTGTTTTCCCCTCGACCACCGCTGCAGCCCTGACGACCGTCAGCACTGGGCTCACCCCCCAGGAGCACGGGCTCCCGGAGTGGTACGTCTACATGCAGGAGGTGGGCGAAGTGATCGTGACCCTCCCATTCTCCAGGGCCGGGGAATCAGGCCGAGATACGCTGGTGGGCTCAATGGACCCAGCGGGCCTCTACGACGGCAAAACGATTTTTGAGCGGCTCAGGGCTGCAGGCGTTCCGAGTCGATCTTTCGTGAGCAGGATGCTGGCGAACACTGCCTACTCGAAGGTCTCACGGCGCGGGGCCGAACCCGTGCCCTACATGTCTGCTTCCGACCTGTCCGTTTCGCTCAGGAAGCGCCTGGAAAAATCGAGGGGGCCGAACCTGTTCTACGTGTACTGGTCCTACGTCGACACCATCGAACACGCATACGGACCCAACACCGACGAGGCGACGGTGGAGGCGTCAGTCATCTCGCACGCGCTCCAGGAAGGCTTCCTGTCCAAGCTTAGCCGAGAGACCGCCAAACGGACTTTCGTCATGGCGACGGCGGACCACGGACAGGTGAACGTGGTTCCTGAGAAGACGCTGTTCATGAACAGGTTCAGGAAACTCACCGACTCGCTCAGTGCGGCCCCTTCGGGCAATCCGATTCCCCCCTGGGGGAGTGCGAGGGACCTCTTCCTCAGCATAAAGGAAGAGCGCCTCGACGAGATTGAAGCCTACCTGTCAGAGAAGCTAAGCGGAATCGCTTCGGTAGTCCGGACGAGGTCCGCCCTCGAGGAGGGCCTGTTCGGCCTCGGCAAGCCCAGCAGGAGGTTCCTGAGGCGGACGGGGAATCTGATGATACTCCCTCATGGGCTCAGGACCGTCTGGTTCAGGTATAGGAAAGGGGAAGCCCTGAACCTCAGGGGGCACCACGGCGGTCTGACACCAGACGAGATGACAATCCCGCTAGCGACCGCTAAGCTCTCCGATGTCCAATAGCCTGTCAGCGGACGCTTTTCAGGTACCCGTCTATCCTCTTCTGCAGGTCGGCGTTGACCTCGGGGATTCCTCGGCCGCCGTCTATCCTTACTATGCCGTACTTCGACTCCATCAG
>Ga0187771_10003800_pt1 | contig 10597 bp, 7 predicted proteins | sample 0116_SJ02_MP15_1_FD_133139 | JGI IMG/M metagenome (GOLD analysis project Ga0187771, IMG submission 133139) | Tropical peat soil microbial communities from peatlands in Department of Meta, Colombia - 0116_SJ02_MP15_10_MG | ecosystem: Environmental > Terrestrial > Soil > Wetlands > Peat | place... | reverse complement strand
GGAGTATTACTCAATGCCTGCATATCCTGCGTTAGCGCTTTTGCTGGCTTCAGCCATGGTTGCGGAGAGCAAGTGGATACGACGAGGTACACACGTGCTCTCCGTTGTGGCCGGAGCCGCAGCCATCACAGCCATCGTGGTTCTCGTGTTGAGCCGCAAGTTTTCTGCTTCAGGCGACATCTTTTCCGTCCTCATCCCGCACCCGAAGGCCTACAAGCTTTCACTGGGACACATGGAAGATCTGACGTTGGCATCGTTTGCTTATTTGCGATTTCCGCTTGTCCTGGCCGCGCTCGCTTTTTTGGTTGGAGCCATAGGAACCCTCAAAGCAAGCATGCAACGCGCTGCGATGGCTGCCACGCTGATGATGATGCTGTTTCTGCATGCCGCCCGAGCAGCCATGGTCACCTTTGATCCATATCTGTCTTCACGGCCGCTGGCGGAGGCGCTCGAAAAATCGCCGCCCGGAACTCTGGTCATTGACCATCACTACTATTACTTTTCTTCGGTTTTTTTCTACACGAATCGTACAGCACTGCTTCTCAACGGCCGATTTATGAATCTGGAATACGGCGCGTATGCGCCGGACGCCCCGGATGTCTTCATCGACAATTCACAATTTGACAATCTGTGGCTCAAGCCTGAACGCGCTTACATCGTGGCAAAGCAGGCCGATGTGCCACGACTGGCCGGCATCGTCGGGGAAGATCGTCTTAACCTCGTTGCCAGCCGTGGTGGCAAAGTTCTTCTCACAAACACTCCGCTGGCCTCCAATTCCAGCCCCGAGTCCCCGGAAGCATCGCCGCATGCGATAGAATGATTGTTTCTGTACCGGTAAGAGTGGAACCGATTGCGTGCAGCAAATGAAATAGCGGAATGCGTTCAAGCGCTCATCCAGGTTTGCATGAGCGAGGAGGCTTAATGAGAATTGCTGTGCTGGGTGGTGACGGCTATTGTGGGTGGGCAACTTCTCTGTACCTGTCGAACCAGGGACATTCCGTTGCCATCGTGGACAATTTCATCCGCCGTCAGTGGGATCATGAAGTCGGCGCGCAGACGCTGACCCCCATTCGTCCCCTCTCCGACCGCCTCAGGACTTGGCAGGAGCTTACCGGAAAGCAAATCGAACTGTTCATCGGCGATGTGATGGACTACGACTTCCTTTCCTCTGCCCTGAAGGAATTCGAGCCCGATGCCGTGGTCCATTTCGCCGAGCAGCGTGCTGCACCATATTCCATGATTGACCGCAAGCACGCGGTTTTCACACAGGTCAACAACGTTGTCGGAACTTTGAACGTACTTTTCGCGTTGCGCGAATTCGCCCCCGACTGCCACTTGATCAAGCTCGGAACCATGGGCGAGTACGGCACACCGAATATCGACATCGAAGAGGGCTATATCACCATCGAGCACAACGGCCGTAAAGATGTGCTTCCCTACCCGAAGCAGCCCGGCTCTTTCTATCACCTTTCAAAAGTTCACGACAGCCACAACATCATGTTCACCTGCAAGATTTGGGGCCTGCGGGCGACAGATCTCAACCAGGGCGTCGTCTATGGAACCATGACGGACGAAGTCGCCAAGGACGAAGCGCTGATTAACCGCTTCGACTATGACGAGGTTTTCGGAACGGTGTTGAACCGGTTCTGCGTACAAGCTGCGATTGGGATGCCGCTCACGGTGTATGGTAAAGGCGGCCAGACCCGCGGATTTCTTGATATCCGAGACACCGTCCGGTGTGTCGAAATTGCCTGTCTTAACCCCGCCGGTAAAGGCGAATTCCGCGTGTTCAATCAGTTCACCGAGCAATTCTCGGTTCTGGACCTGGCTTCCATGGTGCAAACGGCAGGGAAGAAACTAGGGCTACAGGTCGACGTCGATCACCTTCCTGATCCCCGCGTGGAAGCTGAGGAACACTATTACAACGCGAAGCACTCGAAGCTGATCGAGCTTGGCCTGGTTCCACACCTGCTCTCGGATTCACTGCTTGATTCGCTCATGAATATTGCGATGAGATATCGCGACCGCGTCGATACTTCGATGATGATGCCGAAGGTGAACTGGCGCCAGGCACGGAATGAGCGCCATGTTCAACCCAGCAGGCTTACTGCTGTGCCAAGTCCAGCGGCAGATCTCGAAATAGTCGCACCAGCTTCAGCCAAACGCAACGGAGGGCGCCGCACCGCCGCCGCTAAACGTGAGGTCGCTTACAGCAAGGGATAAAACGGCTGCCCCACCCTTCGCGGGTTTTGAAAGGTGGAGATCTCTTCACTCTTTCGCCGGCACCAGCACGCCGTCACGAATGTAATACTGGCCCCCGCGCCAGCGAACGCTGTTTCGCCCAAAGCTGATCAGCCAGATGCAGAATGCCATCGCATCCCACACCGGGATCAGCCAGAGTTTCTTCCACAGCGCAGAATCTTTCAGACCGTTAACTCCAATAATCCAGCTCATTGCCACGCGCAAGGCTAGATACGTGCCAAGGTAGCCGAAGGCGACTGCGATCGTGGGATGAATGGCGATCGCTGCCAGCGACCAGGGCAATCCCTGCGTGAGCAAGAGTCCGAGATGCCCCCACGGCCGCATGTGGCGCATGACTACAACCCACCGCATGCGTTTGTGCAGGAGATCCGGCATGGATTGGTAATCGGCGACGGTCTGAATCGTGTAAGGCAATAATTCCACTTTGTAGCCCTGCTCGGCGATCAAGCGACCGACCAGAAGATCGTCGCCGGGGCGATTCTCAATCGCGCGATAGCCGCCGAAGCCGGCAAGGCGGGTACGAGTGGTAGCGATGCTCGTACCTAAGGCGAATTTCACTCCATCCAGCTGGCGCGCCACTAGAATACCGGGGTAAAAATCGGAGACCATCCCGATCGTCTGCAAACTTTCCGCGAGCGACTTTTCTTCGGTAGGAACATACAAACAAGTCACCGCGCCGACGTTTGGATCACTCAGTGGTGCCACCAGCGTGCGCAGATAATCGGGACGCGCGCGTACATCACTGTCGCTGATTACGACCACTTCATGCTGAGCTTCGCTGACCAGGCGAGCCAACTTGGCCACCTTGTCGTTCGGGGCACGGCTGCCGCTTCCGATTAGCACTCGAATGCCGCGCTCGGGAAAATCATGCGCCAGCTTCTCGAGAATAGGTACCGCCGGATCATCCTTGTCGCCAACGCAAAAAAGCAGCTCGTAATCCGGGTAGTCCTGGCGGCAGAAGCTGGCAAAGTTCTCATAAGCGTCGGGATCAATGCCTCGAATTGGTTTGAGATTGCTTACTGGTGGCGTGAACTGCGGATGTGGACCTTCTTGCTTCGGCCTGCCATGAAAAAACCGCCACGAGCTATAAACGGCAATCAGGTAATAGATGAAAGGAGATGCGGCAATTGCCAGAAGACCAATGCTGGAGAGCGTGTGGAGCACCAGTGCCAAGATTAAACAGGCGCGGCAGCAGTGTCAAAAGAGATGTAACTGCTTTCAAAACGTCAGGCGTGCCCCGATCTGCGCAGCGAATGGAATGCCGACCGTGGTGCCGGGGCCGAAGAAATCTCCCAGTGCGCCTTCGGGTATCTCCAGTTGCTTCAGGCTGGTGATGGGCACCGTTTGCGAGCATCTTGCATTGGTGCAAATGCTGGTCACATTGGTGATGCCGGTGCGCGGATCTGGAACCATCTGCGCGGCCGGTACGGGCAGTTGGACCACATTCACCGCGTAGTTCGCGCCAGGATTGTTGCGGTTGAAGAGATTGAAAAATTCGATGAAAGGATCAACCCGCCAGCGCTCGCTGATCTTGAACGGGCGCGTTACCCGCAGATCGGACTGAATGTAGGGCGTTCCGCGGAATTCGTCGAGGCTCGTGTACACACCGTTGACATAGATGCGCCCGGTGACGTTCGCATTGGTGATCGTGATAGGCCGCGCGCTCTCGACCTGGGTGACCGTGCTCAGCTCAAAACCACCCGGAAGATGGAACGTTCCAGCCAATACGAAACGGTGACGAACGTCTTCCCCAGATGGCCCGTAGTCGCCAGGACCAAACGCATTCAATGTTCCGGCATTCGGAAATCCATGCGGCACCTGGCACACGCCATCCACGTAGTCAAACAGTTCGCCGAGCAGGCATCCCCACGTCTGGGCCTTCGAGAACGTGTAATTCGCCACGAGATTGAAGCGGCGCATATTTCCCTGCAGATGGAGCATTAGAGCGTTATAGCTGGAACGGTTGTCCGACTCGAATACGTTGACGTTAGGAACCACGTTGGTCTGATCCGTTACGTAGTTCGGATCCGAGATGGGAACCAGCGGGGTAAAGATGTTCGTGCCGCTGGTATAGGGAAAGGCGCGATATCCGTGATTGCCTTGCTCGTGAACGTAGTCGGCGCTCATCAGCCAGTGCTGGTTAAACGCGTGCTGCACGCCACCCGTGATATGGATCGCATACGGTGTCTTGTAAGGCGAGCCAATCAAGTTCCCGGTGGCTCCGGCACCGCCAATCAGACATCCAGCGCCCGCAAGCGCATAAGTGCCCGGACCTCCCGTCAGGCTGCATGTCCCGGTAGTGAAGTTCGTGTTGTTGACACCTTGAAACGCGGTCGCCCATCCATTCTGTGCAAGATCGTCGTAGAACATGCCAAAACCGGCGCGGATCACCGTTTTCCCTCCTTGCCCGGGTAAGTATGCAATTCCCAGCCGCGGAGCGATCTGCTTGCGATAGTTCTGCGGCAGGCTGGGCACAATCGGAATCTGCAGCGCTTGTAGCGTCACATACGCAGCATTGTCAGCTTCACTTCGCCCCGAACCCGTGAATAGTCCCCACGTCGTCTGATAGCGCACACCGTAGTTGACCGTGAGTTGGCGCGTGACTCGCCAGGAGTCCTCGGCGTAGAGAGCGAACCGCTGCACATTCTGTGAAAAGCTGCCATCACCAGCCGGAGTAAAGCTGCAGGTAGATCCGTCGGCCGCGCTAAAGCCCACGCACTGCGGGTTGAAGACCCCAAATACTCCCGGGTTCTGCACATAAAAGGTCGGATTATTGACATAGCTGGCAAGCGTTTCGGCCGTCGACGCAAATGCGCCGCTGAGCACAGGCTCGTGAATGAAGTCCACTCCGAACTTCAGAGCATGATCGCCCGCTACGTGGGTCACGTCGTAGCGGAACTGGTATTTATCCTGATTGCGCAGGTCGGGGAAGAGAGTAATGGGAGTCGCAAACTGGTTGTCGCCGAAAGTCTCGAACCCGGAAATCGTCAACGCTGTCGAGCTGAAGGGAAACGCCAGCGCGAAACCCAAATCGGAGTTCCGCGTCTGCGTGAGATGCAGCAAGCTTGCGTCGATAACCAGATTGCCCAGCCAGGATGGATTGAAAGCATAAGTATTGCTCAGCGCCACATTCCAGTAATCGTTGTGCGTGAGCAGCCCAGTTGAAGGCAATGTGGCCTGCTCCACCAGCGCGTTGCGCGTCAGATAGCTGTCCCCTGATGCGCGCAGAAACCAATTCGACTTCTGCGATTGTGCCCAGTCGAACCGCACCGAGCCGAGGTAGTCGCGAAACGGAATCGGAACCGTGGCCGGCACGGCGATGGAAGGAACGCCGGTGATCAGTCCCTGGGAGGCCAATTGTGCCAGGGCGTCAAATTGCGTGATGCTGGCCGGACTGTAGGCGATGCTGGCGTCTTCGTGTACGTTCTCGAATGAAGTGAAGAACCAAACCTTATTTTTTCTAATGGGACCGCCGAGAGTCGCAATGTAGTTCTGCCGGGAGAACGGTTGTTTCGGATTGCTCTGGCACACTCCATTCACGCAGGTCTCCGCCGGGTTTTCGATAGGAAACCGTGCGTTCAGCGCGGCCGCGCGCTCGTAGAACGCACCGCTGCCGTGCCAGTCATTGCTGCCGCGCTTGGTCGTAATCACCACCGACCCGGCCGTGGTCCACCCCGTGTCGCCGTCTTCGTTCGACGTGCGCACGGCAAATTCCTGAATCGCGTCGGCCGAGAAGTTTTGCAGAAAGCCGCCGATCCAGTCATCGGAGTTCTCCGCCCCATCCACCGACAGTTCGTTATTCAAGCCTGAGCTTCCGCCGGTCGAGACCGCGGTGATGCGCGCTTTCGTGGGATCGGACGGTTCCACCGGCTCAGTACCGGGCACAAGATAGGCAATGTTGGCGAAACTGCGCGCAGGCAACGGCATCGTCTCGAGGTCCCGGCTGCCGACCACACCACCGCGCACTGCATCCGACGCATCAATCGTCTCGGTGGTAATCGACGAAGAATTCTCCTGTACGTTGACGGTCTCTGACGGTGCCGCGGGCTTGAGCGTGACCGTCACCTCCCGCGCCACACTTACCGCGATCGCAACATCCGCCTGTGCCGATTGAAATCCGGTGGCGCTCACCGTCATGCGATAGGTCCCCGGAAGCATATCGTCGAGCCGGAATTCACCGCGGTCTTCGCTGGTCGCCTGCCGCCGCAACGATGAATCCGCCGCCTGCATTACGATCGTCGCCGCCGGAACGCGCGCCCCGGTCGCGTCCTGCACCGTTCCGCGGAGCGATCCGCGTGGATTTTGCGCGTGCAATGGCGCCAGGAGAATCAGGCCGATTACAACCCGGAGATAGGTTCGACTTGTCAACATGGCTTCTCCGCACAAGCGAAATTCCCGCTACCTTCCTCGTGAATTTGGCTGGCGCCTCCAAATGGGGTAACGATCCCCTGCAATTCAAAAATAGCCACCTCGCAGAACTACTACCAGTACTCGTACGTAGGCCAGGCGCGCAATTTGTCATAGCGCTTCTCAAAAACGTGCTCTGGTAGTAGAGGGACGCAAATGGGAACATTACGGAGTCGCGGTTGACTACGGTGCGCGGGTTGATAAGCTGGCAAGAACTCGCTGCGCTGTTGCGCAGCCGCAAGACGGAGACTCGGGCGAAGTCTTCGTGGCATCCTGCAGTTTTTACGGTCGGTGCTGTATGCTTACGGTGGACATGACGAACAAGATTTTGGACTTCTTGCGGCCAACGCCGAAGAGGCAATTGGGGCCGCTTGAGAAGCAATTGCTGAAGGCGTTGTGGGAGTGTCGAAGCGCAACCGTTCGCGAGTTGCTCGCTCGAATTGACACCAACCTTGCTTACACCACGGTCATGACGACACTCGACCGGCTTTATAAGAAACACTTGCTTGATCGCAGAGTTGAAGGCAGAGCATTTCGTTATGTGCCGCGGCATACGCCGGAAGAGTTTCAGAAAGTCGAGGCCGGGGAAGCGATTCGCGAGATTCTCGCCTCCAACGGCACATCATCCCTGCCGTTATCATGCTTCGTAGAAGCCATTACCGAGCATGACGCCAAATTGCTCGATCAGTTACAGGAAATGGTGGAGCGCAAGCGCCGTGAATTACGCAAGAAGGAGACCCGGTAAATGTTTGCGCTGCGTCTCATGGGTGTCATGCTGTCGGTTTTCATCTTGGCGTATTGCGTGCTTTCCCTGGCGGTGAGCGGGGGCTGGAAGTTCACGGCGAGATTGTGGCGGCCGCTTGCTCCCGCCAGATCAGCAGATTTTCTCTTTGGGCTCCGCCTTTTTCCACTAGCAGCAGCCATCGCGATTACGGCCATTTATGTGGTGCCGTCGTACCTGGTTTTGGAGCCTGCCCACATTGACGAGCCGCTTGGGCCGATGTTGTTCGTGCTTGCTGGTGGAGGTTTCGCATGGCTGCTCAGTGCCACGCTCCGCGCGGTGGCGGCGCAGAAAAGAACCTCCCGGGTGTTGTCGAAATGGGTGCAAGGGGCAAAAGGAGCAGATCATGGAGCGCCATTTCCGGTGCTCAGGCTACCGCATCAAGATCCTGTCCTCACAGTCGCAGGTATCTGTGTCCCGAGAGTGCTGGTCTCGGAAACTGCTGCGGCCATCCTTACTCGCGAAGAACTCGAGGTTGCGCTCAGACACGAAGTGGCGCATATTCGCCATCGCGACAACCTCAAGAAACTGCTGTTGCGTTTCGCCGGCTTTCCAGCAATGGCAGAGCTTGAGTCCGCATGGTTAGAGATGTCCGAGATGGCTGCCGACGAAGCAGCCGTTTCCAGCCCCTCAGAAGCCCTGGACCTGGCGTCCGCATTGATTAAGCTTTCCCGGTTTGCTCCAGTGCAGCGGTCGCACGCTTTTACATCCGCTCTATTGCCGGAAAGCAGGGCTTCGTTGACCGCCCGCCTTGGACGACTCTTTAATTGGGCCGCTCCCCAACATCAGAAGGGTACTTCCCACGTGCTGCCTTCGGTTGCGGCGATCGCGTTTCTCGCAGTTCTAACCTACGGGCCGATGCTTGTGGGTGTACACGCCCTGACAGAATGGCTGGTCAGATAGCTTGTCGCTTCCTCCAGGGTTTATCCTTTGCCGGTGACGATCTCCGTCGTCCTGATCACACAAAACGAAGAAACCAATCTCCCGCGCACGCTCGAAAGCGTGATGCCGTTGATACGTGACGGCCGAGGCGAAATCATCGTCGTCGATTCCGGCTCGACTGATCGCACCTTGGAGATCGCACGCTCCTTCGGTGCGAAAGTGTTCAGCGAACCCTGGAAGGGTTTTGCCGCGCAGAAGAATTCGGCGATAGATAAGGCAACTTGCGACTGGGTGCTGCAGTTGGATGCGGACGAAACTCCGGAGCGCGAACTGGTTTCGGAAATCGCCTGTGCGCTGGAGGCCAACCCAACTGTTCAAGGCTTTTGGATCCCGCGCAAAAACTTCTTCCTCGGCCGCTGGATTCGCCACGGTGGTTTTTATCCTGATCCCAAACTGCGCCTGATCCGGCGTGCAGCGGGACGTTTCGAGGAATACGGAGCGCATCCAACCATTAAGGTAAACGGGCCCACTGGCCGCCTCAAGCATGCCCTGATTCACAACGCCTACCCAACTCTGCGCGGGTATATCGATCACATGAATAGCTATTCTTCCTCAGGCGCTGAGCTCGCAATGGAGATGGGTTATCGCCGCTTCAGTCTGATGAATATCGTTATCCGCCCGCTGCTTGCCCTCATTTATAACTATTTCTTCCGCCTCGGATTTCTCGATGGCCGCGAAGGCCTGTTGCTGCACCTGTACCATGCGGTCTATGTGTCCTGGAAATACTCTAAAGCGTGGGAGTTGGCACGAAAAAATTCACCGTAGAGCCTTAGCTTGCTAGGTCTCCCAAATTCCCCATATCATCTAACCTAGGACGGGGTGCGCATGAGCGAGAAGAAACGACCACAAACCGCGGAAAGCCCGATTGCAGACATCTTCGAGGGACGCCATCCATCCGATTCCGAGAAGCAGTGGGCGGAGCACACCCTCGCGCCAGCGCTGGAGAAAGCCCCCGAGCGGTCCATTGGCGCTCCCACCGGGGTCAACATCGATGACAACGGAGATGCGCGCTTCACAACCATTTCCGGCGTGCCCGTCCGTCGCCTCTATACCCAAGCCGATCTCCCGGAAGATTGGAAGTATGAACAGCATCTCGGCTTTCCCGGTCAACCGCCGTATACGCGCGGCATCCACGCGACGGGATATCGCGGCAAGCTTTTCACCATGCGCCAGTTCTCCGGCTTCGCCTCGCCGGAGGAGACCAATCAGCGCTACAAGTATCTGCTCGAGCATGGCGGAGGAGGATTGTCCGTTGCATTCGATCTGCCCACGTTGATGGGCTACGATTCCGATCATCCGGCCAGTGAAGGCGAAGTCGGCAAATGTGGGGTGGCGATTGATTCGCTCGAAGACATGGAAATTCTCTTCAGCGGAATTGATCTCGAGAAGACAACCGTTTCGATGACCATTAACTCCCCCGCTTCAGTTTTGTGGGCGATGTATCTGGTCGTCGCAGAGAAGCAGGGCGCCGACTGGAAGAACATCTCCGGCACGATTCAGAACGACATTCTCAAGGAGTACATCGCGCAGAAGGAATACATTTATCCGCCAGCGCCTTCCATGCGGCTGGTGGTGGACACCTTCGAATTCGGCTCCAAATTCACTCCGCGTTTCAACACAATTTCGATCAGCGGTTATCACATCCGCGAAGCCGGCTCTACCGCGCTGCAGGAGCTAGCCTTCACACTTTACGATGGTGTGGAGTACGTCGAGTGGGCGCGCCAGCGCGGTCTCGATGTGGACGAGTTCGGCCCTCGTCTCAGCTTCTTCTTCAATGCGCATAATGATTTCTTCGAGGAGATCGCAAAATACCGGGCCGCTCGCAAAATCTGGTGCCAGGTCATGAAGGATCGCTTCAAAGCGAAGAACGAACGTACCTGGCTCTTGCGCTTCCACACCCAAACCGCCGGCGTTTCGCTGCCAGCACAGCAGCCCATGAACAACATCGCGCGTGTAGCCATCCAGGCCTTAGCCGCTGTCTTAGGCGGAACACAGTCCTTACATACCGATTCTTATGACGAGGCCTTGGCCCTCCCCACTGAAGAAGCCGCCCGCATTGCCCTACGCACCCAGCAGATCATTGCATATGAGTCTGGGGTGACACAGACGGTCGATCCTTTGGGCGGATCGTATTTTCTGGAACGACTCACATTAGACATGGAAAAGGGCGCATTCGATTACTTCGGCAAGCTGGATTCGATGGGC
>Ga0187771_10003799_pt1 | contig 10599 bp, 10 predicted proteins | sample 0116_SJ02_MP15_1_FD_133139 | JGI IMG/M metagenome (GOLD analysis project Ga0187771, IMG submission 133139) | Tropical peat soil microbial communities from peatlands in Department of Meta, Colombia - 0116_SJ02_MP15_10_MG | ecosystem: Environmental > Terrestrial > Soil > Wetlands > Peat | place... | reverse complement strand
GGTCTCGCGCACTGGCGTGCCCTTGAACACCGACCCCACGATGCTCTCCACTCTGATCGTCCGACCGATGGGCAGGTCGCCCCGCTGGTGCTCCAACGCGACCCTGCCGCTAACGCCAGTGCCAGTCGGGGACCGGTCTATCTGGCCCTCCGCGAAGATGCAGACGTTTCTGATGTCAGCCGACGGGGACTGGATCCTCTTGCTGATGATGGTGCCGTACAGGAAGCCCAAGTCCAAGTCCCCCGGGTGCCTAATCTTCGCCGTTTCGGCTACGGCGCGCTTGACCCGCATCCCTACGTCGATCAGGCGACGCGAGTCGATCGGTTTCAGGCCGACCTGCAAGTCCTCCGAATCGCAGTAGGCGTAGAACGCCCCGCCGAAGACAAGGTCGTACCTGACCGAGCCGACTCCGTCGACGTCTGCATACTGGTCCTTTGCCAGGACGAACGACGGGACGTTTTCGAAGGCAACGCTCTTCACGGCGCTCCCCTTCATGTGCGGCTCGGCGACGACCAGGCCAGCAGGCGTGTCCAGACGCAGAGTTCTCTTCCTTCCGCTTAGCCGGGCCATTCCCGAGTCCAAAAGCGACGTAACCACGGCGATCACTCCATGGCCGCACATCGTCGAAAACCCCTCGTTGTGCATGAACAGAACGCCGAAATCGCTTCCCTCGGTCACCGGTTCCGTAAGAATCGCCCCGTACATGTCCCAGTGCCCCCTCGGTTCCCGCATGATCAAGCGCCTCAGGTTGTCGTGATGCTCCTTCGCGTACCTTCGCTTCGCTAGCATCGTGTTCCCTGGGATCTTGGGCCATCCCCCGATCACCAGTCGAAGAGGCTCTCCTCCAGTATGGGATTCAATCGTCCGGATTCGGGTCCAGTTCTCTGGCGGTTTCCATCTGGCGGCTTGTGCCCTTGAGATTCCGAGAGCGGTCAAGGATGAATCCACAACCTGAGGTCAGGCTTCGCCTGGGACCAGCCTTTCGTAGAACTGCAGCTTCACTCCGGGGAAGGCTTCCGAAAGGTGGTGGGCAAAATCCGAAAGCACGGCCCTTCTTCCGGCTTCGATCTGATCGTATACTTCCTTTCTCCCCTGAAGGTTGGAGTCGAGTGCGTTCATGCGGGCACGATAGTCGGCGAATGACTCGCCTTTCTTTGGTCCTAGCTCATTGGACATCGCCTGCACCTCCAATTCGATGGGTGGCTGCATCGGCCGATGCTTCCTTCTGTAGGAGAAGTCTGCGAGCAACGAGAATCTCTCATTTCTTCCGTGAGAAGTAATCTCGACGGTTCGGACAGACTCTCCCTTCTTACTGAGATACTCCGAACACTCCTGGACCGCCTGCTTCAGGTCCGTCTTCGCCTGAGCCTGCCCCCGAGGAAGTGCCTCCTCGTCGACGCTAATCTGAGTGAGGCCCTCCAGCCCCACGGAACGAAGGAATTTTGCTGCACCATCGAGAAAGGCGGAAGGCGAAAGGGTCTCCACGTGCACATGGAACGAGTCTTCAAGCTTCTCGTACCATCGCTCCGTTTCGCCGATGGATTCGATCAACCTGACATCATCTCCCTGCGCAAGGCCCTCTTGTTCTTGGTCTTTCATTGCCGCTGTGAAATCTATGGCGAAGCCCAATCCAGCTGCCCCTCCCGAGCCAAAGGCATTAGCGACCCAGAACGATTCTGGCAAGACGTCAATCAACCTCTGGTCTTTCGTGGTGTGCGCAGACTGATCGTGGGGCATGCCCCGAACATGCCAGTCTTGTTTTTAGACTTTCTAATGGGAAGCTTGACCCAATAAGAACGAGACCGGGTTTGAATCTCGTATCTTAATCAGGTTGCCAGTAGCCCGCCCAAGAGAGAATTAGCGAGCCGAGGACGGAACGAAATCTGAGTGACCGCCAGTTGACGGCAGAAGGCTCGCAATGGAGGCCGTGTCGGTCGGGCGGCGAATGGCAGGGTGAACGGCGCCTTCATTTACCGCAATTCTGGACAACGGGGGAGCCATGCCTCTAGAACACCTCCTTGTGGTTAGGCACGGACAGACTGAAGCGAATGAAAAGGGGATTGAGGCCGGACCTCTTGACTATCCGCTGACCAAGAAAGGTAGGAAGGAAGTCAGATTCATCTCAAAGATGCTCTCGAAGGTCGAAATCAAAGCGGTCTATAGCAGCCCCGTCTTCAGAGCCGTGCAGACGGCAGAGATTCTTGCCCGGCCGCACGAGCTCAAAGTCAATACGCTTGAAGATCTGACTGAAGTCAAGATAAAGCCAGAGTTCGTCGGCAAGAAAGGAAGACATCACATTCTCGAGAGTCCCGAAGCCTTTCTCGAGACCTGCGACGAACTTGAAAAACGAATTACAAGGGCCATAGGTGTAATCAAGGCCAAAGAACGGGGCAACGTGATAGTCGTCTCCCACGGCGACGTCATAACCACAATGCTCGAAGGGGTGGTCGAGAGGAGAATGGACGCGAAGAGGTACTATGTCATGCATGCAGAGCCCGCATCACTCAGCATTGTCGAGATGAGAACCAGGCCTTTTCTCATCGAGTACAACTACAGATGGAAGATGCTTTCGGGACTCTGATCCACGCGCTGCGGATGTGTTCGCCTGGAGGTCAGGCCTTGCCCCTGTAGTCATATGACCACGGAATGTCTTTACCGTCCGTTCGCCCGTGAGGTCTCTGATCACTTTGATTGGAGCAGAGGCGAGGATGAACTCGTTTGGTTGATTCAGGTCGACGGGCGAGAGACCTAGAACAGATGGTGGAGGCTCTCGGGAACCGCTCGCGACCCGAGACATCGTGGATATCTAATGTGACAGGGGCCACGGTCGACCAGGCTGAGGGGGTAATCAACGAGGTCGCTGCTCACTCGGAATTAATAGAAGAACTGTCCAAGAACATCGAAAGCACGGGGAGATCTTATTATGCACAGTTCCCAGCGCCGTTAGACCTCTTCGCTCTTGTCAGGTTGTCCCGCCCTCGGCGTCTCGTTGAGAGCGGGGTTGCCTCCGGCGTCTCTTCCACATTTCTCCTGTTGGGAATCAGAGCGAACTCAGCGGGCGTCCTCCATTCCATCGATTTCCCTGTGTTCAGAAAGGGGATTCGCAGGAACGAGTCCTGGGCTATTCCGCAAGGGATGTCCTCAGGTTGGGCCGTGCCGACGAAGCTCAGGAATCGATGGGATCTCAGGCAGGGGCGGAGCGAAGATCTGCTGAGACCTCTTCTTGAGGAGATTGGAACGCTCGATCTGTATTGCCACGACAGCCCGGTTGACGTCAGACATTTTGAGTTCGAAATGAGGTCGATTCGTAAGTACCTCAAACCTGGTTCGCTGGTCGTCGCAGACAACACCGACAAGAGAACATTTGATGAAACGGCGAGGTACGTCGGAGCCGAAGCGTTCTACCGCAGGCATTCTAGTCTTGGGGCGTTCAAAGTCCCCTGACAGAGATCCGGCAGTGGTTATTTCAGAAGCTCTTTGACGTTCTGAGAGATCAGGTCTACGGCTTCGGCAATTCTTTTCTTACGAGTCTCCTGCTTTTTCGCCGCTGAAATCCAGATGACGTATCTCTTGCGATAGGTTGGCGCGAATTTCTCGTAGTTACTCCATGCTTTGGCGTTAGCCCTCAATGCCTCCTCTAGGTCTGCCGGTACCCGCACCCCCTCGGCGTTGATTCTTTCTAACGCGGAGATTTCTGGGGTTCTCTTCGCGAATGCTTCCAGACCCCACTTGGTCATCCTCCCTTCTATTCGCAGCCTCTTGACTCGGGCGATGTTGAGGCTGGACCAGATGCTCCTAGGTTTACGAGGGGTGAATTTCCTTGCGTATCTTGCGTCGTCGATCTTCCGGACCAGGCTGTCAACCCAGCCGTAGGCCAGCGCCCCATCAATAGCCTCATCGTAGCTTACCGATTTCACCCCCTTCTTCCGAAAGACCAACCATACGCCCTGACTCGAATGATGGTTGACCGCCAGCCATGTACGCCAGCGGGCCTCGTCTTCAACTTCAAGGGTCTCCAGTTCCAAGTTGGTCATCCGGCAGTAAGAACTGCTTGTATAAAGCCCCCGAAGTGCGATTTTCTCAGCTCTGAAAATTGACCGTACCGTTTAAGTGGAGAGACGCCGGTGACCCGGTTTGATATGAAGACGTCGACTGTTACTAGGATAAAGTCCTACCCACCTCCTCCGCAGCTCGCGACACCGACAGAGCTCACGCCCCATGAGGTTAAGGCCGTAACGGAGGCCGTCAACCCGCTGATTGCAGACGCGTTTGCGCTCTACGTCAAGACGAAGAACTTCCATTGGCACGTCTATGGTCCGCATTTCAACGACTATCATCACATGTTCGATGACCAGGCCGAGGACATTCTCGAATCCATAGACGTGATGGCCGAGCGCATCCGCAAGATTGGGGGCACGACCATTAGGAGCGTAGGTCATATCAGTCAACTGCAGACCATCGAAGACGACAACGACGACTTGGTGTCGCCGGAGAAGATGGTGAAGCGGCTGGCTGAGGACAACGCTCGTATGGCCAAGGCCGTTCACGACGCCATCACTTTGTGCGACAAGAACCGGGACGTCGCGACCAGCAACCTGCTCCAGGACATCTTAGACAAGACGGACAGACGCAAGTGGTTCCTCTTCGAGACACTGCACGAGACCAAGCATCCTTAGCCCTCGGAAACGAATGACGGCGGAGTCTGAGGCTCACTTACCGGAGTTGGTAGAGGTGGCTCCAAATGGTTACTGAGGATTTCCGAGGATCGTGCGGACCTAGCCCTCGAGTTCCCGGATGACCTTCACGGGAAGATCCACCCCATAGCCTTCTTCGATCTTCTTCAGCATGCTGGCCACGCGCCCTTCCTTGGACATACGGTCAATCTCATGCATCAGCTTCAGTGAAGCGAGGACCCTCCTGTTCGTTCTCGACGCGTACGGTATGGATTTCACAGAGTTGTAGAGGGCTGCCCGCTCCTCTTTCGTGGGCGCTTTCCCGTAGTCCCGTAGGAGGACATCCTCTATCTGCCTGAGGCTATCCTCGAGGCAGATGTCCGGGTTAGAGTAACCGAAGAAGCAGTTTCTGCAGTCGGCCGCCAGCATTTCCCTCATAGGCCCCCGCTCGTTCACCCTGTAGTGTCTCAGCGGATAGATGTACCCCCTAGTCTTCAAGCGCTCAGCAAGCTTGTACACGGCCCCTATGCCTAGCCCTTGGCCGAGCATGGCTTCGTATAGCTCAGCGACGGAGCCTCCAGGACCCGCACAGAGGACTGACATCACCATCTCTTCAGTCCAGATAGGAAGCTCGGCGACCTTCGTCTCCAGAGTCTGTTGGATCAGCTTCCTATCAGATGCGAGTTCGCCAAGCGCCTGTAAAGAGTCGTTGCCCGAGTTTGAGTGGAAGAGCGACTGCAGTGCCTGGCCGCACTCCTTTGTTGTCAGCCCTGCGACCTCGGCAACGTAATCGAGCTGGAGGCTGGCCGGCTTCCAGTCCCCCTTCTCCCCAATGTGTGCCAGAGCCCAAAGGGCGAGGAGCTCTCTGTTCCTCCAACTCCTACGCACGTACCAGTCGAACTCTCGGAGCGCCTTTACTGCGTGTCCTCTGGAGACCACATAACTGACATGCCCCTGGCGGACTTTCTTCAAACCAAGTGAAGGCGACATGGCGTCTAGCACGGACTCAACTTCGTGGTCTCGAGGGACGAGGAAGACGCGCCCAGAGATCATCTCGATGATGAAAGGGGGGCGCTTGGTATAGGCCTCCTCGCGCCAATCGGTGGGTCTGAACGACCCGAACAGACTTAAGGGGATCTTCAATTGTGCCCCGCTAGGTAATGGGTAGCTCCTCATTTACCAATACTCCCTAATTAGTTAGCCCAAATCGAATATACGAACCGAACGCTATTACGACTACGAAATCAAATTATACATTTGCATGCAATTGCACTAGTGGCTTGTCTCCGCCGAGCCAAGTCGCGGTGCAGAGGAAGGAGATTGGTCCGGGTGTCATAACTCGCGAGCCAGTAAACTCGGCTAAGTTCACCAGACCCGTCGCTCAGGTGTACATAATCCCCGAACGGTGCAAGGAGTGCAACTACTGCTGGACCTTCTGCCCCAATGACGTTTTAGAGATGTCGGAGGAAATCAACGCGAACGGCTACCGCCATCCACGGGTCAAGCCAGGAAAGGAAAACGACTGCGTCAACTGTGGTATGTGCATGGTGGTGTGCCCCGAGTTCGCCATCTACACCAGGGAGGTAGCGTAGCCGTTGAGCAAGTCAAGTGGCGGACTCGCAGCGGGCGAATATTTCACTATGGGGAACTTCGCCTGCGTGGAGGGAGCGATACTCGCGGGATGCAGGTTCTACGCCGGATACCCGATTACGCCCTCTTCTGAAATCTTCGAGAGAGCAAGCGTCAGATTCCCACAGGTGGGCGGATACGCCATTGAAATGGAGGATGAGGTCGGCAGCATGGCCGCCCTTGTGGGAGGCTCTTTCGCCGGAGCCAAGGTGATGACGGCCACGTCGGGTCCGGGCTTCAGCCTGATGATGGAGAACATAGGCCTCGCCTATATGATGGAAGCCCCCTGCGTGCTGGTCAACGTGCAGAGAGCTGGCCCAAGCACGGGCATCCCAACCCTCGTTGGTCAGGGAGACATGATGCAGGCGAAGTGGGGGAGCCATGGGGACTTGGAGGTCATCGCATATTCTCCTAGCAGCGTCCAAGAGTTCTTTGAGCTCACCATTCAGGCGTTCAATACTGCGGAGAGGTTCCGCACCCCCGTCTTCGTCATGGCAGATCAGGTCGTGGGCATGATGTGGGAGAAGCTCCGCGTCCCGCCTGCCGAGGAGATCGAACTTATTGAAAGAGTCGTCGCCGAACCAGGCGCGACCACGGACAGGGAGCACCCCCTGTTCGACTACGCCAGGGACTTCGTTCCAATGCCCATTGCAGGGATGGGAGTCAGGGCGAACATCGACAGTCTGACCCACGATTCGATGGGTTACCCGAGCACAGATCACGAGGTCTCAGAGAGGATGACTAGACACCTCGCGCGAAAGATCAGGGACCACGCGGGGGAGATATGGCGTTGGGAGGAGAGTTTCATGGACGATGCTGATGTTGCGGTGGTGTCCTACGGGAGCGCCGCCCGCGCGGCCCTTGCCGCCGTGAAAAAGGCACGTGCAGAAGGAATCAGGGCCGGCCTCCTCCGGCTCATGACTCCATGGCCATTCCCTGACGAGGTCGTCGAGAGGGTGAGCCGCAGGGTTTCCGGGATGGTCGTCGCTGAGGTGAACGCTGGACAAATGATTCACCCTGTCAGAGAGAACGCCCGCTGTCCGGTGGTGGGAGCGAACTGGGCGCCCGGGTCACTAATCGAGCCCAGGGCGATACTCGAGGCCATGGAGGCAGTGGCCTCCACATGATCTCCCAAGTGAAGCGGGGAGGACCAGAGGTAAAGGTGCAGCATCACGTCAACGACGACGTCATCAGGTCGGAAAGGCTCCCCAACATCTGGTGCCCCGGGTGCGGCATCGGTATCGTAGTGGGAGCGTACGTGAGGGCCATCCAGAAGTCAGGGATACCCCGGGACAGGCATGTTTCCATCTCGGGGATAGGGTGCACGGGACGTGTCTCTGGGTATCTGAACCTCGACTCGTACCACACGACCCACGGCAGGGCAATCGCCTTCGCAACGGGCATGGCCGTTGTGCGGCCTGAACTCGAAATCACCGTGATTGCCGGTGACGGGGATCTCGGGGTGATCGGCGGGAACCATCTGATACACGCCGCCCGTAGGAACGTCGACATGAACGTGATCATGGTGAACAACTTCAACTATGGAATGACCGGTGGACAGCACGGCGGAACGACCCCCCTGGGAGCGAAGACCCACACATCCCCCTACGGGAACGTGGAGACGCCTTTCAACGTCCCCTATCTGGTGGCGGCATCAGGGGCGTCATTCGTCGCGCGCTGGACCGCGTTGCACGTCCGCCAAGTGACGGCGGCCATCCGGAGGATGATGGAAGTGAAGGGGTTCGCCTTCATGGAGGTGTTGTCTCCCTGTCCGCCGACCTTTGGGGAGTTCAACGGGTTTCCGGAGGCCCTCGACATGATGAATTACTTCAGGGACAAGTCGGTGGTCGACAACGACGCAGACCTCAGCAAGATTGGCGTGACGGTCCGACCGGACGATCAGGTGGTCGTCGGGAACTTTGTTGATAGGAGGAGGCCCACCTACCAGGAGCTCCTCAGTGAGCTCAGGACCAAGGTCGAAGCGAAGGAGGCCAGCAAGAAATGAAGTTCGAAGCAAGAATCACGGGCACTGGAGGGCAGGGGGCGATTACCGCAGGACACGTCTTCGGGACAGCCGCCGCGCTGCATGAAAGGAGGGAAGTCGTCGTCACGGAAGGGTACAGCCCGTACGTTACAGGCGGATGGTCAAGGGCGGACGTTGTGGTCTCCGACGAGCCCATCGATTACCCGCTTGTCACGAAGCTCGATGCACTCGTGACCATGTACCAAGAGGGCCTCGACAGCAACCTGAAGATGGTCAAGCCGACCGGAGTCGTCCTCGCCGAGAAGCGGCTTGTCGACCTTTCCAGAGTGGTAGGGGACAGCCGAATCTTCGCGATACCTGCGGCCGAGACGGCTGAGACCCTGGGGAAGAAGGTCCTGATGAACATTGTTATGCTTGGATCGATGGCGGCCCTAGCTTCGCCGAGTACCCTCGAGCCGCTGAAGAAGGCGGTCGTTGCCCGATTCCCGAAGGCTGCTGAGCTGAACCTAAGGGCTCTGGCAAGGGGAGTCGAGCTGGCATCGGCCGCAAAAAAAGGAGGCGCTGGGGTCCTTGCCTAATTCCCAGGACAGGATTCTGATAATAGGTGGGGGCATAGCCGGAATTCAGGGTGCGCTGGATGCCGCGAATGCAGGCGCCAAGGTCACCCTGGTGGAGAAGAGCCCAACAGTGGGGGGCAAGATGTCTGTCCTGGATAAGAACTTCCCCACCCTCGACTGCTCAATCTGCATCGAATCACCCAAGATGAGTGAGGTGGCGCTCAACCCTAACATCGAACTTCTGACCGTGGCCGAAGTGCAGAGCGTCGAGGGGGAAGCTGGGAGTTTCAAGGTCAGAATCAGGCAGGACGCTAGGTACGTGACGGAAGCATGCACGCGCTGTGCAGAATGCGTGAATGTCTGTCCGGTCGTCGTGAAGAACGAGTTCGATTATGGCATGGCCGCCAGGAAAGCAATCTACACTCCCATTGAGCAGTCCGTCCCAGGACCCTACGTCATCGACGCAGAGAACTGCCTGAATGAACCCCCGAACCTGCTTCCCTGCAGTAGGTGCTCCGACGTGTGCGGACCCAACGCCATCGATTTCAACATGAAACAGAAGTTCATAGAGAGGGAAGCGGTGGCGGTCGTGGTCGCGACTGGTTTCGACCTTTTAGACCCGACCCTCTTGTCTGAGTTCGGGTATGGCAGGCACCCAGACATACTGACATCGATCGAGCTGGAACGCCTGTTGCAGGCTTCGGGGCCGAGCATGGGGGAGATAGTCAGGCCTTCCGATGGCGTGCACCCTGAGCGAGTGCTCTTCATACTCTGTGCGGGCTCCAGGGATGAGAGGCTCGTCAAGTACTGCTCGAGGATCTGCTGCATGTACAGCATCAAGGAAGCGTATCAGCTCAAGGACCACGGCATCAAACAGGTGGACGTTGCCTACATGGACATCAGAGCGTTCGGCAAGGGGTTCGACGAGTTCTACGACAGGACGATGACGTCAGGCGTACGCTTCATGAGGAGCAGGCCCGCGAAGGTTGACCGCGATGGCGCCTCCATCAAAGTGACATTCGAGAACACCGAGGACGGTGGCCCCAAGCTGCAGTCCAATTATGACATGGTGGTGCTGGCTACCGCTGCCATCCCGTCGAGGGGAACAGAGGCCCTCGCGCGAATGCTCGGCATAGACCTGAGTTCTGACGGCTTCTTCGCCTCCACCGACAAGGACGGGGGCTTCAACACGAGCACAAGGGAAGGAATCTTTCTCGCCGGCTGCAGCACAGGCCCGAAGGACATCCCAGACAGCGTCATCGAAGCGGGTGCGGCGGTCGCAAAGGCTCTCGAGTTGGTGAAGGTGAGGTCCTGGCCCACCCTGCCTGAAGTAATCCAGATCAGCACCGAAGGAGAGCCAAGGATAGGGGTCTTCGTCTGCCACTGTGGCTCCAACATTGCGGGAGTCGTGGACGTCAATTCCGTCCTCGAGTACGCAAGGACTCTGCCGAACGTGGTGCACGCCCAGGACCAGACCTACTCCTGTGCCGCCAACACGCTCAACGACATCAGTGCCGTCATCAGGGACAAGCAAATCAACAGGGTGGTCGTGGCCGCGTGTTCCCCCAAGACCCACTACCCAACATTCCAGGGGGCGCTGAACAGGGCCGGACTCAACCCGTACCTGCTTGACATGGCGAACATCCGAAACATGGACTCTTGGGTGCACAAGGAGGACAGAGAGGGGGCGCTCCAGAAGGCCAAGGACATGGTCAGGATGTCGGTCATGAGAGCAATCAACATGAAGCCCCTTCAG
>Ga0187771_10003798_pt1 | contig 10599 bp, 12 predicted proteins | sample 0116_SJ02_MP15_1_FD_133139 | JGI IMG/M metagenome (GOLD analysis project Ga0187771, IMG submission 133139) | Tropical peat soil microbial communities from peatlands in Department of Meta, Colombia - 0116_SJ02_MP15_10_MG | ecosystem: Environmental > Terrestrial > Soil > Wetlands > Peat | place... | reverse complement strand
TTCTTGCGGGTTGGAGTGCACAAGTCCTTGGGCAATTTATGATACCTCCCATTCAGGTTTTGGAGAAACATGAACTGGTGACCCAAGGACCTTACTCTCGTATCAGACACCCAGCCTACACTAGCGCCATAATAATGGCTCTGGCAAGCACTCTCTTGTTTTTTAACTTAATTATATTCTTAGCTTTTGTCGCTATTTTGGCCATAGCGTATAAGAGGGCGGTTCTGGAGGAAGAGTTGCTCGCCTCTGAAGATGGGTTTGGGCAAGACTATCGCGACTATATGAAGAAAACGGGAAGATTTCTGCCAAGATTATAAAGTTTGGAAGATTCTAGGATTCCATTCTTGCTTTTCATCTCTCACGTACATGGCAAACAGCAGCGCGCGCACTGTTTTTTTATTTGTTTTTTCCTTCAACAATTCCTTAAGCCAGTTTCTGGGTTCTGCGGAAAAGTTATAGCCGCACGGAAAGCAACCATAGTGCGGTGATAAGATTGTCATCTACAGGTCAAGCACCACCGCTCGCTAATGAAGAGATTGAATCAATGCTTAAAGAGAACCATTATGCGCGAATTTGCACCCACAATCGAGACGGAACCATACACGCCGTGCCGCTTGCATACAGATATTTAAACGGTCAAATACTGATGATGTCCCTCATCAAGAGCCGAAAAACCAGAAATATTGAACGAAACAATGATGTTACCGTGCTGGTCGACATCTTAAACCCAGTTATTAGGGGCATTCTCATCTACGGCACGGCAGAAATAGACCAACACAATATCTACGAGCAGGCACTTGCAATTAATGAAACCAGCCCAGCTTTCATCAGTATGCCAAGGGAAAAGTTGGAACGTATCACCAAAGCCTACGTAGACACGTGGAAATTCGTAATACTAAAAATCACGCTGAAACACATCGTAACCTTCGACTACGAAAAAGATGTAGCGTGGCAGAATTTCCTCAAGACCTACCTCCAAGAATGAAAGAAAAAATGTAGCAAACCAAAATACCGACAAAAACCGCTTAGTGCGCGCTATTACTTCCTCGTTCACTACGTCAGTATACTCAAACCTCACAAATCATTAAAATGGATTTGGCTATAACTTTTCCCCCAAACCCAACCCAGAAAGTGCGTGTTTGCTGACAAGATATAGCGTCTGCTACGGTCGCAAACATTTATTACGTGTAAAATAACATCTCAGTCTGGGGCAAGTAATGGATAATGATTTCTTCCAAGGTTTTGCAGGTCATGCGCACACGATGAATGAGCTGGAAACTGACCAGCAAAGGGAGTCCAACCTAAGGAGAAAGAACAGTCCCGAAGAAGCCTATAAACTGACTGAAATGATTCTTGACAAGCTTGAACAGGACATCTTAGATAGCGGCTACGATCTTGCGAATGTTAAACTGCTAATTTTGTATCTGAGTTATAGAGGTGAACCTGCAGAGAAGGACACACTGATATGCAGGTCTATACTGAAGTCAATAGAAGATAGGTTTAGGAAACATGATTCAAACCATTTTGGACTGATCGGTCACACAACTGCGGGGGAATATGAGAACAAAGACCTTGTGCTAACGGAAGTTTCAGGTGTTGGATATAATGGCTTGTCTATTTTGGCTCTTGCAACAAACCTTCCAATAGGCGTCGGGCGAACGTGGGGGCTTCGAACGCCAGAAGAAGCAGGAGAACAAGGGAAGGAAATGACTCGTGGTGCATGGGTTGACCTATCTCATCAAGCTAAAAGTAAAGAGCAACTTCGCACTGGAAAGACTCTGCTCGTGTTGACTCAGGGATCGAAGGTTGATACCCCAGGCTACGAGCACTTCTTGGCAGAGGGAATCGCCAATTTTATGAGCAGCACCCGTGAGGCGCGAATTATGAACGTCATAGGCGGAAGCAGTGGTGACGGTCAAATTGGTAAGCATTTTCATCAATTCTTTGGAAGATCAACGGAGCCCTCACTCCTAAAGACGCTTGACGGAGAAGCCGTATGCGCCCTGATTCCTAATCTTTGCGAAACCTCAATGGGTGTGGACATAAATCCCATGACCAAAATTGGAAGGGAACACATTTTTCATTTCAACGCTGATAAGGAACCCCATTTCAAATATATTAAACGGATTGGCAAGGAATCCCCTTCTGATTTCATCAACGGTAAGTATGCTGAAGTGATTTATGAAAATGAAGTCAAAATTGCAAAGGAAAAGGGACTTCCCATACCTGACAAAAAAGAGATTCAAATGGCAGTTCAAGAGGCTGTCAGACTTTCTCGAGAACAGAAAAGATTGTTGATATTCAGTCCTATTCTTAACAAATACCAATTTGCTTTCCCCTTTGGCAACTATACTTGTGCTCCCTGCATGCGACTAGTAGGAGAGGATCTTGAGCTTATGTTTCCGATCAGAAGCTACGCGCATGAGATGACGGGCTATATTATTTTTGGAGATCAGGAGAGAGTGCAAAAAGGAGCCCGCCGCGTGTTTGATATGCTGAGGGCAGATCAGGACTTTAACAAAACTGACGCCACACTCCTGGTTTCCTGTATTAACAGGAGGATCGTTGAGCTACTGGCTGGGTGCAGATCAGGAACCGAGGCTGAAATACTCAAAGAAGGCCTTTCGTCAACGCAGGTAATAGGGTTTCTTGCGGGTGGCGAGATATCATTTACTCATCTTTTGCAGGAGCCTTACTTTCACGCTGTCACATGTTGGGGAATCACATTTCATTCAGTAACAGCAGCAGCCAAACCGAAAGAGAAGAAAAGGGAGATTGGAATTAAAGGCTGGATCAAAGGACCGTCCGAGGAATGAAAGCGCGCGCTATTACGTTTATGATTACTCTTTCTCGGTCTATGTCTTGTTGGTTGACTGTTGCGAGTTCGTGGGCTTCTACTCTTGTTTCTTTAAGTATCGTGAATATAGTTGCGTATTTTTCGGGTGCTGGCTGATATTATTTTGTCTATGTTTTCTGTGGTTGGTATCATTGGGATTTTTCGTTCCCATTTGAAGATGGTTTTTTCCGTTCGATTCCGTTTGTCTTGCAGTAGTAATTGTAGGCGATTGCGTAGCTGTTCTTTGTTTGTGGGTCTTTGATATTGTTCGCGATGTGTGTTTTTACTGTCTCGGGATTGCGTAGGTCTGCGTTTCTGTTTAGGATTTTTAGGTGTGATGCGAAGCCTTTGAGTGTGCTTTCTGCTTTTCCTTCGTTTTTGGCTCTGAGCAAAGTATTTATGATTTCGCTTTGATACTTTCCTTCTTCTTGGGGTCGTCGTCTAGCATTCGAGGACTGCTCAAGTTGGATACACATTTTCTGTGTATCTTGGGTCAGTTCTTCGGCTGATGGTTTAGGATACCAGCCTGGGGCGTTGGCAATCCTGGGTCCAAATCCCAGCGACCCCACCAAAAGCTTATTTCACGAAACAAAGCTAGAATTGCAAATCATTTGCGCAAAGTGACAAAGATCAGACTTCTAGGAAGTCAGATCTTAGACCAGCTCTAAACTGTTCATTCGAATCCTTATGAAAGTCTGTGGCGGACGCAACGCCGATCGATGAATGCGGGACTCAGCTCCATTGGGGTTTGAATCCGTAGGAGACCTATACCTGAAACCATACAAATCCCTCGATTTCTCATTGCTTATGCCTTTGTTTTATAGGTTGAAAACTATTGTTGAAGCATATGGCAAAGAGCTTGAAAAAGAAACCATGAAAAGGGGAATGAGACATTTTGAAAGTTACTTTCTGAGCGATCTTTTCTTGACTTTTTATCTACGTGACTTTGCTACGGATTTCAGTTCTTGCAGACCTTTACTTTCTGAATGCGTATTTGTTTGATGCTGAATCCCGCGCGCGATCTTCTCTTGGACTGACTGCTTGTTTACTTGGCGTAACGTTTCTAAATTGGTCAACAGATGGAAAGCTGGGTAGACTTTGTTTGCAGAGCAATGGGCGTTATTTTGAGGAATAAAAATGGCGATGGCTGATTGGTTATTGATCAGAGCATTATTCCGGTAAATCAGGTCTTCTTTTGTAGAATAGGTTCTCTGGATTTGCACAGTGGCATATCCTGCAATCAAAGCAGTGGAAACAAGAATCGCCAATAATAATGCAGTTGCACTTGGGCGCAATTTCTTTGCCGATTTTGACGTTATTTTATCAATGTTGTGTATCCTGAGTGATACTTGGGGGTGCGATGCAAATATCCTGTTTTTTGATCTAATGGCAAGGGGCGACACAAGAAATAAACTTGCAGAAAGCTTCTCTGTTAATCGAACTCTTGGATACTCCTGCAGTGCCTTCTCGACTTTCGCTAGCACGTTCGCCATCAATTTCGGTTGCTTGAGCAAGGTTACAGCTTTCTCATCAGCGAGCAGCTCTCGCTCCTTCTGAGCCTGTGCGGCTGCAAAATAGGATAGAGGATTAAAAAAAGAAAGGATGGCTAAGCTGTTAGATAAGCTTCTGAACAGGTAATCTCTTGACTTGACATGTGCCAGCTCATGGGAAACAACCGCTGCTAACTCATCTGAGTCAAGCATGTTTAGAAGTCCTAGCGAGAAAACTATCACCACGTTTCGCCCATAGCCCAGAGTGAAAGCATTAGGCATCAGGTCATCGACTAAGCCCACCTTTGGCTCAGAAATATGCAATTCTCTTGCTGTTTTCTTAACTTCTTGTTGAAGAGATACATAATCCTCAGGAGCCATAAGACAAACATCTAAGTGCCTCATCACAATTTTCCTGCCTAGAATAATCGTGACCGCAAGATATCCAACAGCCACACTTATCCCTCCTAAACAGAGTAGGCCTGTAATTGACAAAACGCTAGGTATGATTGCAGACACTCTCCAAAAAACTTCAGTGGACGATGCGACTGAAGGTAGCGAAGGACTAGGGGTAGCAAACGAAGTCTCTGAGGTAAAAACTTGTGGATGGAACGATAACAGAACAAAGACTGGGAAAAGTAGTGGAACAAACCACGCAATGCTTTGGTACAATCTGCGCATGGAACGGTTAAATTTAAGGAAGATTGCGATGCAAATGAAAGCTATCGAAGAAAACACCAATGAATAAAAGAAGTACGGCTGGAAGAATTGGCTAAGAAAGTCAAATAAGCCGATCATGCTTTCTGTTCCTTAAGGGTTTTGTCGATTCTTTCCTTTAGTGATTTTAGTTTATTATCACTGGCGGCTTTTTCAATAAAGCATGTCGTTACAAGCTCGTCAAAATTGTCTAAAAGACTATCCAAGACTTGCCGCACAGCGGCTTCCTTGAAGTTCTGCTTTTCCAATTTAGGCCAATAAACGTAATGGAGATACATACCTTTTTTGCTCTTCTTTTCGATTAGCCGTTCAAGTAGGCCTTTCTCGTACAGTCTATTCATAGTGTTCATGACGGTGGTGTAGGCGATGGGTTTCTTCTTTTTAAGGACTTCAAGAACTTCTCTTACAGTGATAGGTCTTTTCTTGGAACACCATATGATTTCTATAATGCTTGCTTCAAGTGGGCCTAGGAACGCTTCAAGCTGTTTTCCTTCAGCATTGTATTGAGAGATCGCTGCTTTTTTCTCTGAGGGCATCAGCTTCCACAACCTTACTATAAGCGATAGTAGACTTCTTAAATGTTCCGAAAAAGAGAAAAACATGAACGCGATAGCCCATTTCTCTGCTTCTGTTTGTTTCTTAGACTCTACCATAGCCAATGGTAAAGTTTATTAGTTTACGAGCACTGATAGTAGAGTTAGTCAGAAGGTCCAAGAAATTGGGTATCATGACTAGAGCCATTAGAAACATTTCAAGAAGGAAAATGAGAACGTTAATAGTTGTTATAGCCTTAGGTTTTGCTTTGGCTATGATGATTTCCCTCCCGCCCGGCATCATTGCAAACCAAACGGCAGCGCAAAATGTGATTAACGGAATAAAGAGCAGCATCAACAATTTGGGTTCAAGCCTGAGTATAGCAGCTACGGAAATAGACTGCAACCTCCCACCAACCATAACAACAAACTGGAATAGCTCCCCTGGATCTGGACCACCTGGGAGCGGATACTTTACGGCCCAAATAGGCGGATCTGGAGCAAGCAGTGCAGTCGGAGCAAGCAGTGCAGTCAAATACACAACCATGAGTCTGACGCACTATTCAGGCATTAACTCCATCGTGGACGTAAACACCGTTGTACCGATTCTCCAAGTGAACGAGGCCCAAGGACAATACGATTACCAGATAGAGGGCATTCCGCTGAATTCTTCCCTGATAGGCAATTACCCGATTTTACCAGCCAACATCACTTCTGGCAGGACACTACAGGCAGGCGACAGTGGCGTTGTCGTTCTGAGTGAAGACAACGCGCGTCAATGGGGTGTCAGTACTGGTGGAGCAGTCAATATTCTGGGACAGAGCTTCAAAATAGTTGGTATGCATGGCACGTCTGGAATAAGTGATGTTGCAACCGTTTATATGAGCCTCAGTGATGCTCAAACAATAACCAACAATATAGGAAACGCAACTACTCTCAAGGTATTTGTCAACAACGCAAACAATGTAGGAACAGTATCAAGCGTCATTAGCGAAGCATATTCAGGTTTAACGGTCTCCAACTCCCAATCTCTAATAAGTGAACTCTCAGGGCTTCAAAGCAGCAGCAACAAGCAGTTGCAGGAAGCGCAAAATACCATGAGTCAAACGCAAAGTACGGCCATGGCTGAAATAATCGTTGCAGTAGTTGCTGGAGGAGCAATAGTACTGATCTTAATGTTATACACCGTGCGGGAGCGAACAAAAGAAATCGGAACGTTAAAGGCATTGGGCGCCAGCAACATGACTATTCTAGGTCAGTTCATGCTTGAAGGTCTATTGCTGAGCCTGATCGCTGGTGTTGTTGGAATAGCAATTGGCTTGGTTGGTGCAACTAATCTATCAACAATGCTGCTTCCGCAGGTGACTTCTCCGTTTGTCGGAAATGGTGCTGCCGCATCAACTGCTATCTCGGTAACCATTACGCCGGAGCTTTTGCTCATTGGATTAGGTGCTGCAATACTGTTAGGTACGCTGGGAAGTTTGTATCCTGCTTGGCGAGGAGCTAGAACCAAACCGTCAGAGGCTATGCGGTTTGAGTGAGCTTGCCCTCAAAATTGAAAACGTTTGTAAGACCTATACGTTTGGTAAACGAGAAGTGCGTCCCCTCGCCAATCTGAACCTTGAAATCATGAAAGGCGAGTTCGTTGCCATCATGGGACCGTCTGGAAGCGGAAAGACAACGCTTCTGAACATCATTGGCACCATCGACAAGCCAACCAAAGGCAAAGTACTCCTAGACGGCGTTGACATTGCAGAGCTGCCAGAATCACAGCTCTACAAGATTCGCAGAGATAAGATCGGCTTTGTGTTCCAGAACTTCAATTTATTGCCGTATCTAAACGCAAGAGAGAACGTAGAGTTAGCCATGGAACTAGCGGGAAAATTCAAGAAAGAGAGACTCGAAAGGGCAACACAGCTTCTCACAAAAGTAGGCTTGAGCGGTCGAGAGCACCATAGACCAAATCGCCTCAGCCAAGGAGAACAGCAAAGAGTAGCTATAGCGAGGGCATTAGCCAATGATCCAGCTATAATTTTGGCAGACGAACCGACGGGGAACTTGGACATCAAAAACAAGCAGGAGATCGTAAAGCTGATGGCAAACCTCAACCTGCAGCATGGCACTACAATTATCATGGTAACACATGATGGGCATATAGCAGCTCGCACTGAAAGAGTGCTTTTCTTAGGCAATGGGAAGATAACCAAAGAGAAAAAAGGTTCGCACCTAACAGAGAAGCTCTTCTGCCCTTACTGTCAGGCTAAATTACAACCTGAGAGCAAAATCTGCCAGAACTGCGGAAAGACCCTTCAGTTTCGTAGGTTTATGGGTAAGCTGACTCCGTCAAATAATGTTAATAACAACTAGCACGGTGGAGAGAATACTCATGACTAATCCGCTAGCAGGACTCAGCACCGTTTGGGTTTGAATCCCTAAGAGACCGCTTCTGCACGCTTTCGATAGGGCGTAAGGGTTCAAACGTGGGCTTCAACCTAAGCGACCCCACCACCTTTTCAGAATTAGAGCCTAAAACAAGCTCATCTATTCCCAAGCTTTGATTCCCAAAATCTGAATCTGATCTTTACTTATTCTATATACCAAATACTTTCTTTGATTTCCAAGATACTTGATATAGTGCTTAATTCTATAGCTATTCCCTCTCTGCTTAAGAAAATCCTAACTTCACATGTTGGACATTTGATCTTCATATTTATTCCCGACCCTAGAACTAAACTCGCGCTAGGTGTAGGTACGTGCTGTCAGATGGCTTGTGGCAATCGCATCCGAGACAGGCTCCCTATACGTACCTTATTTCCGACGCGAAACAACACGTGTATTGCCGGAGGGACAACGTGCGCATATGAGTTAAATGTCTCGCGAACACATAATTGAAGCCGTGGTTGTGCTGGAAGATGAAGAAGGTGCTCTTTGTTTGTGTTGAGAACGCGGGAAGAAGCCAGATAGCAGAGGCGTTTGCTAAAGCTTACGGCAAAGGCAAGCTTGAGGCCAAGAGTGCGGGTACTATGCCCGCAAACGAAGTTAATCCTCGTGTAGTTCAGATCATGCGAGAAAAAGGAATCGACCTCTCTACCAACAAGCCGAAACTTGTTACCAACCAGATGGTTCAGGAAGCGGACATGATAATCGTGATGGGATGCAACGCAAGCGGATTCTGCCCTGCCCCGATGTTGCCAAAAGTGAGAGATTGGGGAATCGAAGACCCAAAAGGCAAGCCCATAGAAAAAATGAGAGAAATCAGAGACGAAATCGAAAACAGAGTAAGGATGCTGATCAACGAGGCAACCTAGAGAAACTCGAGTAAGATCGCGGCGTTTATTAAGAAGAAACATTTGAGGGACGCATATCTTCCTCGTGTGAGCTAAAGAAAAGAGAATACTCTTCCGAGAAATTGTGATTTCCCTAACTTGTGCTCAGTCCTTAGGCTTGAATGCTGACACTTTAACGCTTGCGACGGTATGGGCGATGTTCTTCAACTCTTCGACTGGAACCTTCTTGGTTTTGATTATTGCTTGGGCGGTCGGGTCGTTGGCCATGTTTTCAACCGGGAAAAAGTCTTCTTCGACAACTCTGACATCTCGAAACCCTGAGTTTTTTATGGTTTTCAGGTAAACGTCTTTCATCTCAGCGCCCGAGAGACACCCGATATAGGCTTGGACGTTCTTCCTTATGACTTCAGGTAGCTTTTTCAACAGGACTATGTCTGAAACCATAAGCCTGCCGTTCGGCTTCAGCACTCGGAAGGCTTCTTCAAACACGCGTTTCTTGTCGGGCGAAAGATTAATCACACAATTAGAGATAACCACGTCCACAGTGTTGTCTGCAACTGGAAGGTTTTCGATCTCGCCAAGTCGAAACTCCACGTTCGGATACTTGCCCTTGCGGATGTTTTCTCTGGCCTTGTCGATCATTTCAGGCGTCATATCTACGCCGATGACCTTGCCGCTCTTGCCGACCCTGCGAGAGGCCAAGAAACAATCGAACCCCGCACCAGAACCAAGGTCTAAGACCTTTTCCCCCTTCTTAAGCGAAGCCAGAGCAATTGGATTACCGCAACCGAGACCTAGGTTCGCACCTTCTGGAACTGCTTCCAAGTCTTTTTTGCTGTAGCCTATTCTCCGACTTATCTCTTCGCTCGTCGACGTTGAGCAACTGCATGGCGCAGGTGTGTCGTCACAGCATGTTGTGTCCTTCTTCGCGACTTTTGCGTAGCCCTCGCGTACGATCTTTTTTATCTTATCATCCTTCACGTCTATTGTCTCCTCTTTAGCTACAGCTACATTCATCGTTTTGTGATACCCACTCTTTGATATCTTCTTCGGTCGAGCCGAAGGGGCATTTTTCCTCGGGATCGCTCACATCTTTCCCCGTCAGAGTTGAGGCGAGTTGGTCCATTTTGCCTATTGCACCTCTTCTCACGAGTCTCCCTATTTGGATTGCTTCCAAAATCTCCTTCTTATCTACTCCAACTGCCTTGGCTTGAGTGACGGCTGTCTTGAGGCAGGGTTGACAGTTTGCCGTCACGGAAGCTCCAACCGCTATTAATAGTTTGACTTTATCTTCCATAAACTGCACCTCCATTTTGTTATTCTAGTTTCATGTTTCTTGATCTGTTCAGTTTGATGGCGCCAAAAACGATGAGTAGCCCACCGAACGTTGTGAACACGAAGGGCCATGTGCTCATGTTGCTATCTATTATTCCAACTTGCTCTAGCAGCAGTAGAATGCCCCATCCGAGGATTATGGATCCGAAGGCTAGATGGTTGATGCCACTGTTTCTTGTTTCCATTTTGTCTTGCATGTTACTCCTCCATGTTGTTTCTCTACTAACGCATTGTAGTAGAAAGATATTTAAGGCTTCTCTGACAACTACTCACTAGAAGTAGGAGTAGCCAGCAATGAAAATCAAGGAAACAGTCGCCCGTGACCAGATGGTTTCCAGGCTCAAAGAATTAGGAACGTCAACCCACGAAGCGCTAATCTACATAACCCTATTGACACACCC
>Ga0187771_10003797_pt1 | contig 10601 bp, 9 predicted proteins | sample 0116_SJ02_MP15_1_FD_133139 | JGI IMG/M metagenome (GOLD analysis project Ga0187771, IMG submission 133139) | Tropical peat soil microbial communities from peatlands in Department of Meta, Colombia - 0116_SJ02_MP15_10_MG | ecosystem: Environmental > Terrestrial > Soil > Wetlands > Peat | place... | reverse complement strand
TGAAGGGCTCGAGCGCCACCTCCACGAGCGGGACCCCCAGCCTGTCCAGGCCGTATCGCCTCTGTGACTCGTCCTCTCCGAGGATCCTCGCCGCGTCCTCCTCGACGGTTATTGACTCGACCCCCACCCTCACCCCGTCGACTTCGAGCCGACCCCCGAGGCCCAGGACGGCCGTCCTCTGGAACCCGGTGGTGTTGGAGCCGTCGATAACGATCTTCCGCATCACGTGGACCTCGTCCACAACGTTGGAACCGAGCAGGAGGGCCACCATCAGCGCCGACTCCAGGGCATCCCCGCTCATCCCGTGGGGGGGTTCCTCGTCGGCCTCCACCAGGCAGGACGACTCGGGGTTCCAGAGGTACAGGTTCGTCCTCCCCTTCGAGAACTCGAAGACCGCCGCGGGGTCGAGCCGTCCGACCTCGCTCTGGGACGGCCTGAGCCGCCTCCTGAAGGTGCAGGGAAACTCCTCCGACTTCACGACCGGGCAGGAGCAGAAGAGCTTGGTGGGGGTCGCAAGCTGCTGGTGGACTTCTATTCCGACCTTGAGCCCCACGCCCTCCGGGTCGAGCTCCACCGCGTCACCCCGGGAAGCCGCGGAGAGTGGTCTCCCCGGCCACGGCCTGCTTCATCAGCCGGATGACGCCGTCGGCAGAGGAGGCGTTGCCCAGCGCCCACATGGCCTTCACCAGGGCCGTCTCCGCCAGCATGTCCTCGAGGGGGACGACACCGGCATGGAGGAGGTCCCGTCCGTTCTCGTAGACGTTCATGTCCACCCTCCCGTTGACGCACTGGGAGGTCATGAAGGCCGCCCCCCCGCCGTCGACGAACCTCTTGAGCTCCTTGATGCACTCCCTGCTCGTGTGCCCGAGCCCCGTCCCCTCCACGACGATGCCCTTCGCCCCCGCCGCCTCGGCGGCCCCGATCATCGACGCCGGCATCCCGGGGTAGAACTTCAGCAGGGCGGCCCGCGGGTCGAACTCCGGGCGGGGAGAGAAAGACGAACCCTTCCTCTGGGGGAGGCCCCCGTCCACGTACTCGAACCCGCCCCGGCCCCAGACCGCGGCGACGGGGACCCCGACCGAGACGAAAGCGTCCCTCCTGCTGGTGTGGCTCTTCCTGACCCTGGTCCCCCGATGGAAGGCTATCCTTTCGTCGCTCTCGTCCAGGTGCATCGCCACGTAGACTCCTGCAAACGGAGCGTTTGCGGCGGCCGTCACGCCCCCGATGAGGTTGAGGGTCGCGTCGGAGGAAGGCCTGTCGGAGGAGCGCTGGGCGCCGACCAGCACCACCGGGACCGGGATACCGGCGAGCGCGAAGCTGAGCGCCGCAGCCGTGTACCCCATCGTGTCTGTGCCGTGGGTCACCACCACCCCGTCGACGCCATCCTTGAGGGCCTTCGCCACCCGCTTCGCAATCGCCGACCAGTGGGTCGGCCCGATGTCCTCGCTGAGGACGCTGAAGAGTATCTCCGGCTCTATCCTGGCGATGTCCGAGAGCTCGGGGATGAGGGCATGGAGCTCCTCCGACGAGACCGCCGGGGTGACGGCGCCAGTCCTGTAGTCAACCCGGCTGGCGATGGTCCCTCCGGTCCCGAGCACCAGCACGCGCGGGAGGGCCCCCTTCGGCTTCGGGACCGGGGGCGCCTTGAACGAAGGGGCCTCCCCCTTTGCCTTGACGCTGGCCCCGGCCAGCTTGGAGACGTCGAGGCCCACGTTGTACCCGCTCTTCAGCTTCAGCACTACATGGGAGTCGTCGCCCAGGGCGTACCGCGGGACAACGGTCCCGGTCACCGGGCCCCACTCCGTCTTCACTTCGAGGACGTCGCCCACCCCGGCCTTCGCCTTCTTCAGGAAATCGAGGGCGCTCCCCCGATATCCCGCGAGGTCCTCCATAAGTTGCGAGGCGGCTTCCTGGTGACTTAAGGCTTGTCGGCCAGAGGCAAAAGCCTTAATCCATGTTTCCACCGGCAGGCTCAACCCTGTCCAGGGCGTTTCATGCATGTCTTCAAGCAGTCGCGTTTCAGTCGAGGCCGAGATGCTGCGCCGAGAGTTCAAGACCAAGGACGAGCCGGTCGTGGCCCTCGACGGGGTCAGCTTCCAGGTGAAGGAGGGGGAGGTCTTCGGGGTCCTCGGGCCCAACGGGGCGGGGAAGACCACCACGATAAGGATCCTGACGACCCTGCTTCTTCCCACCGGAGGCAGGGCCAGCGTGATGGGATTCGACGTATCGACAGAGCCCGAGAAGGTGAGGCGCGTGATCAACATGGCCAGCGGGGCGGAGAAGGCGGGATACGACTTCATCAGCGCCAAGAAGAACCTCTGGTTCTTCTCGCAGCTGTACGGGCTCCCGTCAGAGGTGGCGGAGAAGCGCATAGCGCAGCTGTCGGAGATGCTGGGGCTCACGAAGTACCTGGACAGGAAGTTCTACGCCCTTTCGACCGGCTACAGGCAGCGGGCGACTATCGCGAGGGCGTTCATCAACGACCCGAAGGTGGTCTTCCTCGACGAGCCGACGATAGGGCTGGACGTGATGACCGCCCGAAGCATCAGGGACTTCCTCAGGGAGCAGGCCAGGCGCAGCGGGAAGACGATAATCCTCGCGACCCACAACATGGCGGAGGTCGACGCCATCTGCGACAGGGTCGCGATCATCGACAAGGGGAAGATCATAGCGTCGGGGAGCCCGGACTCGCTGAAGAGGTCGCTGGGGGCGCCGGCCCTCGTCATGGAGGTCTCTCCCCCGCCGAGGTCCTTCGACTTCCTCAGCGCCGTCCCCGGCGTAAAGGGGTTCACTTCGGCCACGGACGAAGAGAGGGAGCTGTCGAACGTGCAGGTGGTGGTCGAAAGCGACTCGGCCGCCGCAGCGGCATCCAGGTCGGTGGAGAGGGAGGGGCTGAAGGTGATGGCATCGTGGAGGAAGGAGGCCACGCTGGAGGAGGTGTTCGTGGCGCTCGTCGGCCGCGGGTTCAAGGAGAGGGAGGAGCAGGATGGAGACTAGGCCGTGGCTGAGGACGATGAAAGCAAGGGCCCTCGTCAGGCTGTGGAGCATCTTCGGGGAGCCCCTCTGGGTCGTGGTCAACATGGGGTTCCCGGTCCTGTCCGCACTGGCGATGTCGCTACTCTACATCAGCATCGGGGCGCAGAGCTACGTGGGGTTCGCGATCCTCGGCGGGGTCATGATCTCGTTTTGGGCCAACGTACTGTGGTCGATGGCGAGCAACTTCAACTGGGACAAGCAGGAGGGCCTCTTCGACGTCTACCTGACCTCTTCCGGCTCCCTGACGGCGCTCCTCATCGGGATGTCGGTCGGCGGGATCGTCGCGACCGTCCCCTCCGCGGCCATAGTGACCGCCATGGGGTGGGCCCTCTTCCACCCGGTCGTGTCGGCTTCGTGGCCCGCGGTCGTAGTCACGTTCGCGCTGACCCTGGCCGCGCTTTACGCCCTGGGGATGACGCTCTCGTCCCTCTACCTGGTCTACGGCAGGGAGGCCGAGAACCTGAACAACGTGATACAGGAGCCGGTCTCCATGGTCTCCGGGATGTACTTCCCGTCCATAGGGCCCTTCTCCCCCTTCCCCTTCGCCATCCAGGTCGGAGCCTCGCTGATCCCTCTCACCATCGGGATGGACGCCCTCCGGAAGAGCCTGTTCTACGGCCAGGGCATAGCGGCGGTCTGGCTCGACCTTTTCGTGCTGGCTGACCTCGCGGTCGCCTTCCTCATCGCCTCGTCGGTGGCGCTGCGGGCCCTGGAGAAGAAGGGGAGGGCCGACGGAACCATATCGGTGAGAATCAGGTAATGCCCAGCTACAGGTCCCTCTTCGCGGCGGCGTGGATGGGGATACAGCACGACCTGGCCTGGACCACCCCCGCAGCCTCTCTGCTGCTGGGAGTGGTCGCGCCTTTCGCGTCCGTCATGACCACCTCGATAATCTACTGGTTCGGGGCGAGCCACGGCACGTCGGGGTTCGACCCTTCGCACCTGGCCTACGTCCTGGTGGGCGCGGCCCTCTACGCCCACATCGCTGCCTACGCCTGGGTCCCGACCACGGCCATCGCCGAGGGGAAGAACCTCGCCGTGTTCCCCCACATCTATCTCACGTCGCGCTCGACCGCCCTCTACCTCGCCGGGAGGGCCCTTTCGGCTTTCGCGACGTCGGTAGTGACCTCCCTCCTCGCCCTCTGCTTCGCCTTCTACGCGGTCGGGCTGTTCATGCACACCGGCGTGCCCCTGGTCGTCAACCCGGGGACCCTGACCCTGCTGGGGCTGGCCTTCCTCGTGAACATCCCCGGGGCGCTGGGGCTGGGATACCTCCTCGGAGCGTATTCGCTGTACGCCAGCAAGTTCGAGTGGTCCCTTCCGGGCTACGTGGCCGGGCTGCTCATGGTCTTCTCGGGGGCGCTCTTCCCTCCATCGATCCTACCCTGGCCGGTCTCCGCCGGTGCGGCCGCGCTGCCGTTCACCTTCTTCATAACCGCGGCGAGGGACGCCATCATCTACGGCAACATGAGCGACTACGCGCTGTCGCTGACGTACTGCGCCATCGGCGGCGTCCTGATGCTGGTGGTCTTCCTCAGGGTGTACCTGTCGGCCGAGAAGAGGGCGAGGAGAGACGGCGTCCTCGACAGAAGGCTCGCGTAGGTCGCACCGTCAGCCCAGCCGCTTCGCCATGTAAGGGCCGAGCCTCCGGTAGCCAAGCCTCCGGTAGTAGTTCCTGGTCCCCACGGCGCTGGTGACGAGGATGCGGCCCTGTCCCAGCTCGCCACGCGCGCGCTCCTCCATCGACTTCATCATGGAGGCGCCGAGCCCCCGGTGCTGCCAGGCGTTCGCCCTTCGGGACCCCACCCCCACCGCCCTCCCGTAGACCCTGAGCTCTCTCACCACTGCGGAGTTCCTCAGCTCCCTCCGGTGGGCGCTCTCGGATGGAAAGCGCAGCCTGACGAAGCCGGCGATGAGGCCGCTTTTGCCGTATTCGAAGGAGCCGAAGACCTCGGTCCCTCCCGAAGCGGAGTATCTCTCCTCCGTGTACTTCAGCTCGTCATCGCCGTCCATCGCAGAGGGCTCCCCGAGGGCCACCTCCCTGCAGCGGATGCACCGGCACGGGCGCCCCTTCTCCCTGGCCCTCTCCCGCACGAGCTCCCGCAGGTTGCCGTTCTTCACTCCTCCGGAGATCTCGTAGGCCGGGATCTCCCTCTGGATCCTCATTATCCTGTGCCACCTGGGGACGAACCCCTTCATCTCGCTCAGGAGCTCGACGACGGTCTCGAGGTCGTAGGGCTCGTACTTTCCGGCGGCGCGGAGCCTCTCCAGGGCGGTCCCCTCCACCACGAGGGTTGGGTAGAGCTTGGTCATGTCGGGCCTGAACTCGTCCTCTTCGAAGAGCCTGCGCAGGTCTTCGAGGTCCTCGGCTGGAGTCGCCCCGGGGAGCCCGGGCATCATGTGGGCCGTGACCTTGAGCCCCGCGTCCCTGGCCACCTTCAAGGCGCCCGCCGCGTCGTCGGCCGTGTGCCCCCTGTTGCTCCCCGCCAGGGTGGCGTCGTGCAGGCTCTGGACCCCGACCTCGAGCCTCGTCACCCCGTAGGTGAGCATGAGGTCGACGTCCTCGGGCCGGCACCTGTCGGGCTTGGTCTCTATGGTGAGCCCCACGCAGCGGCTGGCGCATCTCTCGTTCGCCTTCTGGGCGCCGGCCAGCGTTGGGGAGGAGCGGCCGTTGAGGCCTTCGTAGACCCCCTTGACGAAGGAGAGCTGGTAGTCGCGCGGGTCAGCGATGAAGGTCCCCCCTTCGATTATGGTCTCCACCTTCCCTGTCTCGTGCCCGTTCGCTTCGTACTTCGCGAGGCATCTCCTGACCTGCTCTGCGGGGTCGAACCCCGCCGCGAGAGCGGACCTCATCCCGGGGCTGTCCTTCAGGTAGCTCTGAGGCGTGCCGAACCGCGGGCCGCCGGGGCAGAAGACGCAGGTGCCGTGGGGGCACGGGAGGGGTTTCGTGAATGCGGTGACGACGACTATCCCCGAGGCGCTCCTCCTCGGGTGGACCCGGAGCATCTCCTGGAAGGACGGCATCACGGAGCGGGGGAGGGCGGCGAGAATCTCGCTGTTGGAGACGTACCTGTCGAGGGAGAATTCGCGGGCGGCCTGCTTCTTGAGCCTCTCGACCCCCTCGCGGTTCGGGGCGCCCCCTTCGCCGATGCGTCCAGCTATGAAGGAGACTGCCTTCCGGGCCCGCTCTTGCGGGTCTGAGGTCACTGCCTCATCCAGTTCTGGCCTGGCTTCCGCTTGAGAGTGAAGCGCTTCTCGTAGGTGCGCCTGTTCCTCACTTTCGGTATTGGCGCAGTCTTGGGCTTGCCTTCAAGTTTGGGCGTCTGACCGCGGACTTTCGGCTACCATCTGGGTACTTGCCGGCCTTGGTGACTGGAGGCGGTCAGCTTCTCGCTGCGCCGCTGACTCCCGTGAGTCGGCATTGGTTGTTCTCGAACCTCCTGAGAACAACCGTCTGAGGTGGGGATTTAATCTTTGTCAGGAGAGAATGTGGGCCAGGAGAGCCGGACCGACATCCTCGACGGAGTCGCCTACCGAAGGGAACACGACGCTCGTTCGGTCGAAGAATCCGCATCTTGAATTGAGCCTGGAGAGCCTGTCTTCAATTGCTGCGTGGCTTGGCTTCCAAACCTTCTCAGTCTCGACCTCCACGGCCACCAGGCGGGAGCCGTCGAAAACTATCGCATCGGGTATTCGTGACTCCTTGATGTATTCCGAGAGTACGAACACCCTCTTACCTTCCGCTCTAAGCTTCGTGGCCAACCATTCGACTACAAGGTCGTGGAACCTCCTAGACGCCAGTCGCTTCTGAATCACTACAGGGTCGTTGTTCAGCCTCCGAAGTTGAGGGGCTTTGTTGCGAGAATTGACAGACATGCGCGCCTTGATTTCCCGCGCCCTTTCTTCGCCCACCCACGATTCCAAAGTCCTGCCCTTGTTGATGGAACTGACACCGGGTTTGAACCATCCTGAATTCTTTACGATTCCCAGCTTGCACGCCTCAGCATAACAATCCCTCCCGCAAAACTTCCTCCCGGCCTTTACGGGCCTTCCACAGACGGGGCACGAAAGCATCGGAGTCGCTGCGAAATGACAGATCTAGAAAGCCACTTAAGACATGCTCAGGTGTCGGCCTTTGGCGACTCGGGTTGGATGGATCGGCTGAGCCTGCATTTCCTTTTCTACGGAAAGGCCCGGGCTCCGCGTGCCCATGCATGTGGAAGGTGTGAGAAAGCACCCTTCGTGAGGAGATGAGCGCACCGGAAGTTCGGCGGCTGAAGGACTGAAGGCCATCAGCCTATGCAACCCTCCATTGAAACTCCGCCTAGGGCACGGGTGCGCCTCCCAGGAATTGCGATATCCGTATATTATGCATGAGCCCATATTGGCCCGTTGCCAAAGACCAAGAAGGAGGCACCTGCTGACGGGAAGCCCGGAATTTTCGAGTGGGTGCCGCTTAATGCTCCAGGCAAACAGCTCGGCTTGCAGGTGACCGCGAGAACCGTTCAAGACCGAAAGAAACTGATGGAGAGCAAGTCTGAAGAGATACCGAGCGACTGAGCCGCTCGTTCTCTGACCACTTCATTTGAGGACGGTGCCGTCAAGGCGGCACTCTGAATCTACCTCGTCCGCTTTTCGTTCCCGAGAATTGTACTGTGAGGTCTTCGGTCGGTTGACCACAGTCAGGCTGGCATGAAACTTCGCTTCATGGCCGTTAGTTGGTTCTCGTAGACCCAGCGTCAGGCCGTTCTTCCTGTGACAGTAGCAGGTTAGGCTGGGCTTCTCCTCACTCTGGCCGACAGAACGATCCCGATGGCTATGATTGCGCCCGCGACTACGACGGCCAAGGAAAGGGTGAGGAAGCCCTCCTGCTGACCTTGAAGCGTGACGGTGTGGTTCTCAGTCGTCGTGACAGTCTGGGTGCCCGGTGCTGGCGTAGAAGTCAGGCCTGAAGACACGCTCGATGTGGACTCGTTCGCCGGTACGACCTTCATTGTGAATGCCCCCCAGTTACCGCCGTTGTTGGAGTCACCACTGTAGGTTCCCGTGATGTTCACCCTTGAGGGGGGATAGGTCATAGGAGTGTAGAAGACACTGCACTCGCCGAATAAGTCAACTGGATACAGCGCGCAGGATATGGAAGAGTACTCCCCAGTCCCATTGGTGTACGAGAATCTCCCCGTGCCATTTGCTGTCCATGCAATCGTTCCTGTGGGGGCCGTTCCGGCCACAGAAGCCGTGCAGATCATAGTCGTTCCCACTGGAACGTATGCAAGCCCGGCACCGGAATTGGAATACAAGCAGTAGACTGACACAGGGGCCCGGGTAAGTGCAGAGGCCGAGGGGCTCACGGCAGCAAGGCCAATGGCGAGAGCAAACGTCACTCCAATTGCGACTCGTCCCGTACCCCGACCCATCAGGTCGCCTCGTAATTGGAAAGCCACAGAATCTAATACGCCTATTGCTTCTGGCTTCGTTTCCCTCTTGGCTGCGTTCTGGGTGATTGCGAGCAACGTGTTCTCACCCCTTCTACCTCGAATCCAGCCCTCGAAGTCGTCGTGTCTCCCGTCAGCCCCTCCTGGGTCCTGACAGCGTTGCGGTGGACCTTGCCCTGGCGTTGACATCGTCAGTCGCCTAGGGGCTCCGCACCCCGGAATGCAACAATGAGGGTTTCATCTTGGGAGAAAGCGGCGGCGAGTTCAGCGGCGAAGGCGGCGAGGCCTGGGCTTGCGGCTGCCGCTGCGCTTTGCCCCTTGTCCCGTCCTCGCGTGCTTTGCTTTGTGTTTCTTGGGCCTAACCTTCCCCCTGGCCCCCGGAACAGACGGCTTCCGGGCTGGCGCAGGCTCTGCTCGTTGGGCGGGCTCAGGCCCTGGCTCTGGGGAAGGGGGCGGAGAACCGATTGTCCGAGGCTCGTTCTCCGTGGGAGAAGTGGAGGGGGCATCATTCGTAGAATTCGGAGGCGCGGGCGGCTGGCTGGGTTGCGCCGGAGCAGGGTTCTCTGCGGGAGGGATGTTTTCCTGCCTTGCGACTGGAACAGTGACCTCGATAAGAGTGGGTGTAAGCTTGATCACCTTCGGCCTTCTGTGCCCGAAGTATCCCCGAGGAGCGGCGTAGAGCACGGCGAGAGCACACGCTCCACCGATAACGAAGACTCCCGCTATCTCCAGAATCATCGGCTCGGTGAATATTCTTGCGCCACGTCTTCTAATTCGAAGTCAAAGGTTTTGTACAATCGCATCATGTTCCTTCGACTGGTACCGTGACGAAATGACCTCACTGGCTGCCTAGCTGGTCTGAACCGTCTGCGGCGGGGATGGTTCGGGAGAGGCAACCATGGAACCGGCCTGCTTCAGCGACCGCCAGGCCACCGCGATGAACCCCAACGAGAGCAGGAAGATTCCTCCTTCGAACAGGTCCACGTTCAGGCTGGCGAAGGGGACCAGGGCGTCGAGGAGCCCCATCGGAAGTGCGTATCCAAGAAAGCGCTTCCTGCGGGTGAATGCGGCGAGGACGCAGAGGGTCCCGAAGGCGACGTGGGTGAGCATCGACGTGAGCCTTTCCAGGGTCCCCAGGAGGAGGAACCAGATGAGGTCCGACGGCGGGAGGAAGTACGTCGGGCTCGCGTTCATGAGCGTCGAGTAGACCAGCTGTCCGACGCTCGAGCCGGACGCTATCAGGTAGTAGTCCACGATGAGGTTCAGGACGGGCAGGGCCCCGAGGAGCGCCCCGTTCTCCCAGAAGGCCAGGGACAGGCCGTAGGAGACTCCGTCTGCCGGGCCCAGGCCGAGGCGCCTGACGGCGAGCGAGGCGAAGACGTACGCGAGCCCCACCTCCAGGAAGACTGTCTGCAGGCCGAAGTACAGCCCCACCTCGACGCTCATCGTTCCGTAATAGTTCGAGACCGCGGTGTAGGTGAAGGCCTGTATCACTACCTTCAAGGCGATGGCCACGGCGTATGCCGGCAACGCCAGCAGCAGCAGGATCGCTCTGAAGCCCCTCCGCCTCCTCCAGTAGAGGATTCCGGCGACGGACATCGCTATAGCGAGGACCGGCTGCAGGAGCAGAATCATGTCGATGTTCTGCATTCGCTCGTCCTCCCCGGCATGGCCCCCAGTGTTAAACCCTACAACGGCAGGACCCCGAAGGAGGAGTTAGAATCGCGCTCCCTCGTTGGGTCATCCATGCGGACCAGGCGGGCGATATCGCGGTTTCCCATTGCAGGCTGCGGCGGAGCCGACGCGGTGCCGATTCCACGGACGCCCAGGACTGAGCTGCCGGGAGGGCAGCTTCAACGAGGCTGAGGAGCATGCCTCTTCCTCAAGGCAAGGATCGAGACGACGACGGCGACGACAGCGACCCCAGCGGTGGCGCCGACCGTTACCGGGTTCAGGGAAAAACTGGCCCTTATCGTTGTGGGAGATAGAAGCCTGACCGCGGTCTGGACAGACGTTCCGGCCGAGGCAGGAGTCCACGCCTCGAACTCGTAGAAGAGCGACGACGGATTCGCGCTGAGGGAGACGGTTGTGCCGACGGGCGCGAATATCGTGATTGACATCCCCCCTGAG
>Ga0187771_10003796_pt1 | contig 10602 bp, 11 predicted proteins | sample 0116_SJ02_MP15_1_FD_133139 | JGI IMG/M metagenome (GOLD analysis project Ga0187771, IMG submission 133139) | Tropical peat soil microbial communities from peatlands in Department of Meta, Colombia - 0116_SJ02_MP15_10_MG | ecosystem: Environmental > Terrestrial > Soil > Wetlands > Peat | place... | reverse complement strand
CGTGGGTGATTACGGATACGGCATTGCACTCGGAATAATCCTTTTGATACTTGCATTCCTAGTTAATGTGCCGCTGGTAAGGTTGCAGAGGAGGCATTCCCCTCAGGAGCACGTGGAAAACCGAAGATCCATACGTGGGTCAAAGAAGAAACATAGTAATCAAGTTAATCATGCGCCCAAAGACATGGAGCGGTATGACAATTGATGAGTGATCAAAGGGACCAAATTGTTGTTCGAGTGAGAAAGCTCTCAAAATCATATGACGGTCTGTCAAACGTCCTTGACAACATCTCCTTCGATGTAGGAAAAGGAGAAACCTTCGTAGTCATAGGTCCAAGTGGAGCCGGAAAAACAACATTGTTGCGCTTGATAGACCTGCTGGAGTACCCGACTAGCGGGCGGCTAAATTTCAGTGGACAAGATACAACTCAGTTGGACAACTATGACAGACTCAAGCTCAGGAGAAGAATCGGAATGGTTTTTCAAACCACCATTCTCTTCAGCACAAACGTGTACTCGAATGTTGCCTACGGACTTAGACTGCGTGACAGGTCAGAGGACGACGAGCCGAAGAGTGTCTCTAGAGCTCTGAAGACGGTTGGACTGCAGAACCTTGAGGAGCGTTACGCGAAAACTCTCTCTGGAGGCGAGGCACAGAGAGTGGCAATAGCCAGAATTCTCGCCTATGGGCCCGAGCTTCTCCTTCTTGACGAACCGACCCAACACCTCGACATCGGGAGACAGTTGGAGATGGTGGATCTGATCCGATCCTTGAGCCGCCGGGGGATCGCAATCCTGGCAACCATGCACGACTTGACTCTGATCGACGGAGCGTTTTCTTCGGTGTGGTTGTTGAGTCCGGGGGACACCATGCGAAAGGGAACGCTAGAGGATATGCTGCAGCCGGAACTTCTAGAGCGAGCCTTCAAATATCCACCGCGCTATCGCTCCATGTTGGAAGACCGGATTCGAGGAAGAAAGGAGCGAGTCTTATGACCGTAGTTCAATCGTCTTATCTCGCCGACGCAATCGCGGCGATTCCGCCATGCTTGCCAGCGTACAGGACGGAGGCCCAGCGGCGGCTCGATAACCTCACTAAGCCGATCGGGAGTCTGGGCCGTCTCGAAGGCATCGCCGCCCAAATCTATTCGATCTTCGCTGGACAAATGCCTCCGTTATTGCACCGAGCTGTGTACGTGTTTGCTGCGGACCATGGCGTGACAGACGAAGGTGTAAGCGCGTATCCCCGCGAGGTGACAGCGCAAATGGTGCTCAACTTTCTCAACGGAGGCGCGGCGATCAATGTGCTGGCAAGGTTGCACCAAGCAGATCTTATGGTAGTAGACGTAGGTGTTGATGCTGAATTCGAGGAGGCACCGGGACTTTGCCGCAAGAAAGTGCGCCGCGCCAGTCGCAACATGCACCGCGAAGCAGCCATGTCACCTGAGGAGTTAGGCCAAGCGCTGGAGATCGGGCTCCGACTGGCTCACACGGCCAAGGAGAAGGGATATCACATCATAGCCATTGGAGAGATGGGGATCGGAAATACTACAGCCGCCAGCGCTATCACGGCTGCGCTCACGCGCGAACCGATTGGCACTGTTACCGGCCGCGGCGCTGGGCTCGACGACGTCGGACGAAATCGCAAGCTGCGCGTCATCAAGAGATCGATCCAGCGGCACTTCGGAACTTCCTCGTCCAATCCCGAGCCGCTCGAAATCTTGCGCTGCGTTGGAGGCTTGGAAATTGCGGCGATGACTGGATTCATCTTCGGTGCCGCTGCCGAGCGGATGGCGATCGTCTGCGATGGATTTATATCCACAGCCGCCGCAGCCGTAGCCTATTCCGTCGCTCCTCAAGTTACTGATTACATGTTTGCCGGTCATTGTTCGGAGGAGCCTGGGCACCGCCACCTGCTTCGCTATATCGGAATCGAGCCAGTCCTGAACCTCGGGATGAGGCTCGGTGAAGGAACAGGGGCTGTTTTGGCGATGCCGGTCATCGAATCCTCCTGTCGTCTTTATTCCGAGATGGCTACTTTTTCTTCTGCTGGAGTGAGCGGAGCCAGTCCAACGGAGTCTGAACAATGATTCGAATATTTCAGGACATGGCGACAGCGTTTCAGTTCTTGACGCGTTTGCCTCTGAGTGGGGTTCCCCATGACCCAAATGCGCTGTCGCGTTCCGCGAAATTCTTTCCGCTAGTGGGACTGGTGATTGGAATTTTCGGATCGGTGATTTATCTATGGCTGGTTCGGCACCTGCCTGCCGCCATTGCGGCCCTATTGACTCTGGCTTGCTTAGTTCTTGCTACCGGCGGTTTGCATGAAGACGGACTCGCGGATGTGGCCGACGCCTTCGGCGGCGGATGGAACCGTGAACAGATTCTTGGCATCCTCAAAGACAGCCGCATCGGGACGTTTGGCACGCTTGCAATTCTTGTCTCGGTTGGCTCGCGTGCGCTGTTATTGTCCAATCTCCCAGTCGGCCGTTTCGCAGCATACGTAATTTCTGGACACGTCTTGTGCCGCTGGACTGCTCTTCCCCTCGGTTATACGCTGCCCTCCGCGCGCGAGGGTTCTGGTCAGGGAGCGCGGATTGCCCGCCAGATTTCAGGTGGATCGCTTGTCCTGGGAACTCTAATCACCGTCGCTATAGTCGGGTACGCGTTGCGCAGAGAGATGTGGCTCCCCTTTCTGTCGACCTTAGCCATAACCTTTGCCAGCGGTCTGTATTACTGGCGGCGCATTAGAGGAGTCACCGGTGACTGCTTTGGCGCGACGAATCAGTTGGCAGAAATCGCAGTGTACTTCTGTGGAGTCTGGCAGCCATGAATGCCATCATCCTCATCCGGCACACAGAGACAGATCTCGCAGGGAAGTTCTGTGGTCACTCGGATCCTGACTTAAATGCTGTTGGACAGCAAAGACTCGATTCTTTGGCAGAGGAGGTCGCGCCTCTCGGCATTACGCGTATATTTTCGAGTGACCTGCGTCGAGCATCGCAGACTGCGACTTTTATCGCTGAGCGTCTCGGCGTGCCGGTTGAATATAGGTCCGGGCTACGCGAGATTCATCTTGGAGCCTGGGAGGGTTTGAGTTGGGAAGAAGTTCAGCAGCAATATCCGAGTGAAGCTCAGTTGTGGGCAAGCGACTTTCCCATGAGGCGCGCTCCCGCCGGCGAAAAGTATCGAGATTTTGTCGCTAGAGTCGAAGCTGAATTCAAGGCAGTGATCGCCAACCACGACACTGCTACACCGGCGGTCGTCACCCACCGGGGAGTCATGCAGTACGCGCTGACTCGGTTTTTCGGCTTCTCTGAGGATGACGCGAGGAAACAAACAGAGAACTACGGAGCGATTGTGGTCGCAACGCCATTGGATGTGCGCGAGATCGATTACACCGGCATCAGAGCTTAAAATTTGCAATGCTCGGAACAGGGGGCCAGGTGAGTATCGCAACCAAGCAAGGGGACAAAGACTCACACGCGCTACCGTACATCAATCGCTTGTCTGATTTACTTTGGCTGTTTGGGCGCTTGCTCGAACTTGAGTCCGGAGTCGTTTCCCGTCTTCGAAATGAACAACACAAGGGGGCGCGATGGTCGAAAGCATGGTGACACCTGCGCAGAATGATTTTTCGGCAGCAGAGAGATCTGCCGTGTATCGCGCATTTCGTGAAAGGCGCGATGTGCGGACTGGGTATCTGCCGCAGCCCATCGACGATGCCACGCTATACCGACTACTGACTGCGGCTCACCAGGCTCCATCGGTCGGTTTCATGCAGCCCTGGCGATTTATCGTAGTGCGCAACGAGGGACTTCGGAGGGCGGTGCACGGAATTTTTCAGCGCGCGAATACCGATGCTGCAGCCCGCTATGCAGGAGACCAGAGGAAGTTGTACTCCCGGCTCAAGCTGGAAGGGCTTCTTGAGGCCCCGCAGCATCTTTGCGTACTATGCGACGATGAAAGCGAGCGCGGTCATTACCTCGGCCGTAATTCCATGCCGGAAACTTCCGTCTATTCGGTTGTGTGCGCCATCCAAAACCTGTGGCTTGCAGCCCGGACCGAGGGCATTGGCGTGGGCTGGGTCAGCATTCTCGATCCGCTTGCGATCAAAGAACTGTTGAGAATTCCGACCGGAGCGCAATTGATCGCTTATCTTTGCCTCGGTTATGTCAGAGAGTTTTCCGATATGCCCGATCTCGAACGCGACGGGTGGGAACAACGAGCAAAGCTTGCGCCTCTGGTACGCGCGGATTACTTCGATCAGCCTTACACCGCCGCCGACGATGTGAGATAAGGGAAGTGGGACAAACGCTCTCCTAGCGAATAGCCATTTCAGGTCTCGGAACGATCCAACTCCGGACCAGTTCAAGTCGCAGAGAACTTCGCCGGTGGTCTGCCCAGTGATTGAGGTGCGTAACGTGAACTGCCGCGCACGCGAACCCCTCTGAATTGCTAAAGATGGCCGCGGATCATTACCCTGCGCACGTTCATGCCGACACCTTGGCGGGCGTTGGCTGTCAATGGGAATCAGACTAGTCATCACTATCCGGCCTGTTAACCAAACTTCAACCTCACTGTAATCGCCCTGTTACATAACTCAGGAAACACTAGAGCAGCAAGGGTTTTCGATCTCTGCACAAAGAAGGAGGTTGAGTGAACCGACAGATCACGTGTCTTTGGAAGGAACCACAGGTCACAAAAGAGTACCACGCCGCGGTTTCGCTGCACGGGCATACGATTCACTCTCAGGAAAGTCTCGCCTTCATACCAGAGCACGCATCAGAAAATTGGATTTTGCGCTGGTTGCTTTCGCTCAAGGAGCGGGAGGCGTTACAGAAATCGAATATCATCGTTGATTTTCACCGGGCACACTGGACACCTTTCATGATGCCAAGTGCAGCCTACGAAGTGGAGTCCGGGCAGATTACAGAGCAACTGGGGCTGCGTGCCATGGTTTCACTGACAGATCATGACAACATCCAAGCGGCACTCCAGCTCAGAGTACATAAGGACGAATCCGAGGTACCGATTTCCGTCGAGTGGACCGTCCCGTACCAGGACTCCGAACTGCACTTGGGCGTACATAATCTGCCACCAGCCGGCGCCGAATCGATTGTCGCCGCGATGAACGAGTACACCGACCACCCTCGTGAGAGAGTTCTGAAGACGATGCTGGCGGAGCTGGACAGGACAAAAGAGGTCCTTGTCGTGCTGAACCACCCGATGTGGGATCTGTGTCGACTTGGCGAGCAGGAGCATCTGAACGTAGTGCGGACTTTCATGGCGAAACTGGGCCAGTATGTCCATGCCCTCGAACTGGGCGGCCTGCGAAGCTGGGAAGAAAACCGCAGGGCTTACGAGATCGCCATGCAAATCAACCAGCCGGTGATCGGCGGGGGAGATCGACACGGGTGCGAACCCAGCGGGGTTGTTAATCTGACCAACGCAACTTCCTTTGCCGAGTTTGTGCAGGAGGTCCGTGAACGGCGCGCCCACGTTCTGTTCATGCCGCAGTATGCAAAGCCGCTGTGGAGCCGCGTTCTGCAAACCGTGCTCGACGTCACACAGCACCAGCCTGACCACGTTCTCGGGCCCTATTGGGACGACCGGACGTTTCATCCGGATCACATGGGCGTGATGAGGCCCCTCTCTGAACTTTGGAAGAGAAGACCGCCATTCATTGAAGCGGTCTTCTCCGTGTTTCGTCTGTTGGAAAACGACGCGGTACGACAAGCGGTTGCGGCTCCTCAGCGGCAGATGGACTTTTTGCTTAGCCGCGAGGAGGCCTGATGGACCCGCTTCGAGTGGCGCTGTTCGCGTGTGCCTACAACGAAATTGACGGTGTGGCAAACACTATGCGTCACTTCGAAGCTTTTGCCAGGCGCGAGGAGTTTCCGTTGCTAAGCGTGCATGGCGGTTACGATCAGTACCGCGAGCAAGATGGTTCAGTCGTACGCCTGGAATTCCGCCGGCGTTTTCCAAAATTTCGCCTGGATGCCAAACACGACTTCGACCTGAATTTCTGGCGCTACTATCGCCAGATCGAAGCCGCCGTGCGTAATTTCCGTGCCGATTTGGTGCATATCACAGGTCCCAGCGATGTGGGACAACTGGGCGCGCTAGTGGCGCATCGCTTGCATCTTCCTCTGGTGGCATCGTGGCACACCAATCTGCATGAGTACGCGGAAAAGCGGCTTCTTCCGCTCTGCCGGCTGCTTCCTTCCGGTGCTAAGGACCGGCTAGCGAAGCTCGCGCGTGCGTGGAGCTTTCGCGCCACAGCACGCTTCTACCGCATCGCCCGGGTGCTCTTCGCTCCCAATCAGGAGTTGATCGCCCAACTGGAATGCGCAACCGGGAAACCTTGTTACCTCATGGGCCGCGGAGTCGATACCGAACTTTTCAATCCACAGCGACGTTGCCGAGTGAACGGCAAGTTCACCATCGGATATGTTGGCCGTTTAACGAATGAAAAGAATATTCAGTTCCTGGTGGAGTTGGAACGGGCGCTGGAATCCCGCGGTCACCGAGACTTCCGATTGGTGATCGTCGGGCAGGGAGCCGAGGAAGCTTGGTTAAGGGCGAACCTGAAACACGCTCATTTCACCGGCGTTCTTCAGGGGGTCGAGTTGGCGCAGGCGTACGCCGATTTTGACATTCTTGCATTCCCTTCCACCACGGATACGTTTGGCAACGTGGTCCTCGAAGCTATGTCTTCGGGTGTCCCTGCGGTGGTCACCAATCAAGGAGGGCCTAAGCACATTGTTGAAGATGGCGTCACCGGTTTTGTTACCGGCAGCAACGAGGAATTCATTGGCCGTGTGCACCGACTTCTGCAGAGTCCGATCCTATTGGAACAGATGCGAAAGACCGCCCGCGAGCACGCTTTGAGAGCGTCCTGGAATTCTGTTTTCGAGAATGTGTATGACGTTTACAGACGCACGATCGTGTCCTGGCGCGCCACGGCTGCGTTGCAGGCGGGACTGGCCGAGGCTTAAGACATGCTGGACTGGCTCGGCCTAGGATCGATTGTTGCCGGCGCGGCCGTCAACGCGCTTTTCGCGCTTCCCATGAAATACATGAAGCGCTGGGCATTTGAAAACGTTTGGTTCGTTTTCTCTTTCTTCACGCTGATTGTCTTTCCGTGGACCTTGGGATTCGCATCGATTCCGCAGTTTGCGAGAGAGCTCATCCAGGCGGGCGCAGTGACCGTGGGATTGTGCGTGCTGGGGCTGTTCTGGGGCGTCGGACAGGTCTGTTTTGGAGTTGCCTTGCAGGAGTTGGGAATCTCGCTCGCGACCGCAATCATGCTGGGTGTTTCGATCGTGGTGGGTTCCGGAGCGGCTTGCTTTCTGGCACGCGGAAGCGGGAGGGTCTCGCTTAGCTTGTTCGCAGTGCTCTTCCTGACGGTGGTTGGAGTGCTGCTTTGTACGCTGGCTGGTCGACGGAGATCCACGTTCGAGCTTTCCCGCAAAGGTCTGTTCTGTTCGCTCGTGGCCGGAGTCGGCGCCGGGCTTTTCAACGTCGCCGTCAGCGTCGGGGCACCGGTCGTGCACGTGGCGGTTGAACACGGAGGCGACCCGCACTTTTCGCAAATGGCCGCGTGGGTTCCGTTCCTCTTTGGTGGAGCGATTCCAAACCTGGGATTTTGCCTGCACCGGTTGTTTAGCGGAAGGAGTTTTGCAGCGTTCCGTGTGCCGGCAACGAGGTGGTATTGGATCTATGCCATCGGAATGGCGGCGTTCTGGCTAGGAAGTTCGCTTTTGTACGGGTTCGGCGCTATGCGTCTGGGGGTCTGGGGACCGACGTTCGCATTTCCAATCTACATCTCGTTGATCGTCGTCTACACCACGTTACTAGGGCTGCTTGTCGGCGAGTGGCGCCAAGCCTCACTAAGGTCCCTGGTGTTATTGCACAGCGGCGTCGTTCTTTTGTTGGTTTCCGTATTTCTAACGGCAGGAGTCAAACACACATTCGGGGAGATGCACTAGGGGGGATTGGGTGGAACGTTCTGACATCGCGGCTGGGGGCGGTCGGGAAATGCTGGCTGTGGTTCTGCGCCGATTGCTGCAGAATCCGTATGCCGCGTTTGTGCGCAGCTGGAACTGGAAGGCGGCCGCTCTAAGCGTTATCTTGCGCGCCCCAGTTTACGTGGCGACCACGATTCACCATGGCTGGAGGCGGGCCACGCTGGAGGCCTTTGTGGAAGGCAGCTTCAGCGCATGTGCATCCGGGATGTACGGGGCTTTCACCCAAGCGGTTCGTGACGCGGAGCCGCGAAGCGCGGTCGCATGTTTACTCGTGATCATCCTGCCAGCGATCACGCTCGCTCTGGATTCTCTGCTTCACTGGGTAATTGGAACGCCCAACTTGCACGCCGGGATCACTGCTTCGTTCGTGGTTTCCGTGCTCTCTTCGCTTTTCACCTGGTATAGCATGCGCCGGGGCACCTTGCTAGTGGGAAGCGAGGGCGAGTCGTTCTGGTCGGACTTGGCCCGGCTTCCGCTGTTGATTCTGAGATTCCTTGCGGAACCGTTCGGCTTCCTTCGCCGGAAGGCTCGCAGAATGTGTTGGGCGCGGAGCTGAGAAAGCTGCTATGAAGATCAAAACCCTGCATCTGACGAATTACTGGCACGAACGCTCCGGCGGAATCGCAACGTTTTATCGTCACCTACTGGATGCGGCTTTTCGTAGTGAGCGCCTCATGGCGCTGGTTGTTCCCGGGCCTTGCGATGAAGTCCGGAGGATCGGACCCCATTGCACGGTCTACCAGATCGCGGCGTCTCACTCCATGTTCAACTGTGAGTACCGCACGATTTATCCGCGAGACTACCTACTCCCAGGGAGCAAAATCCAGAGGATTCTCATCCGCGAACGGCCGGATCTGATTGAAATTTGTGACAAGTACAGCTTGCTTTATCTGGCGCCGTTGTTGCGACACCGGCTGCTCGAGGGCCTGAATTTTCGCCCCGTGGTAACGGCCTTGAGTTGTGAGCGCATGGACGAGAACTTTGCTGCCTACGTCAGCCGGTCGGGCTGGGGACGGGCTTTCTGCCGCTGGTACATGCGTAACCTGTATTTCAAGTTCTTTGATCACCACGTCGCTGTCTCCGAGAACACAGCGGACGAGTGGCGGGCGGTCTCGGACGGCGATTGCGTTGAGCGCGGTGTGTGGGTCCGGCATTTGGGTGTCGATACGGAGGTGTTTTCTCGGGCGAAACGGTCGAGTTACTTGCGACGTACGTTGGTCGATCGCTGCCAGGCTTCCCCGAACGCAGTGCTGCTGCTCTACGCGGGCCGCGTGGTCCCGGAGAAGAATCTGGAACTTCTGCTGGCAACCATGGAAGCGTTGGCCAAGCAGCCGCAAGACTTTCGCTTATTGATCGTCGGAGACGGCATTGCGCGCGAAGCCATGCGTCGAGATGCGGAGAAGCGTGTACCGGGCAAGATCTGTTTCATCGGCCATATTGGGGACCGTGAACAGTTGAGCCGGATATACGCTAGCTGCGACTTTTTCTTGCACCCCAATCCCCACGAGCCTTATGGGATCGCTCCTCTGGAGGCGATGGCTTCCGGATTGCCGCTTATCGCTCCCAACTGCGGCGGCGTTGCGTCCTACGCCAACGAGCAAAATGCCTATCCGGTGGCGCCAACAGCAGAAGCCTTCGCCAGTGCCGTGCTGAACGGCTTGCGAGACGAGACCGGCAGATCCAAAAGAGCGATTGCGGCTCGGGCGACCGCAGAGTCGCTTTCATGGCCTAGCGTCACCCAATCCTACCTGTCGCTCTACGAGACCTTGCATGCCGTTGCTACTGGGCGAAAAAGCATTCAGGAAGCTGCGCCCGCATTTTGCTCGACCAAAGCAACTGCCGCGCAAGCCAGACGAATCGAAATCGCAGCATCCTGGGCCAAGAAGGGTTTCTCATCGTATGCTGCCGCGCATTCCCTGTGGAGGAGGATTCGTCCCCAGGTGGAAGCCCCGTTGTACCAACCTGAACTGGAGGCAACCCGACCCAAATGAAGAACTCATGCTTGACTGTCGTTCTCGCCATAACTGCGTTTGCCCCTTTCGTCTTCGCCGAGACAGTGGACTTGCAACCAGTGAAGGACGTTACCTCGCGGGAGATTGTGAACCGGTTGGTGGAAAACAATAAGAAGCGTGAGCATGCCTTGCGGGCATTTACCTCGCAGCGGAACTATCACCTTGTCTACACGGGATTCCCCGGCCGGCGAGAGGCGGACATGATAGTGGACATGAGGTTCGAGCCGCCCGATCACAAGGAATTTGCGGTGGCTTCTGAGAGCGGTTCTGGCGTGATTCTGAATCGTGTCTTTCGACGCCTGCTCGACAGCGAAAAAGAGGCGGCGGACGAACGCAACCAAAGGCGGACGGCGCTGATTCCTGACAATTACGATTTCGAACTTCTCGGGCAGGAACTTCTAAACGGACGTTCGTCCTACGTTTTGAAGGCGGATCCCAAGGTGGACAACAAATTCCTGTACCGCGGAACCGTCTGGGAGGACGCCGCCGACTTCGCCCTGGTGCAGATCGAAGCGCAACCGGCCAAGAACCCTTCCTTCTGGATCAAGAGAACCCTG
>Ga0187771_10003795_pt1 | contig 10603 bp, 7 predicted proteins | sample 0116_SJ02_MP15_1_FD_133139 | JGI IMG/M metagenome (GOLD analysis project Ga0187771, IMG submission 133139) | Tropical peat soil microbial communities from peatlands in Department of Meta, Colombia - 0116_SJ02_MP15_10_MG | ecosystem: Environmental > Terrestrial > Soil > Wetlands > Peat | place... | reverse complement strand
CCGTGGAGCCGGCGGACGGCGGGGGAACGGTTCCCGGCCATCCCCGCAAGAGCGACCGACGGCGTCTCGAACCGCGCGTGCGGCGTTCCCCGTTCGCTCGGCACGTTGGGCGTAGGGGGCCTCCCGCCCGGCGGCGCCCGCCTCATCCCGCGGCCGTTGCCGCGGAGACCCGAACGTCCGCAGGCTGCGTGTTCAAGAAGACGCGCGACAGCGCGAGGGGGGGCCGGGTCCCGTAGCCAGCCGACCCGGCGGGGAGCCTAGGGAACTGGCTCTTGCCTGGTGCGAGCGACGCAGCGCAGGGGGACGTTCGCTTGGGGTCCCTCAAGGATGCAGAGAGAACCACAGTTCGGGCACGTCACGTGCCGATAGACCAGCGACTGGACCGGGTTCCGGAAGGCAAGGTCGAGTACGCGCTCGCAGTTCGGGCAGACGGGGGGATGGTCCATCGGACCTGCAACTCGGAGGGCGGGGTAATCGGTCTACCTGAGAGGGTGGAACGCTCCGGAAGGAACCGCCCCCTCGGAGCGCCCACCGACCCTGGCGTCGTGTCGGCATCGTCTAAAGAGAATCCCGCCTAGCGGCACCGGGGTGCCGATGCCGCTCGCCGTCCGGGACTATCGTCCCTCGGACCGGGCGCACCTCTGCCGCAGTCTCGATTCCCTCGGAGACTACATGGTCCGCTTGGACCCTTGGCACCGGATAACGAGGACTCCGGACCACGGCCGACGGATCGCTTCCTTCGCCCTTGGTCAGGTTCGAGCGCACCATGGATTCGTTCTTGTCGCAGAGGCGGACAGGGAACCGACAGGCGTCGCCATCGCCTGGACTCACATCCCCACCGGTCCGGGCCGGACCTGGCAACGTCCGACGAAGATCGGGTGGGTTTGGGCGCTCGCCGTCCTTCCGGCTTGGCGGGGAAAGGGGATCGGTACCCGTCTTCTTCGAGCATGCGAGCATCGGTTCCGTGCGGCTGGCTGTGACCAGCTGAGACTGGGTACCTTCGCCCACAACCGAAGGGCGCTCCGTCTGTATGCACGAGAAGGATACGAGGCTCGGGACGTCGGGCTGGGAAAACCGCTAGGGCCGCCGAGGCTCCGGTGGCCCGCTTCAAGAAGGCGACCGCGACGGAAACGCCCTCGTTAGCTGGCCAGCAGCGGCCGATGGGCCGGGGAGCCCTCGCCTAACGGCGGAACTCCCGCGCGCTGCCCGGCTGCTCGAACCGATCCACGAGCAACCCGTCCTCGGGGATTCCCGGAACGGCACCGGTGCAGCGGTACGCAGCAGATGGACGGCGGCCTCGAGAGCGCGGGGTCCCCCAGAACCCGGGGGTTCCTCGCGGCGGCCTTACATGTAGCCGAACTGGCGCTTCGCGAAATCGCTCATCCGGTCCGGGCTCCACGGAGGGTCCCAGACGAGCTCGACAATCGCGCCGTGGACGTTCGGGACCTTCTCGACCACCGACTTGACCTCCTCGGCAAGGATCCCCGCGACGGGGCAGCCGGGCGCGGTGAGCGTCATCTTCAACTTCACGTCGTCCCCGGTCCACTCGAAACCATAGATCAGTCCGAGGTCGACGATGTTCATCGGGATCTCGGGGTCGTAGACCTGTTTCAGCCCCTCGGTGATCAACCGCTCGCGCTCGGCGTACGGCGTCGGAGCCACCCCCGAGGGGACGCTGGAAACGGACGACGGTGCCACGACGACCCTCTCGATTCCTAACGAGAGCGCCCCCTATAAGTTCGCGGAGAGCCCCGGCCGCCGCGCACGCGTCCTGGGCGGGATCGTGGGGGCGAACGATCCTCCCGGGGTCCCGGCCCCGCGTCCCAGAAGGGTTTTCTACAAGTGTACTCCCAAAGTCACGCGCACGAATGCGCCTCGTCCCGGACCGTCCTTCGCTCGGCCCGCTGTTGGCCGTTCTAGGCCTCGCGCTGGTGCTGGCCTGGACTCTCCAGCCGACGGCGAGCCCCGTCCGAGAGCCCGCTCTCGCACAGAACCCCTCGGCAACGCTACCCCTGGGTTCTGTCCCGAGCCCTGCCCTGGCGAGAAGCACCGGGCCTCCGCCCCTCGTCCCCGCGCGCTTCCTCTCGGCACGGGAGCGACCTTCGGCGAGCGTAGTCGACCCTTACACCTTCTACGCGGCCCAGCCCGCCCCGATGGGGATCGCCGATTTCGGTGTCGGCGTGAACGACGCGGCCTACCGCTACAACAGCTCGGAGTTCCTCGCGAACTTCTCCTGGCAGAGCCTGAGCTTCCGGGGCAGCTCCGGCACCCAGTTCACCGTTCAGCTGAACGTCGTCCTGGTCTTCGCCACCAACACCACGGCCTACGTCTACTGGGTGCAGGACGTCGCCTGGTTCGATAGTGCGAGCCTCACGCTCTCGTTCGAGGACAACATCTGGAACTTCAGCACCGTGAGCGGATGCCTCTCGAGCTCCGCCGTCTCGGGAAACGGGTCAGTATGGCCCTACCGTCAGCCGTCGTGCCAAGGCTACTACGCCGCCTCGAGCACCGACCAGCCGGGGGCGGACCGGACGATGCCGACGCCCGGGAACTTCTCCTTGCTCCTCCGCTCCTACCGGGACGCTAGCGGCGCGCCGGGGGTCGCCTTCGAGTACTGGGATGGCGCCTCCCGGAGCTTCGTGACGTTCGACAACGTCGTCTGGCCGTGGGCAACGAAGATCGCGTCCGACGAGAACTTCGTCGTGGACGGTACGCAGTATGCCCCGAGCGGCGGGTTCTACGACGCGGAGGCGACGATCGGGGGCCCAGGAGGCGGTCTCTCCACCCAGGCGCAGGACCTCACCCGCACGGAGCTGCGGCTGCTCGAGTGGAACGGCCACAACTTCCAGGCACCCCGCGCGACCTGGAACTTCGGCAGCGACACCGGAGAGACGGTCGGCGAGCTGCAGTCCGTATGGTCCCCGGCGGCCGTCGCCGACGCGAACGGCACGCCTCTCCTCGTGCAGGCGAACGGGACCGCGCAAGGCACCGGTCTCGACCAGGCGTACAACCAAAGCTCCGTTGGCTACCTGAACCTCTCCGCGGCGGCCGTCGGGAACGGGACGGTCGTCGTCGGCACGACGGGGTGGCCGTTCGTGGGCGGGGCGGCGAACATCACCCTCACGCCGGGTTCCTACACGGTCTGGCTGAACTCTACCGCGGGGGCGGACGACCTCGGCCAGTGCACGATCGCCGCTGGGGCCACGACCGCGGTCAACGCGAGCATCGGGTGCAGCCCGACCGCCAGCGAGCCGACCGCGTCGAGCGTGGACCTCGATGTCGGGCAGTCGACTACGGTACGGACGGACCTCCTGAGCCCGGGAAGCGGCAACGACACGTTCTCCTGGCGGGTCACCCCGAACGGGCTCGGCTGCGTCGCGCGGACCAACGTGAGCCTGGAGTGCACGCCGACCTCCACGGGCATCTACGCGCTGGTCGTCACGGTGACCGACTCGGAGGGCCAGTCGATGTCGACCTCGGCCCTGGTCGTGGTCGTCAACTCGGACCCGACGGTCAGTCTCACGGTTTCGCACCCCGACCTCGACATCGGGCAGGAGACCGTGCTCCAGGCGGCCGCCTCCGGCGGGACGGGGAGCTACTCGTACACCTGGTCGAGCCTCCCGGGGGGATGCACCGCGGCGCCGGTCGCCACCGTCAGCTGCGCCCCGACGACCGGCGGCTCGTCCTACATCGAGGTCGCGATGACGGACTCTGCCGGCTGGGTCGCCTCGGTCCAGCAACTGGTGACCGTCTACTCCGACCCGTCGATCGCAGGGATCGTGGTCACTCCCAACCCGGTGGTCGAGGGCAGCACGGCCCAGCTCGCCGTGACCGTAAGCGGAGGGCGGGCGCCGATGAACTTCACCTACGTTGGGCTGCCGAGCGGTTGCTCGTCCGAGGATCTCGCGGTCCTGAACTGCACCCCTCATCATCTGGGAACCTACTCCGTCCAGGTCGTGGTCACGGACGCGGATGGCTACCGGTCAAACTCCACGGCTACGTTCACGGTTGACGCGGAGGTCCTCGGCCTCCCCCTAGGCGAAGGGTACCTTCTCCTCGACGGCACGATCCTGGGGACCGCGGTGGCCATCGCCGCGGCGGTTGTGGTCGCGCGGGGCCGACTCTCGCGGTCGAAAGGCCGGACCGGCACGGCGCCGCGACATGGACCCCGCCCCTCCAGCACCAGCCCCTGGTCCGCGGTCCCTCCGCTCTGCCACCACTGCGGGACCGTCCCCCCGCCCGGGTCGCTCTACTGCGGCGCGTGCGGGAGGGTGCTCGACGACCGACGTCGTAGCTGAACAGCTCGCTCTGGCCCGGAGTTCCTCCACACCGCGGGGCGCGCGCCGACCTCGAGGGCCGCCGGCGACGCACGGGCCGGTTCGCCATTTGGACGGTGGTGATACGCACGACCGGTCGGCTGGCCAAAGGGAGGTCGGGATGGGGGCTCGGGCCGGCCCCGAGTCAGGTTTTAAGCGGACCACCGGTGGTCGGACCGTGCCGCCTCCGACCGACATCCACGCCCTCGCCCCGACCCGCGGCCGGATGAAGCTCCGGTCGGTCGGGGTGTCGGGGATCCGCAAGCCGCTCAACGTCCAGCGGGGGGGCCGCACGCACACCCTCGCGGTGACGTTCCACGTCGCGGTCGACCTCCCGTCGAGCCGGAAGGGCTCGGACCTCTCTCGGAACGCCGAGATACTGGCCGAGATCGTTGACGAGACCGTGACGCGGCCGGTCGCCAGCCTCGAGCACGCCTGCTCGTCGATCGCCACCGAGCTGCTGCGGCGCCACCCCTACGCGACCGAGGCGTCCGTCGACGCGTCGGCGGAGTACTTCCTCCGTCAGGGTGTCTCCGAGGAGAAGCGGAGCTTCGAGGATTACACCCTCCTCGCGGAGGCGCGGGCCTCCCGAGGGACCGACGGGCAGGTGGTGGTCCGGCGGGCGGTCGGCGCCGAGGCGGTCGGGATGACCGCCTGCCCGTGCGCGATGGAGACCTGCCGGGACCTATTGACGCGGGAGTTCCCCCTGCTCGGTGACCCCCAGCTCCGCGCGCTCCCGATGATCTCCCACAACCAGCGCAACCGCTCGAGGCTCGTTTTCGAGCTCGACGGGGACGTCGAGGTCGAGGCGGAGGAGATGATCACCGCAATCGAGGCGGCGCAGTCGAGCCCGACCTACGCCATCCTGAAGCGCGGCGACGAAGCGCAGGTCGTGCTGGACGCCCACCGCCATCCCAAGTTCGTCGAGGACGTCCTGCGGGACCTCCTGGCGAGCCTGCCGGAGCGGTTCCCGAGCGTACCGGACTCGGTCGCGGTCCGCGCGTCGACCGTGAGCGAGGAGTCGATCCACAAGTACAACGTCGAGGCCTCGCACCGGACGACGTTCGCCGAGCTCCGGCATCCGGCCGGTCGCTAGGGTCGGGGCGCGACGGGGGACGGACGTGCGTGCCGCGTGGGACGCGCTTCGCCGCCGACCGGGCCGGTCCCTCCTCACTGCGCTCGGGGTCGGGCTCGCCTCCGGCCTCGTGGTCCTGCTCCTCGCCCTCTCCGCCGGGGTCCAGACGAGCGCCACGACGCTCGCCTACGCGAGCGGCGTCGACCTTCTCGCGACGAGCGCGACGGGCAACAACAGCTCCGTGCTGAACGGGGTGCCGCCCCCGATCCCCCACGCGCACAATCTGACGACGGAGATCCCTGCGGTCGACCCGAACGCCGTTGTCGCAAGCCCGTGGCTGGTCGGGGACCTCGTCCTCGGGAACGGTTCGCTCTGGAACGCGTCGAACTCGAGCTCGGTCCCTCCGGGATGGACGTACACGGGGACCGGGGTCGTCGGATGGATCCCGGACGAGCTCTCCGGTCTCGAGACCCCCACGTTGTACAACGGCACCGGCTTTACCGCGGCCGGCGACCCCCACTACGCGGACGGGACGTTCACCGGACCGCAGACCCACGAGATCGTCCTCGACCAGTCGCTCGCCGGGGTCCTCCACGTCCGCGTCGGTCAAGGGGTCTGGGCGAGCCCGGCGGCGCCCCCGTCGGACGCGGCGCTCCCCGCGTGGTATGCCCGGGCTACCGAGTTCACGGTGGTGGGGATCTCCAGCGCGTTCTGGTTGATCCCGTCGGCCCAGCTCGCGTTCGTCTACCTTTCGGAGCTCCAGCAGCTGATCGGGGGGGCGAACGGATCGACCGATTACGCGACGTTCGTCCTGATCCACCTGCGCGACCCGACCGACCCGGCCGCCGACCAGGCGAGGATCGCCGCGGGGTTCCGGGACCTCTCGGTCTACACGCTCGCCAACATCCTGGGGGAGATCCAGCATGTCGTGAACGTCTACCGGACGTTCGGCACGCTGATCGGGGCGATCGGGCTGGTCGTCGCGACCCTCTTCGCGACGACGGTCCTTCAGATGTCCGTCGACGACCGTAGCCGCGAGCTCGCGTTGCTGAGGGCGATCGGGCATCGACGGGCGGACGTCGGGACCACGGTCGTCGAGGAGGGGCTGCTCCTCGGCCTCCTCGGGCTCGCGTTCGGCCTGCCGATCGCCTACGGCGGGGCGGTCGCGCTGAACCGGTACCTCCTCCGGCTCGCCTCGGGGTTGCCCGCGGGGTTCTCGTTCGTCTCGTTCCAGCCTTCGGTGATCGCGACCGGGGTCGTCGCGGTCCTGGCGGTCTCCCTCGTTGCGTCGACCGTGCCCGCCGTCCGGGCGATGCAGCTCCCCGTCGCCGAGGAACTGAGGGCCCCATGAGGCGGCGGTCGGGCTCCCGGGCGCTCCGCCACGCGCGCTGGCAGTCGGTCCTCGCGGTGGCCGCGATCGCCTCGGCGGTCGCCCTCCCGGTCGTGCTCGTCAGCGTCGGGGGAGGGGTGGCGTCCCACGAGCTCGCGAGCCTCGAGCAGACCGGCTATCAGCTCGTCCTGAGCGCGGAGGGGCTGCACGGGATCGAGGACGCCCACCCGGACGAGGCCCGCCTGCTCCAGCTCCCCAACGTCGTCGACGCGGCGCCGATCCTCAGCATCCCGATCGACGTCTTCAACGCGAGCGGCAACGCCTCCCCCGTCCTCGCGGAAGGGGTCGTGCCGCGAGAGTTCTCCCCGACGCTCGGCCCGACGGAAGCGTCCCTGTTCCCGGACCCGCTACCGTTGGGTGACCCGAACGATACGGTGCGCTACGCCGACGGGAGCTACGCGGGCCCCACGACGTACGACGTCCTGCTCTCCTCCACCTACGCCGCCAAGTTCCACGTGGCGGTCGGCAGCGAGGTCGTCCTTTCCCCCACGATCAGCCTCTCCCAGGGGGTCACGTACCGGGTCACCGGCCTGTTCGGCACGCCCCTGTCGATCGCGCAACCGAGCGGGGCGTTCGCCGCCGTCCTCCTGCTCTCCAACCTCCAGGTCCTGACCGACTACGGTAACGCCTCGCACGCGGTCGTCCCGGACGGGGCCGACACGATCGAGATCGTGGTCGCTCCCGCGGCCGCGGAGAACCCGGCCTCCCTCGCGCAGGTCGCTCGGGAGGTGCAGGCGGCGTTCCCTTCCTACACCGTCACCAGCCTGAGCTCGGAGGCGTCCGAGCTCCGGTCCGCCGCCAGCGTGCTCACCGGGTTCTATCTCGCTCTCTCCTCGGTCGGCCTCGCGGTCGGACTGTTGTTCCTCTCGCTCGTCCTCGTCCGGCGCGTCGAGAGGGAGCGTCGATCGATCGGGATCCGTCGGGCGATCGGGGTCCCACCGTGGTCGGTCGCGGGCGCGATCGTCGAGGACGGCGCCGTCCTCGCCGCGGGTGGTGGCGTCCTGGGGGTCGTCAGCGGGTACGTTGTCGTCCGGGCCCTCGCCACCTGGGCGAGCTCGACCGTACGGGAGGCTGCCCAACTGGCAATCTTCGGCCCGCTGTTCCTCGCGGAGCTCGTCGCGGCGGTCGTCGGCCTCTCGATGGTCGCGAGCCTCGCCGCGGTCCGGGCCGCCTGGCGGGTCGACGTCCTGGAGGCGCTCCGGTGACCGGTGCCGTCGCTCCCCGTGTCGAGCTCGCCCACGTCAGTCGCACGTACGCCGCGGGGACCGCCGAGGCGGTCCGGGCGCTCCGGGAGGTCGACCTTGTGCTCCCCGCGGGGGAGTTCGTCTCCGTCGAAGGGCCGAGCGGCTGCGGCAAGACGACGCTGCTCAACCTGGTCGGCCTGCTGGACTCTCCGAGCGACGGGGAGCTTCGCTGGGACGGGACGCCGGTGGGGCTCCGGAGCGACCGCGAGCGGTCGCGGTTGCGACTCGAGACGGTCGGGTTCATCTTCCAGCGGTTCTACCTCCTCCCGACGTTGACCGCGGTCGAGAACGTGGAGCTCCCAATGCGGGCGCTCGGGATGCCACGCGCCGAGCGCCGGGCGCGGGCCGCGGAGCTGCTGGCCGAGGTCGGCCTCTCCGAGCGCGCGCGGGCCTACCCGCACCAGCTCTCCGGTGGGGAGGAGCAGCGGGTCGCGATCGCCCGGGCCGTCGCCAACGGGCCGGGGCTCCTGCTCGCCGACGAGCCGACCGGTGAGCTCGACAGCGCGAGCGCCCGGACCGTCCTGGACCTTCTGGTACGGGTCCGCGCTGCCCGGTCGGCGACCCTCGTCCTCGTCACGCACAACCCGGAGGTCGCCTCGCGCGCCTCCCGTCATCTCACGTTGCGTGACGGCCGCGTCGTCTCCGACCGGTCCGGGGCATGAGCCCGTGGCGCGGATCGCGATCCTGCTCAACGAGCGCTGCCACCCCAAGGAGTGTCAGTGGGAGTGCCAGGCGTACTGCCCGCCGGTGCGGATGGGGCAGGAGTGCATCGTCGAAGGGCCGCTCGGTAAGCCGGTGATCTCCGAGAGCCTCTGCATCGGCTGCGGGATCTGCGTGCACAAGTGCCCGTTCGACGCGATCAAGATCCTCAACACGCCGGAGGCGGACGAGAGCGAGATCGTCCACCGGTACGGCTACAACGGGTTCCGGCTCTACCGGCTGCCGTTGCCGCCCCCGGCGGGGATCACCGGGCTCCTCGGGCCGAACGGCACCGGCAAGTCGACCGCGCTCCGGATCCTCGCGGGGAACGACGTCCCTAACCTCGGGGACTACGCTCAGGCGGGCTCGTGGGCTGCCGTACTCGAGCGGTTCCGGGGGACGGCGCTCCACGCCCATTTCGAGCGGCTCTCCCGCGGGGAGCTGCGGACGGCGATCAAGCCCCAGTACGTCGACCGGCTCTCCGAGGTCGACCGGACCGTGGAAGATTACGTCGGCGACAACCCGGTGGCCCGGGCGGCGGTCGAGCAGGTCGGCCTCGCCTTGAAGGCGTCCCGGAAGCTCGCCGAGCTCTCCGGCGGAGAGCTCCAGCTGACGGCGATCGCGAGGACGCTGGCGACCGACGCCGACCTCTACCTGATCGATGAGCCGTCCAGCTACCTCGACATCGTCCACCGGCTGAGGGTCGCCCGCCTGCTCCGCGAGCTGGGCTCGCGCAAGAGCGTCGTGGTGGTCGAGCACGACCTCGCGCTCCTCGACTATCTCGCGGACCAGGCGCACCTGATCTACGGAGAGGCGGCCGCGTTCGGCGTGATCATCCACCCGCTCGCGATGCGGTCGGCGATCAACACCTACCTCACCGGCTACCTCAAGGACGAGAACGTGCGGTTCCGGCAGGAGCCGGTCCGGTTCGTCGCCCACCCTCCCCGGCCCGCGTCGCGGCCGAACGCCCTCGTCCGGTTCGGGGCGTTCACCAAGGAGTTCCCCGGTTTCTCGCTCGCCACGGGACCGGGAGAGGTCGCCAAAGGGGAGACCGTCGGCATCGTCGGGCCGAACGCCACCGGCAAGACGACGTTCGTCCGCCTCCTCGCCGGGGCCGAGGCGCCGACGACGGGCTCGGCGCCGAGCGGGGTCACCGTGAGCTACAAGCCGCAATACCTCAAAGCGACGCAGAGCTGGAGCCTCCGGGAGCGGTCGACGGCCTTGGCCGGCGACCCCGCGTTCGACGCACGAACGTTCGAGCGGGAGCTCGTCCCGGGCCTCCACCTGGAAGAGGTGCTGGACGTCGCCCTCACCGACCTCTCGGGCGGCGAGCTGCAGCGCGCAGCGGTGGCGCTCGCGTTGGCGAGGCCGGCGACGCTCTACCTGCTCGACGAGCCTTCCGCCTATCTCGACGCGGACGAGCGGATGGCGATGGCGCGCCTCGTTCGCCGGCAGGTCGAGCGACAGGCGTCGAGCGCTCTGGTCGTCGACCACGACGTCTACTTCCTCGACCTCGCCTCGGACGCCCTGCTCGCGTTCCGCCATCCTGAGGGAGACCCGGCTCGCGGCGTGGGGGAGGGTCCGTTCCCGATGCGGGACGGAATGAACCGTCTGCTCCGCGAGGTCGACGTGACGTTCCGCCGGGACGCCGAGACGCTGCGTCCTCGGATCAACCGCGAGGGGTCGGTGCTGGACCGGGAACAACGGGCCCGCGGGGAGTACTACTACGACGTCGCCACGTGAGGACCGACCTCGGCCCTACGTTGACGGTCCGGCCGCGGTAGAGGGCAAGAGGTGGTCTACCGGGCACGACCTATCCCACCGCCGACCAGGATGCCCGGGCCTCGCCGGGCAACGAAGGACCTAACCCCCGCCGGTG
>Ga0187771_10003793_pt1 | contig 10605 bp, 7 predicted proteins | sample 0116_SJ02_MP15_1_FD_133139 | JGI IMG/M metagenome (GOLD analysis project Ga0187771, IMG submission 133139) | Tropical peat soil microbial communities from peatlands in Department of Meta, Colombia - 0116_SJ02_MP15_10_MG | ecosystem: Environmental > Terrestrial > Soil > Wetlands > Peat | place... | reverse complement strand
GCAGGGGACTCAAACGCCGTCCCCTGCTCCAGACCTCATCCCCGGCTAGTTATGAATGCAGCAAACTTCAACTCAATGGCACGTGTGTCATTCAAATCTGTCTCAGCTGGTGGGTTCACCCCAATTCACCCCAGCTCGAAGCGTACGACACATTCTGCGGCACACCTCGTTTTATCGTTTGGACGACTTGTTCTGTCAGTCGTCCAGATGCGGTATCAATCACATGCACATGTAGCATTCCTGTTTAGACCGGCGCTGTTTCCTGTAGGGCAGGAACGAAGGCTTCGTGCTCGGTACGGGCAATGATTTCGTCCTGCAAGGCGCGTGTTAGGTCACAGAAATAGTCGCTATAGCCGGCGACTCGCACAATCAGATCGCGGTGTTTCTCGGGATCCGCCTGCGCAGCGCGCAGCGTAGCCGCCGTAACTACGTTGAATTGAATATGATGTCCGCCCAGGCGGAAGTAGGAGCGGACCAAGTGCGCCAATTTATTCAGTCCATCCTCGCCCCTGAGTAATTGTGGCGTAAACTTTTGGTTCAACAGCGTCCCTCCGGTCCGGGCATGGTCCATCTTGGAAGCCGACTTGACGACGGCAGTGGGGCCGTTGCGGTCGGCGCCCTGAGCGGGTGAGATGCCGTCGGACAAAGGCTCCCCAGCACGGCGTCCGTCTGGCGTGGCTCCGGTCATCGAACCAAAATAAACGTGGCAAGTCGTGGAAAGATAGTTCACACGATAATTCCCGCCTTTTGTGTTCCTCCGCCCGTCGACCTCCTGAAAAAACGCATCGAACACATCGGCCAGGATCGCATCTGCGTAGTCATCGTCGTTTCCGAACTTGGGCGCGCGGTTCCAGAGCAGCAGACGCAATTTCTCGTGCCCTTCGAAATTGTCAGCCAGTGCCTGCAGGAGCTCCTGCATATCAACAGTCTTGCGGTCGAAGACGTGGTACCTGATCGCGGCAAGACTATCCGTGCAAGTCGCTGGCGCCACGCCCATGATGTAGGTCGTGTTGTAATGCGGCCCACCATTGTTGTAGTCCTTGCCCGTTCCGATGCAGTCATCGACCAGGAGCGACAGAAACGGAGCGGGCATGTAGTCCGCATACAGCCGCTCAATCACCTGGTTGCCCCGCAGCTTCACGTCCACAAAGTAGTGGAGCTGATTTCGAAAAGCGGCAAACAGTTGTTCGTAAGCACAGAAAGTCCGGGCGTCTCCGGTCTCGATGCCAATTTTCTTGCCGGTTCGTGGATCTATCCCGTTGTTCAAGGTGATTTCAAGGACCTTCGGGAGATTAAAGTACCCGGTGAGAATATAGGCTTCTTTGCCGAAAGCGCCGGTCTCGACGCAGCCTGAGGTTCCGCCACACCGGGCATCTTCTACGCGCTTTCCCTGTCGCAGGAGCTCTTCCACCACCATATCGGCGTTGAAGATGGAAGGCTGCCCCCAGCCTTGCCGCACGATTTCAAGACCACGCTTTAGAAATGCATCGGGGTTTTTCTTGCTTAATTGGAGATTGGACGAGGGCTGTAACAAGTGCATCTCGTCAATGACATCGAGAATTAGATACGTGACGTCATTTACGCCATCGGATCCGTCGCGCTTTAATCCGCCATTGTTGATGTTCGCGAAATCGGTGTACGTACCGCTCTCCGCAGCCGTCACCCCGACTTTGGGCGGAGCCGGCTGATTGTTGAACTTCACCCACAAACATTCGAGCAGTTCCTTAGCTTTGTCTCGGGTCAACGCTCCGCTCTCCACGCTTGCTTGATAGAACGGATACAAATGTTGATCGAACCGGCCAGGACAAAAGGAGTCCCACGTGTTCAACTCTGTCACGACGCCCAAATGCGTGAACCAATAAGCCTGCAACGCTTCCCAGAAGTTGCGTGGAGCGTGGGCGGGCACATGACGACACACTTCGGCGATTTTGCGCAATTCCGCTTGGCGGTCAGGGTCAGACGCCGCTTTCGCCAATTCTTCCGCCCTTTCGGCGTGACGTTCCGCAAACCGAAGTACGGCATCGGCGGCGATCGCCATGGCTCGCAGTTCATCTTTCTTAGCCGAAGCATCAGGATCGTTGAAGAAATCCAGGCGGGAGAAGGCCGCATCAATCTCGGTCTTTAGATCGGTGAGGCCTTTGCGGTAGATGACATCTCCCAGCACTGTATGCCCGGGGGCACGTTGCTCCATGAACTCGGTGAACATGCCCGCCCCGTAGGCGTTTTTCCATTCGGGAGTCATCTCCGCGAAAATCAAGTCGCGCATAGATCGGCCTTGCCAATAGGGAATCACATTGTCCCGCTGGATTTGCCGCGCGCGTGCGTCTACGGAATAAGCGATTCTTGGGCGCGAATTCAGGATTTCAAAGTCGTCGAGACTGTGGCAGCAGAGTTCCGGAAAAGTGGGTGCCGCTTTGGGAGTAGGACCGCGTTCTCCAACGATCAGTTCATCCTCTCCTATATAGATCTCCTTGTTCTCCATGATGTATTGAAAGGCGCGAGCACGGCGGATGGGAACGGAAACAGTCTTATCGCTCCGGCAGAACTCGGTGAGGAGCGCGGCACGCTCAATGGAAAGACTAGGTTTGATTTCCAATGACGCTTGTCTCAGGCGATTCACTCGTTCGTTCATTTCAGCCTCCAATTCGCACACAGAATCCAGCACGCCTCAGGCGCGCGGCCAGAGTCTCCATCTGTTCAGCATTGGGTGGGGTTGCACCCTCCATTTGGTTGCCTAGGTGCAACCTGCGGTATTTGTCAGCCCCGATCCGATGGTAGGGAAGAAGGTCAATCTTCCGAAGACCCAGCGGAGACAGGAAATCACAGACAGCATCAATGTTTGCGACATCATCGTTCACATCGGGAATTACGGGAATGCGGACAATCACTGCCCTTCCCTGCTCAGCCAGTAATCTCAAGTTGCGCAGGATCAGGTCATTCTTCACCCCGGTGAAGTGCCGGTGTCTTTCACTATCCATGAGTTTGAGATCGTAAAGAAAAAGATCGACGTGTTCACTGACTTTGCAAATGACCGCAGAGTCCGCCCAACCGCAGGTATCGAGTGCGGTTCGAATTCGCCGCGCCCTGCACTCCGCCAGGAGAGATTCCACGAAAGCTGCCTGCACTAGTGGTTCGCCGCCGGAAACTGTGATGCCGCCACCAGATTCATCAAAGAAGATCTGATCCTTCAGGACCTCTTTCATCACTTCCGGCACGGACATCCAGCTGCCTGCGATTTGCCGGGCAGCGACTGCACAAGCGTTAGCGCATTCTCCGCAATACTGGCACAGATCAGGATTCTGAACGACGCGCTCATTCAAATGCAGGGCGCCGTGCGGGCATGCGCGTGTGCAGTCGCCGCAACGAATGCAGCGATCGTCAAAATAAATCACTTCTGGTTGAAAAGACTGACTCTCGGGGTTGTGACACCACCAGCAGCGCAATGGACAACCCTTGAGGAATAAGGTGGTCCGAATGCCCGGCCCATCGTGGAGCGAGAACCGCATGATGTTGAAGACGAGGCCGGCTGGTAGAGCGGATGACATCTCGAAGGAACACTGGGCCTTCGTCTGCCGGATTTTCTCGAGTTCCGGGGCGAGCTGCATACTGTATACAATATGTGCGCTAAGCTGCCGCCGTATGTGATGGCGGTCACAGGCTGAGCAGCTCACTAAAGCAAGAATGTCACCATTCGCCTAGTGCGGTAAAGACAGAGAAAAAATGACCACCATTGAAAATATCCAAACTGCGCTGCGCGACTGCTCGGTCGATGCCTGGCTCTTCTGCGATCACCATCACCGCGATGCCGTCGCCTACCGGATTTTGGGCTTGCCTGAGTCCCTGATGGTCTCAAGGCGATGGTTTTATTTGATTCCCGCCCGCGGGAAGCCGGTCAAGCTGGTACACAGCATTGAGCCCTTCCACCTGGATTCGCTGCCGGGCGAGAAGCGCACTTATGCGGCGTGGCAGGAGTTTGTCGACAAGCTGCGTGAAATGCTTTCTGGAGTCCGCGAAATTGCCATGCAGTTTTCTCCCAACAATATGATCTTTACCGTGTCGGTTGTAGACGCCGGCACGGTGGACCTGATCCGCAGTTTTGGCAAGAGCGTGGTCAGTTCCGCGGACCTGATCGGGAGATTCGAAGCAACCTGGACGGAAGAGCAGGTCCGCTCGCATTTTGCCGCGCGCGATTCCATTGATTCCATTGTGGCTGCCGTATTCCCGGAAGTTGGACGCCGAGTGCGAAGTGGTGGTACTAGCGAGTTCGATATCCAGCAGTGGCTGGTGGAAGCTTTTCGGCGTGAGCATATAGTCGCCGATGGGCCGCCCATTGTCGCGGTAAATCAAAACAGCTCGAATCCACACTACGTCCCGTCCGCTGGATGTTCTCAGCGAATCGGCGAAGGAGATTTCCTTCTGCTGGATATCTGGGGCAAGAAGGCCGCGCCGGGGGCGGTCTACTACGACATCAGTTGGACAGGATTTGTGGGAAGATCAGTGCCGGAACGCATTGGCGAAATCTTCGACATTGTCCGCAGATCCCGAGACGCGGGCATCGAGAAAGTGAAAACAGCCATCGCAGGGGGGCAAAAGCTCCGCGGCTGGGAGGTAGACAAAGCGGCGCGTGATGTCCTGGAGGCGGCGGGATATGCGCAATACCTGAACAACCGCGTGGGGCATTCGATTGGCACCGAGGTTCACGGTAACGGTGCTAACATGGACAACTTCGAATCGCACGACGAGCGGCAAGTGCTGCCCAATACCTGTTTCTCGATTGAGCCGGGGATCTATCTTCCGGAATTTGGCCTGCGCAGCGAAGTCAACCTGCTAGTGCGCCCAGGTTCAGCAGAAGTCACAGGCCGGATCCAGGACAAATTGGTCCTGATATGACTGAAGGTGCGGAGCCCAGGCCATCAATGGCCCTACTCATCTCTTAGCCTCGGGCAGACTTGAGTCATTCTGCACCACATCAGGCAGTTGTTCGCTTTGTTTAATGATGCCGTCATCGGCGTAGCAAATCTCCATATCAACATTCAATCGGCGGGCGGCTTGGTCCGCAGAATACACCTGCTCTCGCTGATCGTCGCTCTCCTGCGTGATGAGAGAGACGACACAGGTCGACTTCGCTGACGGGTTTGAAGTTCTACTGCCAGGTTCTTCCATAGGCCGCAAATCAAACTGCGTCTCCCATTCTTTAAGGCGTTATTTCGTCTGGTGACTGTTGATCCATGCAGTCACTTCGGAGTCCAGAACATCCAGCGGCAAAGCGCCGTTCCCAAGTATTTCATCGTGGAAGCTCCGAATATCAAACCGGTCGAGTTTTCGGCGTGCTTCTTCGCGGAGTTTCAGAATCTCAAGTTGTCCGAGCTTATAGGCCAGGGCCTGACCGGGCCAAGCGATATACCGGTCAACCTCGCTCTGGACATTAGGCTCATCCATGGCCGTGTAGCGATGGAAATAGGCCACCATCTGATCACGGGACCAATGCTTTTCGTGCACGCCGGTGTCAACCACGAGGCGAATCGCCCGCCACATTTCGTTTTCCAGGCGTCCATAGTCACTGTAAGGGTCCTGATAACGTCCAACTTCCTTGCCCAGCCGTTCGGCGTAAAGCGCCCATCCTTCGACAAAGGCGGTGTAGCCTGCGTGACGGCGGAACGCCGGCAGGTCCTGCATTTCCTGCGCAAGCGAAAGCTGCAGATGATGACCGGGGATGCCTTCATGGTAGGCGATGGCCTCCACGTTGAGCACCAGGCGATGCTCGGGATCCCACTCGTTCACATTGATGTGACCGGGTCGCGAGCCGTCGGCGGCGCCGTCGGTGTAGTCGGCAGGCACGGCATTCTTCGAGCGCGACGCCTCCATCGGAACGACGGTGAGCTTGCTCTTGGGCAGGCGGCCGAAGAGCTTGGGCAATTCCGGCTCCATGCCGTGCGTATAGTTCGTGTACAGGTCGAGCAATTGCTGGCCAGAGGTTGCGTAGAAGCGGCGTTCCCTCTTGATGTGGTCGTTGAAACTAGCCAGATCCTTGAATCCGAGCTGATGCGCAACCTCGAGCATTTCCTTTTCGATTTCGTTGACTTGCTTGAGGCCGAGTTCATGGATCTGGTCGGGCGTCAGATCAGTGGTGGTTACGCGGCGAATGGCAAAACGATACCGCGCCTCGCCGTCGGGAAGAGCCCATAAACCCGGATCTGCGCGGCCATGGGGCGCATATTCATTGCGCACGAAAATAGCGAAGCGCTGATAAGCGGGCACGACTTGGCTGGCGATGGTCGAGAGAACGGCTTCGTGCAAACGCTTCTGGTCCGCAAATTGAACATCAGGAGGAAACTTCTTCAAAGGTGCGGCAAACGGGCTGACCTCACCGTCTTTGCCGGCTATGTCGTCGGCTTCGACCGCAACTTTTTCCAGAAGATAACGCGGGGGCATGAGATTGTCTCGCATGCCCTGCCGCATATTTGCGATCACTTGATCGAACAGGCGTGGAATTTGACGCAGCCGGGCCAGGTAATTCTCGTAGTCAGAGACAGTGTTGAATGGCGTCAGTATCACTAGATTTGGCATCTGCAGATGAGGACCGCCCATCTGATTCACCGGCATCTCCCAGGGTTTGAACTGGGCGCTTTCGATGTCCTGACGCAGTTCTCGGATCATCAGTTCGCGGCTGAGGGTGTCCTGCTGCGAGAATCCGGCAGGATCAGTGGCCTCGAAGCGTCTGAGGAACTGGCTCTTCTGCTCGATGTCGGACTGGTAAAACTCAGGGGAGTTGTCGCTGAGACGGTCGTTGTAGCGGCGGTCGCCGAGTACCGTGGCCCACTCGGGACGAGTGCGCAATCCATATTCCCACTCTTCCTCGAACAGAGAGAGCAGTTGCTGGTGGCGAATCTGCAAGGATGGGAGCGTGGGAGTGGAGTTTTGTGCCAGGGAGGCTGGCATGATGGCAAGCGTCCAGATAGGAATGAAGGCAAGGCAGCCCAGGGCAGGCCGCACGCGGAAGTTCATGGTTGGCTCTCCCGTTTCGATCGTTCTCGCTTTAAGACTCCGTGGCAAAAGTCAAATCTTGAGATCAGTGCGTGTAGGCGCGTTGATCGTATTGTCTTCTCGGAACGCCTGAAGGTGGCCCGATACGAGTTCCGACTTCTATGCGGATTTGCTGTTCACTTTCCAGTACACCGCGTAGCGCTCGTGGAAAACTCGGTTGAGTGGAACCAACGTTACCGGTTGCGACTGCCCGACCGCCTGGAAGGTAAGGGATTGCTTCGCGTCGGGTTCAATCCAGGCCGTGGGTTTGCTGGCGTCCGCCGTGATGTCGGGAACTTTGCGCTGGTCCCCGGGCTTCGGTTCGTAGTCGCCATAAATCATTTCTTTGGTCACGGTCTCGAAGCGCCCCGCCAGCACGAGCGGGCCGTACATGGCGGCCTGGATGGTCGCGTCGTCGGGCATGCTATGAATGTGCAGCCCCATGGGCAAGCTGAGTTCGATCTTGTCTCCACTCTTCCACACTCGGTTGAGCGTGAGGTAGCTGCTCGGGCTGGAAAAGGCAGGGAGTGCAGATCCGTTGATCTTGACGCTGCCGCCTTGCGCCCAGTACGGAATGCGAAGGTTGATCGCGAGTTGCGCGGGATTCTTCGCAGAAACGGTGATCGCCGTTCCCTGTTCTTCGGGGAAGCGAGTTTCCTGCTTGAAACGCAGTCCCTTCTCCGGCCACTCCAGTTGCGAATCGATGTAGAGGTTCACATACAGCGAATCGTCGTCATGGAAATAAATGGTGTCGGTCAGTTTGGCGTATTCCTCAGAGCCGGTCCCCGTGCAGCACCACAGAGAATCGAAGGGCTTGCCAAACGTCTTCCAGTAGCCTGCCGCCAGCGGCAAGTAGTACATCATCGTGCCATCTTCGGGATTGATGGTGCCCAGGCGATGGTTGAACAGCGTGCGCTCGTAGTAATCCATGAGGCGCGAGTCGGGCGACCAGCCGAATAAGTGGCGCGTCAGCTTCATCATGTTGTAGGCGCAGCAACATTCTGTCGTGCTGGGGCCTAGCTCGGTCGAGAGCTTGCCGGGATCTGAATTCCACGACTCTCCATTGCTGGTGCCGCCGGTGCAATAGGAGCGCTCACTTACGACTTCATCCCAGAAATACTCCGCGATGTCGCGATAGCGCGGTTCGCCCGTAAGTTCGTAGTATCTGGCTGCCGCGATGACCTGGGGAATGTGCGTGTTCACGTGCAACCCCTTCAGCTCATCGCGGTGGGCGGCCAGGGGATCGAAGAAAGCCTTCTTGTCGAAGCGCTGAGCGACTTCGAGGTAGTAATCCTTGCCGGTGACGGCGTACAGGTTGGAGAGCACCTCGCCCATGCCGCCATACTCAGTCTGCAGCATGCGCTGCATGTGATCGTAGCTCACCGAACCGGTGTAGCCCGCGGTCCAGCCAGCCATTTTTTGGACCATGTCCAGCGCTTGTTCGTTGCCGCAGTAGACGTACATATCCAGGAGGCCGGCCATGATTTTGTGAATGGTGTAGAAGGGAGCCCAAACGCGCTGGCGCTCGCGCAGGCGGTCGAAGAATTCGATGGGGAAGGCGCTGAGGTAACCGCTCTTCAATGCGGCCTGGCATTTGCCCAGTTCGGCGACCACGTTGTCAGCGTTCTTCTTGAGATCTTCGTCGCCGCAACTGGCGTACATCAAAGCACAGGCAGAAAGGTAATGTCCTCCGGCATAGTGGCCGCGCAGTTCGACATCGGGGGCTTCCCAGCCTCCCAGCGGCTTCGCCGAAGAGGACATGCCGGCATTGATGCGGAAGGTGTGAAGAAGGCGGTCGGGAGGAAGCGAGTGCAGGTATTGACGGTCCGCCTCCATCGCGATCTTGCACGGACCATCTCCCAGACGCACCTGCTTCATCGGGAAAGGGAGGGCTTGCCACGGAACTCTCTCGCGGCCGACCGGCTTGGCGTCTTTGACGTTAGCATTGACGACCGGGTCCTGAGGGCTCGCCATCAGGGCTCGGGGCAAAAGAGCGGAGCCGGCGGCAGCCGCGACGGTAGTCATGAAATTCCTGCGAGAGAATTGGGCGAAATGCGTCATGGGATTGACCTTCCTGTGAGCGGAAGCCCCCGTAGTGGATATTGTATACTCTAGTCGCCGATAAAACGCGAATCTGCACATTGGCCGAGTCCCTTTGACGGGTAGATCTCCATGCGGACTTTAAGGCTCAGGGTATACTGCCCGAGCCACGGTGCTTATTCGCCGGTTCCTATGCCCAGGCTTCTCTGGATCTGCCTTTGCGCTATCGCACTAACTTCGTCCAGGGCTTTGCTGGCCGGGCAGGTACGCTCTCCTAGTAACTCTTCTCCCGCTGCTGAGCGAGGACTTTCCCTGGCCAAGAAGGGCCGATGCCAGGAAGCACTACCGATTTTGAAGAAGGCTGCCGCGCAGATCAGTGACAAGGATGTGAAATACAACGTGCTGATGTCGACCGCACGCTGTGCCATGAGTCTGGAGCAGACCGATACTGCGGTGAGGGCCTTGCTTGAGCTCAACCACGATTTCCCCCGTGATCCTGAGGTGCTCTACACAACCACGCATCTTTATTCGGAGCTGGCCTCGCGGGCATCACGGGAACTGGCAGCGACCTCTCCGACATCGGCGCAAGCGGAACAGCTTGAGGCGGAGGCTTTCGAATCGCACGGGGACTGGGACAGGGCTGTAGCGCTGTATAGGAAGATTCTCGAACAGAATCCGCAGCAGAGCGGGATTCACTACCGGCTGGGGCACCTTTACCTGTTGAAGACTCCCCCTGAGGTGGATAGCGCAAGGAAAGAACTCGAGGAAGAGCTCAAAATCGATCCCAACGACGCTGCGGCCGAATTCCTCCTGGGGGAAACCGCTCGCCAGGCCGGACAATGGGACGAAGCCATCATGCATTTTTCGAAGGCGTCACAGTTGGATGCGGGATTCGAAGAGGCGTATCTCGCGCTCGGGATGTCGCTGAATTCTGCCGGCAAGTTCGCCGATGCGCTTGCGCCGCTCGAAACCTACGTCAAAATGCAGCCCGCAGATCCGGCCGGCCACTACCAGCTAGGGACTGCCTACGCCCGAACCGGGCACAAACTGGAGGCACAGCGAGAGATGCAACTACAGCGGGACGCAGCGGCGAAGAGCCCGCCCGAGACGCAGCAGCGGTGAACTCGACGGATGCCGAAGATGCATGAGGATCGTCGAAATCTAATCTCCCGCCGTTGCGTGCTTCAGGCACTGGGCTGGACCGGGATTGGTGGGATGCTCGGCAGCGCGAATCTCTTTCCCGCGTTGGCGACATTCTCCTCGGGGGACGTCGAGCCTGCTTTTGAATCGATCCCCGCTTCTACCAGCGGCATCTCGTGGGTTCACTCGAGCGGTCTTTCTCCGGAGATGTGGCTGCCGGAAACTTTGGGCGCCGGCGGCGCTTTTCTGGACTACGACAACGATGGCTGGATGGATATCTATCTTATAAACAGCGGCCGGTGCGATTTCTGGACACCCTCTCCACCTCTTCGCAACGCGCTCTACCACAACAACCGCGACGGAACATTCACTGACATCACGATGAAAGCCGGGGTGCCTGGT
>Ga0187771_10003792_pt1 | contig 10606 bp, 8 predicted proteins | sample 0116_SJ02_MP15_1_FD_133139 | JGI IMG/M metagenome (GOLD analysis project Ga0187771, IMG submission 133139) | Tropical peat soil microbial communities from peatlands in Department of Meta, Colombia - 0116_SJ02_MP15_10_MG | ecosystem: Environmental > Terrestrial > Soil > Wetlands > Peat | place... | reverse complement strand
TGTGATTATGAAATCTATATTAATAACTATCTTATTAAGTGGAATTATTTTGTTAGGAGCTTCTTCTTGTGCCACGGTGCCAAAAGGACCTCTCGCTCCAGGAGAACTGAGGTTATCAAGCATAGATGTTCTGGGGGGTGGTGTCGTAGCGAATTCAGCCTTTGTGGTTAATGTTTTTTTTCAGGCAGCCGGGAACCCACAGATTAAGCAAGTCTGTTTTTCCGAGTCAGGGGAGGGACCCTATTGTTTTGATGTATCCGCTACAGCGTTTGTAACCTTGGGGACGAAGACAGCTTTTCAAGTGCGCCTTCCCGGTCTTACTGTTGGTTCACACAGGGTGGAATGTCATGCGGAGTATATTCGAGACGGAGAGACACGAAAGACGAATACGGTATTTATCCAAATCTTAGCTGCTTCGGGCGCCCGGGGGTGAAAAATAGAATACCCGATAAAATTCTTAAAGGAATCTTCTCCAAAAAGCTCAAATGGCTTAAGACTCCTGAAGAACGACATACCCATCTGGAAAAATGCTTCCTTCTGGCAGACTGAAGAAGGGGCAAAAATTAAGGCATGACGACATTGTTTTTATTTCATCATGCAATTTCTAGCGAAAATCGTTAATCCACATGCCTATCTTGGAGCGTGGACTTGGTGGAGTCCGCAGCCTATTTTCTGAGGGCTTCTTCTTGAAATCCTTCCTTCTTTAGAATGACTCCTCTATACAATACTTCTGTAATCAACACGAAACGGGTTCAGGAGTAGATTTGTTTCTCAGATCGTAATGAGTTGGATTGGGCGTATCGTGGCAAGCAATGTTTACTTTAAGGCTTCGAAGGCATGCACAAAGGTTGTCTTTTCCTGCGATTCTATGATAAAGAAGAAGCTATGGAGAAATCGTCTGTTGAGAAGCCAGATTATGGTAATTGGGTGTCGAAAAAGTTTGTCTATATTCCCGGCGCAATCAGTCTCTCATTTTGGGTGACCTCCTCTGCACTTATACCTTTGGCAGTTGTTGCTATAATTTTTTTGTTGGTTGCTTTTTATTTTGCCCATGCCCGGTACCGTTTCTCTCCGGCGGGAGGAGATATACAAACCCAAATCCAAGAGTTGGTGTTATAGCATTTGGACTGGAATGGCAAAGGGAAAGGGCTGGATATTGGATGTGGCAACGGACCACTCACGATCAAGCTGGCACAAAAATATGCTGAAGCCCAGATTACTGGAATCGATTATTGGGGCAAACAGTGGGAGCACTCGAAGAGTGTTTGCGAACGAAATGCGAAGATTGAAGGAGTGGCAGAGCGGGTGGTCTCTCAAAAGGCCAGTGCCTCGGCTTTGCCTTTTAATGACGGTGCGTTCGACGTGGCCGTAAGCAATTTAGTGTTTCATGAGGTGAGCGGTATCAGGGACAAGAAAAATGCAATCAGGGAGGCATTGAGAGTAGTTAAGAAGGGAGGAAGTTTCGCATTCCAAGACTTATTTCTCTGGAAGAGGGTATACGGCGAAGTCGATAATTTGTTGCATACCATCAGGAGTTGGGGGATCGAGAGGGTGGACTTCGTGAATACAAGCGATTCGGAGTTCATTCCCAAAGGGTTGAGGTTGCGGTTTATGGTGGGGACAATGGGCATTTTAAATGGGGGAAAGTGAAAGGGTCTGATTTTGGCTCCCTGCCCCTCCCATCCTCGCTCACAGAATCCCATCGTCAGGAGTATCTTGAGAAAAGACCTACTTGTCTCAAGCTATCTCGACGCAAATAAACTCTCTCATCTTAACCCTGCTGGTCATGGCCCGTCCGACCCCACCCTATGATTAGTCCTTACTAAGGGATTTTTTGTTAAAAAAAAGGTGGTAAAATGAAACTCTGCCGATTCTTTACCTCACAACGAGAAAACCGTGTAGGTTTGCTTACCGCGGAGAAACATATCCTAGATTTATCCGGTGCAGGGGTGAACAATCTTACTTTCCTTCTCGAAGCCGAGAATCCCCTCAAACAGCTCGACGGCCTTTCCCAGCAATGCCTGGCTCGACTTCCCCTTAACGAAATCCAACTGCTCAGCCCCGTCGAACGGCAGGAAGTTTGGGCGGCGGGTGTCACATACCTACGCAGTAAAAAGGCGCGAATGGAGGAATCTAACTTCAGCGCCAACGCCTACGACAGGGTTTACAGCGCCCCCCGCCCGGAGATATTCTTCAAGTCGCTCCCGGAAAAGGTTGTCGGTCCCAGCGAACCGGTCGGTATCCGCACGGACGCGCATTGGAATGTCCCCGAACCGGAATTGGCCCTGGTCATCAATTCCCGAGGCACCATCGTTCGCTACACGATTGGCAACGATATGAGTTCACGGGATATTGAGGGGGAAAACCTGCTTTACCTGCCTCAAGCAAAAATCTATCACCGTTCCTGCGCAGTCGGGCCGTGCATTGTGGTCGGCCCCACCGAGACGGTAGTGCGGACTTGGGTCATTACGCTGCAAATCTATCGTGGAGGTGGGATCATCTTCGAGGGACAAACCACTTTGAATCAGATCAAACGTTCCTTTGAAGAACTGGTCGGCTACCTTTACCGCAGCCAAACCTTTCCTCACGGAGCGGTCTTGCTTACCGGCACTGGTATCGTGCTTGGAGACAATTTTACACTTCAGCCAGATGACACGGTAAGGATCGAGGTCAATGGCATCGGAGTGCTAGAAAACACCGTTGTAATGGTCTGAGCAATTGGTCCTCGGGAATCGTCAAAGGTTGAAGGTTAGCTCACATGCTACAAGCGCTCCGCCGAAACCAGCGAAGGCACGCATACGATCATGATGGAGAAGAACCTTTAATATCTCCAGTTTTCTTCGGTGAATATTTCAAAGGTAGTTCTGCAACCTGTCCGTGACCTCCTTAGCTCTCAGCAGAAGTACGAGCTGCTGCATTGAGGTCTCGCAAAAGCTCGTCCAGTGGAATTTTGTGTGCCTTGGCTGCCCATTTGACTTTCATAACCCGTGCAGAAAGAGCAAAAATTCCTTTGCGCATATCGGGGCAACCGTGACTGCGAAACACCTCAAAGGTCTGCGGATAGTGTTCGATGACTTTCCAGACTGTCATTCCTGAAGTGATAGCTTCACCTTTCATTCTACGCCTCCACCGCGGCTTTCTCAAACATTTCTAATAAAAAAATAATAATGGAGCAACAAGATTTCAAGAAACCCATGTGGAGAGGGACGTTCACGGTTTCAGAACGAAATCAAACTAAGCTTGACAATTAACATTATGCGCAGGCTAAGAGGTTTTTACTAAATGGCAAAGAGACCGGGAAGATCCAGATGGTCTTCAATAAAGAGGTCCTTAGCGACTTCTCTATTTTGTAGGCGAAGATCAGGGCGAAACGGAGTCTCGAGGACTTCTTTCTGTAATCTTGTTTTTACATTTTTGTTCCACCATACAACATTTGAAGTTAATCGATAAAACAAAGTCACATATTTTGAATCACGAGATATGATAAATAATTCCTGTTGAAGTTTCCATTCCAAATTAGTAAACTCTTATCAAACCATAGGATCTCAGATAAACCTTCTAGCTGACCATTGGGGAATCTCATGGCCACACAAGAAGTCAAACACAAACTCACTGCAATTCTCATTGTCTATGTCAAGGAGGATAGTCGCCTCATGGGGAAGATGGGAGGGGGACCGTGGGAAGCGCCGGGAACACGAAGGGGTTCTCGACGAGCGAAGATCAATCTCAAATAAAGGAGAAAGATTATGAAGAGGATGAAGCGATGGGTGGAATTGATGGCCTGTTTACTTCTTGCAACGCTGGCAATGGTTCCTCCAGCTGCGGCTGCAAACCCGCCAGCCATCACGGTAGGCCGCGTGTATTTTATCGAAGGGGATCTGCTCCGTTATGTTCCTGCGGAAAGGGACTGGGTGGCCATGGTCAAAGACGCACCGTTCACTACAGAGGATGTACTCGCTTCAGGAAACAGAGGGATGGCGGAAATGTTCGTCCCCAATGGGACCTGGATCAGGATCGGGAACAGCACGCAGATCCAATTCATCGCCCTCACCTCAGACCTGTCCGAAGCGGACGTCGCTTGGGGCATGGCTCGGTTTTACAATAGAAGCTCTGACACGGTCATCAAAGCAACGTGTCCCTTTGGGTACGTCCTGGCCTATCCCGGATCGGCCTTTGATTTCTATGTGGGCGAAAACTCCGTCGAAGTGATCGCGGTAAGGGGGACGGTTACCTTCGTCCACTCGGCAACCAATTTCAAGTACGATACCTCAGTGGGGTCCCCATCAATTCTTGCCGACCAAAACCAGGTCTCGTCAGGTGATGGGACCGTCGATCCTGACTGGGACCGGTGGAACATGGCTCGCCGAGCCTTCTGGGTGACAAAGATCAGGATGGGAGGTCGGTCGGTTGGATATCTTCCACCCAGCCTTCAGTTCGAAGCATATGTCCTTGAGGAGAACGGGCGATGGGAAAGTGTTCTGTATGAGGGCATAGTGCGCTGGTTCTGGCGGCCTAGCACTGTAGCCGTGGGATGGTCGCCCTTCACTGTGGGTCGCTGGACCGATTGGGACGGGGACCAAACATGGATTCCGGAAGAACCTTTCGGTTACGTCACCCACCATTACGGCAGTTGGGTTTACGCCCTGAATAACTGGTATTGGGCCCCGCCTGTAGTAAGTGTGCGCGTCGGTCTTCCGCTTCTCGACATAGGCTTCTTCTGGAGCCCCGGAAGGGTTTCGTGGATTTACAGCGGAGCATATGTGGGCTGGGTGCCTCTGGCGCCGCGCGAGACGTACTACTGCCACCGCAACTGGGGAGGCCCTCACGATGTGGTCGTAACCAACGTCAGTCTCACGCGGATCAACATCAGCCTCCGGAATTATGCCTATGCAAACCGTGCCATCGTAGTCCCCCAGAACGATTTCTACGTTGTGAACAATTACAGGAATGCGCAGGTGACCAACATAAATTCTACCACGATCATTAACAACTATCGTGCGGCGCCTGTCGTCAATAACACGGTGATCAACAATTACACAATGGATAAGCACCGGTATAACTACGCGAACGTACCAGTGAACCAAAAGCCCCACAATACTGCAATCAACCGAATTCAGCAGAATGAGGCGATCATTCAGAAGAGCAAGAAAGAAAATGCTGCCGTGCTCCAGCAACAGGCGAAAACCATCAGAGAGGGCAAGGTTAACCGCGAGGCCCGGATCGAACCTCCGAAGACCACGAACTATATCGTACCAGCCAATCAAATGACCCGGCCCAAATCAGAAATAGCGCTTCAGCAGAAGGAGATTAAAAGTGCCGGGAAGGGAGTCCCGCCTGCCCAGCCTGCTCAGATTGTCATCCCTGAGCACGTGGCACCGGCAAAGCCAGGTAGTGCGAAACAGGTCGTGGTGCCTCAACATCTGGCACCGACACAACCTGAACATCCGGGTCAGGCCGTGGTGCCTGAGCATTTAGCACCGGCAAGACCCGGTCAGAAAGGCCAGGTCGTCATACCCGAACATGTGGCGCTGGTAAAACCGGGTCAGAAGGAACTTCCCGGTCAAGTTGTTGTGCCCCAGCATGTGGCACCGGCACAACCGGGTCAACCCGCTAAGGTCGTGATACCTGAACACGTAGCACCGGCAAAGACGAGTCAACCTTGGCCTCCCGGGCAGGTGGTGATCCCTGAGCACGCGGCACCCGCAAAGCCAGGTCAAGCAAAACAGGTCATCGTGCCTCAGCATCTGGCACCGGCGCAACCTGAGCATCCGGGTCAGGCCACGGTGCCTGAGCACGTAGCACCGGCAAGGCCGGGTCAGATAGGCCAGGTCGTCATACCCGAACATGCGGCGCTTGTAAAACCGGGTCAGAAGGAACCTCCCGGTCAAGTCGTTGTGCCCCAGCATGTGGCACCGGCACAACCGGGTAAACCCGCTAAGGTGGTGATTCCTGAGCACGTAGCACCGGCAAGTCCTGGTCAGAAGGAGAAGTCTCAAGATAAGCCTGGACAGCAAGAGAAGCTACGATGATTTATCAAATCGTAAAATATTTACTACAAGCTGAAAGGGAAAGGGCAGAGTCTGCTCGGCTATGCCTTTTTTTAAAATCTTCCTTATGCCTGCTTTCAATCCGTAATCTTCAACTATCAGGATTAGCTTGCGTTAACGAGTAGTAGGTAATGGTTATCTGGAATATTGGACTAACTGGTTTTGTGGTTCTTTTTTGTTGACATTCAATTCCGTTCTTCATTTAACGCATCCAAAGGCAGGTCTTACCATTTGAAAGGGGCTTCCGAGAAAGTTTTGGGATGGAGGATCCCAAAAAATATTGTCGAAAGGAGGACGACCTATGGAAAGGTGGAGAGGGTTAGTAGTTCCTATTTTTGCGGTCTTCTCTTTACTGTGGCTGGGATCTTTTTCAGTAACCTTCGCTGCTCCAGCTGGGAAGCCGATTGTCATCGGGTATATCGGTAATGTTTCTTCGCCAGGGACTAAGCCCTGCATGGATATCCAGAGGTATGCCGTGGAAGAGATTAACAAGGCTGGCGGGATCCTTGGCCGTCCAGTGGAGTATATAGTAATCGACGGCAAGGGAGACACATCGCTGTCAGTAGAAGCAGCCAGGCGATTGATTATGGAAAATAAGGCCAGCTTCGTTTTGACCGAAGGGCGGTCCGAGATTTGTCTGGCTGCACAGGAGAACTCAGCAAGTCTTTTCAAGGAATATCCGCATATCCTAATCTTTAACGGTCCCATGGCTTCCGAACTGACGGAAAAGGTTGTGGACAACTATGAGAAGTATAAGTTCTGCTTTCGGGATTGGGTCCCGGAGCCTGACCATTACTCCTGGCTCGAGGCTATGATGGGAGGGTTCTTTAAAGGGGTCGTTAAGGGCAAGAGGCTGGCTATTCTCTGGGAGGACTTGGCCTGGACCCAGAAGTGGCGAAAAGGGGTTGACTATCTGAAACTCCCGTCCTGGGAAGAGATAGCCAAGCAGAAATACGGCTTGGAAGTAGTCTATAGCAAACCTGTCAAGCCGCGCGGGACCATGTATCTTCCGATTTTGCAAGAGATTGCTTCCCAGAAGGCCGACATGATCTGGTTTGTAAGCTCCTGGTTTACCGACACTGAAGCTTTCGCCAAGATGTGGGCCGATTCGGCAGCCCAAAATGTCCCGGTCTATTTATATGGCGGGGTTGCCCAGACGCATGATTTCTGGAGGATGACCGGTGGAAAGGCACTTGGAATAGTCTCTGGATTTTATGAGGGTGATATTCCTTACACGGAAAAGACTCTTCCCTTTATCGCTCTTGGGAGGAAGCTGGGGATTCCGCTCCAGGTTCATGTCCATTTTGCCTACTCTGACATCTACCACTTCAAAGCAGCGATTGAAAAAGTCGGTGGAACGGACGATGTAGAAAAGCTGATTAAGGCTTTGGAGGAGGTAGAGATAGTTACCTCTATTGGGAAAATGAAATATGAAACCAAGCGCATCAAGCCTTTTTTCCATTCCCGCATCATGTGTGATCCCGAAAATCCTTACAAAATTCTACCCGGATACTTTCCACTGTTCCAGGCTCAGTTCCAAAAAGATGGGAAGATGGCCTGGGTGGTAGATGAAAATGGAAAGCCAATCCCTGAGAATTACATTCCGCCGGAAAAACTTCGGCAGAAATAGCCTGCGGTAGCAAGGCCATGTGCAAACTGGCGGGGAACAGGGTTGTCGAATTGGCGCTTGAAGGAGGCAAACAGCCATGACACTCAAGACGAGGGAAACGTATCTGAAATCTTTACAGACCATGAGACCCAATATTTTCAAATTCGGGGAACGAATTGAAGATGTGACAACTCATCCAGCCACGCGCCGGACGGTCGAAAGCCATGCCAGGGGTTTTGATGCCGCACATGAGGGAAAGTATGCCGATATTTTCACAACCGTGTCATCGTTCACCGGGGAAAGAATTCATCGCTTCAATTCCTTGATGGAAAGCATGGAGGACGTTATTTGCAATTCCCTGCTGAAACGTACCATGTACCATCTGACTGGCACGTGCAGTGGAGGGCTCTGTGTGGGATGGAACGCCTTGAATGTGATGTGGAACGTGACTTTTGAAATGGATCAAGAATACGGCACGGATTACCGCCAACGCCTGAAACAATGGATCATTGAGGCTCAGAAGAAGGCATTGGTCGTGGCCTGCGGCCTGACCGACGCCAAAGGCGACCGCAGTCTGAGGCCTTCGCGGCAACCGAACAAAGATAGCAACATTCACATCAAGGATGTCAACAAACACGGCATCGTCATCAGCGGCGCCAAGACAATGATCTGCGGGGTGTCGGCATCCAATGAGATTTTCATCCTTCCGGGCAACGGCTACCGAGAGGAAGACCAGGATTTTTGTGTCGCTTGTGTGGTTCCACGGGACATCGATGGCCTGACCATCGTCGAAACGCGCCGGCCCAGTGATGACAGGGAATACGAGAATGGGTTCGACGTCCCCGACACCGGAATCACCCAGGCCTATCTGCTCTTTCAGGATGTCCAGGTCCCGAGGGAGCGGGTCTTCATGTGCCGGGAATACAAATATACAGGCAAGATCATCGATTACTTCACGTCCAATTACCGCGCCTGCATCGGGGCCTGCGTTGCGGGCCAGGGGGATGTTATGATCGGGGCTGCCGCCCTGATTGCCAGGGTCAACGGACTTTCTGCGGGAACATTCATGAACAAACTGGTGGAAATGGCCGTCAACAATGAAACCACCTTCGGCATGGGAATTGGGGCCATTGCCACAGGAAGGAAGCACCCAGGTGGATGCTGGGTATCCGATTCACTTCTGGCCCATGCTAACAAGGTGCATGTGTCAACCCTTCCCTATGAAACAAAGCGCCTGTGCCAGGACATTGGCGGGGGCATCGTCGAGACAGGTTGTTTTCCTTCTTATAAGGATTTCACCGATCCATCCTATGGTCACCTTGTACAGAAGGCCGTCAAAGCGGGGGTCCGTTACAGCGCGGAAACCAGGGCACGGGCAGCCCGTCTGGTCGAGTGGCTCACCATCGGAGCAGGCGTTCCTGGATGCATGCATGGCGGCGGTTCTCCCGACGGAGCAAAATTAGTCGTTCGTCTGCGGACACCAATCGAGGAATTCGTCGACTATGCCAGAAATATCGCCGGTATTGGGGAACCAGTCACAGAACCGGAGAAGAAAAAACAGTAGAAGAAAATACCGATGCCACACTTCTTTAAGAATCTCGCAATCCGTAATCTCTGCCTACGGACGAAATCAAAATCTATTCAGACAATACCTCACTGCGCAATAATCATTGGGTCGGGGATGTAGTTTAAACGCTCTAATACAAGGAATAAAACGCTCTGGGCTACTTCTTCCAGCTTTCCTATTCCATCTGTGAGCAAGAATATACCGCCTACACTATTGACAGCCTGTTTGTGTCATCATCTAAGTGAAATCTCTTTAAGAGAGATTCTTTCTGACGGAAATCGTCAATCCTCAGTGCGGACTGATCCTCAATCTTGCAGATGAACTTCGCGGCCTCTCTTCTTGTGGACTCCCTCCTGAAGTCTACAAGTCGAGTATCCACATTGCTATACCAGATTACAAGTGATAATCCCCAAGAAGATAATTTTCACAAGCTCATTTTTATATTGACAAGAAAGTCGCTACTGGTATTCTAATTCTGTTGGGGAGAGTCTCAGCAAATATAGAACAAGGAGGTACTGACGATGAAAAGGGTTATTGGGTCAATGGTTCTTGTTCTGATCTTAGGGTTTATTGTATCTCCAGCCTTTCCGGCTGAAACGCTCAAAATTGCTACCCTTACGGATATGTCAGGTCCCTATGCAGATGTAACAGGCTGGCGGGACATCAACGCTGCCAAAATGGCCATTGAAGATTTTGGTGGTAAAGTCCTTGGGATGGACATCGAGTATGTTTATCGAGACCATCAGTGCAAAGCCGATTTGGCCAATCAAAAGGCGATTGAGCTCTACGAAAAAGAAAAAGTGGATGTGATCTTTGATTCACCTAATAGTGCGGCCGGATTGGCTATATCGAATCAGGCTTTTCGTTACAAGAAAATCTTTTTCGCTGTTGCCTCAGGTACAACAAGGTATAGTGGTGACCTGTGCAACCGTTACACCTTTCACTGGGCTTACAACGACTATGCCCTGGCTACGGCGGTCGGCATATGGGCGGCTGACAACCTGGGCAAGAAGTGGTACACGATCACCGCTGACTATGCCTGGGGCCATGACTTGCTTAAACACTTCAGCGCGGCTGTGCAGAAGAGGGGGGGAACATTGCTCGGAAACGAAATGGCACCTCTGGGTACCTCTGACTTCAGTCCCTTTATTATCAAGGCCATGAATGCAAAACCAGAAGTGTTGGCTCTCCTGAGCGCCGGTAAAGACACGGTCGACTCGACCAAACAGGCCGTCGAATTCGGCTTGAGGAAACAAACTAAGATCGTTCACGCTTTATTATTTCCTGAAGATATCAAGGCTGCTGGTCCGGAAGTTTTCGCCGATGATTACGTGACGGCCTCCTGGGACTGGAAGGTTGACCAACCAGGTGTGAAGGAATTTG
>Ga0187771_10003791_pt1 | contig 10606 bp, 9 predicted proteins | sample 0116_SJ02_MP15_1_FD_133139 | JGI IMG/M metagenome (GOLD analysis project Ga0187771, IMG submission 133139) | Tropical peat soil microbial communities from peatlands in Department of Meta, Colombia - 0116_SJ02_MP15_10_MG | ecosystem: Environmental > Terrestrial > Soil > Wetlands > Peat | place... | reverse complement strand
TTGCCGTGGAACGCGGTCTCGGATCCGGTTTTGGGAGTTAGCAACTCTTTATTGCCGGAGGCAATATCCAGCAGCCAGACGTAGCTCTCGGCAGCCGAGACTTCGTTCGTCACCAGCAACTGCTTTCCATCGGGTGACCAGTCGGCAACGTTCCATCCGCCGCCTTCCATCTGCGCGACCATACGCGCGCTGGCCGGATCGTTAGCGCTCACGACCCAGATATCTACGTCGTTTCCGGTCCGTTTGGTCGAGCCGTAGGCGATGCGGTCTCCCTGATACGCCCACACCGGGCTGGTGTTGCGCGACTTGCCATCAGTCAGCAGGGTCACGTTGCCGGATTTGAGGTCATCCAGATAGAGCTGAAAGAATTCGCCGCCGCCTACGTCTTTCATGATCAAGAAAGACTCGCCGTGAACGGGTTCATACCAGGCTGCGGCCACACGATCGGGGAAGAACGTAAGCTGCGTGCGTGCTCCGCCGGGGAACTTCACCTGATGCACCTGATTGGTATCGGCGAAGCGAGTCCCGATCAGCATCTCGCGGCGAATCGGATGCCAACTGGCGAAAAAGGCACTGCGGAACTCGCTATAGCGCCCGACCGATTCCGCCAGCGACACCGGTATCTTCGGGATGCCCTCGGCGACCAGATTCTCGTTGGGGACGATGACGTCGCTCTGCCCTAGGGCGAAACTGACGAAGGCAAGTATCGCAAGTGCACGCAGCAGTCGTTTCATGAATCCTCCGCTAAGACCTAGACGTTCCCGCACTTGTCTGGTGAGCCTACATGGGGAGATCCCCGGCGGGTGCCTGAGCATCTTAGGTGGTCTGCCAAGGCGAGGTCAACGTGCAGCATAGCGGCGATCTATTCTGTTGCCGTTGTGCCCTGTCGCTCAGGGTGCCCGATCAGGCGATAGCACTAGCTCGCAAATTGTTGGCACCGGCTTGGTGGGCTAGCGCGGTTCTTGCCTGGCGCGGTGGAAGGGATCCAATGAGTCGACCAGTTTCTGCAACCGGGCCCGGTCTTCGTCGGATACGTGCGTGAACTTGATTCCATTTCCAAACGCGGGGTGATTGCTCACGACCACACCGCGGGCCACAACTTTCTCCTGCCCAACCCACAGGATGACCTCCAATTCCTTCGACACCTGGTGGGTCGAGGTCATCTCGACGTAGCATCCTCCCATGCAGATATCACCGATCTGCGCCCTCACGGGCACGTTTACGCCCGGCTGGCGCAACTCGACTGGCAGTGACGTCTTGTATCTCGGATATTGCCGTTGCTTCGCGTACGCCATAAACCAATTCTCCCGCCGGGCCGGGATCTGATCGGCATGCCTATAGTAAAGCAGTTCGGTTACAAACGAGACGCTCACGGCAGCGCCTGATCTGAAATGGTAACTCGTGGTGTCGGTCCGCGTGCCGAAAAAGACAGATGACACATTGCGTCAGCGGTCGAAGCTTAATCGCGAAACCGGCCTCGGCCAAGAACGAAGCGATCCGGCAACACCGCTAGCTGCCGAAGATGCGGTCAATCTTAGCCGCCATGATAAAGTCGCTCTCCGTCAGACCATCAATCTTGTGAGTCCAGAGCGTAATCTCCGCCTTGCCCCAAGCCAGCAGGATGTCAGGATGATGCCCTTGTTCCTCGGCCAACGTTCCCACGCGATTGACGAAATCCAGCGCCTCCTTAAAGTCCGGGAAGCGGTACTCGCGTTGGATGTGGTGATCTCTGACGACTGTCCAGCGGGGAACGATGCGGTGTAGTTTTTCGACTTCCGCTCCTTTCAGCGGCGGAACACCGCCCCGGCACGGTACGCAAGTTTTGTCGGCAAGTTGTTCAGTCATGATAGTTCCCCCAGAGAATACGAAAATTGCAGATCCTCAATGTGCGGACTGCTGAACGACTAACCTACCTGCGCTGCAACTGTTGCCGCTGGAGTCGACGTCTCCGCAGGCCTAAAGTAACGCTTTAACCATAGCAGGTACCCGAACAGTATCACGATTGAGAGCAGACTCCACCATAAGATGACGCGGCTGCGAACGAAAGGGTTCGACTGCATCATCTGCAACTGGGTGTCGGACATCCCCATCTTTGAATACGCCTGCATCAGGTCCGCTCTTGCGTAAGTGAGTGCCATGGAGAGAAGGCGAACGGGGACGGTTACGATTGCGATCCACCACCCCGCGGACTTGAGCCGGAAAAGCGCCACGGCGAGATAAGCATCCAGCGCGGCCAAGACCACGAAGCAGGCTGAGCCGGGGATTCCGGTCAGGTAACGGCCGAAGAACGGGAAAATAGGAGTTGAGACGCCGGCAACGAGTAGATACAAAGAGCCCAAAAAGAAGACGACACTGGCGCCAAGAACAGGCAGAGGCGCGCGGTCGGTCCAAGGCTCAACCGGATCGCGATAACGGCAGGTCGCCGCGACGTCCTGGCGGCTGTAGAAAACGATGTAGGCGATGGGGACCACGATCAGAATGATGGCCATGAAAACAATTATGATGGTGAGGATGACAGCCATCACCCCGGTAGAAACGGCGGCTGGTGGGGCTCCGCCAGCATTCTGTTGAGTCTGGAGTGCCGCCTTCATGGTCACCGGCAGCACCGCCGTCAGCAGAATCGTAATCAGCACGCCCAAGATCAGCCAGTACCAGGAAATGACCAGCGTGAGCGAACGCGCCCAGCGCTTGGCCCGCACCGAGCCGATGCCCAGCCAAACCAGCGTGGCGGCCGCAAAAAGATAGGTCGCACTAGCCGTCACATACTGGATGGGACGCATGGCACCGCCCGGGGCCAGACGCGAGATGAATGCGCCCAAGGCGATCAGCGGGATCATGAGCGCTGCCATCAATCCGAGGATGATCTGAAACACGCCGAAAACCGCAAGAAGAGTGCTGCGGTCGGGGTGAGGCGACGGGCCAGGCACGGGCATGGGCCCGGCGGCCGCAGGCCTCGCAAGAACAGGCGCTGGCTCCGGGGTTGGAGTGGGCTCAAGCGTGAATTCCGTTTCCACGGAGGCCTCCGCGTGAAACCGCTATCTTAGCAGGGTTGGCCGTGGGGCGTCCCCATACCGAACGCTTCGGGATCGAATCCATTGGCAGTTTCGTGAGATTGATAAGCGTGCGCTTTCGCGAGCAGATCCGCCGGCGCGATTGGCGGTTGCCCTTATAATTCCAAGTTGCGCTGACGTGGGCTGGCAGGAAAGAGCAGGAGGCAGCCAACCAATTGCGGCGTCGCAGGGCAAGACCCGGCGGGAAAGGCAATCACGTGGTCGTTCTGGTCGTCGGCGGGGCGGGATACATCGGCAGTCATGCGGCCCGGGCGCTGCGGCACGCCGGGCAAGAAGTCATCATTTTTGACAATCTCAGCACCGGCTACGAATTCCTGGCTGCAGGATTCGAACTGGTCAAAGGTGACGTGCTGGACACGGCCGCACTCGCGCGGGTGCTGCCGCGTGCCGACGCAATTATGCACTTCGCCGCCCATGCCTATGTGGGCGAGTCAGTTGAGAATCCGAAGAAGTATTTTCACAACAACGTTGAGGGTGGCCTTTCGCTGCTGAATGCGGCGCTTGCAGCCGGAGTGAAGAAGATCATTTTTTCGTCGACGTGCGCGGTCTACGGCGAACCGGCGAAAGTTCCCATCGAGGAGAGCGCGCCACGCCAGCCGGTGAGTCCCTATGGAACCTCGAAGCTGTTCTTCGAGCATGCGCTGGAAGCGTACGACCGGGCATACGGTTTCCGCTTTGCCAGTCTGCGTTACTTCAACGCGGCAGGCGCCGATGAAAGCGGCGAGATTGGCGAACTGCACGACCCTGAGACGCACCTGATTCCCCTAGCGCTCGGTGCGGCGGCTGGAGTACAGCCTGGGTTGGAGGTGTTCGGGTCGGATTATCCGACGCCGGACGGGACCTGCATACGCGACTACATTCACGTGAACGATTTGGCCGACGTGCACGTGAAAGCGCTGGAGCGCCTGGCAGCGGGCGGAGAGAGCTTTGCAGTTAACGTGGGAACGGGCCAGGGATATTCTGTGCAGGAAGTCATCTCGGAGGTGGAACGGGTCACGGGCAGGCGTGTGCCGCGCAAGATCGGGCCACGGCGCCCGGGAGATCCTCCGAAGCTTGTGGCGAATCCCGCCAAAGCGCAAGCGCTGCTCGAGTGGAAGGCAACACGCGGGCTTCACGAGGTTGTTGCGACCGCCTGGAACTGGATGGAACGGCGGCGGGTTACGGTGCCGTGAAAGCGCGGCGGAGTAAGGTCTTCACCACAGAGGACACAGGGAGTCACAGAGTAGATGTTGCGGGGTTTTTCCCCTGTGAAACACCGTGCCCTCTGTGGTTGTAGTTTTCGTAATGTTCATTCGAATTGCTGAGGAAACTAATGACCAATGATCTGGCAGGAAAGAAAGTTGCGCTTCTGGGCGCGGGGAAAATGGGCAGCATCCTTCTGCAGGCGCTGCTGGAGAAGGGACTGCTGTCGCGGAAATCCACCCGCGCCACAGTGGCGCACGAGGAGCGCGCCAAAGCCTTGGCCGCAAAGCTCAAGGTGAGGGTCGGAACCGACAACGCTGAGGCGGTGAAAGGCGTGGACATCATTGTGATTGCGGTGAAGCCGCAGGTGGTGGAAGACGTGTTGCGCGAAATTAGTGGCTACGTTACGCCCCAGCAGGTGATCGTGTCGGTGGCGGCGTCAGTGCCGACGGCGACCATTGAGAAAGACCTGCCGGTCAACGTTCCGGTAATCCGTGCCATGCCCAACACTCCGTGCCTGCTGGGCAGCGGGATGACGGGCCTCTGCAAAGGCAGATTCGCTAAGGCCAAAGACGTCGCGCTCGCCTGCCGCATGTTCGAAGTAGTCGGAAGAACCGTCGTGGTCGACGAAAAACACATGGATGCGGTGACAGCCCTTTCAGCCAGCGGCCCGGCCTATATCTACATCATTCTGGAATCTCTAGCGGAGGCCGGGGTGAAGGTCGGATTGCCGCGCGACATCGCGACTCTGCTGGCCGCCCAGACCACACTGGGCGCGGCGCGGGTTGTGCTCGAAACGGGCGACCATCCGGCGCTGCTTAAGGACGCTGTGACGACTCCGGCCGGCTGCACCATTGACGCCATCATGGAACTGGAGGAAGGGAAGCTGCGCGTCACCCTGATCAAGGCAGTGGTGAAGGCGACGCAGCGGGCGAAGGAATTGGCGTTCGGATAGCGGCGCCCCGAGTTGCGAGTCCCGAGTTGCGAGTCGCGAGTACCGAGTGTCGAATCGCGAGCAAATCTCAACCGTTCCTCGCGAAGCTCCGCGTCGACAAACACGATCTGCCGGCTCATGTCTCAGAGACTTCTTTCACGATACCGACGAGGTGCTTCTTGGTGCTCGGGTCTCGCAGCTCGGGACTCTTGACTAACATGAAACTTCTGATTGTCGTGCATCACCGCTTCGATCTGTGGAACGTGCCTGCATGGTTCGGAGCTCGGTTGATGGATGAGTTCCCACAGCTGCTGGTTGTGCAACGCAACAGTTATGAAGGGATCGAAGAGCACCTAAAGAACGCGGAAGTCGTCTTCACCATCTCTCTGCGGTCGGAACAATTTGCCGTGGCAGAGAAGCTGCGATGGATTCACGCTCCTACAGCAGCTGTGCACCAACTGCTGTTTCCGATGTTGGTGAAAAGCGATGTGCTGATCACGAACTCAGCGGAGGTCCACGGGCCTGTGGTGGCCGAGCATGTGATGGCGCTGATTCTCGCGTTGGCCAAGAAGATTCCTCAGGCGGCTGCCTTCCAGCAGAAACGAATCTGGGGACAGGAGGCACTGTGGAAGGAGGGTCCGCACCCGCGCGAGATTTCCGGCGCGACTCTGGGATTGATCGGTCTGGGCAGCATCGGGCGGCGCGTGGCGCGCATGGCTTATGCCATGGGCATGCGCGTCATCGCGGTTCGAGAGCACGTGGAAAAGGGAAGGCCTGAGGGTGTTGAGGCGGTGTTCCCTCCAGCGAAGCTGAACGAAGTGCTTAAGCAGTCTGACTTTGTGGTTGTGGCAGCTCCGCTCCTTCCCGAAACACAGGGACTGATCAATGCCGCCAGGCTGGCCGTCATGAAGCCGGACGCTTACCTCATCAACGTAGGCCGCGGGCCGCAAGTAGACGCCGCCGCGCTGCTCGAGGCTCTGGCCGCGCGGCGCATTGCTGGAGCTGCTCTGGACGTGTTTGACAAAGAACCGTTGCCGCCGGACTCGCCGCTCTGGGGCACAGAAAACCTGCTGATTACACCGCACACCGCTGGCCTCACCGACAAACTATGGAGCCGGCACTATGAGCTGTTCTCGGAGAATCTGCGCCGCTATCTGGCTGGAGAGCCGTTAAGGTTTGTGGTAGACAAGCAGAAGGGGTATTGAGCTTCTGCTTCGTGCTACAGTTCTGTCGTGCAGCCGCGCCTGCGGCCGGCGCGCAGCCAAGCCATGGAACCGCGTCTCATCCTGATTCATCTGCTGATCAAGCTGGGCGTAGCCGCGGCTGTCTCCAGTACCCTGGTGCGTTCGCTGGAATTCAAGTCGCTGCTGTTTCGCGAAGAGCGCACCACTCAGCAGAAAATCTACCTGGTCCTGTGGTTTGCCCTGCCCATCATGGTTGGGGTATGGATCCGCATTGCCCAGAAGAATTTTCTGGCCGGCGACCTCAGCTTTGAGACCACGCTCCTGCTAGGAGTGATCGGCGGGCGCCTGGCTGGTTCATTGGGCGGAGCGATGATGGGCTTCCCGGCGCTATTGCATGGGGAGTGGGCGGCAGTTCCATTTCTGGTGCTTTGCGGTCTGATTTCCGGCCAACTGCGCGCCATGGCGCTCGACAAAGACGACATCTGGTCATTCTCTCCGTTCATTGATCTCAGCATCTATCGGCTTATCCGGCGCAATCTGCCCAGGCCGCGGCTGTTCGACTGGCAGATCATGTTTTTCGCGACCGTGGTAGGACTGCGGTTTGTCGAGACCGAACTCTCGCGCTATCTTCCCCGCTCCATTTTTGCGCTGGAAAGCCAGGGCAATCTCTGGGTCGAGGTAGCCATATATGCTGCAGCGGTGATCGCCATTGGGATCGAACTCAAAATTTTCAAAAGCGTGCGCATCCAGATCAAGCTGGAAGAGCAGGAGCGCATTCTGCTGCATGCCCGTATGGAGGCGCTGCAAAACCAGGTCAATCCGCACTTCCTGTTCAACACGTTGAACTCGATTTCCTCTCTGGTGCGCTTCGACCCTGAAATGGCGCGGGAAATGATCTTCAAGCTGGCCACGATTCTGCGCCGCATGCTGAGTACGAGCGAGGCGTTTGCGCCGTTGCGTGAAGAGCTCGAATTCATTGACAACTATCTGGACATTGAGGTGGTACGCTTTGGCCGCGACAAGTTGCGCGTAGTCAAGGAACTCGACCCAGCCTCTCTGGATGTGGTTGTGCCCAGCATGTTGCTGCAGCCGCTGGTGGAAAACTCGATCAAACACGGGCTGGCATCGAAAGTCGAAGGCGGAAGCATTTATCTGCGCAGCCGAGTGACCGATTCCAAACTCATCATCGAAGTCGAGGATGACGGCGTGGGCATGGGCGGAGCACATCTTGAGGAGAGCAGCAACTGGTCGGGAATGGGCATCGGAATGGCGAACATCTCCGAGCGGCTGCAGGTGCTCTACGGCGATACCGCGCGCCTGACCATTGACAGCCGCGAAGGAAAGGGAACGTTGATTCGGATTCGATTGCCGCTGGTGGAAGCGGCCAGTTCGGTCCCGGAAGGCTTCTACGCCGAACGCTCCAGCACGCGCCGGTAGAAATCCTCGTACTGTTTCACGATCCTAGTCGAGCAGAAGCGTTCTTGCGCCGTGGCTCGGCCTTGTTTGCCCATTTCCCGCAATTGCTGCTCGTTGCTCAGCAGCGCGACGGCGTAGCGAGCCATCGTCTCTACATCTCCCACATCAGCGAGGTAACCGCTCTTGCCATGCTCGATGACCTCCGGCACTCCGCCAGCGCGGGTAGCGATGGGGACGACCTCGCAGGCCATGGCCTCGAGCGCAGCCAGGCCGAACGATTCCAGTTCGCTCGGCATCAGCAGAATATCGGCAACCGCCAGCTTGTCGTAGATCTGATCCTGCTTGCCCAGAAACAAAACGTCATCGTGAATGCCCTTCTGCACGGCCAGCCACTCCGCGACCGAGCGATCCGGGCCGTCCCCAATCAGGAGCAGCCTGGAAGGAATCTGTTTGCGGACACGGTCGAAGATTTCGATCACGTCGGTCAGGCGTTTCACCGGCCGGAAATTGGAAAGATGCACGAGAATGTGCTCTCCGTTGGGTGCGTATTCGGCGCGCATTTTTGAAATCGTCTCGGGGTTCCGGCAATAAACGTCGCAATTGACCGAGTTGTAAATTACCTCGATACGGTTCTTGACGTCGAACACGCGCTGGGTACGGTCGCGCAGATAGTTGGAAATGGCGGTGACGCCGTCGCTCTGCTCGATTGAATAGCGCGTGATGGGCAAATACGAGCGGTCGAGGCCGACCAGCGTAATGTCAGTGCCATGTAGAGTGGTCACGAAGGGCAGGCGTCGGCCGCGCGGCCCCGCGGCCAGCATCTGCCGCGCCAGCAACGCGCTGACCGAATGCGGGATGGCGTAGTGCACGTGCAGCAGGTCGAGATCATAAAGCTGGGCCACCTCCGCCATGCGGGTGGCCAGCGCCAGATCGTACGGCGGATAGTCAAACAGCGGATAACGCGAGACTTCGACCTCGTGATAGTGAATGTTCGGTTCTGCGCCGCGCAGCCGGATGGGCTGGGCGTAGGAAATGAAGTGGATCTCGTGCCCGCGTTGCGCCAGCTCCAGGCCGAGCTCGGTGGCTACAACGCCGCTCCCGCCATAGGTCGGATAACACGTGATACCGATCTTCATCTGTGATGAACCGTGCGAGGGGTCGCTCATGGTGTTCCGTATTTCGATGGCTGGAGGGCGCCGTGGTTGCAGTTTTTGCGCCTCGGGCCGGCCCCAGGCGCATCGCGCTCAGGTTTCGCCCTTGGGCGCCGCGACATTGAGTCCGCGGTCCATCTGGTCCAGATGCGCCTGGAACCGCTTCTTGGTCTCTTCGGTCAATCCGGTGAACTCAATGCCCATCCCAACGCCGGGATCGCGTGTGCGAACGATCGCGGAAGGGCTGAGGTGTTCTTCGCCCATCCAAAAATCCATGCGCAGCGCCGTTCCAACCGGGAGTGGCATGACGGTTTCTACGTAACATCCATTGCCGCTGATGTCGGTAGCATTCACGCGCAGCGGAGTGTTGACACGCTCGTCGCGGACTTCCAAGGGAAAAGAGATCTTGTGGCGCGTGAACTTTCGGCGGTTGTCCAGGGTGACACTCGTTCGCTCATCGGTCTGCATCTCCTGGGGAAGAACGGCCGCCCACGGGCACTCCTGTTCAGCCACGAGTTGCAAGCCGACCTGGGTTTTCTTGAGGGCTCCCGCATCTACAACCCAGATTATTTTGCAGCGGGCTTTCTTACTTTCGTACTGCACGCCAATGACGTCGCCCACCTTCAGCTCCGGCTCAATTCCGAAAACGCAGGCGCCGGTGGCACTCACGTTTTGCGCCGTTGCATGCTGGAAGAAGGGTTGGTTGTTGGCTCCCATTCCCCACACCCGGACCTTCAGATTCAGAGTGGCGCGCGGCGCTGGTCCTTGGGCCGGCATGAGCGAAACCCTTCCACCTCGCAGAGAAATCGCTGAATTCTAAATCATCTTATACCGGCTAATAAACCGGATAGATAACCAGAGTGCTTCCCTGCCTTGGAATCGGAAGTTGGGGCATCGGGGATGGGCGGGCGCTCAAGCCTTCAGAGGCGTTCCAAGCAGCCGTGATTGTGATCTTTGCCTCGCGTTGGAGCTTCATTTCAGATCGCGATAGGAGATCAGTTCAATGCCTTCCTGGGAAAGCACGCCACGGGCGGCGGGCAAGGTCAGGACGCGGAGTTCCGCCTCCCGTGACTGGCGCAACCGGGTGCGGACCGCCTGCAAATCCGCGTCGTTGTAACCGGGGTGGCAGACGAATTCCCAGATGCCTTCGGGAATGCTGCGGGCAATGGCGTGGAACAGGGTTTCGTCAAGCGCGCCGGTGACTTCAATGCCTAGCGTGCCGTCGGTTGTAATGAAACCTTCCCGGTCGACAGCTCTGCTGAAGCTGCCCGCAAACCGGCGCAGGACGCCGACTTCGGCCCAGCGCGTCCAGAGGTTGGGCCGTGCCAGAAGTTGGCTGGAACGCAAAGGGAAGCGGGGTCCAAAGGGATTGCGCAAGGCATGCACGCCACATGACGCCGCCGCGCGCAGCAGGGGCCGCAGAATCTTGGGGAAAATGTGCGTGTGTTTGTGCGTGTCGAAATGCGAGACGGGGATTCCGGCAGATTGAATCTTGCGAATCTGCGCCGTGGCCTCGGCGGCGATTTCCTCGGCGTTCATGCGGCCGGCGATGGCGCGAGCGGCAAAGGCCTTCAATCCGTCGCGGAAGTGCGGGGACGGGCCTGGCGTATTGAGGGAAGGGATCTGCTCCGCATCGAGAACCGGCTCGCCGTCAATCAGCACGATGTG
>Ga0187771_10003790_pt1 | contig 10608 bp, 9 predicted proteins | sample 0116_SJ02_MP15_1_FD_133139 | JGI IMG/M metagenome (GOLD analysis project Ga0187771, IMG submission 133139) | Tropical peat soil microbial communities from peatlands in Department of Meta, Colombia - 0116_SJ02_MP15_10_MG | ecosystem: Environmental > Terrestrial > Soil > Wetlands > Peat | place... | reverse complement strand
CTTCGACGAGTCGGTCACCCGCTACCAGGTCGAACACATCACCCAACGGGACGGTGGTGCGGGCTACGAGCCGCCGGAATGTGAGACCCTGCGGAGCCACGGTCTCTGCGCGCGCGAGGGAGACCCCGGCGCGGACGACCCGCGGGACCGGGCACGGGACGAACGGTGCTTCGACCCGTCGCTCCGCCATCCGCTCCAGTACTATCGATGGCGAGGAGGGTCGGTCGTCGAGCGTGCCGACCGGGACGACCGACCGTCCGCTACACCTTCGAAGGAAGCGCGCGGTACACCTTCCACGCCCGCGCGACCGCGGTCCACTGGCCCGCGATAACGAAGTAGAGTAGAGCGACATCGATCACGGTGAACGTGAACCCCCCGAGGTGGAACCGAGACCACGGGAGGGAGGTCGCCCACGGCCACGGCAGCGACCAGTCGAACTCAAGGAACGCCGCGACCGCGATCACGACCAGCCGGTCCGCGCGCGAAAGGAGGCCCGAGTAGAGACGCCCGAGCCCGACGGCCTGCGCCTGGGTCCCCATGTAGCTCACGAGAAGAAGGCTCACGAGCGCGAGCAGTGCGAGGTAGGGGTTCGCGTAGCCCGAGACGGCGATCCCGAGGAGGATGGCGACGTCCGAGTACCGGTCGAAGACGTGGTCGACGAAATCCCCCCGGACGGACGAGCGGCCCGTCGACCGGGCGACCTCCCCGTCGATCACGTCGAAGAGCCCGGCGAAGAAGACGAGGAGTGCCACTGCGAGGAAGAGGTACGGGGTGGTCCAGCGCACGGCCAGCGCGACCAGCCCCGCGCCGATGGCGAGAAGGAGTGCGACGAGGCTCAGGTTGCTCGGTTCCCAGCCGAGGAACGGCCGAGCGAGCCGGGCGATGTACGGCTGGACCTTGGCCCGGTACGACTCGAGCACCATCCGACGACCCCTAGTCCGCCCAGTCCATGAGGTGCTCGGTCACGGATGGGTCGCGGAGCCAATCCACCCTGCCCCACCGAGCGTGCCGCGGACCGCTCGCCCATCGCTCGACCTCCCGGGCGACCTGAGCGGGACTCCGACCGCTCGTATCGACCTCCAGGACTCTCCTCCCGCGAGCGAGTGCCTCGGACATGATCAGTCCGATCGCCTCTGCGAGGACGTTCTCCTTTCGGTTCCGCGCGTTTCCCTTCCCTGCGGCGCGGAGACGTCGTGCGAGCTCTTGCGGATGGCACCGGAGCACCACCACGTCCCGAATGGGGAGCAGGTGAGCGAGGTGACCGACCACCAGGTCCGACTCAAACCGAGACGGTTTCTGCCGAAGCAACCGGACGAGTCGACCGACGTCGACCACGACACGATTCGAGTCTCCCCGAGCGCAGCCGAGTCGGCGAGCGATGTCGCCGACCTCGGCCATCTCGTGTCGCCGGGACAGCGACCGTGCGACCGTCGATTTCCCGGTGCCGGGGGTTCCGGTCAGAGCGATTCTCCGAGTCACGTGGGAACCCGAGGCGGCCATCCCTAATCAGTGTCGTCGGAACCGCGACCCCGACACTTCCAAAAAGCATCGCGACGGCGGAACAACCGGCGTCCATTCTTCGCCGAGAACGAAGGGTTATACCGACAGGCCCTTAGATGAGAACGACGCGAAGGTTAAGTAGGCGGAAGCATCCCGTAGGCTCATGCGACACGCCGGGAAGCGCACGGTGGTAACTGTAGCTATTGGCCTGCTGGTTGCGGTGTTGGTCGCGGCGGTTTTCGGAGCTGCGATTTTTGCCAATCCCCATGCCGGAGGAACGTCCAGCGCAGCGGCAAGCCACTCGACGAACCTAGGTGCAGCGGTCCACCCGACGCCCGGGGCGGCGACCGCTACGGTCTCGATTCTGACCCCGCCCGCCAAGTACACGATTATGCCCTCCTATCTGGAGGTGCAAATCGCGATTGCCGGTTCGTCCATCAAGACGAACACCTCTCTCTGGGTCACGGTGACCGACAACACGACCAAGACCTACTGTACCACGGGCAGTCTCAACCAGACGATGAAGGCCGGGTACACGTTCTACAACCTCTCGCTCAACCCTGTCTCGATGGGCGGTGTGGCATTCACGAACTGTCCGTTCATTGAGTCGGACCCGGTGATCCTCAACGCCACCGTGTTCACCCTGAACAACACCACGGGGACCCCCACGAGCGCGATGTCGTACGCTACCACGATAACTTCCCTCGTGTACGCCGCACTGAACGTGAACCTGCTGACCCCCTCGGTTGCGGTGGGTGCGGGGAACATCACGCTGCTCGCGTCCTATTCGGCCCAGTACGTCCAGAGCGTTCGGATGATCATCAACAGCCCCACCGGCGCGAACGTGTTCAACGGCAGTTTGCAGTGGCCGAACCCGACCACGCCCGCGCTCGGTTCGTGGTTTGAAGCTACGCCGGGAGTGTATCCGTTCAAGCTGACGATCACGACCTTGTACGGCGCGTTCACCCGGGCCGGAAACATTACGATCTTGGCGCCGGGCGGTGGAACGGTCTACTCGAACACCTCCACGTGGCAGAACGCCTCGATCTTCTCCGGGCTCTCCGGGGCGGCATCGGGCACGATCCTCCTCGTGGTGGGCCTGATTATCGGGATGATCGTGGCGCTCGTGGTCGGCCGCTCCCTGATGCGACCGGCACCGGTTGCTCCGGCACAGCAGTGGCAGCCGGGACAGACGGCTCCTGCGAACACCTGCAGTGTCTGTGGGAAGTCGTTCGCGACCCCTGAGGAGCTCAAGGACCACGCGAAGGCCGAGCACGGGATCACGTCGTAGGACGCGGTCGCCTCCCTGGGTCCAACCCTTTCTTCTTCCTCTTTTTCTTCCTGCGAGTTCGAACGGCCGGTCCCCTCGAGCGGGGTCTCAGCAGCTACGCGAAGCGCAGAGCCGGGAACTCTCTACGCCACCGGAGGACCTCGGCGGCAACCCGCTCGCCCTTGAGACCCCCACGGACCAGGAGGTCCGCCATCCGCTCCATCTGGTCCGGAGTGAGCCCAAGCCGAGTGATCTCGGCGGTGCCCACCCGTCCGACCAGGTCGAGGAGCAACCGTTGCGCCTCAAGACGCCGGGCGAGCGCCCCCGCCCCGATTCCGTGACGGCGGCGAAGTTCCGGCCGGTCGATGAGGAGCTGGTGCGACTCCGTGAACCCCTCGGCCTCGGCAACGAGGGGAAGGCCCCGGTCTGCGAGTGCGCGACCGAGCGCCTTGGAGTTCGCGACCACGGTGGACGCGTACTCTCGTCCGACCCGCTCGAACTCGAGGAGAGTCTGGGCGAGCGAAGCGATCCGGTTCCAGTGAGCGTTGTCGAAGATGCGCCACGTAACGGCTGCGTCGATCTGCTCGAAGAGGTCGTCGCGGTCCGTCACGAGGAGACCGCCCTGCGGCCCGAAGAACGACTTGTGCGTGCTGCCGTACAGGACGTCGGCCCCTTCCCGAAGAGGGTCCTGGAATCCTCCGCCCGCGACGAGCCCTAGGACATGCGAGGCGTCGTAGAAGACGAGGGCGCCGTGCGCATGCGCTTCCTCCGCGATCTCCCGCAACGGGTAGGGGAAGAGGAAGAAGCTCTGACCGAGGATCACCGCGTTGGGCCGTTCGCGGCGAATCGTTTCGCATGCCTCCTCCGCCCGGACCCGGTGGCCGGGCCCGGTGGCGGGAAGAGGGCGAAGAGTGTAGCCAAAGACCGCAGGAATGAAGCCGGGGGCGTAGCCGTCGTAGCCCCCTTCCTCGGGGGAGATAGCAAGGACCCGGGACTTCGGGGGGAGGAGCGGGACCAGGGCCGAGAGCGCCGCGATGTGTCCCGAGAGCGGCCTCGTGGTAGCGTGGCGGGCACGGAAGACCCTCGTTGCCGCGTCGTTCGCGAGCCGCTCGACCTGGTCCGTATAGCGAGTTCCGGCGTAACTGTTGTCGAGCGTTTCTCCATCGAACTCGCTTGTCATCGGCAGGGTGTAGCGGCCAGCGAGGTCGCTCGCGAGGTATTTTCGAGCGGTTGGCGAGACCGCGTTCTCGCTCGGGAGGAGGTTGAAGACGGCCCGGCCCCGCCAGCGGTCGTGCGCCCGGACGAGCGCGGCAAGACGCCGTTCTTCGTCAGTGGGCATTCGCGGGGTCCGACCCGGGCATCGGGAACGCCGGGCCGTGGGCGAGCTTGCGTTGCTCCCGATGCCCGCACCTCGGGCATTCGAGCCCCTTGGCACGGCGCGCGAGAAGGTGGTGACAGACCTGGCACCGTGCGGAGACGACCCCGAGAGACGATGGCGCGGTGGTGAGCTTGACCGATGGGTGGGACTGAAGGACCTTCGCGAGGAGGACGTCGCCGACCGCGAACTCGTTCGCGAGCGACTCCGTGTATCCTTCCTTCGCTTTCGAGACGTGCACCGTCCCCTCCGGGGCGCCGGGGACCGGTCGGCGGCTCGCCGAAGTGGTCAGGATCGTACAGATCGCCATCGCGGTCTTGATCTCTTCCACGCGCGCGTAGACGATGTCTCCTTCTTGGATCTCGGGGACGGCGTTGCGGGCCTCGACCCTCACGGTACGGTCCCGCGGATCGACGTGCGAGGTCCCAAGGACCGACGCGTAGATTCGGCCACGGTTTTCGTACGTGCCCCGTCCGGGAAGGAATTCCTCCGCAGTGCCGAGGTAATCGCCGGGGAGGACTAGCTTGGATTCTTCGTTCGGTGCGTTCATCGCTTCGGTCCTGCTGCTTCGATCACCCAGCGATCGACGGCGAGACGGACGCGCGCCGCACGGTGGTGCGGGAACGTCCGGGGAAGGTCCCAGGGGACCGACTCCACCTCGATGACTCGGGCGCCGCGCTCGAGCGCGAAACGCGCTATAAAGGTTCGGGAGGCGGCCGACGCGAACGCTCCTACCGCCTGGCGTGCGAGAACGAGCGCGCGGTCCCAGAACGGCCGGTCCGCATGCCGTCGCTGGGCGCCGAATGGCGGGTTCATGAGCACGAGGTCCGACGGACGGTCCCAGCGGTTCACGTCCAGCGCGTGGAACGCAACCGACGCGCCCGCGGTCCGCGCGGCGGTGCGTGCTACCGGAAGGAGGGAATCGTCGACCTCCACCCCGACCACGGGAGTGGCACCCAGGAGGGCGGCTGCGATGGCAATGCGCCCGGTCCCGCACCCGAGGTCTAGGACGGAACGGCCCGAAACGCCCACACGCCGGTCCACGGCCATCACGAGGTCTACGGCCGCTTCCGCGGGCGTCCCGACCTGTTCCCGCGAGGCGTCGGGTCGAGCCGGCAGCGGCACGGCTTGGATGCGGCGCAGAAGCTCATCCCGACGCACGTGACGGGACGCACGTCGGAAGAGAATACGCTAGCCCGCTGCCCCGAAGAGTGCGGGGAGCCGGATTTGAACCGGCGAACGCCTACGCGGCGGGATCTCTTCGGCGTCGAACGCCGTTTAAGTCCCGCGCCGTTGGCCAGGCTTGGCTATCCCCGCGTCCCTATCGGGCAGCGGGTGCGACGGGAGCCTCTTCCTTCGCCGCTCGGGGAGCCTTCTTGACGGAGACCCTTCGCGGGAAGTACTTCAGGAGGACCACGTCGTTGACCGCGGAGACCCATCGATACGGGACGTTGGTGGGTCGGGAGTCCTCCACTAACATCGGGCTGGTCTCGTCCACGTAGAGGCCGTCGATTTTCGCCGCCTCGACGTCCACCACCACGTTGTCGACCTCTCCGAGCAAGCGTCCTTCCGGCGTGTAGACCTGTCGCCCCAACAGTTCCGTCATCTCGACCAGCATGGCCAGCAACCGTCGCCGAGCGACGGGAGGCGACCTTCTTATGTCTTTGGGCCGAGAAGAACCCGCCGGGAGCCAAGGGGCGAACGCCGGTTCAGTCTCCGTTGGACGAGGACGGAGCGGCCTCCTGCCGGACCTGGGACTTGTACATGTGGAGGAGTTCTTCCGACGTGGTCGCCTCCGTCGCGTTCTTGTCGTCGCGGAACCGTCCGGTGAAGCGGGGGAAGCGGAGAGCAAGCCCGGCCCCTTCGCGGATTGCGCCCAGACACGCTCTGTGGATCGGGCTCAATGTGAGTTCCGCACCGCGAACCTCGAGCACGAGCTGTGGGCGGAACCACCGGTCGGGCACGAGCCCGGTTTCGACCTCCTTCGGCTTCTCGTCGGTCTCCCACTTGGCGAGCCGCTTCGGCATCTCCGCGAGCTGTTCGTCGTCGAACCCCGAACCAACCTTGCAGAAGCTTTCGAACCGGTCCCGCTTCGGGCTGTAGACCGCGAGGAGGAACGCCCCGTACCGACCCGCGCGACGGCCCCGTCCGAGGAACGCGCCGACGACAACCCCATCGATCGAGTCCGAGAGGCCGGCAGTGTACTCGCGCTTGTACTTGATCCACCAGAACCCGCGTGCCCCCGCCCGATACGAGCTCCCCGGAGCGAGCGACTTCGCCATCACGCCCTCGCCCCCGGCAGCGATCGCCTCGTCGAGGAACCGTTGCGCCTGACTCACGTCTGAGACGATCTTCTGGACGGCGAGTCGGACGTGTTCGGTCTCCGTGAGGGATTGTTCGAGTAGCGCCCGTCGTTCGGGGAACGACTTCTCGTAAACCGGCTTTCCGGCCAGGAGGAGCACATCGAACGCGAAGAGGCATACCGGGACCTCTGCGCGGACGCGGGCGAGGTCGTGCTTGCGGCCCCGGCGGCGGGAGACCTGCTGGAACGGCTGGATTTCGTCGGTGTCGGGGTCGACCGGCACGCACTCCCCTTCGATGATGGCCGGGGTCGCGCGAATGGCGCGAGAGAGGTCTTCCACCAGCTCGGGAAACTGGCTGCTGGTCTCCTCGAGCCGGCGGGAGAACAGCCGCACCGGACCCGAGCGGGGGATGTGCGCCTGGACCCGGAGGCCATCGTACTTGTACTCGAGCGCGGCCCGTCCGCCCATCCGTTCCAGCACGTCCCCGAGCGTCGGCTCTCGCTCCGCCAGCATCGGCCGGATCGGCCGTCCCACTTCGAGCGAGATCCCCGAGAGTTTGTCGACGCCCTGCTCGGCCAACACGTTCGCGACAAGTCCGAGGTCGCTCGAGAGGTTGAACGCGGCCTCGATCTTCGCGCGCGTCGACTTCGAGCCGTCCCCGAACGCCTCTGCGAGCGCGTCCAAGATCGACATCTCCCGGACGCCGACCCGGAGCGTGCCGATCACGAACCGGACAATGAACTTCCCCTCGACCGGCGTGGCCCGGACGAGGAGCTCCGAGAGGATCCTCACCTTTGTCTCCTGGGACCCGGGTCCGGAGGCCTGAGCGATCCGGGTCAGCTCGGAGTAGACGTCGGCGACGCGGAGCGGGGGACCCTCCTCGAGGCGGTGGACCTCAGAGAGCATCTCGCCCGTTGTAGTCCCGAGGTCTCCCGACTGCTTGGTGCGTTGAGCGACGATGGATTCCTCCGTGTGCGTCGCCGTGGCGACCGCCCGCTTGGCGAGAGAGTCGGCGACGCCCAGTTCCACCCCTTCGTACTCGGGTCGGAGCAGGCCCTGAGCGAGGTAGAGGACCCGCTCGAGTTCGGGGGGTCGAAGCGGGCGGATCAGGTCCACCAGGATTGACCGCATCTCGAGGCGCTTCGAGGTCGCCTCGAGCCGGTCGAACGTTTCCGCGAACTTACGGAACTCCATTGCGCGCTCCGCGCTCGACAGCCGCTCGGAGGCGGGCGAGGTTGGCGTCGACCGGGCCCGAGTGGTTGAACACGGAGTTGCCGCAGACGAAGAAAGTCGCACCGGCGCGGGCTGCCTCGGTCGCAGTCTCGGGGGTCACGCCACCATCGATGGAGATCAGCGCGGGGGAGCCGATGACATCCAGAGAGGTGCGGGCGGACCGGACCTTCGGAAGGACTTCCGGAATGAACTGCTGGCCCGAGAACCCGGGGTGAACGCTCATCACTAGGACCTCGTCCAGGTCGGAAAGGAGCGGTTCGACAGTCTCGAATGGCGTGGGCGGGCGGATGGCAGCGCCGACCGCGGCCCCGGTGTCACGGATCGCGTGGACCACCTCCCGCGGAGGGTCGTCTGACTCCATATGGAAGACAAGCGTATCCCCTCCGGCTTTCCGAAAAGCCTCGGCGTAACGTAGCGGGCGCGAGATCATCAGGTGGATATCGAGCGGAAGTTTGGTCACCTTTCGAACCGCCGCGACGAGGGCCGGCCCGAACGAGATGTTCGGAACGAAGTGACCGTCCATGACGTCGAGATGGAGTGCGTCCGCGCCCCCTCTTTCGGCCGCCCGAACAGCATCCCCAAGGGCCGCGAAATCCGAGCTCAAAAGGGAAGGTGCGAGCCAGAGTCTACGAGAAGAACGTGGCACGCACGATGGCAAGACTTCTAAGGGTATATATACCGCCTCCCGACTCGGGGAACCAGTGTTACCAATCGGTAACCACCGAAGGTTTGGGAGCGATGCAGGAATTGGATGAAACGCGCCCGGCCCCGGCTGTCCGGGGCATGGGCCGAAGGGGAATGTCGCCGACGATGGCCGCGGTGATTCTCATCGTGGTTATCGTGATCGTGGGCGGCGCCGGTTATGCGGGGCTGAACTCGATCGGGGGGCAGGGGAAGAAGACGGTCTCCACCTGTACACCCTCCACGGCGCCAGCGTGCGGAGGGACCGGAAAACTGAACGACGTGCAGCTGTTCGTGGCATACCAGGCGGGCGCTGGTCAAACCACGATTCAGCTGAACCTTGGAGCCTTGCTACCCGCGAGCGTTTCTTTGGGTGGCGGGGAAAGCGCGTCTTCTTTCGCGGTTTCGTGGGGGGATGGCACGAACTCCACAAGTACCGCGGCCACGTTCACGCACACATACACGGGAATCGGGTTGTTTGTCGTCTCGGCGACCGCAGTGGTCAGTGGTGTCACGCACACGGGAACGAAGTATCTCTTCCCGGTCAGCGTGGTCCCGACTCTCCAGCAGGTCTCGACCGGTGATTTCCCTGTTCTCGCGACGACGATCACGAACGGCTCAGCAGCTCCGAACAACTACTATCCGTGGATCTCCCAGGGCGGCCAGGTCACGGTCGTCGGGTCGTACTCCACGCTCCCAACCGCGCCGGGCTACACCGCCAGCGCACCCTCGCTGGTTGCTCCTACGGGAGCCACTCTGGTGGGCTCGGTCGTGAGCGGCCCGACGAGCGTCAAGGCCACCTACACATTCGCGAACCCGGGTAGCTATCTCATCAAGATGGTCGTGCCGGTCACGAACGGCGCGGCGACGACGTACCAGAATTACACCTGGAACGTCTACGTCGGCGCGACCGGCGCCCTCCTCGGCTGCACCAACTGCCGGTCATCCGGTACCCAGGGCGGCAGTCCCCACCCGGGCAACCTCTACGTCTACGAGATCGTTCCGGGCGGTGCGACGAGCCTCGACCCTGCGGTCGACTACGAGACCACGGGTGGCGAGATCATCGACAACGTCTTCGAGACCCTCATCCAGTACAACGCAACCTCGACGGCAACCTACGACCCGGTCCTCTCGACGTGCATTCCGGGACCCGCCGCGAGCGGCCCGACGTCCTGTCAGTCGCAGTATGGGAGCGACCTCAACGGCCCGCTGAGCGGAACGGGACCGAACGGGACGTACTGGACGTTCCCGATCGACCCGAACGCGAGCTTCTACGACCCGTCGACGAACGCCCACTGGGCAGTCTACCCGTCGGACGTGATGTTCAGTGTCGCGAGGACGTTGATGTGGCTCGAGAACCCGAGCCAGTATACGACGAACGGATGGATCATCGGCCAGTCGCTGCTGCCGTTCGGCACCAAGAGCTGGGACAGTGGTCTGCACGCGCCGTGGAACAACACCCCGCAGACCGTGCTGACCTCGATGCTGGTGAACGACAGCGCGTACTGTCCGGCGAAGGCGCTGGCGCAGGCGGGCTGCATCACCTTCAAGGCGGATGGGTCGGGCCAGAACTGGTCCTTCTTCCTTGAGTTCGTCCAAGACGGCGAGGGCGCGTCGGTGGTGCCCTGCGGCTGGTACACAGCCCAGGGAGCGGGTCTGCCCGGCTTCACGACCAACGCGGCGCACGGGGATGGTCCGTGCACGCTACCCGGCGGAACGACCTCGACCACGCAAGCGGCGTTCACGAGCTACGTTACGAGCGCGGACCCGAAGCTCTACGATTCGATCATCGGGCTGGACACGATCAACTACCAGAACCCGTATCCGCAGGTTCGCTGGAGCATTGTGGGCAGCGGGCCGTACTGGCTGCAGAGCGTGAACCAGGGCCAGGGATACATCCTGAAGGCGAACCCGTACTACGTTCAGCCGAACTGTGCGGGCCTGCCCGGGTGTTACCGGGCGCCGGGCCAGTACGCTGGCACGGTCTACGTCTTCTGGGACCCGAACGACATCACGGGCGTGGAGCAGTACATCGCGGGTCAGTCGGACCTATCGGTGTTCTTCCCGAGCGACATCCCGACGATCCTGAACCTGGTGAAGCAGGGGAAGGTCACGCTGTTCTCGATCCCGACGCTGAACTTGTTCCCTGAGGGCTTCGCGTATTCGTTCCAGCCCGCAGCGACCCAGTCGGCTTCGGGGTTGACGACCAACGTGAAGGGGGACTTCTTCTCGTACCCCGGAATGCG
>Ga0187771_10003789_pt1 | contig 10612 bp, 6 predicted proteins | sample 0116_SJ02_MP15_1_FD_133139 | JGI IMG/M metagenome (GOLD analysis project Ga0187771, IMG submission 133139) | Tropical peat soil microbial communities from peatlands in Department of Meta, Colombia - 0116_SJ02_MP15_10_MG | ecosystem: Environmental > Terrestrial > Soil > Wetlands > Peat | place... | reverse complement strand
TGGTCGACGGCAACAAGCGTTTGGCCTGGTTCGCGGCGGTGGTCTTTCTGGACCTGAACCGGCATGCCCCGGACCTGGACCCGGACGCAGCCTTCGACCTGGTCATGGAGGTGGCTCAGGGCGCTGTGGAGGTCGAGGCAATCGCCTCCCGGCTCAGAGTGGTCCAGGCGGAGCGCTGAGCCTCAGCGCTCGGTGCCAGGACCGAGCCAGGCGACGGTGCTGACCCGACCCGGGTGGCGAGGCCGGCACGGCTGGGCTGCCCTTCAGTCCCGGCCATCTCCACGGGTTACCACTTGGTCAGCATCGGATGGCAGGTCGTGGCGCTGGCCACCGGGGCGGGTGACACCGTAGCAGGGGCATCTGGGGGCAAACACCGGCGCCGGAGCACTGTTTCCCCGTCGAGGAGCTCGCTGACCTCGGCGGCGGTCGCAGGCCCGATCGACGTGGTGCGTCGGTTCTCCGAGCTATCGTGCGTCGGGGCGACCGAGCTGGTCGGAGCAGCCCTGTGGCACAGTGCCGGTCACGACCACGTGACGGTCTCTGCGGACACCTGCCGTTCGCGGCCCTCCCATCACCACCACGCTGCTGTTCTCATATCCTTGGTCGGTGCATCGGCGATCGTGCACGTCACCTCGCTACTGCCGACCACGACGCCATGTTGCACTCCGTCGCGAGACGAGTTACCATCACGGAACGATGCACGGGGTGTCGCGGATCGATGACGAGGGGCTGGTGAGCGAGGCGGGGAAACCCTTGGAATCCCAACGGAATCCCGGCGCACTGATCAGCGGCTGCGATGCACCATCGAGCGTCACTGATGAGCTTCGGTCGAATTCGGCAGCAACGTTTTTCGACCCCGTGATCACCATCGCAAACTACGGATCAGGCACTCGTGTGGTACCTGGCCTAGATGCCAGCGTGCTCCGTCCGAGCGATGATCTCGTTCTGGAGCGCCAGGGAGAGGTCACAGAAGTAGTCGCTGTAGCCCGCGACCCGGACGATCAGGTCCCGGTGCTGGTCGGGATGACGCTGCGCTTCGCGCAGCGTCTCCGCACTCACCACGTTGAACTGCACATGGTGGCCGCCGAGTCGGAAGTAGGTGCGGATCAGCTGGGCGAGCTTGGCGATGCCCTCCTCGCCCTGCACCAGCCCTGGGCTGAGCTTCATGTTGAGCAGGGTGCCGCAGGTCCGGCCGTGGTCCATCTTCGCCGCCGAGCGGAACACCGCGGTTGGCCCGTGGCGGTCGGCACCCTGTGAGGGCGAGATGCCCTCGGAGAGCGGGGCCCCCGCCTCCCGGCCGTCGGGGGTTGCCCCGGTCACCGAGCCGAAGTAGATGTGGCACGTGGTCGGAAGCATGTCGACCCCGTAGCGGCCGCCGCGGCCGTTGGGCCGGCCGTCAACCGCCGCGATCAGGGCGTCGAAGCTCGTCCGCATCAGGTCGTCGGCAGCGTCGTCGTCGTTGCCCCACTTGGGCGCCCGGTTGACCAGCCGAAGGCGGAGCGGCTCGTGACCTTCGAAGTTGGCAGCGAGAGCGCCCAGCAGTTCCGCGATCGGAAACCCACCCGCACCGAAGACCTCAGACTGGAGCGCGGCCAGGCTGTCGGTCAGCGTGCCGATGCCGACACCCTGGATGTAGGAGGTGTTGTAGCGAGCCCCGCCGGCGTTGTAGTCCTGGCCGCGCTCGACGCAGTCGCTGGTGATCAGCGACAGGAACGGGGCCGGCATCTCGGTCGCGAAGAGGTGCTCGATCAACTGGTTGCCGCGGAGCTTGATGTCGATGAGGTGGCGCAGCTGCCCCTCCCAGGCGCCCAGCAGTTCGGAGAAGGCGGTGAAGGCGCTCGGGTCCCCCGTGTGCGGCCCCAGCTGCACCCCTGTGCGCGGGTCCAGCCCATCGTGGAGGGCGAGCTCGAGCAGCTTGGGCAGGTTGAGGTAGCCGGTGAGGATGTAGGCCTCCTTGCCGAAGGCGCCGGTCTCGACGCATCCGCTCGTGCCGCCCTCTCGGGCGTCTTCGAGGCGCTTGCCTTGGCGCAGGAGCTGTCCGACCACTCCGTCGGCATTGAAGAGCGCCGGATAGCCCAAACCCTTGGTCACCACCGCACAGGCCTGCTGGAGGAAGCGATCCGGGGTCATGCGCGAGACCTGCACATTGGGGCTGGGTTGGACCAGGCGCATCTCCTCAGCGACCTCGAGGAGCAGGTACGAGACTTCCCCCACGCCGTCCGAGCCGTCGCGCCGGAGTCCGGCTAGGTCGATGTCCGCGAAATCGGTGTAGGTGGCACTCTCGGCGTCGGTCACGCCGACCTTGGGCGGGGCCGGCTGGTTGTTGAACTTGACGAACAGGCACTCGAGCAGCTCCTTGGCCTGCTCTCGAGTTAGCGTGCCGTAGCGGAGACCACGCTGGTAAAAGGGCTCGAGGTGCTGGTCGAGGTGGCCGGGCGAGAACGCGTCCCAGCCGTTGAGCTCGGTGATCACTCCGAGGTGGCAGAACCAGTACATCTGGATCGCCTCGTGGAAGTCCCTCGGCGCCTCCCCTGGCACCCTCGCACAGACCTCGGCGATGCGCCGGAGATCATCACGCCGGGCCGGGTCGTCGGCCGCCGCTGCGAGTGCGCGGGCCCGGACGGCGTACCGGTTCGCCAACTCCACAGCGGCGTCAGCGGCGATCCGCATCGCCTGCCACTGCGTGATCCGCGCCGGCAAGGCGGGGTCGCCGGCCGGGTCGGCGGCGGCCTCGGCCCAGTCGATGTCCGCGAGCAGATCGCAGAGACCGCGGACGTAGAGCTTGCCGTCGCCCGCGGTGTGCCCCGGCGCCCGCTGCTCCATGAACTCGGTGAAGACACCGGCATCGTAGGCGGCATGCCACGCCGGCGGGAGCATCGCGAAGATGCGGTCGCGAAGGCTGCGGCCCCGCCAGTACGGGATCACCTCGGCCTCGTAGGCGGTGAAGACGTCCTCCGGCACCGTGTAGGCGGTCTTGGATCGGCCGTTGAGGGTGGCGAGGTCCTCGAGGCTGTGGCAGGTGAGCTCGGGGAAGAGTGGGACGACCTTGGGCCCTGGTCCCCGCTCGCCGACGATCAGCTCGTCAGCCTCGATGTCGATGCTCCGCTGCCGGCAGAGGTTCTGGAACGCCAGCGCGCGCAGGACCGCCACGGGGTGCTTGCCCAGGTTGGCCGCGTAGAAGCGGGTCATCAGCAGTGAGCGCTCGGCGGTCAGGGCAGGATGGCGGCTCAGGCTTCGCTCCCGCAGCCGGGCGACGCGATCGTTCATGGCTATCCTCCCACGTGCACGTCGACCCCGCGTCTGCGCAGCCGGGCGACCGCGGCGTCGAGGGCGGCTTGGGTCGGCGGCCGTAGGCCCTCCACCGGGATCGCCTGCCCCAGGGTCTGGTATTTGTCGATCCCGAACCGGTGATAGGGCAGCAGGTGCAGCCGGCGGGTGCCGCGCAGCTGGAGGATGAGGTCTGCCACCCGATCCAGGTTCGGACCGTCGTCGTTGTAGCCTGGTACCAATGGCATCCGCAGCCAGATCCGGGCCCCCAACCTGTCCAACGCCTGCAGGTTCCGGATCACCGGGTGAAGCGGGACACCCGTGTAGCGGCGGTGCCGTTCATCGTCCAGCACCTTCACGTCGTAGAGGAAGAGGTTCGTCCGCTCCGCCACCGCCCGGATGACACCGAGACCGGCGAAGCCACAAGTGTCGACCACGGTGTGGAGGCCTCGCTCCCGGGCCATCTGCAGACAAGCCAGCAGGAAGCCGGGCTGGAGCAGGGGCTCACCCCCGGAGAAGGTGACCCCGCCGCCGGACTCGTCGTAGAAGGGGCGGTCGCGCTCCACCAGCTCCAGCAGCTGCGCCGGGGTGACCGCGCGACCGACGAGCTGGCGGGCACCTGTGGGGCACGCATCCGCGCACGCACCGCAGCGGAGGCACTGGTCGGGGTCGGGAAGGTGTGGACCGTCGGCCAGGCCGCGAGGGCAGGCCGAGCGGCAGGCGAGCATCTGATGGCAGCGGTCGGGCCACACCCTGATCTCCGGCCGGGGGTTGATGCCCTCGGGGTTGTGACACCAGAGGCAGGCGAGCGGACAGCCCTTGAGGAACACCGTCGTGCGAATCCCGGGGCCGTCGTGGAGGGAGTACCGCTGGACGTCGAAGCACCAGCCGGTGATGGGCGCCGGAGGGGTTCGGGAGCGCTGACTTCGCTGCTGGGCCGGGCGGCGCGCAGACGGTGCGCCGGCCACGGCGCCTTCAGGTTGCACCGCCACGTCCCCAAGGCGAGGTGTCGGCGAGGAGGAGGCCCAGGTCACGCAGACCTTCGCGCCAGGGAAGAACGCGTAGGACTTCCTCAGCAGCCACCCCCTCCGTGGTGACGGCCTGCCGCAACTTGGACCCCTTCGACACCTCGAGGCCAGCGCTAGAACGGATATCGATCAAGCCAATGCACATCGGTCTCGTTTGGGTGCTGAGCAGCCTTCCCGTCTTGGCGCGACGGCGGGCCATCTTCGCTGCCACTTTCCTCAAGGCGTGTCGATGCAGAAGCCTGGCCATCGCCACCTTTCACGCCAAAGCTCCTCTGGCCGGGCTCAGTGGAGACCTCCGGATGAGCGCATACCCCCGGCGCCGCAGGCATGGTGTTCTTCTTCATGGACAGGATCTCCGCGTACTTCTTGAAGCCTGCATCTGCTGCTGAGCTCCGTCCATTTGCCAGCCCAGACCTCTGGAAGTCGCGCAGGATACCGTGGGAGGGACGTTCCGTAGGCAGTTCGCGGGCCAGGCGTCCTCTGTTGCGTCGCGGAGCGGGGGCTGCAGCATCGCCACTTATGTTGCCTTTGTCCGTCAGGAACCTACAGGGGATATGGTCTTCTTGTGACAAAGGACCTATGTCGCAGCAGCCCATCGGCTCTGAAGGTTTCTGACGTCGCCGAGACCAGCTGCCGGCCTTCGGGGGTCGCAACCCCAAGCCGGTGCTATTCGTAGGAGTCGTCGCTGTGCGTCCCCCGTCGCCGGTACCTACTTGGTCCACCGCCGTCGCCCACGGCGGGGTGGTCAGCGCGGCAGATGCGGGATGAGACAGGGTCGGGCGGCTTGCCGGTCCGCTGAGGATGTCCTTTCGACGACCGCCCGGTCGGGCCCCGGCTGAGGGACGCCGGGTGGTCCCAGTCCGACTGGAACCACCCGGCAGGCCGAGTGCGCTCAGAGGCGGGCGAGCGCGTGGACGAACTTGTAGGCGTCGATCGTGCCCCAACCGCTGGCCAGGTCATAGCCGGGGCCAGCGTTGTAGCCGGTCACGCCAGCGAACGAGTTGTTGCCGGACGTGATGTCCACGATTCCGGTCCAGCTCGTGTACTTGCTGAGGCCGCCCAGCAGGTACAGCGCCGGGTCGATGTAGCCGAGGCGGTGGCCAGCTGCCTGGTCAGCCAGGGCGACGATGCCGGCGAACTCCGGGGATGCTTCGCTGGTACCGCCGACGATGAACCACCCGCCGATGGTCGTGTCGTAGGCATCCACGCCGCCGTTGACCGCGGCGCTCATGCTGATGTCCGGCGTGCCCCGCCAGTTGCCCACGACACTCTTCACACCGTACTGGAAGAGAGGCCGCGGGAACACCGCGGACACGCCGCCGCCGCCAGCACCGAAGCCGTCGTTCCAGACCACGTCAGGTGAGAGGCGGTTCCCGTTGGCGTCGAGATTGAGTTGAGATCCTCCCAGGGACGTCACCAGGGGGTCACTGGACGGCCACGAGTTGACTGGGTACGGGTACAACGTGCTGAGGTCGGACTCGTAGTTGGTCGCACCCTCATCGCCGGATGCGGCGAGCACGGTGACGTTGTGGAACAGAGCGTTGAAGTAGGCGCTCCTGAGGTTCAGGATCGACTGAGCGCTGGGGAAGGTCTCCTCGGTGGCGCCGAAGCTCTGGGAGATCACGTCACCGAGGTTGTGATTGATCACGTAGTTCTCGGCGGCGACGATGTCGGGGAAGCCCTGGACTCCCTCGGTCTCGGAGCTGGGGGTCTCGACCAGGAGGATGTTGGCGCCGGGCGCCATGACGTGAGACCACTCGACGTCCAGGCTGGTCTCGACGCCCCAATTGACGCAGTCACCGGCTCCGAAGGGATCCGCGCTGCAGGGTGGTATCGCTCCTACCGGCTGGATGATCTTGAATGAGGGCGGAGCAGGCAGGCCGAAGGCGGCATCGAAGGTGGCCAGATCGGACTCGATGGTCGGGGAGCCGAAGGCGTCGACGATGACGATCGTCCGTCCGGCACCGGTGATGCCCTGCTGATACAGGGGGGCCAGGTCGTAGGCCTTCTGCAGCTGGAACGGCTGGTAGCAGTTGATATCGTAGTTGAGCAAGCACTGGGCCGTTGTCGGCGGCTGGGTGAAGCTCCCATTGACGACGATATGGCCCGTGGCGTCCGGGATCAGCCGCACTGCTGCTGCGGGGGCCGTGACCAATATGGGGGCGGCCGCGGCACCGGTACCGCCTAAGACGGTGATGCCTGCGATCGCGACCCGGAGAATCCGACAGCCGTGTGTGATCTGCATGTACCTCTTCTTACCTCCGCTCATCCCGCGCAGGGCATCCGTACCTGCACCAAACGCACCGTAGCAGAGCCCACCTCCGAGGTCCATAGGCACGAACGCCCTCTTCGAGCCGGTCGGCGAGTCGCGAAGGGCCCCCTGCCGAGCCGTGACGGCTCGGACCGCGTGATCACGAGGACTGGGCCCTGGGTTCGCCACTTCGTGCCGACTGCCATCCGACGGATCGCGCGGATTTCGCGCTCCTGTTTTGCGACTGGCGCCTTGGCGAGGGCCATGGAACTCCACGGGAAACCCAAGACCTCGATCGACCAGTGCGGTGCATCGTCGCCTCGCAATCAGGAGCTTATGCTGACTTCGGCAACAAGGTCTTCGCCCACCTCCCAAACGGCGGCAGACCACCACATCAGATACCTCTCTCAAGGCATTGTGGACGCTGAGGGCGGCGGCCGAAAGCAAGGCCGGCGAAACGATGGGCTGCGCAACGGCTGAGGTGTGCTCGTCCTACCAGCCGTCCGATGGAACCGCCGGATTCGATCCTTCAGCTCTGATCAGCCGTGGGTTGCCCCGGCTTCCTGATCGACCAGTGCCTTTCCGGCCACGCTATTGGGATCCACCGCAAGGGCGGCACGGTACAGCTTGTTGGAGGCCTCGGTCACGCTTGCCAGGGCGGTGTCCGAGGTGCTCTTCTGGGCGTTCATGGCTTGGGTGGCGCCCTTGGAGGAGGCCGACACTCCGAAGTATGCCGAGACGATCGCGACGATCGGGCTGACGATGACCCCGAGCACTGCAGTCAGGTTGGTCTGGCTCAGGCCAAAGGCGAGGAGGATGACGACCGTGAGCACGATGGCCACGGCTCCGACGGCGACCGAACAGAAGCCCCAGAGGTCGCGCCAGTCGAAAGGATTCGTGCCGTTGGACATCCCGACTCCCTCCGCGAGCGAGGCGCCGACGCCCCGATAGCGTGCCGTGCAGCAACAGTAGCATCTCCTTGGCCGTCCAGCCGCATGCCCGCGGGAAGGGCAATAGGGCGCAGATCTCTTCTGTCAATGTCTCAGATGTAGCTACCGAAAAGGAGCAAGCGCCACCGTTGGCAACCGACGGGAATGAAGCTTGCGCTCCGCCGCCCTCGGTGCTCGCTGCCCCAGGCGACCGGGTCCCCAGAGCCTCCGCCGCCGAGCGGTGAGCGCGGCTCGGCGGCGGGCTCTCGGGGCGCCGCTCCCAGCGCGTGGGCGGTGGAGGTGGCCATCCGCCCAGGCCCGGGGGGAAGTGTCTGACGTCACGCCGTCTCGGTGCGAGTGATTCGACCCGGCTCCTGGCGCTGGACGGTGAAGGCACCGACCACGGCCCGCCCCAGACGAGCCACCGCCCGGCTGCGGCCTCCGTCGCTACGCGCCTCAGCCAGCGCCCGGCTGATCTCCTGATGACGGATGCCCCTCGTGACGCGCTCCTGGTGCTCCATGCGGCACAGCTGGTACTGGATGTCTGGCTGGATCACGGCTCGCTCCTTGGTGAGGCCCCGCCACTCGCTTGGTGGTCGACCCTCACTACCTCGGCGCCAGGAACCGCCTCGCGATGCTAGGAGCGGCCTCGACGCCACCTGCCCTCGGAAGGTCCAGGACTGCGGACTCAGGCTGGAGGCAGCCGTGGACGTCCACGCCCGGCGCGTGCGCCCTAATCGTATAGGGCAACTCGTCAAATCGCTGCGATTGACTGGATTTTCGGCCGGAGTCGGTCGGTGAACCAGATGAGACCGAGACTGCCCCTCCGGGCTTCTTGAACCGGGCTTGTGCAGGCAACTCTGAGCGAGCAAGATGCCCCTGGCTGTTCGGGCCGGCCATCTCACTGCCCGTCAACGGCTTGGCTGGTTTGGCCAGGATGGCCGGAGCGCCGAGCGCACGGAGGAGCGGCGATGCCTGTCGACCCAGCAGCTGGGACACCAGCTTCGAAGAGGCCTTGCGGGAAGAGGCACTTCGACGCCGAGTGGCCGAAGCAGGAGGTGGACTGCGGGGGAACCTGCCTCTTGGATGCTCACAACTACCCCTGGCACATCTGCAGCGTCTGCGTCAAAACCGCGATGGAGCCCGTCCATCCCTGCTGGAGGGACCATTAGAGCTGCTCGAGCTGCCGCTACCCGTGAAGAGTCGAGTTCGGTGCGACGCTGACCCCGTTTGGGGTGACCTCAGCGGGTCAGCACCCACTGGGTCGGCTCGGGCGGGTCGTAGGCGCAGAACGTCCCGGTCCGCACTGAGCGGCGCAGATGGCGCCCCAACTGGGGGTGGGCCGTCTCGGCCCGGTCGATGGCGTCGCGGATCCGCCAGGTGACCGCCTTGCGAGCCCGTTCAGCCGGGTCGAGGGCTCGACGCGCCCTGCCGTGGAGGCCCACGGCCCCGGCCAGCTCACCGATGATGAAGCTTCGCTCGTCGCGAATCCGGGCAGCGCGCTCGACGTCGTTGGCCGCAGTCGCCTCTTCGAGGTCCTCCTCGAGGTCGGCCAGGCGTGCCCGGTACTGCCGGCGCGCCTCCTCGTCGATCACCTCGCCGGCGTCGCCCTCCAGGGCAAACCCGCTCGGTGCCAGGCCGGCCGGCTGTTGAGCACCCCGTCCCGGACCGATAGCGACGAGGTCGACCGCGGCCACCTCGGTCCCCCGGGAGCCGAGAAGCCGGGCGATGTCATGCAGACCCTTGACATCCTTGAGCCGGACCGTCGATCCGGCGAAGCTCACCGACCAGAAGTCTCCCTCCCGCACGAAGACGTTGGCGGGAGGCGGCGGCGACGCTCTCAGGTCCGCTGCCTCCTGGTGAGCCGCAGTCGGGCCGGCCACCCAGCGCTGGGGCACCACCAGGATCTCGCCGTCGCCCAGATGAGCATGAAACCCGCGCTCCCTCAGCCAGTCACAGGCGCTCCCCGGCGCGCCACCGCGAATCACGATCGCATCCGCCGCGTCACCCGCCTCGAGAGTGGCCGGAGCGTCGCCGGTGGTCCTTGGCGCTGTGGTCGCGGGAGCCAGCGAGACGGTGACCGGGACGTCGAGCAGCCGTGCCTTGTCACGCAGGCCGACAGCGAAGCGGAGGGCATCGATCCAGCCCTCCTCGCCGATGGATTGATCGAATCTGGCCGTGAAGGGCACGCCGAGGTTCTCACCCACCCCATGGTCTCGTCTGGCTTCCGTGGCCGCCCATTCCCATAGCTGCCGAGCCTGAGCCGGCCCGGCGGCTACGACCACCGGGCCCGGCGGGGCGGCTTCGATGAGCGTCTCCACCGGTGCCACGTTGGTGCCGGTGGGCACGAGCGCGACCGAGATGCCCAGCTCCTGGCGTAGCTCTCGCGCCTGGCGCGAGAGCAGAGTGACGCCCCGCCCCTCCGCCTCCATCTCCACCCGGTCGATCTGGGTTGACGCCGCGGCGAGGTGGCCGCTGGCCGCGTCCGCTCGGGCCAGCAGCAGCCGGGTCCGGAGCTCCTCCCACCGTTCCCTGGCGTCTGCGAAGGCCGCACAGAGCTCCTCGAGCAGGGGGATGGCGTCCGCCGGTCGTCCCTCGGTGACGGCGAGGCGTGCCTGGGCGCGCCGCAGGTAGGCGTCGCGGGCCGGGCCCCGGAAATGGCGGCCATCCTCCACCAGGCCCAGCGCGTCACCCAGGCGGCCGCACGAGAGGAAGGCCTCGACGGCGGCCTCCGAGACCACCGCCTCGATCTCATCACCGGCGGCACGCAGGCCGGCATCGGCGACCTCCGCAGCCGCCGGCGGGCCGTGGCCGGCGAGCTCGAGGGTCACACCGAGCGGCAGCAGCCACTCGATCGCGGCCGGGCTCGCCTCCGTGGGCGGTGGGAGCTCCGATCTCGCCTCGGCAAGCTCGTCGGCCGCGAGGTGTGCTGCTCCCGACAGCACCGTCACCTCTTCGAGGAGCAGCTGATGCCCGCTGCGGCGGACCAGAGCTGAGGCTGCCTCGAGATGCCCTCTGCACTCGGCGAGCTGGCAGTCATCGAAGGCGACGGTCGCCTCCAGGCACTGGGCCACGATCTCGTCCGCCGGCGAGATGCCCGGCAGCGCTCGGAAACTCTGGATCAGAGCGGCGATCTC
>Ga0187771_10003788_pt1 | contig 10612 bp, 9 predicted proteins | sample 0116_SJ02_MP15_1_FD_133139 | JGI IMG/M metagenome (GOLD analysis project Ga0187771, IMG submission 133139) | Tropical peat soil microbial communities from peatlands in Department of Meta, Colombia - 0116_SJ02_MP15_10_MG | ecosystem: Environmental > Terrestrial > Soil > Wetlands > Peat | place... | reverse complement strand
TCCCGGGCGTCCCCGAGGAGGAGACGGAGCGACCGACGTCCCGACGGGGCGACCACCGGCCGCCGCGAGGGCCGGTTGGGTTATGAACGGCCCCCTTCTCTCATCGTCGATGCGGCTCGACCGGCCGGTGCTGCAGGTCGCGCTCGACTTCGAGAACCTCTCCCGGGCGCTCGAGGCGGCCCGGGAGGCGGCCCAGGGAGGGGCCGATTGGATCGAGGCCGGGACGCCGCTCCTGAAGAGCGAGGGCCTGAACGCCGTGCGCGAGCTGAAGAAGGCGCTGCCGGACCGGCGGATCGTCGCCGACATGAAGGTGATGGACACCGGCGCCTTCGAGGTCGAGATCGCCGCGAAAGCTGGCGCGGACGTTGTCACGGTCCTCGGCGCCGCCGACGACGGCACGATCGCCGACGCGGTCCGCGGAGGGGAGCTCTACGGCGTGGAGGTCGTCGTCGACCTCCTCGGGGTCGCCGACCCGCTCGCCCGGACCCGCAGGGTCGCGGAGCTGGGAGCGGCGGCCGTCTACTGGCACGTCGGCATCGACATGCAGATGCAGGGGAGGACCCCGTTCGACCTTCTCGCCGAGCTGGCCCGGGCCTCGCCGATCCCCGTCGGCGTCGCGGGAGGCCTGACGAGCGAGACGGTCGCCGCCGCGACGCGGGCCGGGGCCCAGATCCTGGTCGTGGGCGGGGCGATCACGAAGAGCCCCCAGATCGCGGAGGCGACGCGGGCGATCGTCCGGGCGATCCGCGAACGTGAGGAGGTCCCGAGCGAGCAGTTCCGCCGGTACGCCACCGCGGACGTACGCGAGGCGTTCCTCAAGGTCTCGACCCCGAACCTCTCCGATGCGATGCAGCGGCACGGGGCGCTGCACGGGATCGTGCCCCACCTCAGCGGGCCGACGGTCCGGATCGCCGGCCCGGCCGTCACGGTCGTCACCGTCAACGGCGACTGGGCGAAGCCGGTCGAGGCGATCGACCGCGCCGGGCCGGGCGATGTGATCGTCGTCGACGCGGGCGGAGGGCCGAAGGCGATCTGGGGGGAGCTCGCGAGCTGGTCGGCGCGCGGTCGGAAGCTCGCGGGAGTGGTCGTCGACGGGGCGATCCGCGACCTCGATGCGATCCTCGAGCTCGGTTTTCCGGCGTTCAGCCGCTCCGTCAGCCCCGATGCCGGGGAGCCGAAAGGCCACGGCGAGATCGGCGTGGAGGTCGTCGTCGGGGGGCAGAAGGTCCGGCCCGGCGACTGGATCGTCGGGGATGCGAGCGGGGTCGTGGTCGTTCCGCGAGAGCGGGCCCAAGAGGTCGCCAACCGGGCCCTCGACGTTCTCGAGCACGAGAACCGGGTCCGGGAGGAGATCAAGCGCGGCTCCACCCTGGGCAGTGTCCAGAAACTGGAGCACTGGGAAAGGGTCAACTGACCGAAGCTTCCCGCCCGGGGAAGGACGACGGACGCGCCGCCCCGGGCGAGGCTAGACCGCGCCGGGGGAGATCTCGATCGCTGGCGACATCCCCTTGAGGAACCTCTCCGCGACGGTGAGGTGGCGGAGGCGGGCCGACTTCTTCGCCTGGTGGGCCTGCATTCGCCGCACGATGCTGTCCAGCGCGCGGACCGCGGGCACGAGGTACGGGCCCTTGTTCAGCATCACGCACTCCGCGCGTTCCCCCATCGCCGCATCCGTCACTTCGGCGCGGGAGGGGATCCCGCTCTTGGCGAGGCCCTCGAGGACCTGGGTCGCCCAGACGGCCGGGAGGTGCGCGGCCTCGGCGAGCCAGAGGATCTCCTCCTGGACCTCGGCGAGCCGCTCGAAGCCGACCTCCACTGCAAGGTCCCCGCGCGCCAGCATCACGGCCGCCGGTCCGGTCCGGAGGGCGGCCAGGAGGATCTCGGGCAGTCGCTCGAACGAGCGGCGCGTCTCGATCTTCAGGACGACGCCCATCTCCGGGCGACCGAGCCGCCGTAGCTCCTGCCGTAACCGCATCACGTCCTCGGCGGATTGGACGAACGAGTAGCCGACCAGATCGGCGTGCTTGACGATGAACGCAAGGTCGGCGAGGTCGGCCGGGGTCAGCGACGGTAGGCCGAGGTCCGTGTCCGGCAGATTGACCCCCTGGTCGGCGCGCAGCCAGCCGCCCCCGCTCGGGGCGTGGTCGATCCGGACGAGCGCGCCATCGCGCGACACCGAGCGGACGATCCCCCCGAACCGGCCGCCGTCGAACCACACACGTTCCCCTGGGCGGATCCGCTCGACGACCTCAGGGACCGTGACCCCGATCGTCGGTGGAAGCGTCCTCCCGCGGCGGTCGGTGGTGCGCTCGTGACCTGGCCGGGTCGTGGGGCTCAGGACCAGCGACGCCCCAATGGCCAGCCGTATCCGCCCTGGCGTCGAGGTGACCCCTGTGACCAGGGCGGAGTCGGTCCGACCCGCACGCGAACGACCGATGAGCCGGACCCCGTTGGTGAGGTAGCAAGTGTTCCCCACTGAGGCGGTCCAGCCCTGCGGGGTGCGAGCAAGCAGCCTCAGCTCCCGGGCTGCCCCGCGGGCGTCCCGGAACCGGATGCGCTCCCCCGCACGGCGGCGCTCGGCCCAGGCCGCCGGCACCGAGATCCTAGGCTCCGGCCTGGAGTCGGGACCGCCGCCCGCGGTCGCGACCGCGAGCAGGACGGTCGCGGGGTGCTGGACCCGGCCCCAGCTGTCCCTCTCCGGGCGCAGCTTGAGCACCGCGGGTCCAGCCTCGAGGGAGCCGGTCCGGAGCCGAGGGCCTCCGAGGTCCATTTCGACACGGCACCCACGTCGCTGCGCCCGGGCGGCTCGACGCAACTGAACGGTCATTCGGCGCCAATCGTCGGGCGTGTCGTGGGCGCAGTTGATCCGCAGGCAGTCCATCCCGTTCTCGAGGAGCTCGCGGACCAGCTGCGGGTCCCGGGCGAACTCCAGGGGGGCCGTGACCATGATCCGCGTATCGCGGCCGGGGGGTGCGGGGCCGAACAGTTCGGTCGCGTTCCGGTCGATCCGGGCCCGCGCCCGCCGGGGATCGATCGGGACGATCGAACCTCGCCAAGGCGTTGGGCTCCCCCTCAACGCGTACAGGCGCTCGAGCACGGACTCCAGATTGTGGAGGACATGGCTCTCTGCTCGGCCGAGCGAGGATAGGCCGAGCTCCGCGAGTTCGTTCTGGACCGAGCGCAGGTCGAACTGGCGCAGCGCCAGGTAGTGGACGAGGTTGCGGGCGCTTTCGCGACACCGGCCGAAGCCGACGAGCGGCACGCGAGCCTCGGCGTCGAGCAAACTCGCACGGACCTCCTCCAATCGGTGGAGGAGATGGCCGATCCGTTCCTCCCGGTCGGTCGCGAGTTCCGAGGCGCGCGAGGAAACAGCCGCCATCGCCAACGTACAGGCTCCCGGAAGGGTAACGTTGCGCTCAGCCGAGCTCCTCACGACCGGGCGGCGGCTCCGCCGTCGAACCCGTTCCAGGGGAACCGAAGGCCGCGAAGAGCGCGCCGAGGAGTTGCTCCTGTTGCCACAGCCCGTCACGCCGCCTCCGCGTGCACCGTTGCTGGTATCGGTTCGGCCCTGCCCAGCGGGCCTCCCACTCCAGAGGGTACTCGACGTCCCAGAGGACCAGACCCTCTGGTTCGGCCATCGGGAGGGTCAGGCGGGTCTCCCCGACTACCGCGGCCTCGAGCCGAGCGACCGAGAGGCGGCCAGCGCCCACCTCGCGTAACGACCCTACGATCTTGCGGACCATGCCCCAGACGAACGACGGCGCACGCACCTCGATCGTTCTGCCGCCGTCCGCTAGCGTGACCGTCACCGATTCCACGCTCCTCCAGCGGGGGGTGCGAGCCGGGATCTCGCGGCCGAACGAGCGGACATCGATCCGCCCCTGGAACAGCTTGACCGAACGGGCGTACTCCTCAGGGTGGGTCGGCTCGACCGGTTCGAAGTACCGATAGACCCGACGTACGGCGCTCCGCACTCGGAACCCTTGGGAGATCGACGCGGCCGCGGTGAAGACCAGCTCTGGGGAGATCGTGTTCATCCGGCGAAGGAGGGGAGCGGCGGTCAGGTCCGACCAGAGCGCGAGCGCGTTCGCCCGCGCGCTTACCCCGCGGTCCGTGCGGCTCGCGACCTCCAGTCGCGCCGCGTCGGGCGTCGGGGATATTCCCCGGGGACGCAGGCCGGCACGGATCAGTCCCTCGACGGTCCGGGAATGGGGTTGGCGAGCCCAACCCCCAAGCCCCGAACCGTCGTACCCGAATCGCACCAGCCAGCGGGTCGTGAGTTAGATAGACGCACGACCGTAATGACCCCCCGGCCGCACGACCGGCGAGGTCGGAGTTGTACTGTGACACCGTCACATTCGCACAACTATGAATCAGAATATAGTCTAAATTCACCTTCTATATAATCCGAGTCGGTTTCCGCACGCCAGGAGCGGCCGCGGCGTCCCAACAACGCCGTCGAGATCGCGACCGGCACGAAGAGGTGGAGAAGGTCGGATGAGTGGGCAAAGCACGAGCGGGACAGGATCGACCCCGAGCACGGGTGGGGCGGGGACGACAGCCCCCGGCGGGGCGTCCTCGGGAACTCAAGGGACGATATCGCGGCGCCGCGGGCGCGAGCTGAGCATGGGGGCAGCGATCGCGATCGGGGTGGTGCTCCTCGCGGCAGGCCTCGGCGGCGGATACTTCCTCGGGTCGTATCTTTCGAAGACGAGCACCAGCACGGTCGACATCACCGAGACCGGGTCGACGTTGCTCGAGCCGCTGATGGACATCTGGGGACCCAACTACACGAGCCACGTGAACTCCCACGTCACCATCAGCCCCTCCGGCGGCGGGAGCGGGCAGGGGCAGAGCGAATCGGAGGCCGGCACGATCGACATCGGCGCCTCGGATGCCTACACCGCGAACAACCTCGGCGTGGTGGACGTACCGGTCGCGATCTCCTCGCAGCTGGTGATGTTCAACCTCGGGTCGACGCTCGACAGCGTTCACCTGAACCTCAACGGGACGATCCTCGCCGAGATCTACGAAGGCAAGATCACGACGTGGAACGACCCTCTGATCGTCAACGCGAACCCGAGCGTTAAGCTCCCGAGCGCGACGATCGTCCCGGTGGTCCGCGCCGACTCCAGCGGGGACACGTACATCTTCTCGGTCTACTGCGACATGTCCTACAAGAGCTGGGCCTACGGCAACTCGACCAAGGCGTTCCAGACGCTCGCCCCGGCCAACGGCTTCGATTCCGGTACCGGCAACGTCGGGGTCATCGCCGAGCTCGCGAAGGTCCCGGACAGCATCGGGTACGTCGGCATCAGCTACGAGAAGTCCGCCCTCTCTGACGGGCTCGGCTACGCCGCGCTCGGGGACAACGTCGCCAACACCGCGGCCGGCGGGAACCTCAACACGTCGGCCGGCGGGAGCGCCGCGAACCAGAAGAACTACATCGACTGGAACGCGACGAACGTCAGCTACGACGCGAGCCTCGGCCTGGGGGAGCTGAACTACGCCAACAACGGTCTCGCCGTCAGCTTGATCCTCGGCGGGAGCCCGGCCGGTCCCACGACCTGGAGCGTCGGAGGCGGCGGGACGAACCCGACGTCCACCGACCCGTCCCCGTACCCGATCGTCAACCTAGAGTACAGCCTCATCAAGACCGCCCCGGCGAACCCCTCGCACCAAGCGTACATCGTGCAGTTCATCCAGTGGGCGATCTCCTACGGGAACGCGGCGGCGTACCTCGGCCAGGTCAACTTCCTCCCCCTAACATCGCAGTTGGCAGGCCTGGACCAGCAGGCGCTCTCGGCGGTGCAGATCTCCTCGTAGGGTCGGGCGGTTCGCTTGAGGACGGAGCCGGTCCTTTCCGAGAGTGAGGACCGGCAACCCTTTCCTGATCTTTCCCGAACCGGGGGGAGGCTGGTCCGATGGGGGCCGTACGCCCCCGCCCTGATCCCCTTGGCGCTCACGTTGGCCGTGATCGCCGCCCTAGTGAGCGCCAGTCGACTCCAGAACTTCGGTTGGGGATTCTTCGGGTTCAACTACGCGAACTTCGGCGTCCTGATCTTCGTGGTGGGCTCGCTGCTGACGTCCGTTCCGGCGCTGCTCATCGCAATGGCCGTGGGGCTAGGGATCGCCGTCGCGTCGGCGACCTACCTTCCGAGGCTCCTCGCCGCCTGGCTCGACCCGTTCGTCGACCTCCTGGCGGGAATCCCGAGCATCATCTACGGGATGTGGGGTTACTTCGTGGTGGCGCCGTACTTCGGCGCGAACGTCTTCCCGTTCACGGTCAGCCGGTTCGGTTGGATCCCCGGGTTCGGCCGCAGCGAGTTCTCCCCCTCGCCCACCGGCACCGGCCTGGCCATGGCGATCATCATCCTGACGCTGATGATCCTCCCGATCACGACCGTACTGATGCGGGATGCACTGAAGGCTGTCCCCCGTGACCTCTGGGAGAGCGGCCTGGCCCTCGGCGCGACCCGTTGGGAGGTCAACCGCCGGGTCGCCATCCCCTACGCGAAACGAGGGATCTGGGGGGCGGCGTTCCTGGGGTTCGGCCGGGCGATCGGGGAGACCGTCGCCGTCGCCATGGTGATCGACCAGGCCGAGAAGCTTCCGATCAACATCTACGACGGCACGTCGACGATGTCGTCGCTCATCATCGAAACGATCGACGCCGCGTTCATCACCAACGCGAGCGGGAGGATCTACCTCCACTTCCTCACGGAGCTGGCGATCGTGCTCCTCGCCGTCACCCTCGCGGTGAACGTCGCCGGCCGCTGGCTGATCCGTCGGACCTACACCGAGGTCGCGGGGCTGTAGAGGGAGATCATGGCGGTGTCCACCTCGCCGAGCGTCGCGGCGGTCGACGACCTCACTCGGGATCGCTCTGGCCATGTCCGGCGGAGGACGGCGCTCGACCGGGCGATCGGCTGGCTCCTCCCGTTGCTCTTCCTGGTCGCGATCATCCCGATCCTGGACCTCGTCTACTACGTCTCGAGCCAGGCGCTCCCCACGTTCACCCTGCACGTCTTGACGACCAACCCTTCGGGGGCGACCGGTGGGCTCTACGCGCCCCTGGTCGGTTCGTTGGCGATCCTTTCACTCGCCACGGGCGTCGCGCTAGCGTTCGGGTTCCTGGGAGGGTTGGCGACCGCGGAGTACGTGAGCGACAGCGCGGCCGGCTGGATCCGAGTGACCGCGAACGTTATGGCCGGCACGCCCGCGATCGTGATCGGCCTCTTCGGCTACATCGCCTTCGTCACGTACTTCGGCTGGGGGCTCTCGCTCGCGGCGGCCTCCGTCACCCTGGGGGTGTTCATGACCCCGTACGTCTTCCGGGCGACCGACCTCGCCTACGCCTCTGTCCCCCCGCACATCCGTGAGGCGGCGCTCGGCTCCGGGGCGAGGCCCCTACAGTACCTCCTGAAGGTCGCCAGCCCGATCGCGTTCCCGCAGGTCCTCAGCGGGGTCTTTCTGGCGATGGCGATCGGGGTCGGGGAGACCGCACCGCTCGTGCTGACCACCACGCCCGTCGAGGTCCCCCCCCTCGGCCTCGGTTCGCCAGCGAGCGCGCTGCCGCTCTACATCTGGACCGGCTACCAGTCCGGGTACATCCTGCCGTCGGCGATCCACCTCGCGTTCGAAGCCTCGTTCCTGCTCCTCGTCATCGTCGTGGGGCTCAACGTCCTCGTCCGGATCATTGCGGCCCGTTCCCGGCGCCGATTGGAGGGGCTGTTCCAGTGAGCGAGGCCCCCCCCAGCCTCTCGGACGTGGTCGTCTCCGTCGCCGACCTGAGCGTCCGGGCGAGGGAGCGAACGATCCTCGACCACGTCTCGCTCGACTTCTCGGCCCGAAGCCTCACGGCGGTCGTCGGTCCGTCCGGTTGCGGCAAGACGACGTTCATCCGGACCCTCAACCGGATGACCGAGCTGACCCCGGGGCTCTCGGTCGAGGGCTCCGTCTTCTACCTGGGTCAGGACATCTACGGCGCCTCCGTCAACCCGGTCGTCGTCCGCCGCAGGATGGGGATGGTCTTCCAGCGCCCGACCGTCTTCCCGATGTCGGTCTTCGAGAACGCCGCCTTCGGGCTCCGGCTCGTCCGCACGGAGGAGGACGAGGTCGACCGCGCGGTCACGGAAGCGTTGCAGCGGGCGGGCCTTTGGGAGGAGGTCAAGGACGAGCTCGATCGTCCGGCCCTTTCCCTCTCGGGAGGTCAGCAGCAGCGGCTGTGCATCGCCCGCGCGCTCGCGGTCCGCCCGCGGGTCCTCCTGCTCGACGAGCCGACCTCGGCGCTCGACCCCGGGGCGACGCAGCGCGTCGAGGCGACCCTGCAGCGCCTTAAGGACGACATCGTGCTCATCCTCGTGACCCACAACGTCGGTCAGGCCGCGAGGATCTCGGACCGGATCGCCTTCCTCCACTCGGGGCGCCTGGTCGAGGTGGGCGCCACGGTAGAGATCCTCGAGCGGCCACGAGAGAAGCTCACGGAGCAATTCATCACGGGACGGTACGAATGACGAGCGGAGGGGAGGACGTGCGGCGCTTCTCGGCAGAGGACCACCACCAGGCCCTGGACGCGCTCAAGCATCATGTCGGCGAGATGACGCAGCTGGCCCTGACGATGGTGGCCGACGGTACCCGAGCGCTGTTGCGGAACGACGTCGAGCTCGCCCGGTCGGTCTCTTCGCGGGACCCGGCCCTCGACCGCTACGACCTGAACATCGAGATCGAGACGATCCGTCTCGTGGCGGTGATGCAACCCGAGGGACCGGACCTGAGGACGACGGAAGCGATCCTGAAGATCGCGAACTGCGTCGACCGCGTCGGCCGGCTCGGGTACGACCTCTCCCGCTTCCTGGCACCCCCCTCGGGGGACGCGGACGTCGACGAGCTCCTCCGTCGGATGGACGAGCGGTCCCGGGCGATGGTCGGCCAAGCGATGGACGGCTTCCTTTCGGCCGACGAGGCCCGGGTGAAGGCTGTCTTCCCGATGGACGACGAGGTCGACAAAGCGCATCGGGCCGTCCAGGCACGTCTGATCGAGCTCCTTCGCAAGGGCGGCCCGGAGAGCGACCGACGGGCCTACGAGCTCCTCGCGGCGCGCCACCTCGAGCGGGTCGCGGACAACGCCTGCAAGATCGCGGAGAAGGCGGTCTACGCCATCAGCGGCGAGCGACGGACCGACTACCTCCCCCGGCGGCCCCACCCGTCCTCCCCGGGATAGTCGGGCCCACCCGCCCCTGGGTCCCCGCCCACGAAACGGCCATAGGAGAGACGCGTCCTCACGTCCGACCGCCGGCTGCTCCCGTAGTCTAGTCCGGTCAAGGATCCGGGGCCTTCGACCCCGAAACGCGGGTTCGAATCCCGCCGGGAGCATCCGGCCCATCCGCAGCGTTCGCTACGGTTTTTTCGTAAGACGCCGCGACCACTATAGTCTATAGCTTGAATCCTTAAGGCTCCGTAATCGTTCGTTGGACTCCCCGGGGTGAACCTCGTGGAAGGTCGAAAGCTACAGCTTGCCGGAAAGTCCACCTTTCTGGTCTCCTTGCCGAAGCGGTGGGTGACGAACGCCGGTCTCAAGGCCGGCGACACCCTGTTCGTCGACACCGAACCGGACGGTTCTGTCTCCATACGGCAGCGGAGCGGAACGCGGCCCGTGGTGCGCCGCAAATCGTTCGTCGAGCGCGGCGAGGAGACGCGGGAGCACCTCTTGAGGAAGCTCATCGGCGCCTACATCTCAGGGTTCGGGCTGATCGAGGTACGGTTCTCCCCCGCGAGGGGCCCCTTCGTCCGGAAGGTGTCGAGAGAGTTCTGCCACCTCGTCATCGGACCGGAAGTGATCGAGGAGAACCAGGGGTCGATCCTGATCCAGGACCTTTCCGACCCGTCCGAGCTGAGCTCGGAGAAGTGCCTGCGCCGGATGCACCTGACCGTTCGGGCGATGCTCGAGGACGCGGTCGGCACGTTAAGGTCCGCTAACGAGACCACCGTCCACGACGTCGGGCAGCGGAGCCAGGACGTCAGCCGTCTCTACTGGATGGTCGCCAAGCAGTACCACCTGGCCCACGCCGGTCCCGTGGACGGGAACGGCACCGCATGGATCCACGGTCATCGCCTCATCGCGAAGCTCCTAGAAAGGATTGGGGAGCACGCCCAGCGCATCGCCACGAACGGGGCACAGATCGCCTCCGAGCGTGGCCTTGACCCCAAGCTCCTCGAACAGCTCGGAGCGGCCCGGACCTCCGCCGTCGCCATCCTCGACAAGGCGTTCAACGCGCTCGTCACGAGGAACATCGACGTCGCGAACGAGGCGATCGATGCCCGGGCCGAGCACCAGAAGCTCATCGAGACGCTCGCGCACCGCGTCGCCCTGCGGAAGGGGCCGTCGTTGCTTACGCTGGGCGCCATCGTGGACAGCCTCGCCCGGATCGCCGTCTACTCGGCCGAGATCGCCGAGGAAGCAATCGACCTCGCGGTCTCCGTGAACGCGGAGCCCAGCTAGCCGCGTTCAGCGTTTCCGGCCGAAGAACGAGCGACGCGCCGGCGCGGCATCGGCCGGTGGCGTAGTCGTGGGCGAGGACCCCTCGTCCACCGACGGTGCCTCCTGCCAGAC
>Ga0187771_10003787_pt1 | contig 10614 bp, 9 predicted proteins | sample 0116_SJ02_MP15_1_FD_133139 | JGI IMG/M metagenome (GOLD analysis project Ga0187771, IMG submission 133139) | Tropical peat soil microbial communities from peatlands in Department of Meta, Colombia - 0116_SJ02_MP15_10_MG | ecosystem: Environmental > Terrestrial > Soil > Wetlands > Peat | place... | reverse complement strand
ATGGTCGCAATAGCCACGATCTTCATGAACGAAACGAGAAGTTTGTTCTGATCCTTGGCCTCGAGCCGCCGCTGCATCAACCCCTGCGCCAGCTTGAAGGCTACGCCCGCCCCACATAGCTGCTTATAGGGATACTCGCAGCCAGCCTGGTTAGGGTTCACCACCGCCAGCGCCTTGGGCACTCCATCGGGACCAGGCAGGTGATGGTCCGTGACGATCAAATCCACACCCAGCCGCCGCGCCGTTTCCGCCGGAGCAAAAGCACGAATTCCCATGTCCACGCTGATAATGAGCCGAATACCAGCCGCGGCCGCACGCTCGATCACGTCGTCGCGCATGTCGTAGCCCTCGCGAATGCGGTGCGGAACGTGGAACTCCGCCGCACCTCCGCAGAGCTCGATCGCAGTCTTCAGGATGATGACCGCCATCGTGCCATCTACGTCGTAGTCACCATAGATCAGGATCGGTTCTTTGCGGGCGATGGCCGCGTCGAGGCGCTCCACGGCGGCGCTGAGGCCGGTCATCCGTTCGGGCGCGTGAAGTTGAGAAAGGGAAGGGGAAAGATAGGCCGCGGCCGATACGGGATCTGAGATGCCTCGGCGCATCAGCAGGGGCGCGAGAATGCGAGCTGCATTGTGGTTTCCGCCGAGAGCAGGATTGGCCCGCAGACTGGAGGCCAGCGCCTCGACCAGATTGTAATCGTTTGGCCTTTGGATCCACCGCATGAGGAGCAGGAGTCAGTGTACTACCGAAGGGTAAAAATCCCACCGAGCTTCGCTCGGCCTGGCCAGATCTGAGATCCGGCCCCACACGAGCAGAGTGGCTAGTTCTCTTCGTCCTGGTCCGGCTCGTCCATGGTGATGCCGCCGAACTCGTCGGAAACATCAAGCAGGCGCTGGTAGCGGTCGTACCAGTCGGTCGAGACCTCACACAGAAACATCGAACCCTGGTAGGCCCAACCCAACTGTAGGTATCCGACCTTGCCGGCGTGGGCGCGGAGCCAGCGCGCGTCCTCCAGGTCGTCACTTTCCGTAAACTCGGAGTTGCTCAACCGCTCGATCAGCTCATCGAGTTCCTTGCGATCGAGCGCCCACGAATACATGGTCAAAAAGGGAGCGCCCGCCGTTTTGGCCAGCTCCACGAAGTCCTTCCAAGCGTCGGGATTGTCGCCCATCTCCCACATGATGCACTGCACTTCTTCATAATCCACATAGCCGTGAAAGCGGCGCATGCCATGGCCCTCGATGAAGGCAATCATGTCGTCTTTAATGGTAGTCAGATCGTCTGGAATGGGAGACATATTGGGAAAGCCTGCAGAACAGCATTGTATGCCGTTCGCAGATTCGGTGCCAGCGCTCCGGACGTTACTGGCAGTGACCGGCGAAAAAATCCGCGTCAGGGCGTCAGGTCGGCCACGGTGCCAATGTGCTGCAAGACAACCGGCTTGCCTGTAGTTTCAATCGATGCGGAAGTGGCAGCCACAACTCTCGCGCGCTTGCCGCGCGGATTCGAGGATCAGCAGCGACGTCAAGATTCCGTTCCGCAGGCCGATCACCGAATCATTCACCTCGCATTTGTCGTAGAAGCGCGTGATCTCCAGATCAAGCTCACTCAAAATGCGGAGCGCGCGATTTAGGCGCCTTTCGCTGCGGATCAGCCCCACGTAGTTCCACATCGTATGGCGGATCATGAGCCAGTCTTGCGCGATGAGCGCCGGGTCGACCGGCTCGCGCTCATAACGCCACTCCGCAATGTTGGGAAAGTAGAATTCGTGACCCGACTGGATTTGCTCGCACGCCTGCCGCCCGGCGCGCGTTCCCCATACCAAGCATTCGAGCAACGAGGTGCTCGCGAGCCGATTGGCCCCGTGAAGCCCCGTGCAGGCGACTTCTCCAACGGCGCGCAGCCGATCAATGTTCGTGCGGCCCCAGTCGTCGGTGGCAATTCCGCCACAACTGTAGTGGGCCGCAGGGACAACCGGAATTCGATCACGCGTGATGTCGATGCCCCGCTCAAGGCATAGCGCGATGATTCCGGGAAAGCGCTGCCGCAACCAGTCAGCCGGCTTATCCGTGATGTCGAGATAGACACATGGCTCGCCGGTCTCGAGCATTGTCTGGTAAATCGCGCGAGCTGCGATGTCGCGAGGAGCCATTGATCCCGATGGATGATAGCGCTGCATGAACTCCCTGCCGTGCCGGTCTACCACCCTCCCACCTTCCCCCCGAACGGTCTCCGAAATCAGGAAGCGGCCATCCGGCGCCAGCAGCGCTGTGGGATGGAACTGGACGTAGTGCAGGTTGATGCAACGGGCGCCCGCGCGATAAGCCAATGCGATTCCGTCTCCGCGCGCGTCCGGTGGGTTCGTGGTATGAAGAAAAACACCGCCCAAACCGCCGGTCGCAAGAACGGTCTCCTTGGCGAGAATCGGAAAGATCTTCCCGCTTGCTTGATCCAGAACGTAGGCGCCAAAACATGTGAGCGGGCGGTACACGTCGGTCGGTTCCAGGGAGTGGTGTGATGTCGTGAGCAGGTCTACGGCAGTCGCGCCCGAATAGACTGTCACCTTCGGGTGCGCGATCACGCGCTCGGCGAACGCCTTTTCGATGGCGTAGCCGGTCCGGTCCTGGAAGTGAATAATGCGCGGGATGGAATGTCCGGCCTCGCAGGTCAGGTCCAGTTCGGCGGGATTCTCGGGCGAACGGTCAAACGGGACGCCAAGTTCGTCGATAAGGATCTCTTTGACGAAGCGCGGTCCCTCTTCGGCCAACAGCGTGGCGGCCTGCCGCGAACTCAGCCCGGCGCCGGCGGCGAGGATATCCTCAACCAACTGTTGAGGAGAATCTTCGTGCCCGCGGAAGATGATGCCTCCCTGGGCGCGGTTCGTATTGCTGTCGTGGATGTCTTTGGCGCGGCTCAGCAGCGCGACGGCGCAACCTCGCTGGGCTGCTTGCCACGCCGCGGAGAGGCCGGCCAGCCCACTGCCGATGACCAGGACGTCCGTGTGGACTGCGTTCGTGTTCACAAGGGTCTAGTTTAGCGTTTCAAGTCGGGAATCGGAGTTGTGCGGGTTGCTTCTGGCGGCAAAGGCCGGGAGAGTGTGAGTTGCTTCGCGGTGAAAACCGCTTCACTCGGGTTAGCCGCCTTTACCCCGCGGATGGGGACTACCATTCCGTTGTTCTCCAATCGTTCGCCGAGGGCTTGAAGAAACACCCCCGCGCCAGGCGCTTCCTTGTCCTCAGACCAATTGGTCTCTACTCCGCACGTTGGCGACCCATTGATCCCCAATATGCCGACCACCTCAAAACCGTTCTTCCGATACTCGCCCATTTGGTAAGCGATGTCTTCGACGAGGCGGCTGCATGCAGACCTCGCCGCGCTTTCTCTCATTCGGACAGCGATGCGCGTGTCTTCCGATTCAACGGTCCCGACCATGCGGGTGTCCATCTGGCGATCCAGGCCGAGATACGTTAGCTCCGGACAGGGCATCTGGACAATTCCCAGACCTGATTCCACCAGGTACTCGGCCAACTCCCGCATCACACCGGGGTAATGAGCGCACTGATTGACCTTCGCATTTTGGTTCAGCACGCAATGCGCGACGAACACCACCTTCTTGCTCCTCTTGTCCGCGAACATCCTTGGTGACATCCTTGGTGACGATTCTGAAGTCGCCATGACCGTCGTACTCTCTCCCCTCTAGGCGCTTCTATCGGAGTGCGTCGTTTGACCTTCCTTAAAGAGTCTCTGGCTCATTTGCAACATTCGTTGGATGGGTTGTAGCGCACGCAAACGCAACTCCTCGTTAATAGTGATTTCCGGAGTGCGATCTCTCAGGCATAGATATAGCTTCTCCAATGTGTTCTTTTTCATGTGCGGACACTGGCTGCATGAGCAGCCAGCCTCGCCCGGTGCCACGATGAAAGTCTTGCCGGGACATGCCTTCTCCATCTGGTGGAGGATGCCGCTTTCGGTAGCAACGATGAACTCTCTCGCTGGACTCTGCTCCGCGTACTTGAGAATGCCGGTGGTTGAGCCTATGTAATCCGCATGCCGCAGGATGTTTTCCTGACACTCCGGGTGGGCCAGCACCATCGCACCCGGGTGGCGCTCTATTAGACGAACCAACTCCCGCTCCGAAAACATTTCGTGGACGATGCAGCTTCCTGGCCAGAGCTTCATGTCTCGGCCAGTCTTCTTGATCAAGTAGCGTCCGAGATGCTGGTCCGGAGCAAAAATAATCGGCTGGTCAGCAGGAATCTGTCGGATGATCGCTTCTGCGTTGCTGGATGTGCAGATGATATCGCTGAGCGCTTTGATCTCGACGTTGCAGTTGATGTAGCTGATAACGACGTGATCCGGGTAGCACTCGCAAAATGGACGGAACAGATGCGCCGGACATCCGTCGGCAAGCGAGCAACCGGCTGACAGGTCCGGCAGCAGTACCAGTTTCTGCGGGTTCAGAATCTTCGCGGTCTCGGCCATGAAGAGAACGCCGCAGAAAACAATGACCTCAGCCGAAACCCCCGCGGCCTTCTGAGAAAGTTGCAAGCTGTCACCCACAAAATCCGCCAAATCCTGTATTTCCGAATCCTGGTAGTAATGAGCCAGAATCACGGCATTCATCTGGCGTTTCAGCTCGAGGATTTCTTGCTCAAGATCGATTGCGGCTAGCATGTAAGGGCTTCTGTGCTGGGGCTAATTTCTTATCATAGAGCAAGTCAAGAGGTTTCGCAGGTGAAAGACGCGAGCATGCTCTAAGGGCGTCGAGCTAAGTGGCAGGCGATCTCTGCCACCGAACGTGGCTACAGCAGCATGCCCGCGATGGAGGCCGACATCAAGTTGGCCATGGTTCCAGCCAGCATGGCGCGCACGCCGAGCCGGGCCAACTCGCCTCGCTTGTTTGGAGCCAGAGCGCCGATGCCGCCGATCTGAATACCAATTGAGCCCAAGTTCGCGAAGCCGCACAGCGCGAACGTGGCGATCGTGAACGAGCGCGGATCGAGCGTGGCCTTCTGCGGCCCGAGCATGGAATACGCAAACAACTCGTTCAGCACCATGCGCGTGCCCAAAAGATTGCCGATTGCCTTGCAGTCGTGCCAGGGCACACCGATCACCCAAGCGACTGGCGCGAACAAGGCGCCGAAAATGCTTTCCAAACTCGGGGGGAACCAGAGGAAGCCGAACCGCGCCAAGCCAGTATGGATGCCGTGCAAGGCGCCGTCGAGCAAGTGGATCAACGCTATGAATGCAATCAGCATGGCGGCAATGTTGAGAGCCATGTGGAGGCCGTCACTGGTGCCGCGGGCAATGGCCCCGAGCAGATTCTCGTTCTTTTCGGCTGCCACCTCGTCTTCGCTCATAACGACCCGACCCGCAGTCTTGGGCTGTTCGGTTTCGGGCACCAGCATCTTCGCAACCAGGATGGTGCCGGGAGCGGTCATGATCACGGCGCTTAGCACATGTCGCGGCTCGACCCCAAAGGCAAAGTAGGCAGCCATCATCGCTCCGGAGACGTGCGCCATACCGCTGGTCATCACGGTCATCAGCTCGGAGCGAGTCAGATCAGGTAGAAAGGGACGGATCGTTACGGGCGCCTCGGTCTGCCCCATAAAAATGCTAGCCGCAACGTTCAGCGATTCAGCGCCGCTCGCTCCCATAAACCGCGTCATGACCCAGGCAGCAATGCGAATGATGAACTGCATGATGCCATAGTGATAGAGGATGGCAAAGAGCGCACAAATGAAGATGACGATCGGCAGGACTTGAAAGGCGAATATGAAGCCTGCGTTTGAACCTTTCCTGCCCAGGTCTCCGAAAACAAACTCGGAGCCGACCAGGGCATAGCTGAGCACGCGATTGGCGGCGTCCCCCGCAGACTGGAACATGCGGCGCCCGAAGTCCACGCGCAGCACAAATACGGCAAAAGCGAACTGCAGGGCTAGGCCCCACGCTACGGTCTTCAGGCGAATGGCGCGGCGGTTGGTAGAGAAAGCATAGGCTAGCCCGAGCATGGTCAAAAGACCAAGAATGCCGGTAAATCGTCCCATTCCGTTGTCTCCCTGGGCTGGCGGATCATTCTGTGCACAAAGCTCTTGCGCGCATTGCACCGCGACGGATAGGTTGTCCTCTCATTCGAGGGTGTGGGTGCCAAATCGTGGGAATTGTAAACCCTTGCTGGCGAGCTTGACCGAACAATCGCCGGTCCCCAAGAACGGGACACCAGAGCAGGTGCGCCGCGTTTATAGTTTTCACGGCATCACGGTTGCATTTGTCTGTAGTCGGCGCTAGCATCTTTGCAGCGTTTTTATCCGTCCGGCATCATTCTCTCTCGCAAGCGTGTTCGACTAAGGAGGACCTATGGGCATCGCAGTTTCTGCGGACATTCATCCACATGTCGCGGAGTTCATTGACAAGCCACGCAAAATGCTGATCAACGGCCAGTGGGTCAATGCCGTCTCAGGCAAGACTTTCCCCACCTACAACCCCGCGACGGGTGAAATACTCGCTCAGGTCGCGGAAGGTGATCGCGAAGACATTAACCAGGCCGTGAAGGCGGCTCGCAATGCTTTTGACGATGGTCCCTGGCGCCGCGTGACCCCCTCAGAGCGCGGCCGTCTGATCTGGAAACTCGCCGATCTGCTGGAGCAACACACCGAAGAATTTGCCTACCTTGAGAGTCTGGACAACGGCAAGCCGCTGAACATCGCCAGGATCGCCGACGTGCCGCTCGCGGTCGACTTGCTCCGGTACATGGCGGGATGGGCGACGAAGATCGAGGGCAACACGATTCCGATCTCGTCTGGTGGGGGCAGATATTTCGCTTACACGTTGAAGGAGCCGGTTGGGGTGGTTGGACAGATCATTCCCTGGAACTTCCCGCTGCTGATGGCAGTGTGGAAACTGGGCCCGGCGCTGGCCACGGGCTGCACTGCCGTGCTCAAGCCCGCCGAGCAAACGCCGCTCTCGGCGCTGCGTTTGGGAGAGCTGTTTCAGGAAGCTGGCTTCCCCGACGGTGTTGTCAACATTGTTCCCGGCTATGGCGAGACGGCGGGAGCGGCGCTGGCGGCTCATCCCGACGTGGACAAGATCGCTTTCACCGGCTCAACCGAAGTCGGCAAGCTGATCGTGCACGCCGCTGCTGGCAACCTTAAGAAAGTTTCCCTGGAGTTGGGCGGAAAATCTCCGAACGTTGTGTTCAAAGACGCTGATCTCGACAGCGCCATTCCAGGCTCGGCCAGCGCCATTTTCTTTAACCACGGCCAATGCTGCTGCGCGGGTTCGCGGCTGTATGTCGAGAAGGGGGTTTTCGACCAGGTCGTCGACGGGGTGGCGGCGTATGCGAAGAAAATAAGGCTCGGTTCGGGCCTCGACGCAAAGACGCAGATGGGGCCGCTGGTCTCTGAGGAGCAGTTAAATCGCGTTTGCGGATATCTTGAGGCTGGACTCGCGGAAGGCGCCAAAGCCGTTGTCGGAGGCCATAAGGCCGGCGACCGCGGATACTTTGTCGAGCCCACGGTGCTGGTCGACACGCAGGAAAACATGAAGGTCGTGAAGGAGGAGATCTTTGGGCCGGTCGTCGCAGCGATGCCCTTCACCGATCCCGAGGAGATTGTTCCCCGCGCCAACGACAGCCCCTACGGACTTGCCGCGGCAGTGTGGACGCGCGACATCGGCAAGGCGCACCGCATGGCCGAACAGCTTCGCGCGGGCACGGTCTGGATCAACTGCTACAACGTGTTCGACGCGGCGTTGCCGTTCGGAGGCTACAAGGAGTCCGGATGGGGCCGCGAGATGGGGCACGACGTGCTCAATCTGTATACCCAGACCAAGGCGGTTTGCACGCGAATCGAGTAAAGTGTGCTTCGAAGAAAAGGACGGTGACGTGGGCCGCCGTCCTTTCTGTTCGGGTATCGAAGGCCTTCAGTTCGGTGACGACTTCGCATCGGCAAATCCTCCCACGTCTCGCAAACGCGGCGTGACCCTTCGACTCCGCTCAGGGCAGGCAGTGGGGCACCCCACGGCCTGAAGGAATTCACCTCTCCATCAGCAGGACCTTTTCGGCGTCGTCAATCTCGGTCAAATTGACCTCGATGACTTCATTCGTCGTGGTTTGCACGCTGCGGCCGACAAAGGTGGCTTCCACGGGAATCTCGCGATGCCCGCGGTCAATCAGCACGCATAGCTGTACGCGCCTCGGCCGGCCGTGCTCAAAGAGCGCATCCAGCGCAGCACGGGTGGTGCGGCCAGTGAAGAGAACATCGTCCACCAACACGATGTTCTTGTCCTTGATCTCAAACCCAATCTCTTTCTCTTGCACCACAGGCTTGGGACCGAGGGTCGAGAGATCGTCACGGTAAAGCGTAATGTCGAGGCTGCCCACCGGAACCTTGGCATTCTCGATGCGCGTAATGATTTTGCCCAGCCGCTCGGCCAAGGGCACGCCCCGGCGGCGAATTCCGACCAACCCGAGAGCCTCCACGCCGCCATTTTTTTCGACAATCTCATATGCCAGCCGGACAAGCGTGCGCTCAATTTCTGACGCGGACATCAGTTGCGCCTTTTGGCGAAGTCCCGTTTTGCGCGAAGGGTTCTTTGCGTTCATCGGTAGTTGCGTCTCGAGGATTATGAGAACCGGATTCTCAATGTAGTCAACCGATCAGTGAAGGTCAAGCACTGCGGGCACAGGAGATGCGTACCCGCGGATTCTTCAGACGTGCCTTTTGTTCGAAGGGCCGTTTGTTCGAAGGGAGATTCGGCGACGCCGATCTCCTCATGATCTTCACCCGCCGGACTTATCTGCGGCTTGGGCCTCTGGCGGCTATCGGAAGGGGATGGGCCTGTCCGCCTCGGCTTCCCCATTCATGCAAATACCGTCCCAGCGCATCCTGCCATGTGGGCATGGCAATGCCATAGCCCTGCAGACTGGCCTGCGAAAGAACGGAGTAAGCCGGACGCGCCGCGGGCCGCGCCATTTGCTGCGTGCTGACCGGCCGCACATCTGTGCTTAGTCCCGCGCTCCTCACGATTGTCTGCGCAAACTCAAACCACGAACAATTCCCGGCATTGGTGACATGCACAATTCCGGTCGCGCCCTTGCGGCACAAGTGGATGATTGCCCGCGCCAAGTCTATGGAATACGTTGGGCAGCCGCGTTGGTCGCTTACCACATCCAGCGCCGGGCGGCTTGCAGCCAGCTTCAGGATCGTATCGGGAAAGCACTTGCCGCCCGTCCCGAACAGCCACGCTGTCCTCACAATGCAGCAGTCGGGGAGAATCTCCAGCAACCGGACTTCCGCTTCCGCCTTGGACCGCCCGTAGACGCTCTGCGGATTCCGCATGTCACCAATCTCGTAGGGAGACGTCTTCTTTCCGTCAAAAACGTAGTCCGTACTGAGAAACAAGAGCTTCGCGCCGGTCTGCTTCGCGGCCTCGGCGACGGTTACGGCGCCATCGCGATTGACTGAAAAGGCCAGCTCGCGATTGCTTTCGCAGCCATCCACATCGGTGTATGCCGCCGCCAGGACAATCCACCCGGGCCGCCGCTTTCCGACGACTTCGCGCACTTTGGCAGCGTCGCGGATGTCCATATCTTCAATGCTCAGGCCCGTGACGTCATCTCCACTCCACTCGCGCATGAGCGCCTGTCCTAACAGGCCGGAGGCTCCGAAAATCGTCACTCGCATGGTGTTGATGGCTCTCTAGTCAAAAGTCTCGGCATCACGCAGGGCAACACCGCGCTGGTCTTTCGGAGAAACGATGGGCTCGCCGTCAAGTTGCCAATCGATCTTCAAGTCCGGGTCATTCCATGCCAGCGTGCGTTCGTATTCCGGAGCGTAGTAATCGGTTGCCTTGTACAGGACATGAGCTTTTGCAGAGGTCACGTAGAAGCCGTGGGCGAAGCCCGCCGGTATCCACAGCATGTGCCGGTTGTCGCCGGACAGGCGCACCGCTTCCCATCTCCTAAAGGCTGGCGAGCTTCGGCGCAGGTCCACAGCAACATCAAGAACTTCCCCGTCGACCACGCGCACCAGTTTTCCCTGTGTTTGCTTGATCTGGTAGTGCAGCCCGCGTAACACGTTGCGCTGGGAGCAGGAATGATTGTCCTGCACAAACCGCTCGCGGAGACCCAGTTCCGCCAGAGCGAGTTCGTTGTAGCTTTCGAGGAAAAACCCGCGCTCGTCGCCGAACACGCGCGGCTCAAGAAGGAACAGTCCGGGCAGAGAGGTCGAGAGTTTCTTGAACGTACTCATCAGAGGTGTTGCCGGAAATGCACTCAATTCAAAACACCTTTTCGGTCAAAAGCTGCAGCAGGTAAGCGCCATAGCTGCTGTTCTTCATCGTCCTCGCCATCTGCTCGACTTGCGCCGCAGAAATGTAACCGGAGCGGTAAGCGATCTCCTCCGGGCAGGCCACCATCAGCCCCTGGCGCTTCTCGATTGCCTGAATGTAGAGCGCTGCATCCATCAGTGACTCGTGCGTGCCAGTGTCGAGCCAAGCCATGCCGCGACCCATCACAACCACATCCAGTTGTCCGTTCTTCAAATAGGCGCGATTGACGTCAGTGATCTCGAGTTCGCCGCGTGCGCTCGGCTTCAGGGACTTGGCGATCTT
>Ga0187771_10003786_pt1 | contig 10617 bp, 6 predicted proteins | sample 0116_SJ02_MP15_1_FD_133139 | JGI IMG/M metagenome (GOLD analysis project Ga0187771, IMG submission 133139) | Tropical peat soil microbial communities from peatlands in Department of Meta, Colombia - 0116_SJ02_MP15_10_MG | ecosystem: Environmental > Terrestrial > Soil > Wetlands > Peat | place... | reverse complement strand
TTTCTCTTTCTTGTTCCGGGAGAGTGCAAAGCCTCTAGAAATGTGCCGTTCATCGGTTTCTCAGATGCTCCCCGCAGAAGCCCATCACCCTTCATAGAGAATTCGCCCCTCCCTCAACCCATTGGTTGCATTAGAGCCTATTTATAACTTATGAAAAAATGTTTCATCTTTCCTCAGGTTCAACAATAAAGGGTGATGAGAAGTCTTCTTTCAAAGCATAGAAGTGGCTCTGGGCATCGAAACTCAATAGGTTCAACCTGTTTTGGAAATAAGTGTGCACTGCCTTTTCTTGTCCAATCCTCAACCATTTCCTATTATCCTATTTTAGGAAATCAGAAAATCAAAACAAGAAAAGGAGCCCTTTTTTTCTCTCTTGAGTCTCTATTATTAAAGTTACAATGAGAGAATTGTGACTCTTGAGATAGAGCTTCAACGTTGTGTCTTTGACCCTTACATATTCGCTTGATTCGCTCACAATTTAGCGATACGCATTTACGACACGGTTCAGCGTTCCCAAAGTATCTTGGATAGAAAATGGGTCAGTACAAAGATGGGAACCCTAGTCTTCGCAAGGAAAGTGACAAACCTTCTGAGAGACACTGCGACGATACTTCAAAATTACTTCTGTGGATCTCTTCTTCAAGAACAATTCAGGAGAATTAGTAATTGAATCAGACTATAAATGAATGGATGTCCGATCAATTCCGGTCATTCCAGGCTTCTAAGTTGCTGATAATGCGAGCGTTGCGCCATCTCTCGGGGAAAGAGCGAGCCAGTCTTTTTGGGAAGAATGAAAGGCTCAAGTCGACTCCAATTGGAAAGTTGTATGAATCAGTAGTCTACGAACGTCTTCTTGAATTGACAAATTGTGATGCGAGATATTCTGTTCTTAGGAAAGGAGCGGATATTTGGCCTAGGAACAGGACTTCGCCCAAGTTGGGTCAAGACGGTCTATTTTATGATGAGACTGGAGCTATCGTTGCAAGAGGTAACGGCCAAGATCTTGCAGAGTTCGATATCCTAGTGATGAACAGTCAAAATGAAATATGTTACGTTGAGGTGAAGACATCTAAAAGTTATCTGGACGAGTTAGATTTGGATGTCGCCTACAAGAGAAGACTCTTGGAATATCTGTTTTCCAAACCAATCCAATTTGTACTTCTCAGTTGTGTTGAAATTCGCAACAAGCCTGCTGTTAAGCGAACAATGAACACTCCATCTAGCCTCTTGGTTACGACTGCCCCAATAGATAGCCTGCTAAAAGTTGTTGGAACGAAAGGCACATCGGGAATTGACTTAAGGCAAGACATCCGACCAAGACCCCTATTGCTGTGGAAACTTAATGTTAGAAAATTCAATTATTTCGAGCTTCATGAACAATGTCGAGAAGAGTTGATTAATGCCACGATGAGCAGGAGGACTGTTGATTTCAAGGGCGAATCTTGGCTGATAAAACGAATACTCGTCGGATACTTGAAAGAATCTAGCATGGTAAAACTTGTTAACGAAAAAAGTATTATTGTGGGAAAGGAAAAGCTAACCTCAAAAAACTGTAATGCTTTTCCTAGAACAGTCCTTGCCCTCCGTATGCCCGCCTTCCGTCCTGAGATCTACCTTAAGTTGCCTATAGGCCATGTCTACTGGAAAATGGGACCAACAAATACGTCGACTTTTGAGTTTGAACGAAACATCCGTAGGAGAAACACAGAGTTCTTGGACTGGCTAGAAAGCGTTCGATTTGAAATTGAACCTGAAGTTATGGACAGGATTATGGACGAATATCTAAAGCAAGACGTTGTAGGTAGAAGAAGAAAGAAGGGGGAATCGCAAGATATCAGTTGGTTAAAGCGGTTTCACTGAGAGTGCATGTGCGTGTTCGTAGATTAGCTGGGGAAGTAGGGGCTAATATCAAAGCACAAAACAAGTGGCTCGCTCTGATTCAGAACGCGAGCTCTAAATCCTAGTGGCTATTTTTTCTCAGCTATCTCGAGAGAGACTGTATAGGGGAAAAAAGGATGCTGAGCAGTAGGATGAAGCTTCATACCACAATAACCATTCTTGAATAGCTTCGGATACTTCTTAGCAAACGTCTTCACAAATCCCCTTAGGGCAAAGTCTGCCTGAATAAATTGTCTTTCCTCTTCTTCAGAAGGCATTATTTCACCTCCAAGATCATTTCGAAGGACTATCTTAAGAACAGATCCATCATCTCATCAGCCGATAAAAGCATAAGCCTTACTGACTCTATGCAATTATTTGACAAAAGATGAGCATTCAATATGGGCGTACAGATAGTCAGGGAAACAAGGTCTATGTCTTGATTGTGAATGGAAAGGAGGTAGGTTCGATAAGTGTTGATTTGGACCTCTGCTCAGTAATGAGCATTTTCGTAGATGAAGGTATGCGAAAATATGGTCTAGGTAGAAAACTAGTCCATTTTGCTGAATCACTTGCCAGTGAGAAAGGATGTCCAATAATGCGTACCAATCCGATTAATCCTGAAGCTAGGGGATTCTTTGAAAAATGTGGGTACAAAATAGATTCTGAAGAATACGGGAGCAAGATAATCAAGTCTGAATGGTAAGTCTTTGTTGTCAACAATTTTCTATGGCTCGGTTCTGGGGTATCAAACGAATATTTACGAGGAGACTGACCTGACGAAGAGTTTAGTTTTCACCGAAATTTTACAGAAACCCTTATGGGCTTTTTTCACCGAAGGCTTTGCAGAACCCTAAAAGGATAACTTGATATTCCTGAGAAAACGCAAATGAGCAAAACGGCGAAAACAATGGAAAGCGGTAACCGAAATCACCGAAAAGTGGCCGGGGTGAGGTACTTCCGTCAGACGTGGATACATCTCCACGTGGAAGGGCCCTGGCCACGTTTTCCACATTTTCCTCGCTTTCTAGAGTCTTGTTCTTAGGGACTCTGATCCGGAAAGGCCTCCTTGAAGAGGCCAGCGAGTGCTGAATCTGTACATTAAACCCAAGGAGTGTGTCTTCTTGATTCTTATTCATGCAGGGGAAACAAAACCTGAAAGGATGGAGTTAGGAAGCATCCAAGATTCAACCGGTGAAAGAAGCCAGTCTATTTCAATCTTTTTGCCTCTTGGTAATTGATTCCAAGAGCATGTTGCCGCAGCGAAATCTCACGCACGTCCTTATGTTTGAGCAAGTTAAACACATCATCTTTTTCACTTTCGTCGAGAGAATCCCAACGCTCCTTTGAATTAGTAACGGAGGAGTCTTGTCCGGCAACGATCAATAGATGATCTTCAATCTCATGTTCTGAATAAGTTCGAGAAAAAAAAGGAAATTGAGGATGGAAGCTGGAGATGTTCACTGCTTATCTTTTCTACGCTTAACACCTTTGACATAGATGACGGTTGTTGCAGCACCTGCGACTAAGATTGCCGAGACCAAACCAAGCTTATAGGCTATGTACGGAGCCAGCAAACCAAGCTTAGAGGTTGGAACCGCAATGCCCCCGACCGGGACCGGTGGTGCCACGTCAAATAGCCTTAGGTCTCCATTAGCATGTTCTTCTAATGGACTGAAGGCCCACAAGGAGTAGTATCCAAATTCGACATTCGTTGGAATAGTAACGGTAGTTGAGAACCGTCCGCTATTATCTACTGCAACCTCGGCTAGCTTAATGTTTTCAAAGAGCACCCAGAGAGAAGAGTTAGGCGTGAAATTGACTCCGCTAACGGATACAGTTTGTCCTGGCAATCCGCTTGCCGGGCTGATTGTCATTAAAGCGTGCTGAGGAATAGTTAAAGAAGCGTGCAGAATGGGCGAGATATCGGAGGTGGCGTTCCATGATGTATCGGCAACGACTGGGCAGTTATCCACGATTGGCACGTATGATGACAGAATTTTTTCAGGAATGGATATGTAGATTCTTTCACCCCACGGCTGAGCCGAGCGAGATTCATTCTCCGCATAACCCTGACCCTCTAGAGTGTCCATGCCTGCTTCTATAGAGGAATCGACTATTCGTATTGGATGATTTTCCGAGTCGAAAAGGGTCAAATTGTAACTCACCTGCGGGGTTCCACTAACTTCACTTACGAGCACTTGGGCAATGGCATCAACGCCAGCAATCTCTGAGGATATACCTGTGGCAGCGCTGCCATCCAAGTTCATGTAGAAGCTATAAGAAACATTTTCAATATTGTAGGGCAAGAGACCATTTGTAGTAATAGCGAAATAGGCCGAGGCGTTGTCAAGGTTGAAAGTGGAGATGAAATCGAAAATTTTTAGGAATCCGTAAGGAACGGCTAAGAGAGAGCCCACGATGGACGCTGAAGAACGCCTTAAGATGCTAATAATGTGGCCCAAGGGATCTACGACAACGGTTCCACTTACATCGTCGTCTGCATAATTCCGAGCAGCAAGGATCTCATTAGCGTTTAACAGAGCGTCCGCATTAGGGCGATCCAAAAAAGGATACATTAAACGGGGCTGATTTGCGGGGATGTCATCGGCATGTTCAAGTGTTAACAAATGACCGACTTCATGTGCCTCGACATAACCGGGGGTCCAATGAGGACCATTTGGTGGCCCTCCCACGCCTGCGTTAGCATGCGGCATACCAGGCTCAAACTCCGCTGGTTCGCAAGATGCCTCCTTCAAGGGGACTTTTTCACTGTGTACTGGTATAACAGAAGACCATCCTAAAAGATCTGTTATTCCTCCTGCACCGTTTACGAAATCATGAATCTTGATTTCCCACACTCCGTACATAGCTCCCGTCCAATTATCATCAATCTCCCGACATAAGGCTTGAAACTCTGCCTCGCCGTCCAATTGAGGATCGTAAATATCGCCTAAAACTCCTGGGCCTGTTCCAACAGGCGGGGGCGGATTCGGATCAGGAACGTTTATCAGGATGTATCCAAGGTAAAATTGTATGCCAGCTTGCCTCCAAATATCATTCTTTTCATTAATGATGTTTATAATCTCCCATACGCCTCTAAGCCATCCAGCCACGCCATTTGCCCCAGCGAGGTCATTGTTTATGCGGGTCCCTTGTACGAGAGCAAAGTTCAGGGGAATTAGCTTAATCGGCATAGGCGGCACCCCATGGAAAAATGCTGACGCCTCAGGTATAGCAACAGTGAATGAAAGAACCAGCAACAAAGCTATGACAGAGACCACTGCACATTTTTTCCGCACTGTCATATCAGTGAAACCATGCTTCATATTGTTTTCCTCCTTTTCTCATTCTTTTTTATGTTTCAAGGATATTTGTTTTCATCGCGCTTCCCAGCGCTTCTAAAGAAGAGGCAAACAGTTTTTGTTCAGGTTCGATCTCATCGTCCTCTCAGATGCTCTCTGCTGTAGGCAATCACGATAATGAAGTTCACCCCTCCCTTCACTATGCAGTGAGCCCTTAACGATATAAAGTTTTATGTTATCGTATAACACAGTTTTGGTTTCGGATTGAAGTTTCATGGAAATAATTTGTATCGGCGTTAGAAGATGCAAACTACATAGGAACAACTGCTAAACATAACGAGATTCACGATCAACGAATAGCAACTCCTTACCGCCCTTTATTGAGAATTGAAGAGCGACCTAGAACTTGAGCACCCCTTAGCTAGTTCTGAGGAGGGGCAGGTCTTAGCACCTCTTTTCTGAAGAATACTTCATGGAAACCGTTATCCTCTTCTCACTTGAAGCCGTGTAGGGAATGAGCAAGGCCTCGGGAGTCAACCTTCTGTCCTCGGCCTATATGAGTGATCTTCCAATTTCTCAGGTTGCCCCGTATCATCTGAGGGTTGCTCGTCATGATCTGAACGGAAGATCGGTTCTCGACGAACTTACATCAGCAACTACAGAAGACCCAGAAAACTCGGAAACCTGAGGACATGAGACAAAGTATCCTACCTGAACGCCGAGTCCCCCACCTAAGGCTTTATTTCAGATAATGGGGAGACGGGGACCTCTATCGCCGCTGACACAACCCCCCCTTTTTTCCGGTCGAGGATCCCAGGAACCTCATTGGCGATGTCTACTGAACTACTGCTCTGTTAAGAAAGACTTCGGCATACTACCATGGTCATCCAGAGATTTGAACAGTACTAGAAAATGATACTGTCCACTTATTCGGGATAGGTCGTCTGAACTGAGTATCATCGTTGAATTTGAAGGGTCTATGAAACATTTTACCATAAATCGTAAATAGACTTGTCCATCCCACAAATAGGTTCAGGGAGAGGCAAGCTTTTGGGGCAGTGTAATCGGCTCGTGCGCAGAGCATCTGAGAAGCTGGTGAACAGGATATTCACAATGGCTTGCGCTCCTCCGAGAAACTGTAAATGAGGAAAATCGAAAAATGAACAAACTAATGGTAATGACAGCACTTCTGAGTTTCGCACTGCTGACATCTGCGATTATTGCACAGCAAGAGCACCTGAAGGGATCAGCCACGGCACAGCTTGCCGTGGCACATTCTAGCGTGGCACAGTCTACGACAGACCCTGTTGATTGGTGGCCGATGTTCCACCATGACTCGATGCACACTGGTTACTCAACTTCCCCAGCACCAGACTCAAACCGAACCCTATGGAACTACACGACAGGCGCCTCGATTGAGTATACTTCTCCTGCCGTTGCGGGCGGCGTTGTTTACGTGGGCTCGGATGACGACAAGGTCTACGCACTAAACGCTTCAACGGGCACACTAATATGGAGCTACACGACCAACGGCGTGGTGGAGTCTTCTCCGTGCGTTGCCGGTGGCATCGTCTACGTGGGCTCTAATGACACCAATGTTTATGCTCTGAACGCTTCAACGGGCGCACCAGTATGGATCTATACGACAGGCAGCTGGGTTTGGTCTTCTCCCGCAGTCGCGGGCGGCGTGGTCTACGTGGGCTCGGATGACGGCAACGTTTACGCACTAAACGCTTCAACGGGCGCACCAGTATGGAGTTACGCGACGGGCGGCGCGGTGGCTTCTTCCCCGGCTGTTGCTGGTGGCGTGGTCTTTGTAGGCTCACTTGATGACAATGTTTATGCTCTGAACGCTTCAACGGGCGCACCAGTATGGATCTACACGACCGGCTATAGTATAGAGTCTTCTCCGTGCGTTGCTGGTGGCGTGGTCTTTGTAGGCTCATTGGACGATAATGTTTATGCTTTGAATGCTTCGACTGGTGCACTAATTTGGAGGTACACTACCGGTGACTGGGTTTGGTCTTCTCCTGCTGTTGCGGGCGGCGTTGTTTACGTGGGCTCGGATGACGGCAACGTTTACGCACTAAACGCTTCAACGGGCACACTGGTATGGAGCTACACGACCAGCTTTGGGTTGGTGTGGAGTTCTCCTGCAATTGCTGGTGGCGTGGTTTACGTGGGCTCAGGGAACGACAATGTTTATGCTCTGAATGCTTCTACGGGCGCACTGGTGTGGAGCTACACGACGGGCAGCTGGGTGGGATCTTCACCTGCTGTTGCTAACGGCGTTGTCTACGTGGGCTCATATGACAACAGGGTTTACGCCTTTGGGCCCTTTCCCTTAACTTTGTTGTGGATCAAGCCTGCGGGCCCAGTTACTTTGGATGTTGGTCAGAATGTGACCTTCAGTTCTGCGGTGGCCGGTGGCACGATGCCCTATTCGTACGAGTGGTATTTGGATAAGGATAAAGTCTTTACCGACTCTCCTTGGACTTATATTCCGACTGCCGCTGGCAATCACAACGTCTACCTCAAGGTTACCGACGAGGGGGGTCGGGGTGTCACTGTGACATCTAACATCATCAGCGTTACTGTTAACGCAGCGTTGTCGGTGTCTATCTCGCCTAGTTCCGTTGCTTTGGATGTTGATCAGTCTCAGATTTTCACTTCCACCGTGACTGGTGGTACTGCTAAGTTTTCCTATCAGTGGTATTTGGATGGTAAACCTGTCTCGGGCGAGACTAATGCTGCGTATACGTTCAAGGCATCGTCTAAGGAACTCTACTGTGTTTACCTGAATGTTACCGACAGTGCTTCTACTCACAACAGTGCTCTGTCCAACAATGCATGGGTTAATCTATACTTGCTGCGAGAACTGTTACACGCCATCTGGCAGATGTTCCGCCACGACCCGATGCACTCGGGAAACTCTACGTCAACCGCGCCAACCACAAACCAAACCCTATGGAACTACACAACTGATGGCGCTGTGGGTTCTTCTGCTGCTGTCGTCAACGGCCTAGTCTACGTCGGTTCAAACGACGACAACGTCTACGCACTAAACGCTATAACCGGAGCACTGGTATGGAAATACCCAACGGGTAGCTACGTGTTTTCTTCTCCTGCCGTGGTAGACGGAGTTGTCTACGTTGGCTCGGACGATGACTACGTTTACGCCTTAAATGCGACCAGTGGCAGCTTAGGGTGGACATACAAGACTGATGCGCAGGTGGTGTCTTCTCCTGCTGTTTCCAATTGTCTAGTCTTCGTAGGCTCATATGACGACAACCTCTACGCACTAAACGCTACAACGGGGGCACTGGTGTGGAGATACATGACTAGTGGCTCGGTGATTTCTTCTCCTGCTGTCGCCAACGGCATCGTCTTCGTAGGCTCAGTTGACGACAACGTCTACGCACTAAACGCGACGACAGGCACGTTGATATGGAAGTACACAACCGGCTGGACCATACAGTCTTCTCCGACTGTATCCAACGGCGTCGTCTATGTAGGCGGAGTTGACTACGGCGTTTACGCACTGAACGCGACAACGGGCGCGCTTGTGTGGAAATACGCAACTGGCAGCTATGTGTTGTCTTCTCCTGCTGTTGCTGGCGGCGTCGTCTACATAGGCTCGGAGAACGGTGACGTTTACGCACTGAACGCGACAACGGGCGCGCTTGTGTGGGATTACGCGACAGGTGGCATTATAGAGTTTTCTTCTCCTGCTGTTGCTGCCGGCGTCGTCTACATAGGCTCAAGTGACGGCAAGGTCTATGCCCTAAACGCTGATACGGGCGCACTCGTGTGGAGCTACACGACCGGCGGCGCTGTTAACTCCTCTCCTGCTGTTGCTGGTGGCATAGTTTACGTGGGCTCAGATGACGGCAAGGTATACGCCTTTGGTGTTCATGATGTTGCTGTCACAAATGTCACGCCTCTGAAGACTGTTGTATTTCAAGGCTACATAATGAACATAAACGTTACAGCAGCAGATCAAGGCAGCTACACGGAAACGTTCAATGTCACAGTCTACGCCAACGCTACAGCCATCTCAACACAAACAGTCGCTCTAGCAAGCGGAGGCTCCACAACTCTAACCTTCGCGTGGAACGCCACTGGTTTTGCCAAGGGAATTTACGCCATTAGCGCCTACGCTTGGTCCGTTCCAGGCGAGACAAACACGGTTAACAACAACTTCACCGACGGCTTCGTCTATGTTTCCATGGTCGGCGACTTGACAGGCCCGACACTTTTTGTTCCGGACGGCAAGTGCGACGGCAGAGACATAACCGTCGTTGCCAAGTGCTTCGGCTCTCAGTTGGGAGACCCGAGGTACAACCCGAACTGCGACATCTTAAACCGTGGCAGGATAGACGGCAGAGACATAACTATCGTAGCCAAAAACTTCGGAAAACAAGACCCATAGGTCCTCCTTTCTATTCTCACGTCTCGAATCGGAATCTTATGCCACCGAAAAATCGGAAGAAATCAACCACTGCTAGAAGTGGGTCTTCTTTGAATATGTCTGCAGTAAGGATAACCTAATATTCCTGAGGAAACGCAAACGACCGAGAAAGCCAGCATCGCCAGTAGGCGGAGTCAACCGAAAAGTGGCCAGGGTGAGGTACTTCCGTAAGAAGTGGATACATCTCCACGCGGAAGAGCCCTAGCCACATTTTCCCCGCTCTCTAGACTTTCGCTTTGAGGGGAAGCTCTGATCTAGAAACCTCCTTGAAGGGGCCAGCAAGTGTTGGACCTGCGCATTAAACTCAAGGAGTACGTCTTCCAAATTCTTAATCCATGGATCTACCCATCTAACAATCTCGGCATCGATAATCTAGATTCAGGGGGCAGGAGCAGAAATCTCATCATAGCTGGTGATCTTCAATGGGATTTTCAGTCGAGAAGATGTGAAAACCATTTGAGTGAAGACCAAGATTATATCGCCGGTTCAGGCCATACTCAACATACGTTCCGAAATCGCCCGCACTGGTTATCCGCTTTCCAACAGCGATGGATTTAATGAATTCCAATGTACATGGTTCTGGTTGTATATTCTTGTAACAGACGGCTTTTGCCTTAACGCCTGCTTCAAGCTCTCTAGATTGGCCATAGTCGACACGTCTGCCCTCAAAACGAAGCCTGATTTCACTTGATAGCTTCATAATAGTTGCTCCTTTGACTACGAACAAGTCCTCAATCGTGTGGCCGGTAATCGATGAATACATTTCGGGGAACGATGAAAGCCATCCTGTTGGAGCTCTAAAATACCGTTTTTCAGTGGCTGCCTCTTCGTGTCCCTCAAAGTCAGTGACTATACTGTAAACGAAATCGTAGAAAGCAGGTGGCGTTGATAAATCAGCATAGGAGTATTGCAGACGTTTACTCAGGGCACCAAGTACACGTTCAAACATTTGAAGAACAGATT
>Ga0187771_10003785_pt1 | contig 10617 bp, 12 predicted proteins | sample 0116_SJ02_MP15_1_FD_133139 | JGI IMG/M metagenome (GOLD analysis project Ga0187771, IMG submission 133139) | Tropical peat soil microbial communities from peatlands in Department of Meta, Colombia - 0116_SJ02_MP15_10_MG | ecosystem: Environmental > Terrestrial > Soil > Wetlands > Peat | place... | reverse complement strand
CGGTGGCCGGGATTTGAATTCTCGAGTCATTCGCATGACTTCCCGAGTTAGTAGCGTGGCAGGCTACTGTCCTGGACCAGGCTAGACGACCACCGCTCGTTTCAACTCGCTTTTTTTCGAGGTTAAAAGGTTGCCGTGAATCCTCAGCCGACCTTGGTGCCGAGGGGGAGCTCCTTGTCTGGCGACAGCAGCGAAGCGCCGCCGTCGTCAAAGGCTGCAAGCATCATGCACTCGGAGACGACGCCTACCACCGACTTGGGCTGGAGGTTCACCACCGCGACCACTATCTTCCCCATCAGTTGCTCTTTGGTGTAGGACGTCTTGATCCCCGCGACGCACTGCTTCGGCGTGCCGTCTCCGAAGTCGATCTTCAGCTTGTACATAGGCTTCCTGGCCTGGGGCATCTCCTCAACTTCAACTACCTTGCCCAGCCTGATGTCGAGCTTGCTGAAGGCATCGAACGGCACGGACATGCCCAAGAGCGCTAGGGGTTCGGCAGATAAGCCTTGGCGCGGAGGAGGCGAATGGGCTACCTAACGACGAAGTGCGAGGGGTCTATCTCCTCGTGCAGCAGCCTGATCTCTTCAGGGGTGGGAAGACTGGTCACAGAGATTTCTAACGGAATGATCAAATCAAACTCCGTGTTGGCTCTGATGTCCTCGACGGAAACACCTGGGTGGACAGCAAGGAGCTTCATCCGCTTCGTGGCATCGTCGAACCCCATGACCCCCAGCTGGGTGACCACGCGATAAGGTCCTGTTCCCTCTGGGAGACCGGCCCGCTCCCGAGCACCAGGCCCGTCGAGGTACCCTGGCGTCGTGAGAAAGTCAAGTTTGCGTGAGAAGCGCTTCTTATCCTGCTGCATGATGATGATCGTCTTCCAGCAGAGCGAACCGACATCGTTCCCGCCGCCGCTACCTGGGAGTCGTGCCTTGGGTCTCTGATAGGGTCCAATGGCGGTAGTGTTGATGTTTCCGTACATGTCTATCTGTGCGGCGCCGAGCATCCCGTAATCGACGTACCCCTGCTGGGCCGTGCTCATCACGCAGTCGAGGCTGGTCGCCATTATCGCTCTGTGAAATGTCCGTGAGTCGCTCACTGAGATTGGGAGGACAGGGATCTGAGGGGCGATTCCTCCTGCCTCGAATATGATCGTGACGTTAGGCGTCCTCGTCCGCAGAGCGAGGGCCATTGCTATCATAGGTAGGCCCGAGCCGGTGAGCACGGTTGCCCCGTCCTCAATGATCTTCGAGGTGGCAGAGGCCATCTGTTCTACGGGAGAGAAGGACTGCTTCTGCAAGTGTATCACTCCGCCCAGGGCGCCGTGGTCTGTGCCTTCAGCAGCTCGATTTCTTTCAGCCTCTCCATTTTCTTCTGCCCCCCAACGAGCTCGAGGTATCCTTGGAAGTCATTCACGCCGTAGACGTATTTCTGGAAGTACTGTTCAGTTCCCGCATCTGTCCTGGAGACCTTCAGCCATTCGCCGATGTGGTCTTCGTCGGAGTAGTACAGGAAGGGCATGTTGGCAGGGTGGGAGCCGTAGGGGACTTCCACCACAGCGTCAACGCAATAGAATGGGATCATTGTTTTTGAAGGCTCGTTCCTGATCACATCGTCGTCAACCACTTTCTCGGTTGTCACCACGAGCCTCCTAGCGGCCCTAGCAAGATCCCAGTCCATGATGCTCACCCCGTCAATCTGGGAGTTCCCGAACCTGTCGCACCTATGGACGTGGACAAACGATACGTCGGGGTAACAGGCAGGGACGAGAAGCAGATTCTTTCCGCTGAACGGGTCCCTGATGACTAGACTGGAGCTCTTCGTGAACGTCTCGGAGCCGAGCATAACCCTGGCAGGGAGGAAGGGCAGTCCCATTGCCGCAGCCTTAAAGCGCCACTGGATTCCGGCGTTGGACACCTCCCCGAGGACCTGGACGCGCCCCTGCTCAACCATTCTTCGAGAGGCAGGGGAGAGACCCCTCAGCTCGTGACCAAAGGAGTAGGCGACCTCAATCTTGTTTACGACTCCGGAGGAGACAAGGAGATCGCAATCGTGGGTCGCGGTCTTCCCTGAAAGCGTGATGTTTCTCTTCTTCTGCCTGATCATTTCGTAGATGGAAGCCATCGAGACCCGGACGTGTCCGAACCCGCCCATCGCTAGGAGGTCCCCGTCCCTGACAAACCTGGAGACCGCCTGTCTAAGATCCATCCTCTTATCCGTCATACGCCTGGGCTTGTTCTCCCGAATCCACTTCCTTTGTTCGTCTGGGTCATGCCACCCGAGCAGCGGGCCTTCCCCCCTCAGGACCACCTCCATCTCAGATCATGAGGCAATGTAGCGTTTCTCTATTTCAAGCCGGAAGACGATTTCCAGAAGCGAGAACGCCCACTGAAAGGATAACTAGAGACCCTTCGGGCCGGGGCTCGGAAGCAACAGCTCCCCCCTTTGCCTCATGCCATCAGGCACCCATTGATGAGAAAGATCACGTACAGTGTAATTGTAGGCAAGGATGCTGACGTCAGAGAGTTTGCCAAGAAAGATAGGATTCTCCATTCATAGAAGAATCAAAAGCTGAAGGACGCTTTGTTGATGATCACAACGCGCGACGCTCGAGCCAGACCTGCAATATGGAAGCAGACGTACTCGAAGATAGGAGGAGAATGGGTCTGGAAGGAGAATAGACGTCAATGAGCGAATCAAAGAGTATTAAGGTTGACCTGTCGGCCCGCACCCTCGTGGGCCAGTAGTCTAGTTCGGTAGGATACGGCGCACAAGCGCGTCCAGCCCCTTGGCATGACTCCACCCCAGACTGGGGGAGGTCGGGGGTTCGAGTCCCCCCTGGTCCACTTTCACACTAGCAGCAGCTTGACGCTCCGAATCTTCCTTTCTTTCTCGAATTCCTTTGCCATAGAGGCGATGTCTTTGCCTTCCCCTGCGAGTACAAAGACCTCGACGCAGTCCTCATGGGAGACCTTGACATGGACGTGCGTCCTGACGATGTCTTCGAACTTGTGCTTTAGGCGCGTGACCGGCTCCTCGTCGTCCCTCGCGTGCCCCACCACGATCACTGCGTTGGCCTTTCCCGAGAGCCCGTCCTTCGCTTTGGTGTCCTCCAGCAAAAGCCGTATCGCTGCGCGGACGAGTTCGGATCTCCCTGAGAAACCGACCGAGTCCTGTATCCGGTCCATCGCCTCCACCATCTGATCGGGCAATGACAGGCTGACTATCGGCATGCCCAGCCTTGGTTATTAACTCGCATAAATAGGTTTGTGGATTAATTATTAATCATTAGCAGAGGGATTAATAGGAGCGAATGTGTTCCTGCTCGGCTAGATGAACCGAGCCGTGATTCTAATCGGCGTAGTGGTCGCCATCCTCGGGCTCAGTGGATTGTACGCGGTAGTCACTCTGGGCAACCAGGTAACTGGAAGCTGCGCCGTCTCGGGAGGGAAGATTCAGGTGGTCGCGGCTGAGAACTTCTGGGGGAGCCTGGCGTCACAGTTGGGGGGCTCGCATGCCAACGTCTCGAGCATTGTGACCGACCCGAACGCCGATCCACACGAGTATGAAAGCAGCTCCGCGAACGCCCAAGCCGTAACGAACGCCTGCCTAGTCATAGTCAATGGCGCGGGCTATGACACCTGGGCGCAGTTGCTCATCTCTGCATCCAATAGCCAGCACCAGACGATCCTCAACGTCCAAGATCTCCTCGGTTTGCCTTCGAACGCCAATCCGCACTTCTGGTACAGTCCCTTCTACGTGAACGACACCGTGAAGGCGATGTACGATGACCTGGTCAAGATTGACCCCGCGGACTCGTCGTATTACACTCAGCAGTATGCCTCTCTTAACGCCTCCCTCGGGGTCTACAATGCAAGGATTCATGAGATTGCCAGTCAGTTCGCTGGCACCAAGGTGGCCGCGACGGAGGACATCTTCGTCTACCTCGCCAACGCGACCAGGCTCGATCTTGTTTCGCCGCCGGCGTTCATGCAGGCGGTGGCCGAGGGAAACGACCCTCCTGCCTCCAGCGTAGCGTCCTTCCAGCAGCAGCTGGATAACAAGAGCGTAGCGGTTCTGGTCTATAACGAGCAGACGGTGACGCCCCTCACTGAGAACATGAAGTCTCTGGCTGCCCAAAACAACATCCCCACCGTCGGGGTAACCGAAACAGTGCAGCCAAAGGATGTGCAGTTCCAAGTGTGGATGAACGCTGAACTCCTCGCCCTGCAGAACGGGCTAAATGCAAAGGCACTCGGGCAATAGAAGATGAAAACATCTCAAGAAACGTCGGCTCCGAACTCGGAGGAGGCAATCGTGGAGGCCGAGGACCTCTCCGGGGGCTATGGCACAAAGGCAGTATGGAAAGATGCCACGTTTTCGATTGGGAGGGGGGAGTTCGTGGCCATAATCGGGCCAAACGGAGCAGGGAAGACGACTCTCTTCAGGCTTCTTCTCGGCCTTCAACGCCCACTCAGAGGTACGCTTCGCCTGTTCGGGTCTGAACCCAAGCGTGGGAGCCCTAGGATCGGGTACGTTCCCCAGCAACACGTCCTCGACGACGAATCGCACATCGAATCCCTCGAGCTTGTACGGCTAGGCCTATCGGGGAAGAGGTGGGGGTTCGATCCGTTCTCGCATGAGGATTCCAAGGCTGCACTCGACACTCTCGCCGGGGTTGGAGGGCTTGAGCTGGCCCACAGACCCCTCGCGGAGCTCTCCGGAGGCGAACTCCAGCGCATCTTCCTGGCAGAGGCCCTGGTCAGCAACCCCGACCTGCTCCTCCTAGACGAGCCACTGTCGAACCTCGACATGAGGCGCGAAAGAGACCTGCTGAGGTTGGTGAGCGAAGTCGTAAGGTCGAGAGATGTATCTGCCCTGCTTATCGCCCACAACATCAACCCGCTCCTGCCCTACCTGGACAAGGTGATCTACATCGCGAACGGCAAGGTGGCCAGTGGGAGCCCGGCGGAGGTATTCACGTCTGAGACGCTGAGCAATCTCTACGAGATTGAGGTCGAGGTCCTGCACGACTCAAGGGGTAACATTGCGATAGTCGGGATAGAGGGACATCACGGAGACGAGTAGGATGGCGTTCTCTTGGAACTTGGCCTATGATATCCAACAGATGTGGGCGTTCCCTTTCATGCAACACGCCTTCGAGGCGGGAACCATGGTGGCGGTCATAGCAGGGGTTATGGGGTACTTCGTGGTTCTCCGGCGTTCGACCTTCGTTGCTCATGCTTTCTCTGAAATCGGGTTCGCCGGTGCGGCGGGCGCCGTCTATGTTGCTCAGGCGCTGAGCATTGCTTGGCTGACCTCGACTGACGCAGCAGCTTACGGCATGCTGGTTGGTTCGAGCCTTGGGGGCACTACGATAGCCATGCTGAGCCGACGTTCTTCCCACCGCGACGTCTACGTAGGAATCGTTCTGGCCTTTGCGCTCGGTATCGGCCTCCTCTTCCTCAGCCTCTATACCGGGTACGCCACTGAAGCTATCTCTCTACTGTTTGGCGAGATTCTAGGAATCGCTTCGACGGACGTCCTTAGGACGCTCCTCTTTACCATAATCATCCTCGGGGGGGTAGGGCTCATCTACAGACCCTTGCTCTTCTCCTCACTCGATGAAGCAGTCGCGGAGGCGAAGGGACTCCCAACGCTGCTCATCGGCGTCGTCTTCCTCCTTCTTGTGGCGATCGCTGTGTCTGTATCTGTGCAGGTAACGGGGGTGCTGCTGATTTTCTCGCTAATGGTCACGCCGGCCGCCACGGCGCAGCACCTCGCGTCCAAGCCAAGCAGGGTGATTGCAATCTCGGTCGCCCTTGCGCTTGCGGTCACGTGGGTTGGACTCTTCGTATCGTTCTACGAACCCTACCCTGCGAGCTTCTTCATTACAGCGATGATCTTCGTGATCTACGTTCTCGTCAGGGTCTTCCATCGCAGAATCAGAACCCCCGGCGAGCACAGGGAGGACTGGAAGGACCGCGTGCTGGTGTCCACGAAGGACTATTCATCCTAGGACCGACCTTTACTGATGGGCACCTTCGTCTGGCGTCAAAGGCCTCGGGAGCCGTGAGACGACTCCAATCGTGGCGAAGAGTAACACTCCTGCAACGACGAAGGTCAAGTAATAGCCGACGTATACAGAGATGAATCCAGAAACGAATGACCCGGCCATGGTCGCTAACCCGACTACCGCAGAGTAGACTCCCAGTGCCGAGCCGGCGGTCTTCCCCCTCACGGTGTTGAACATCATCGTGTTCGAAGACGTGTAGTAGATTGCGTAGGCGACGCCCCCGGCGAGCGGGTAGAGGAGGAGCGCTGAGGCGGCAAACAGTGGCCCTGTGACGAGCAGGGCGGCGGCGCCGATGGCAACGTAGGACCAACCTCGGAGCAGGAGGCCCTGGACAGACGAAGTGATTAGGCTCCTCTTGTTCACGAAGTCACCAGCTCTCTGGAAGGCGAACGTCTGCACTACCATACCTGCCAGTATGACTGCGAAGACCTCTTGGTCGGGCATCGAGTATAGGTGCATCGCCGGGACGAACGACGTGTTGAAGAGCCCTGCCGACAAGTAGAAGAGTATCGTCGAGATGTAGAAGAGAGGGACATAACTCAGTAGGCCCGTGCGGAGTCCCCTGAATGCCCTCTTGAAGTCCGAGCCAGAGGGAATCCCAATGAAAAACACGGGGTTGGCTCGGAGACGGCTGATGAGGCTCGGCTTCCTCAGGGCGACCGTCTCCCTTTCCAGGACGAACTCCGGCTCGTGGATCATGACAAGCGCCATTCCTGACGAGGCCAGGGCAAAGGCACTTAGGGGCACGAAAAGTAGGACTAGTTCGTTCGAGAAGAACTGGGTCCACAGGGTGCTGATCAGGAGACCAACCACGTTCCCCGCGCTGATCATCAGTGACAGCCTTGCGAAGGCGTGTGCCCACTTTCCCTTCTGCTCTGTCTCCATTATGAGGAGGTTCAGGGGGGTAGCCGACGCGACGGAAACGAAGGAGATCGCACCGTACCTCGAGATGGTACCGTAGGTCGTCCTGTCGAAGAAGTAGGACACGAGGGCGATGGCGATGAGGGCATAGCTGAGGGCCACCAGAGACCTCCTCTTGTGCAGCCTGTCGGTGGCGACTCCCCAGAACAGGGCCGCGGGTATGCTGACGCCGTTGTAGATCGCAGTGGCGAGGCCACCGTAGATTGTCCCGAGGGCCTGGCCGTTGAGAGATATCAGGTAAAGCTGTACCATGGTGCCGACGGGCCCAGTGGCGACGGATACTGGGAAGACCGAGTAAACCCAAGTGGTTCTTCTCTTCTTCGGCTTCACGGTCATGAATCCAAACCCACCTAGGACCCGTTCATGTGCGTTGCATCTTTTCGGTCAACGCATGGGACAAAGCTGAATTAACGCGCTTCGTTGCGCGGGTCGTTGGCGCTACTCGGGAAGAGAATCGCAGTCTCCCTGCCAGACACAGTGCTCGAGGACAAGGATTCTCTTCGCGAGAAGACTGTGAAGCTGGGTTTCGTCGCTAGGGCCTGCGCCATCTTCGGAGTCGAATTGATCGAGGTGTTCAGGGACCCAAAGGTGCGGGGAGAGGAGAAGGTGATCCAGAGGGTCTTGGAGTATCTGGAGACTCCCCAATACCTGAGGAAGAGACTGTTTCCCCTGGATGAGGAGCTTAGGTTTGCGGGGATGCTTCCACCGCTCCGCATTCCTTCGCACAAGGCGAAGATCCCTTCCGATAGGATCCCCGTTGGCGAGGTCCGGGAAGGGGTGGTCAACGCCGACGGGACAGTCGAAATCGGCCTTGACGTCACGCCGAGGCTCAGGCAGAAGTCCCCCCCTGGGGGTCGGGTCACGGTGAAGGTCACTTCGTTGAGACCGCCGATGGCCGACCTCGTCCCGAAGGAGAAGGCAGGCGCCTATTGGGGGTACAAGGTGGAGACGAAGACGATCGGGGACGCGCTCTCCGACTCTCGATATGGCCTCAAGATCGCGACTTCAAGGCTCGGCACCCCAGTGGCGGACGAGGTCGCGAGGCTGAGGTCGGACCTGCAGCAGGTGGAAGGTGTGAAACTGATTTTCGGGTCTCCCTCGAGGGGTCTGTTCGATATCGCGGGACCAGACCTTCCTCGCAAGGTCGACTACGTGGTTAACTTCTTCCCCGAACAGCAGGTAGAGACGGTGAGGACCGAGGAGGCGGTTCTCGTTAGCCTGGGAGTTGTAAGCCTCCTTACTGTCGAGAAAGCTTAAGTGCGAACTGAAAAACGGGCCACCGGAAAGGTTTAGCGTGAGTTGGGTCATAGGAAGTATTCCGCACCCCGTAGAGGTAGTCTTGCATACAGGCCTAGAGGGCGAGCGAAGAGCCTCGTCCCCAGGATAAGGACCTGGCCCACGGTACAGGCTGAGAAGCCGATTCTCCTCGGATTCCCGGGATACAAGGCTGGGACCGCCCATGTCATAACGGTAGACGACAGGGCCAAGACCCCAAACTTCGGGAAGCCCCTGTTCAACCTATCCAGTGTTCTTACTCTCCCTGATGCCCAGGTTGTGGGCCTAAGGCTCTACGGCCATGAAAATGGACAGGACAAGGCGATAGCGGACGTCAGGCAGGCAGACCAGGCCTCGGTCGAGAAGCTACCGGTCGACAGGGCAACCAGGGTCGCTGCCGTTGTCTCTTCGGTCCCCAGGGATGTAGGCCTATCGCAGAAGAAGCCGATCGTCCTAGAAGTTGGCGTTTCGGGCGGGGATTTGAAGGCCCAGGTCGAATTCGTCCACAGCCTTCTTGGGAAGAAGGTGAAATTCACTGATGTCTTCAAGGCGGGTATGTACGTGGACGTTCTTGGGATAACGAAGGGGAAGGGGTTCGAGGGTCCCATAACCAGGTTCGGAGTGAAGCGGAAGCAGCACAAGTCGAGGAAGAGCGTGAGGGCGGTTGCAGTCATAGGCCCCTGGCATCCCGCCGCTGTCATGTACACCGTCGCGAGGGCAGGCCAGATGGGGTTCCATCAAAGGACTGAGACAGGCAAGAGGATTCTGCTGGTGGGGAACGCGACCACAAACCCCGTCACTCCGCCTGGTGGCTTCGAACACTTCGGCAACGTGGCAGGCGAATACGCGGTGGTCAGAGGGTCGGTCCCTGGGCCAGCGAGGAGGTTCGTTCTGGTGAGGATGAAGGAGAGGGGAGTCGTGAAGAATCAGGCTCCGCCACAGGTGATAGAGGTAAGCACTATGGAGAGGAAGCGCTAGTCATGAAGGCGGAAGTGGTAGGGATCAATGGCAAGCCGGCAGGTCAGGTGGACGTCCCAGAAGTTTTCACCACGGAGCTCAGGGCGGACCTCGTAAAGCGGGTCTTCTGGCTCGTCGGATCCCACGGATTCCAGCCCAAGGGAAGGGACCCCATGGCGGGCGAAAGGACAACCGCGGAGACACACAGCCCTCCCACGGGCACGGGCCGCTCGAGGATTCCAAGAGTGAAGGGAGACAGGTACCCTCGCGGAGGCCTGGCGGGCGGCGTGGCGAGCGTAGTGAAAGGGAGACTTCCGCATCCCCCGAGGTCTGAGAAGGTCATTCACTTCGGTGTGAACAAGAAAGAGAGGAGGCTTGCAACGGACTCCGCCATCGCATACACCGCCAACCTGGACGCGGTGAAAGCCCGAGGGCACAGAGTGAAGAAGCCTTCGCTCCCGATGATAGTGGCCGATGACATCGAGACCATCGAGAAGACTTCGGAGCTGGTTTCGTTCCTAGAGAAGGTGGACCTGAAAGCTGAGCTTGAAAGGGTCGATAGCCGTACAAAGCGGAACTCCGGCAAGAGAAGGCTGAGAGGGCGGGTTTACAGGGGCGGAGTGGGGCCGTTGATCGTGGTGACCAACGACAGGGGTGTAGGGAAGGCTGCAGGCGGGATACCAGGCGTGCAGGTCGCTCGTGTACAGGACATAAGCGTCCTCGACCTCGCACCCGGAGGCGTCCCCGGCAGGCTCACCATCTGGACGGAATCGGCTCTCGGTACGCTCGAAGGGAGGACGAAGGGGGTGGCGTCTTAGCGTGAGGCTCGAAGACGCTCAGAAGATTCTGAAGAGGCCCTATGTCACCGAGAGGACCTTCGACCAGATTGAGAGGGAGAACAAGCTCTGCTTCATCGTCGACGACAGGGTCTCCAAGACCCAGATTGCAAACGCGGTGGAGGCTCTCTACGAGGTCAGGGTAGACGCAGTGAACACTTCGAGGACCGTCAGGGGGAAGAAGGCGTTCGTCCGTCTCTCTGAAGTGGGGAAGGCGGCCGAGCTGGCTACGAAGCTGGGGCTGGTGTAGAGATTGGGTAAGAGAATCCTTCAGCGCAGGCGTGGGAAGGCGGGGATACAGTTCAGGGCACCGAGCAAGGGGAAGATAGCGCCTGTGAGGTATCCGAAGATTGGAGATGCGTCAGCAGGCGCCGCGACTATATCTGCGATTCTAGACGAGAGGGGGAGGAGCGCTCCGCTGGCTCAGCTCAGGCTCGAAGGGGACAGATACGCCTACGTCCCCGCAGTTGCTGGCATGGCGGTAGGACAGCAGCTCAGCATGGGACCCTCAGCGCAGCTTCACGAGGGGAACGCGATGCCCCTCTCCAACAT
>Ga0187771_10003784_pt1 | contig 10617 bp, 7 predicted proteins | sample 0116_SJ02_MP15_1_FD_133139 | JGI IMG/M metagenome (GOLD analysis project Ga0187771, IMG submission 133139) | Tropical peat soil microbial communities from peatlands in Department of Meta, Colombia - 0116_SJ02_MP15_10_MG | ecosystem: Environmental > Terrestrial > Soil > Wetlands > Peat | place... | reverse complement strand
GTGAGCGCCGTGCTTTGCGGGGTGATGATCAAGATCGGCGTGTACGGCCTCCTGCGCAACTTCCTGTGGCTGGTGCCCGCGGGCGCGCGGACGGACTATCCGCTGGCCAAGTGGGGCTTGGTCGTCGCCGTGCTGGGAACGATCACGCTGTTCACCGGGACGATGCAGGCGCTCAAGCAGGAACAGTCGAAGCGCTTGCTCGCGTTCCACAGCATCGGGCAGATCGGCTACATTCTGCTGGCTGTTGGAGCGTGCATGGCGCTGCTCCCGGCAAATGGGCCGAACGCGGCGATGTTGGCGACTCTGGCGCTCTTTGGCGCACTGTTCCACACGCTGAACCACGGGCTCTTCAAGAGCCTGTTGTTCCTCAATGCGGGTTCCATGCTGCAGGCCACTGGCACGCAAGACCTGAACAAAATGGGCGGATTGATGAAGTACATGCCCCTCACCGCGATTACCGCGTTGGTGGCGTCGTTCTCCATCTCCGGTGTGCCCCTGTTCAATGGGTTCGCCAGCAAATGGACCATTTACGTAGCGCTGATCCTCGGCAGCGGCTCCGCTCGTTATCTGGCGATCTGCGCTGTGGTGGCCATCATAACCAGCGTGCTGACGCTGGCCTCGTTCATCAAGTTCTTCGGAGTGAGTTTTCTATCGCGCACGAGCACGCTGGTCACTAGAGAAGCCGCCCAGAAGGGACGGCTGGAAGCCGGCTGGATGATGCAGCTTCCACAGGTTTTGTTGGCATTCGCTTGTGTGCTGTTGGGAGTCGTCCCGGCGATCGGCTTCCGCTTGTTCCAACGCGCGCTGGAAGCGAGCCAACAGGGCTTCGGCGGCGCGATGGCGGGCGTCGCGCCCCTCGTCGGCGGACCGCTCCGGGGCGTCTGGGGTCTTGGCGATGCGGCGCGGTATGCACCGGTAGGGGTTGTCGCCTTGCTCGGCCTGGCATTTGCCATGGCGTATGGAATCGCCCACCTTGGGGCCGCCACGCGGCGCGCCGCGGCGCCTTGGCTCTGCGGCTACGTGCGCGAGGCGGATTGCCACCGCTACGTAGCGCACAACTTCTACGGTGAGATCAAACGCTACTTCCGCTGGGTGGGCGGGACTCCGCGGCCTGAGACCCGCGGAGCGCCAGCCTGGAGAGAACACTGACATGGTCGCGCGCGAAAGACTCAACCAATTGAAGGAGAAGTTCGGCCCGGCCATCCAGCGGGCGGACCTTCCCAGCGACCAGCGGCTCTTTGTCGTGGCGGATCCCGCGGCGGTCAAGCCCATTTGCCAATATATCTTCCGAGACCTCGATGCCCGTTATGTCATCAGCATCGGCGCGGACGACCGGCCTTTCTCCGGAAAATTCCTGGTGGCGCACGATTTCGCTTTTGATAAGGACCACATTCTTTGCAGCATCTTGGCGTATCTCTCGGCGGAGGACCCCAAGATCGAGAGCATTTCCGAGGCTGTGCCCGCGGCGAACTGGGCGGAGCGCGAAATGCGCGACCTGGTGGGCATCGAACCCGTGGGGCACCGCTACATGAAGCGCCTGGTGCTGCCGGACGGCTGGCCCGAGGGCCTGCACCCGCTGCGCAAGGACGTGGCCTGGAACCAAGTCCCCGAAGAGTTCGACGATGCGCGCGAGTTCACTTTCGACGAGCCGCCGGAGGGCTGCACGGTGGTGCCCTTCGGTCCTTTCCATCCCACGCTGGACGAGCCTGCGCACTTCCGCCTCTACGTGGAAGGCGAAATGGTGCGCGGCTGCGAGTACCGGGGATTCATGGCCCATCGCGGCATCGAGAAACTGGCGGAATCCGTGCTCGGCTACAACGATATTCCCATGTTGGCCGAGCGCATCTGCGGCATTTGCGGTTGCGTGCACAATGTGGCCTACGCGCAGGCGGTGGAGGACGCCGCTGCCCTCAAGCCGCCGCCGCGCGCCGAGTACATTCGCACCATCATGCTGGAACTCGAGCGCTTGCACAGCCACTTGCTGTGGACCGGACTGGCTTGCCACATCGTCGGGTTTGATACCCTCTTCATGCAGAGTTTCCGCATCCGCGAGCCGCTCATGTGGATCGCCGAAAAGATCAGCGGCAACCGCAAGACTTACGCGTTGTGCGTCATCGGCGGCGTGCGCTGGGACATTACCCCGGAAGTGAAGGTCGAGCTGCGACAGGTGCTGGACAAGCTGGAAACCGAATGGCGCGCTGTGGTCGCCGCCGTTAGCAAGGATAAGAACCTTCAAAAGCGCACCAGCGGCGTGGGCGTGGCGGATAAGAAGCTGGTGAAGAACGCGGCCTTGCTGGGCCCCGTGGCGCGCGCCGCCGGCGCAGACCTGGATTGCCGGCGCGATCATCCTTACGCCGCGTACGACCGGGTGGAGTTCGACGTCATTACCGAGCAGGGTGCGGACGTATGGTCCCGCGTGCTGGTACGCGTGCGCGAAGTGTTCGAGTCCATCCGCATCATTCGCCAGTGCCTGGAGAAGATGGAGCCCGGGCCCATCCAGTTGCAGATTCAAGACGAGTTGCCCGCCGGGCGTATTGGATTGTCCTCGGTGGAGGCCCCGCGCGGCGAGAGCCATCACTTCGTCATCACTGGAGAGAACAACCGGCCGCGGCGCTGGCGAGTGCGCGCGCCCACCTATCAGAACCTCCAGGCCGTGCCGGCGATGATTAAGGACCAGCAAATCGCGGATATGACCATCTCGCTGGGCAGCATTGACCCATGCTTCTCCTGCACCGACCGGTTGGAGACGATTGACGTGCGGTCCGGCGGCGTGAAGGTGTGGTCGCAGGAAGAGTTGCTGAAGTTGACGCGCGCGAGGAAAGGGTAGGCCGGTAAATGGAGCGTAGCGTGATCTGGGCAGTCGTCGGCGCGATGCTGAACGTGGGAGTGGTGTTGCTCGTTGCGCCGTTTCTTCAGGGTGTGTTGCGCAAGATCACAGCGCGGATTCAATCGCGCCAGGGACCGCCGCTCCTGCAGCCCTATTTCGATTTGCTGAAGCTGTTGGGTAAGGAAGACATCGAATCGGGCCAGTCGCCGCGCATGCAGCGCTTCGCGGCGTATCTCTCGCTGGCCGCAGTTCTTGCGGTGGCCTGCCTGGTGCCCCTGGGTTTTGGCGCGCCGCTGAATTCGGCGGGGGATGCGATTTTGCTGATCTACCTTTTGACCCTGTCCGGGATTTGCACGCTGCTCGCGGGGCTAGCGGCGGGTTCGACCTATTCGCTGATAGGCATCAGCCGCGAGATGATGAGCATGATCGCTCTCGAGCCGTTGCTTGCCATTGCCGTCGTTGCCGGGGTCCTGCATACGCAGTCATTCCGCCTGAACGCCGTGCTCAACGGCTCGGTCTATCAGACCGGAGGCTTCCCCTGGTCGGGACTCATTCTGTTGCTGGTCATGCTGCTCTCTTTTCAGGCATTCGTGCAGCGCGTGCCCTTCGACGTCGCCGAAGCTGAGACGGAGCTGATGGAAGGCCCGCTTATGGAGTACTCCGGGCCGAAGCTGGCGCTTTTCAAATACGCGCAGATGGCCAAGTTGGTCATCTACAGCGCCCTGTTCGCGGGATTGTTCTTGCCCTGGGGGGCGGGACTCGCTTTCCCCCTGGGCTGGCTGTTGTTCTGGTTCAAAGTGACGGCCTTGGTCTTGCTGGTCACCGTGGTGGCGGCCACGCATGCGCGCTACCGCATTGACCAGGCCGTCCGTTACTTCGCCGGCCTGCTGGCGGTGGCGCTGGTGGCCCTGGTTTTGGCGAGCTATGGACACTGACGAGGTGCGGCCATTTCTGTTCTGAGCAAACTCAAGGAAACGGTCATTTGCTTGAAGGCAGGGCAAGCGACTCTGCCCTACCCAGCGGAGGCCAAGCCTGTCCCGGAGAAGTTTCGCGGCCGGCCGATTTTCGATGCGCGGAAATGCATCGGCTGCGCGGGCTGCGCCAACAATTGTCCGGCGCGCGAAATCCTCCTTTACGACGTATCTCAGGAGATTCGCGTCCTCGAATACCTCGGGCGGCGGTGCACCTATTGCGGCCGGTGCGCCGACGTCTGCCCGGAAAAAGCCATCACCATGAGCCACGAGTTCGAGAACGCCACGAACAACATCGGCGATGTGCGCCAGCGCCTGGTGCTCTTCATGAGCACGTGTCAGCGCTGTGGCCGGTGCTTCACGGAACCCTCGCCGCTCGAGGCGTTGAAGTTGAAGGGTTATCGCTTTGACGATTTGGGGAACGACCGCTGGGTCTTCCGCTCGCAGGCCTATTTGGAGAAAGATAAGGTCGTGGACGACATCGAGATCGAGTTGGACTGAACCGCCATGTTGAAGACGCTATGCCAAAAGATGTTCGGCCGTTCGCTGTGGGTTTACCACGCCAATAGCGGCGGCTGTAACGGATGCGATATCGAGGTGCTTAACGCCCTCACCCCTTACTATGACGCCGAGCGCTTCGGGATCAAGCTGGTGGGTTCGCCGCGCCACGCGGACGTGATGCTCTGCCAGGGTCCGGCCATGCGCTCGACGGCTACGGCCCTCAAGCGCGCGTACGAAGCCATGCCCGCTCCCAAGCTGGTCTTCGCCATCGGGTCCTGCGCTTGCGGCGGCGGGGTGTGGTTCGACACCTACTCCGTGATCGGCCCCGTGGAGAAAGTCATTCCCGTGAACTTCTATGTTCCCGGGTGCCCCCCTCGCCCGGAGGCCATCATTTGGGGCGTGGCCGTGGCCCTGGGTTTGGTGAGCAAGAAAACCGCGCCCGTCGAGTTCAAACAATTCGAGTTGCCCATCCCGCGCTATCATCCGGACGATCTTCGCGGCGATGGTCCGCTGGTGATTTACGAAAAGGCGGAAAAGGTCTAAGAGGATGTTGAAAATCGAACCGGCGCGTGTCATTCCGAGCGGAGGGGCACCGGTCTCGTGCCCCGCAGTCCCTGCCCGCGCAGGCGGGGAGGAATCTGGGCACATTCTCTACATTTTGCCACGATCCCTCGACTCGTCCGCCGCGGCGGACTCGCTCGGGATGACCAGGGCGAGTTTTTTAACAAGCTATTAGGGGCCGGCCATGCACGAGTTTCCCGAAGTTCAGGCTATGGTGAAACAAGCCTGCGCGCAGGTCCCCGCGGGCTCACGTATCAAGAAGCTGAGAATCGTGGTCGGCGAAGCCTCCGGCCACGATCCCCGTCACATCCAAGCTCATTTCGCGGAAGCTTCGCGCGCAACACCGGCTGAAGGCGCGGCCCTGGAGTTCATCCGTGAAAAGCTTGCCGGCACGTGCACGCACTGCGGGGCCGAGTTCATTGGCGGGGGGCTCGTATTGGCTTGCGGGCAGTGCGGCGGGACGCAGTTGGAGATCAACGCTGGAAATAGCGTTCGACTCGTCGGCGTTGAGACCTGTGTGTAGCGCGCCAGGAAAGAGAAACGCTACCTCACTGAATGACCCCTCAGAACAAAAGGAAGAAACGACACAGCCGATCTTGGATTCTCCTATTTAGTGCTTGCCTCCCACGCGGTCCAGTGGTAGCTTAAGCGAACAAAAGGCGAATGACGGGAGGGTCGCGAAGTGGCTCATTCTCTAGCTCTACGCTTGGCCAAGGCCAGCGCCATCGAGCGTCCGGAACGAACTGGGGCAGGCATACAAGAGGTCCTGCAGACGTTTGCCGCGCGGGACGCTTCCGGCGAAATTCTGACCGCCATTCATCACATCCCCGCCCGCGAAGCACAATGGAGCGATCTTCCGGCTTGGATCCATCCTGATCTCGCAATAGCGTATGGCGAGAAGGGAATACAGCGCTTGTACAGCCACCAAGCCGCTGCGGTCGAGGCGGTGCGCGCGGGGCGCAACGTCGTCGTGGTGACGCCTACCGCCTCGGGCAAGACGCTCTGCTACAACCTGCCGGTGCTTAATTCCATCCTCGAGAATCATGACACGCGCGCCCTTTATCTCTTCCCCACCAAGGCCCTGGCGCAGGACCAGCTCGCCGAGCTCTACGACCTGGATGAGCGGCTCGCTCATCGCTTCGGCGTCTTCACTTACGACGGCGATACGCCCTCCGACGCGCGCAAGTCCATCCGCGACCAAGGCCACATCGTGCTCACCAATCCCGACATGCTCCACGCCGGCATCCTTCCGCATCACACGCGTTGGACGCGCCTCTTCGAAAATCTCCGCTACATCGTTCTCGACGAGCTGCACACCTATCGCGGCGTATTCGGCAGCCATTTGGCCAACGTCCTCCGCCGCCTGGGCCGCATCGCGCGTTTCTATGGGAGCCAGCCGCAGTTCATCTGCTCTTCGGCCACCATCGCCAATCCTGGCGAACTGGCTTCGCGCCTCCTGGAAGCCGCCGTGGAAGTTGTGGACGCTAGCGGCGCGCCTTCCGCGGAGAAAGTTTTTGTCTTCTACAACCCGCCGGTGATCAATCGCGCCCTGGGCATCCGGCGCAGCTACATCAACGAGTCTTCGCGCGTGGCGCAAGAATTTCTGAAGCGGGGCTTGCAGACCGTCGTTTTTGCCAACAGCCGCTTGCACACGGAGATCCTGCTCACCTATTTGCAGCAAGCGAATCCCGATCCTCCGGGCCAGCCCGCGGCGATTCGAGGCTACCGGGGCGGATATTTGCCCGGCGAGCGGCGGGAGATCGAGCGCGGGCTCCGGGAAGGGCGAATTCGAGGCGTGGTCTCGACGTCGGCGCTCGAACTGGGCATTGACGTAGGCTCGCTCGACGCCGCGGTCCTGGCCGGCTATCCCGGAACCATCGCTTCGACCTGGCAGCGCGCGGGCCGCGCCGGGCGCCGCGCCGGGACCTCCTGCGCCGTTCTGGTGGCCTCCTCCGCTCCCCTCGATCAGTTCATCGTGCGCCATCCCGATTATTTCTTCGGCCGTTCCCCGGAGCACGCTTTCATTCAGCCCGACAATCTGGAAATCCTGGTCAATCACTTGAAGTGCGCCGCCTTTGAGTTGCCCCTGGGCCCGGAGGAGCGCTTCGGCGGCGTTGACCTTGCCGAGCTGTGCGCGCGGCTTGCCCAGGCCGGTTTCCTGCATCGCGCCGGTGACCATTGGCACTGGACCCAGGAAGCCTATCCCGCTGACGCCATCAGCCTTCGTTCGGTATCTTCGGACAATTTCGTCATCATTGACGTGACCGCGGCATCCGAGGTGATCGGCGAAATAGATTTCCCCTCCGCCCTGGTGATCGTCCACCCGAAGGCCATCTACCTGCACGGCGGACGGCAGTACCACGTGGAGAGGCTCGACTTCGAGGAACGCAAGGCTTATGTCAAGCAGGTTGATGTGGACTACTACACCGACGCCATCCGTTACACTCAGGTGCGCGTGCTCGAAGTGGCAGGCCAATCGCCCAGCGCTAAAGGCTGCCCGGACGCGGCTGCGCTGCGGTCGCACGGCGACGTCCTCGTGCGCTCGCAAGTTGTGGGCTTCAAGAAGATCAAGTTCTTTACCAACGAAAACGTGGGCGCGGGGCAGCTTGAGTTGCCCGAAAACGAAATGCACACGACTGCCTATTGGATCACCCTGGAGCGCCCGCTCATGGATTCTCTGCCCTTCTGCGCCGGCGACCGCCGGAGCGGCATGGCTGGTTTGCTCCATGCGCTCGAATCCGTGGCCACGCTGCTGCTGATGTGTGATCGCCGCGACTTAGGCAGCGCCATCGGCGAGCGCCCGCCGTCCCTGGAACGTGGCGCGGAGACGGACGGGCTGACTCCGCTGCACGCCGAGGAACTGGCGCAGGGACAGGCTCCCGAATTGTTCGAGCCGAATCTTTACCTCTACGACGCCTATCCCGGCGGCATAGGCTTTTCCGAGCCGCTCTTTCGCGCCCATGACCTGTTGGTTCGCAGGACGCGCGAACTGATCGAGAGTTGCCCCTGTGAGTCGGGTTGTCCCTCCTGCGTAGGTCCTGCGGGAGACCTCGCTCCGCGGGCCAAGCAGGCTGCCTTGGCCATCCTGGACCGGTTGTCCCCATGAACAGCCCCAACGATAAATGGGGACGCATTGCGGCCCTTAGACCGGCGCCCGGAAAAGCGCGGCCAGCCCAAGTGAGTCCCACCGAGCCCGGCTCGATCGCCCAGCTTCTCGGCGCTGAAATTGCCCGCAATCGCTTCGGCGAACACCTGGTTGTGCGGCGCTGGTTCTCCACTCCGGAATTCTTCGAGCCTTCATCCTCCGCCGTGGACCTTCTCTCGCCGACGCGCGACCCGGCGCAAAGCCGCGCGGCCCGGAGGGCCTTGGAAGACCCGTCCCGCTGGCTCTTCCTGGATACGGAAACCACGGGGCTTGCCGGCGGAGCCGGCACGTACGCTTTTCTGATCGGCGTCGCTTGGTGGGATTCCGGCGGGCTCCAGGTGGAGCAGTTTTTCATGCGGGATTACACGGACGAGCATTCTATCCTGCAAGAGCTGGCTGCGCGCCTTGCCCAGCATCCCGTTCTAATTTCTTTCAATGGCAAGTGCTTCGACTGGCCGCTACTGGAGACCCGCTTTCTGATGACGCGGGCAATTCCTCCGCCGCGCATCGCCGCCCATTTCGATCTTCTGCATCCGGCCCGCGCGCTTTGGAGGCTGCGCCTGGGGTCGGTGCGTTTAGTGGAGCTGGAACGCTCGGTGCTCGGCGCGTGTCGGCTCGGCTGGGACCGCCGGGACGACGTGGATTCCGCCCTCATCCCCCAGTTCTACTTCGACTACCTGCGCGGTGGCCCGGCGCACCCTCTCTTCGGCGTCCTGCAACACAACCAGATGGACTTGCGGGGCCTTGCCGCTTTGCTCGGCAAAATCACTGACTTGTTTGGATGCGCCCAGCCCCTCGTCCCAGGAGACGCGGAAGCTCTTGATCTCTACGGCCTCGCGCGCTTTCTCAATCGCCGCGGAGAAGCTGCTCGCGCGCGTTCCGCTTGCCAGTTGGCTGTGGATGCGGGATTGCCCACGGCATTTTGCGCCGGGGCCCGCCGGGAGCTTGCCGGCCTCGCCAAGCGCGCCGGCGAATTTGCCCAAGCAGTGGCCCTTTGGGAAGACCTCGCGCATGATCCGCTGCACGGCGTCTCCGCTTGCGAAGAGTTGAGCATGTACTACGAGCATCGCGCGCGCGATTTCCGGCGCGCCCTGGAATACGCTGGCCTTGGCCTCAGAAAGATCCGTTCACTCAACAGAAAAGCCGAAGGAGCGCTCCTCTTGCGCTCCTGCGTCCGCCTCGAAAACGAACTCGAGAAACGCATCGCACGGCTCGAGCGCCGTTTGCGGAAAGTGCCTGGCGCATTGTCACTGCAAAGTCCGGTCGCTCCACAAGAAGGCTCCACGGCAGCATGAGGACACCAGTAGCTGCGCGCCTCACGCCCGGGCCCGTTCCGGATCGCTGATTGAATTAGGGAACCGTCGCCTCGGCGTGTTCCAGAGTGAGGACGCTCCGTGATGCGGTTTCCGTGGGTGCGCCATCGAGTTTTTGCGGCCGGACGGGACCGGGAAGCCACCCCAGGGCCTTGGTCAACTGATTGAATAGCTCTTCGCTTCCGCCTTCCAGGGTGACACACTCGCTGGCGTCGCAACGGAGAAAGACTCCCCCGTTACCGGTGTCGAAGGAGAAGTAGTTCGGCCGGCGGAAGAGGTTCTTTCGCTGTGGATGTTTCATTTCCAGGGCTTCCGAGTAACGTCCTGCGAACCGCGCTGCATCCTCCTGGGCAGTCAGCCGCAATCGAAAAGCAAGCAATAGTTCCTTAGTCTTGGTGTGTTCGAAGAGCGCGTAGCGGTCGCCCGTCCAGGCAGGCGCCAGGTCCTCCGTTCCTTGCGGACCGAGAAACTGTCGCAGTACTTCCTTCAGGCCGAATTCCCCGAGGGTATTCTCGTCTAACCGCTTCCATTCCTTCCCGAGAATCTTGCCGATGTCGGGAAGAGTCACGTTGGCCGGCGTCACCCGGCGCAGATATAGCTCAGGGTGCAGAATCTGCTGCGAGGATGCCGGTGGGTTTGTGAAGAGTCCCGCCAGCCCCTGCCAGTGTTTTTCCTCCAACGCCGCCTTTGTGAAGTTCAGGCCGGCAGTATAAGGAAAGAGCAAACTGTCTTGAACGAATCGCGGAGCTTTGGTGAACTCCGGGCTGGTCTTCATGTCTCCCAAGAGGAGTTCCGGATCAATCTCCGGCAAATCCCATACGCTGCGTCCCAGGCTGCGGAGGGTGTAATCCACCATGGCTGCCGTGGCCGACCCTTCCACCACGGCGTCGCGAGCCAACTCGGCGTCGTCATTCGGCCTGGCCGCCTCAAGCCATGCCTCGATATGAAAGTGCTGGTCCTGAAGCGCGTGGGTCAACTCGTGGGCCATCACCATGCGCTGGTCTTCCGGAGCAATCCAGTCAGCGATATAAAACTCGCGGGCTTTTGGATCGTACAGTCCGGCGATCTCTTCGGTCAGCAGGTTCACAAGAAGAGGCTCCAGTTGGGAACCTTTGGCCAGCAGGCCGAATGCCTCCATGTCTTTCTCTGAGGTGTACAGTTCCTCGGCGGACTTCTCTTCTTTCATCTTGCGCAGCACGTAGGCGCGAATCTCTTCCCGCGAACGCAGGCTCTTGTGCAACGGCTCCAGAACGGGCAGCGAGATGATCTGGCTCATTTCGCGCAGGACCTCGTCCGCGG
>Ga0187771_10003783_pt1 | contig 10617 bp, 10 predicted proteins | sample 0116_SJ02_MP15_1_FD_133139 | JGI IMG/M metagenome (GOLD analysis project Ga0187771, IMG submission 133139) | Tropical peat soil microbial communities from peatlands in Department of Meta, Colombia - 0116_SJ02_MP15_10_MG | ecosystem: Environmental > Terrestrial > Soil > Wetlands > Peat | place... | reverse complement strand
CAGTCTAAAGAGTCCTTGGGAATAAAACGATTGGCACCATATTGAAACGCAGCTTCTCGATATTCGGGAATGTTGTAAGTGGTGATAACGACGATGATGGTATGCGGATGGCGTGCCTTGATCTTTTTGGTGAGCTCCAGACCGTTCTCTCCTGGCAACTGAATATCCATAAAAATGAGGTTTGGAGACTCAGCCTCTACGATCTGTAAGACCTTCTGCCCCTCTACCGCTTCAAAAATCTCTACGGACGGAAATCGTGAACGCAAGTTTTCTCTGAAGAATTGTCGAAAAGAATGACTGTCTTCAACGATGAGAATTTTAAGATTAATTTCTTTTGATGTCGAATTTGAGCCAACCATCACTTCCCCCCAAAATAAGTATATAAGAATATCGTATTCACAGACTGATTCCATTGTAAAGAAAAATCGCAAAAATATTGGACTCGGGTGGACAAAGAAATGAGGAAAATGCCCTCCATTTCCCCTGAGGGTATCAGGAGACCAGGATACCAGGAAAAACTGATGAGGAGATAACGAGACGAGATGGGGAGATTACCCAAATACGGATATCGGAAAATCAGGATATCGGTATGCAGGATAGCAGAATATCAGGATATCAGGAGACGAACAAGAGATTTTTAACCTGATACCCTCATAACCTGATAGTCACTAGCTGATAACCTGGTAACCTGATACCCGCCTTTGAAAGTACCCTCAATTGTCTTGACATCATTAAGAAAAGGGTCTTAAATACGACTCAGGCCTACATCGTGAGAAACCGATAGGGGGACAATGTGACGCGGAGACACGGTGAAAATACAGATGGGGAGATGAGGAGATGAGGAAATAGGCGGAGGAACAGACACGGAGAAACGGTGACGGCGTGATGCGGAGAGAGAGATAAAAGATAAGAAGATAGGGGGATGTAGCCGCAGGACCCCGGCGTGAGGTCAGTCGAATGCTTTAGTCTGCGTTTCGTCTTGCGCAATATAAATGTTGCGGTTACAAAATGATTATTTCTTCAATTCCCGTAGCCGCAGACTTCAACCTGCGATCAGGATTAATCGGATGTCTCCCTATTTTTAGAGGAGCATGACGATGGCTACCAAAAGAACCTCCAAAAAAGCCCTGCTCCGGCAGAAAGCGGAGAAGCTGCTCTCTGAAAAGCCTTACGTTGTCCCAAGGACCGGAGACAAGGACATCAAGAAGCTGGTCCATGAGCTTCAGGTGCATCAGGTTGAGCTGGAGATGCAAAACGAAGAGCTGCGCAGGGTCCAGGCAGAGATTGAGGAGTCTCGAAGCAAGTATTCTGATCTCTATGATTTTGCCCCGGTTGGCTATTTTACATTCAGCCAGACAGGGGAGATCGCAGAAGTTAACCTAACAGGTGCCACCCTGTTGGGTATTGACAGGACGAAGTTGCTCCACAGAGAATTTTCGACATTTGTGAACCCGGAATTTAGGTCTCTCTTTCGTGATCACCGTCTAAGCGTTTTGAAAAACAGGAAGAAAGAGCGATGCGAGGTGAAACTGGCCAAGAAAGACGGAGAATCATTCTTTGCATCCATTGAAAGCATTCCGGTACGTCACGGAAGAAACTTCAGAATAAGATCTGCCGTCAGTGACATCACTGAATTCTGGAAGGCGCAGGAGAAAGCAGAATCCGAACATGCGTTTCGCATTGCAATCGAGAATTCCATCCTTTCCGGAATTGCTGCCGTGGATATGGAGGGTCGACAATCTTATGTCAATCTTGGTTTCTGCAGAATGGTCGGCAGGACCGAAGAAGAACTTATGGGGAGAACACCTCCCTTTGCCTATTGGCCTCCTGAAGAATTGGATAACATTAGCAGGACCTTCCGGAAGATAATGGATTGCAAAGCCCCACGTGAAGGCCTTGAACTCCGTTTCATGAGAAAGAATGGAGAACGCTTCGATGCGTTGCTCCTGCCTTCACCCCTAAAAGGCCACCAGGGAAAAGTTATAGGTTGGATGGCAACAATCGGGGATATTACCCATCTTAAACAGATGGAGAAGGAGCTCAAGCAACTCAATACGCAGCTTGAAGAACGCGTCCACCAACGCACCGCCGAACTTGAAATAGCAAACGAACAACTGAAGCAAGAGGTTACCGAACGCAAGCGGATACAGGGAGAACTCTGCAAATCGCAGGATCAGTTAGAAATCCGGGTTCAGGGGAGAACCACGGAACTCATGCAGGCTGTTGAGGCATTGCAAGATGAGATGTCGGAGCGCAAGCGAATTGAGGCGGCTTTGGTTGAGCAATCGAGGATTTTGGAGGGATTTTCCACTTCAGCAATCACTCCTTTGGTATTTCTCGACAGAGATTTCAACTTTATCAGGGTCAACGAGGCTTATGCCAAAGTCTGCCGGCGCGATATCTTTGAATTTGCGGGGCACAACCACTTTGAATTTTATCCTCATGAGGAAAATGAAGCCATTTTCAAGAATGTCGTTGAAACAAAGACTCCATACCAAGCTACTGCGAAACCTTTTTCCTTCCCCGACCATCCTGAATGGGGAATCACCTATTGGGACTGGACTTTAACACCTTTGTTGAATAGCAAGGGTGAAGTGGAGTTTCTGGTTTTCTCCCTTGAGGATGTTACCGAGCAAAAGCGAGCGGAAGAAGCCTTGAGAGCCACTCAGAGGCGCACCGAAGCAACCAATTCCCTCCTGAACCTTTTTGTGAAAACAACGACGCGCAAGGAGTACCTGGATTCGGTCATCGAGCTGATTCAGCCCTGGAGCGGTTGCCGTTGCGTGGGCATCCGGGTGTTGAACGAAAGGGATTACATCCCGTATGAGTCTTATGTGGGTTTCAGCCAGGAATTCTGGGAATCGGAGAATCTGCTATCAATGAGATATGATCAATGTGCTTGTATTCGCGTCGTCACGGGGAACCCCGACCCGCAAGATAGTCCTGTGATGACACCGGCTGGATCCTTCCGCTGCGAGAATACGTTCGAATTTGTCGAAAGGCTCTCGGAGGAGGAGAAGGCAAGATTCAGAGGCGTCTGTATCAAGAACGGGTTGAAGTCGGTTGCCATCGTTCCTATCCGTTACCGCGGCAGGATTCTGGGGGCCATTCATCTCGCTGATGAAAGCGAAGGCAAACTCCCTATGAGCCGCATCGAATTTATTGAGTCCATGGCGCCTTTGATCGGCGAAGCGATCAACCGATTTAACTTAGAGGAAGAGTTGAAGGATTCGGAGACACGCCTCAGGCATCTCTCTACCCAACTCTTAACCGTTCAGGAAAATGAGAGAAGAAGTATTGCGCGGGACCTCCATGACGGCGTTGGTCAGTTGCTCACCGCTGTCAAATTTAGAGTAGAGAGCGCCCTTGAATTGAAGAGCAAAAAGAAATCTCTGGAGGACGTCATCCCGCTGCTCAAGGAAAGCATCGAAGAAGTCAGAAGGGTCCAGATGGATTTGCGCCCCTCCACGCTGGATGATCTGGGGGTCCTGGCCACGTTGGAGTGGCTTTGCAGAGAATATCAAAAAATCTATACCCACATCCGAATTGAAAAGAAGACCGATTTAAAGGAAAGCGACGTGTCCATGCCGGTAAAGACCGTGATCTACCGGGTGGCACAGGAGGCACTCAACAATATTGCCAAGCACAGCCAGGCAGATTTGGTTCGTCTCTCTCTCGGCAAGATAGAGAACGCAATCGAGCTGATGATCGAAGATAATGGCGCCGGCTTCGATCTGGAAGAAGTCCTTTCTCCTGACAACTCCCGGAGAGGCCTGGGCCTTGCCAGCATGAGAGAACGAACCGAACTCTCCGGCGGATTCTTCGCCATCGAATCGACCCCCGGAAAAGGAACCACGCTAAGAGCGACATGGCCATTATAAACCAGACGAGGAGATGAGGGGATAAGGAGATCAGGACGTAAGGAGATGGAAAGAAAGCTTATTAAGATACATCGCGATTTAGACGTATACCAGGTGAGTTTTGGCATCGCTATGCAGATCTTTCAAAAAAGTAAGTCTTTTCCTTTAGAAGAACGTTATTCGCTGACAGACCAAGTGCGCCGTTCATCGCGATCGGTTTGTGCTAACCTTGCAGAAGCATGGCGCAAGAGACGGTACGAGGCTTCCTTTATAAGCAAACTTAGTGACGCTGAAGCCGAAGCAGCCGAAACACAGGTGTGGATCGAATTTGCTATTCAGTGTGGTTACATGGAGACAAAAACCGGAGAGGAGTTACTTATTTCATACGAAAAAATTATAGGTAAAATCATTAGCATGATTAATAATTTTCAGCCCTGGTTGTTACCAGGGGCCAAGCGTCGTTGAAACACTTATTTTCTTCAAAAGTTCTTTAATCCCCTTATCTCCTTATCCCCTTACCTCCTCATTGATCTTTATTCGCGCGAGACAATTCCTTTATCGATGGCGAAGGCGGTCAGGGCCTGGACGCTATGCAGGTCCAACTTCTCCATGAGGTTCGCCCGGTGCTTTTCCACTGTCTTGACGCTGATACAGAGGTCATCCGCAATCTCTTTGTTCTTGTAGCCCTCGGCAATCAGCTTCAGGATCTCTCTCTCCCGTTGAGTCAGGGTCTCCCACGAGGTACGGGGCTTTAGGGTCTTTTTCCCCTCCAGATACCCCTCGATCACCTTTTCCGAGATCTCGGGACTGATATAATGCTTCCCGCTCAACACTTTCTTAACCGCCATCATTAACTCGGCGTGGGTAGAATCCTTTAAGATATATCCGTCGGCCCCGGCCCGAAAGGTGGCAAGAATGTACTCCTCTGCCCTGTGAACCGTCAAGACCAGAATCTTCGTGTCGGGCGATTCCCGCCGGATCTCCTTTATGGCTTCCATCCCGTTCATCCTCGGCATGGAAAGATCGGTCAGCACGAGGTTGGGTTTAAACTTCTGCACACACCGGATCGCTTCTCTCCCATCCTCTGCCTCCGCGACAATCTCAAAATTCGGATTTGCGGAGAGCAGCATTCGCAATCCCTCCCTCAGGATCGTATGATCTTCAGCGATAACGATTCGAACCTTTTGGCTCATCGGTTCACTCCCTCTCACTCCTGCCCTGTCCCGGACGCCCCTTAAGTACCGTTTCCATCAAGGGCGGGGAGACCCACCTGCCCCTGCCTACCGTCAGGCAGGGGTAGGCAGGGATGGAGATGAAATACATGGTTATTTCGGACGAAATACAGCTAACACCCTATTTACCACGTTTTTAAACATTAGTAAAGTGGAGTTTATGATAAATGACTCAGCCGGAACAAACATAAAACGCGTATTAATCGTTGAGGATAACGTCTTCTTCCTCCAATTTTTTAGGGAGACCTTACGTTCTCGATTCCCCTCCATGGAAATTTCCGAAGCGACAAACGGAGAGGAAGCAATGCAAAAAATTAAAGCCCTCCGGCCAGAAGCCATCTTTATGGACGTCAGATTGCCCGGAGAAAGTGGGCTCGAGCTGACCAGGAAGATAAAGGCCCAGTATCCCGACATCATTGTCGTCATTATTACGAATTATGACCTGCCCGAATATCGGGAGGCCGCCTATGAGAGCAGGGCAGACCATTTCGTCTCAAAGGATTCTTTCTTGAAAATCATAAATTCTATTTTGCAGCATCGCAATGTCAATCAGGAAAATTCAAACTGACATACCATCTTGAAAGGCATCCATTCGGCTCCCGGCCGAAGCAGAATGGATGAGAAAAGAAATTGTGAGACATGAAGAAGAGGGAAAGAAATTTACCCGATAAGGGGGGCAAAACCGTGGTGGCCAAAGCATTGATCGTTGAGGATAGCGCCATTTTCCGAAAATTACTTAGAGAAACTCTCCACTCCCGGTTTCCGTCCATGGAAATTTTTGAAGCGGCAGACGGTGGGGAAGCGATGCAAAAAATCCTCTCCAACCCGCCCGACCTCATCTTCATGGACATTAAACTACCCGGAGAGAGCGGCCTTGAGCTGACGGCAAAGATAAAAACCAAATATCCTGATGTGATCGTTATTATTCTGACGAGTTACGATACCCCGGAATATCGACAAGCAGCGGCTCAAGCCAAGGCCAACTATTTTCTTTCAAAAGGCTCGTCGAGCAAAGAGAACATTCTGACGCTGGTTGAGTCTGCTTTGGCAGCACGGTGAAAGGCCAATACCGCAGGGTAAAACCCCTGGCTACTCCCGCCTGCCGGTAGGCAGGGGCAGTCTCTGAACCTAACATGGTACAGAGGAGGCAGGTGCGGCTACGCCGAGAAAAAGGCTGAAGAAAATACAGTATTTTCCCGTACGAAATAAGGGGTTGACCTGATTTACTTTTTATGCGGTTTTTCGTAACAATGGTGCGTCAATGTCTTCTATCGCCGGAGGGGTTCAAGGTTCAAGATTCGAAGGGGGCGTAAGGTGACGTTTCGGATGTTTCGAAGGAATATTCTCCGCAGGGACAAAACAATCCTGCCATCCACGAATGGGCTCACCCCTTACAATTCCGCGATCGTCCTGTTGGACTATCAATCCCGGTTCGCTCTGACCCTCAACTCTCCGAGCGGAAAGACGCTGATCCAAAATGCCGTCAATCTTGCTAAGGTCGCTATCACCTTCAGCATTCCAACGGTCCTGACGACGGTCGGGAAGACAAGCTTCGGCGGTCCTGTTCTTTCAAAACTGCAAGAGGTCTTCCCCGGTCAGAAGCCCATTGACCGGATGACGATCAACCCCTGGGAGGATGGGAGAATCACCAGCGCTGTGGAGAAGACCGGGCGTCACAAGCTTGTGGTGGCAGGCTTATGGACAGATTTTGGAGTTGCCCTTTTTGCAGTGGGGGCGCTTCAAGCAGGTTATGACGTTTACACGGTGGTGGACGCCTGTGGAGATGTTAGCGAGCGAGCTCACCGCATTGCCGTCGAGCGAATGATTCAAGAGGGGGCGGCGCCGATGACCTGGCTGCAACTGCTCCTGATATTTCACCGTGAGTCTTCATCCCCGGATGCTTACAGGATGCTGCTGAACATCGTGAACGATCATGCGAATCTGTATGGATTGGAAATGCAATATGCGGAGACTTCTCCGGCCCCTTCCGTCCTGAAAGGGTCAAATGACAAACCAAGAGAAAGCAGGTGGGAACAATGGTCCATGGCTCCGATTCGGCCTCAAAAAAGAGCCTAAAGAGGACTGTAACGAAACATCACCCCGGGGATCGTTTTGAGGACCTCATGAAAGGGGAGTTCTTTAACGGGGCATTCAAGAAAAGCCTCCTGCTCTCCCATGAGAGCCCGCCCAGAAAACAACATTTCCCCTTGATCACGGGTTGGGTTGGCCCTGCACTTCGACAAACTCAGTGTCCTGAGCCTGTCGAAGGAAGTGGCGCCGAATGGGTCAGGGTCGAGGCTGATACAGTCTGAACAAAACAGGAGGGCAGCATGAAGTGTTACCGTTGTCATAGTGAGATGGTCTACGAAAAATTCTTCGGCCCCCACGAGCACTTCTGGGGATGGAGATGTATCTTTTGTGGAGAGATCGTTGACCAGGTGATCTTAGAAAACCGTGGTACGCCATCTTTGCACACAGTCGCCCATGGGCGTGCCCGCAGGAGATAAGTCAGGAGGGAAAGCCGTTCCCGACTTCTCTCTCTAATCCTCGGCAAATTTTACATATCGCACGAGGAGAGCACTTCCGGCAAGTATCCCCCCTAAGATCATAAACCCCCACGAAAAGGATCTTACTTCTCCGACGACGCCAAGCATCGCCGGGATCACTCCACCTCCGATGAGAAAACCAACGGGCATCGTCAGGGAGACAGCAATATTCTTTAACTTGGGACCTCCGATCCGGGAGAGGGCGGCGAACCCCGGCGGGAAAAAGGAAGAGGCTAACATCGGTTGAACGAAAATAAGAGGGACAACCCATGATCCGGATGCCAACCCCAAAAGGATGATCGTCATCCCATTAGCAAGAAAGATTACCTTCAGAGCCCGCTTCGGGCCAAGGCGGTCTGTGGCCCACCCAGACAGAATAGCCGCTCCAACGGGTGCCATCCTCGAAAGCCCCACCAACGTATTGGCCCAAACTTGATCCATTCCTCTTTCGGATACGAGGTAGAGAGGAAACATCGCAAACATTCCAAATGTTCCCCCAATGCCGAGGCTGAAAAGGGCCATGATGACCAGGAAAGAAGGCTCTTTCAGAATGGCTCGGAAGGTGCTCACATTGAGAGGCTCGCCGCAGAACCTCCCTCCCCTGCCAAAAAGGGAAAAAAGAATGCCGCTGAGAACGGATAAAACTCCAAACCATGTAAAAATTCTCTGCCACGAAAAGCAGCTCAGTAGCAGTTGAGCGATCAGCGGAGCTAAAACAAAACTTGAGTTCGGCGCTAATTCATGAACCGAAACAGCCTTCCCCCAATGGATCGGGTCTACCAACTCGGTGAGAATGGCAATTCCCGAGGGGAGATAGAGTCCCGCTGCCAATCCCAACCCAAAGAGGCCGATACGAACCATCCAGAGCTGCTGACTCAGGCCAACGAATAGAAGCGCCACGCCCACGACTACGGTAGAAAGGATGATCGTCCTCCGATGATTGAGGCGGGAGGAGACAAAACTCGATCCTAAAAGCATGATGCAATAGCCGAAGGAGATCAAGAAAAAGAGAGAGCCCGCCTCCTCGTGCCCGATCTTCAGGTCCTTCTCGACTGTGGGCAGCAGAGGCGACAGGACGATCCGGGACATGAAGTTCAGGAAGAATATTTCTACGAGAAAGAAGATGGGAGGAAGCTGGGAAAGGAAAGAGATGTCCGGCTTTGCCGCACTATTCGTTCGTGTTTCCATTAATTACTCAGAAAATAACCCAATAACACCCTCTCCCCTTGTGGGAGAGGGTGCGGGTGAGGGGAGGAGCATGCCTTATCCACCCCTTCCCTCACCCTCCCCCGCCAGAGGGGGAGGGGCTGGGTGGGGGCATTCTTCATCCTTCGAGGGTGACGTAGCCATCACCAAACTTTCTCAATGGAAGAGAGGGAGCCGAAGGATTAGAAAGAAGCCATTCAGCGAAAAGAGCGCCCCAAAGCAAGCACTGGCAATGGCAAAATAAAAGACCGGACGGGAACCCGAGAGGATGGAGACAGAGGCCATCACGATGGCAATCTGAAGCAGAACTTCTCCATATTCAAAGTAAGGGTCCTTGCCTCGGCTTATGTCCCGTTCGTGCTCAAGTTTCCTTGCCTCCTTCTCGATCTCCTTTTTCTCAGCATTAAACCGGGCCTCCTCATCGGCCATTTTTTTAAGAAGGCTCTCCATGCGCTCTTTCGCCTCTGGCTTCATCCCGCTTCCTCGCTCGACGAGGTCTATTTCCAGCCGTAGCTTCTGACTCCGGTAAAGATGTTCACGTAAAACCTTTGCCTGGTAGAAGGCCCATTGGTCAGAGGCCTGCTGTTGAGCCAAAAGCATCTCTTTCATCGCCTTATTCCCCCCTAATGAGGTAATCGCCAGGGCGACCGCAAAGATTGCTGTCGTGAGCGCCACACGCTTCGTAAAGGCCTTTCCCTTCATCTCCTCAAGCTCTTCTGCATTCGGTAGTTCCACTTCTGCCATAACGGTTCCTCCTCTCAGCATTAGTGCTTCTTGTTACATATCCCCTTTCCCGCCACCTCTTCACCCCAACGAGGATAACGGGTTAACTAAAGAAAAAGGCCGGAAGGGATGTTGCCGGCCTCTAAGGTCTTTGAAAAAAATTTATCCTGCTTTCTTACTGTCTGATGAGCCGTTTAACGTCCTGCTCAGGACTGACGCAACGAACCGCAGGTCGAGCAGTGAGTTGCATGGGGAAACATCCATCTCATGGACCTCACCTCCTTCTCTTAGCCTTATTTTAAGTTTACTCCGCCTTCCTGTCAAGATAAAAGAGAGAGCTCTGAAAAACTACCGTTCGCTCTCTTGATTACGGAGATTCCAAATGACGATTACAGAGATCTTCCCTTGGCTTCAGCACCTTTCTAATCGCTGTAATCGTCTCATAATCGCTGTAATCAGAGATTTCTGGTTTCAGAAATCTCTCAATGGAAGGCTGAAATTCCGGTAAGGTCCTGTCCGATGATCAGCGTGTGAATATTCTCTGTCCCTTCGAGTGCGCTCATCGCCTCGAGGTCGCAGAGATGGCGGATGGCGTGGTGATCCGCCAGAATGCCCCGAGCCCCAAGGATATCTCTGGCCATGCGAGCAATCTTCATCGCTTCCCGGACATTGTTCAGCTTGGCCATCGATATCTGGGCAGGCCTCGCCTCATGTTGATCTAACAGCCTCCCCAAATGATAGGTGAGCAACTGTGCCTTTGTGATTTCCAAAATCACCTCAACCAGCCTCTCCTGGATAAGCTGATAGGAGGCAATCGGTTTTTCAAAGACCTCTCTTTTGCGAGCAAAGATTTCGGCGGCTTCATAACAGGCGATCGCAGAACCCAGCGCGCTGCAAGCCACTCCGAACCGGGCATAGTTCAGACAGCTCAGAACCGATTTCAGGCCTTTTGTCCCCGGGAGGAGATTCTCTTCAGGGATCGCACAGTCTTTCAGGATCAGGAGGGAAGTGGGCGAGGTTCGATAGGAAAACTTTCTCTGGATCGGGGTG
>Ga0187771_10003782_pt1 | contig 10618 bp, 9 predicted proteins | sample 0116_SJ02_MP15_1_FD_133139 | JGI IMG/M metagenome (GOLD analysis project Ga0187771, IMG submission 133139) | Tropical peat soil microbial communities from peatlands in Department of Meta, Colombia - 0116_SJ02_MP15_10_MG | ecosystem: Environmental > Terrestrial > Soil > Wetlands > Peat | place... | reverse complement strand
TGCCCTTTGGCACCTGGGGCGAAAGCAGGAGGCCTGGGCCCAGATTCGTGAATTGCTCAAAGCCGATCCGCAGGAGAAGGATGTGGTGCTTGCTGGTGTCCATACCTTGCTCCTGGCGGATGCTGGCCAAGCTCAGCAGGCGGAAAAGAGAATCCAGGACAAAATCCTCAAGCAAGGGGAAGGCTTGAAGCGTTACGGCCATTTCCACCATATTGCTAACCTAATCGCCGACATTTACGCACAACTGCACAAGCCCGAGAAAGCGGTAACATGGCTGGAGGAAACGGCAGCGACGGGCTTTCCCTGTTACCCATCCTTCGAATACGACCATGCGCTCGACCCGATTCGCCACGACCCTCGCTTTGTCGCGTTTATGCAGAAGCTGAAGCCTCAGTGGGAATACTTTAAGTCCACGTATGGATCTGCCGCCACGGTGCGCGGTAGCGACAATGAATAGGTCGAGTTGTGTTTCCAGGACCTCCTTACGAGCAGTTACGAAAAGTGCTTACGAAAAAGTGCTTTACTTCCGCAAGTAATGATTTTATACTCTGCCCGGAAAAGTAGCATTAGAGTCCAATATTTTCATCAGATCAAAAGCGCCACCTGGGCGCGTAACCGAGGGAGAATACCATGAAAAAAGTCATAGTCATTCTGCTATTCGCAGCATTTGCGGTGGTAGGGCTTGTCACCACTAACGTTGTTGCCAATGGGCAGGAGAAACCGGCTGCGGCCGCAAAACAACTCCGTTGGGACGGTCACATTGTGAGGATCGACAACGACGCCTCTTATATGGATGTTCGTAACTCGGCGGGCCAAGTCAAGAGGGTCCACTGGGACAGTTCGACGGTGTGGACAAAACTCAACAAAAAGGTTGCCGACCACAGTGAATTCAAGGAGGAGGAACGAGTAATCTGTCTGGGCAACGCGGGTGAAAAAGGCGCGTTCAACGCCACTCGAATTGATCTGCGAGTACATCCGTAGGAAGCATCCACAAATCTGCCAATCGGGCTCGCGCACGAGCGTTGGTACACTGCGGGAAGGGATAAGTGTAATAGTCAACGGTTAATACAGCGTCTCGCCGGCCCGGCCACTCGCCCGACCAAAGCCCGCCGGTTGGACGCGTAATCATAGGAGGACACCTTGAAAAAAGTTATAGTCATTCTGCTCTTCGCAGTATTTGCGGTGGTAGGATTTGCTCTCCAGAACGCTGTTGCCAATGGGCAGGAGAAAGCGGTTTCGGGCCCAAAACTAAGCCGCTGGCACGGCAAGATCGTCATGTTCGATAAGGACAAATCCACGATGGACGTCCGCAGGGAGAACATTGTAAAGACCATCCACTTCGACAGCTCGACAAAGTGGACTGAGGATAAGGGCAATAAGGTTATCGACATGAACGAATTCAAGGAAGGCTCGGAAGTGGTCTGCCTTGGTACTTACAAAAAAGGGAGCGTCGTGATGAACGCCACAAACATCGATTTGCGGAGATAATGACGAACGAAGGGGGGCTTTATGCTCCAAAAGATCCACTCGTCAGCTTTGATAGCTTTGGTGTGCCTTTGCTTGTGGGGCGGGATGACCGCCTACGGGCAATCAAGCATTAGCAACGAGCCCAACCTTACGGACGAGCAGAAGACAGATTTTCTGCTCCATGCGAAGGTGATCGCCAGCAAGGGAACCAGCAAGGGCGTCACGCACCCCTGGAAGTTAACCCTGAGCGACGGAACCCTTACGCACGATGCTTCCTTTCAGCCTGTGGATGAACACAAGTTTCAAATGACCTTCGACGACGGCCGCACCGAACTCAACTTCGTCGATTCCTACCACTACAATATTGCTGCTTCCGAATTGGCTCGAATGATGGGAATGGGCGACATGATTCCACCCTATGTCGAGCGGAAATGGAATGGCATGACGGGCTCTTTAAGCTGGTGGGTTCCATGGAAGATGGACGAGGAGATGCGACATAAGCAGGGTCTGCGTGCGCCGGACCCGGATGCTTGGAATAAGCAGATGTACAAAATCCGGGTGTTCGATGAGCTCGTTTGCGACACCGATATCAACCTCACGAATGTACTCATCACTGAAGATTGGAAGATCTGGCGAATCGATTTTACCCGCGCGTTTCGAGAGCAAACTTCTTTACTCAACCCCAAAGATCTCATGATGTGCGACCGGCAATTGCTGCAGAAGTTGAAGGACCTGAAATTCGATGAGGTCCTCGAGCGGACTAAACCCCATCTAAAGAAGGGGCAAGTCAAAGCATTGCTGGCGCGGCGGGACAAAATCGTCGGCATTTTCGAAAAGCTCGTAGCCGAAAGGGGTCAGGGCGCCGTTCTTTACTGATGGATGGAACTGACGCTGGAATGCGCGTTCACGCCAACGCGGGCTAAGGGGTTTGCCTGGCAGGACGTTGAAAACCCATTCAACTGTTGTCCTGAGGAGGCGCAGGCGAGGAAGGATCTCCTTCGTTCCCTATGACAGGGTTGAGGTGGTTTTTAGCAGCCTGCCAGGCGGTCATCCAGTTCCGGCCGCCCATCTTACGACCGTCCGGAGCATGCCGCGTGTCAGACTGAAATCCTCTGCCATTGCGTCGTAAAAATCTTCCTGGTCGAGCCGCAAGGCGCGAACAGGTTGCGTGGCCACGGCCGATTCAGGTTCGGAGTCGCCAGCCAGAAACGGTAGAAGACCCGCCACTTGGCCCGGCCCTAGTTTTTTGCCTTCGTGTCCAGAGCGTAGCAGGACAACCTCGCCTTCCAACAGAACAAACATGCTGTCGGCGGCCTCGTTATCATTGTAGAGCGCTTGGCGCGCCTGATAATCGACTTCCTGAGCGATGGCCGCGACGCGGGCAAGGCTTTGCGTGGGGACGGCGCGAAAGGCCTCGACATTCTGCAGGAGAGCAACTTTTTCCATGACGGTAAGCATATAGAATCCTAAGCTGGGATCGCAGCTTTCAAACGCGCGATGGCCCACTGCCAAGTCTCCTCCAACAGAGGGTTGGCGATGTGTGGCACCTGGCTCACCTCCTCGTTCAATTCCGTGAGGCGCTCTTCGCCAACAGCATAGAGAGCGCAGGCGGATAACCAGCGGTCCTCCGAGTGCAGCAGAATACGCAGGGCTTCGTTTCTAGACTTCACGCTGGAACCACCACAGAGGCGGCACGCGAATATTACTTTCTCTCCCAAGGGAATCTCCGGGTCGAGGGCGATGACAAGCCGCCGGTAGAGATCCGGCCGGAGAAGGTGTTCCAATACTTCCTGGGCGTTAGCTTGACGTTGGGCTGTGCCCATGGTGAAACCCAGGAAAGCATTGTGAATATCGCGTGGCGAATAAAGCAACGCAAGGAGGCGGAAGATGCGCTCGAATTCGTAAGCCATACGTTCCCGCAGGGCTCGCGTCAGCACTGACTCGCAGCCCCGTGAGCTCAGTCCGGAAATCGTGGCATCGGTGCTCGGGTCAATCGCGGCCAGGATCTGGAATGAGCGATAGTAGCCCAGCAGCTCAATGTCGAGCATGTCTTCGACCTCGGAACGTGGCGGCACGAGGCCGGGAACTTTGGAACGAAGTTCGTTCAACGCCTTCAGAACATCGTAGCGCATTCCCGGATCGCTTTGGATCAGGCTTTCGGCCAAAGCGTTGGCTGAATAGGAAGTGGGGATGCGGGCCAGCACTTTCGGAATCTGCTTGCGGATGGGTAGCGGCACCGTGGCGTTGTTCAGGTAGTCCCGGAGCGTGGGCACTGCTCGGGGACCGTACTGGACCAGTGCGGCGCGTGCTGTCCCCCTCAGGCGCGGCTCTCCCAGTTTCTCAATGACCGCAGGGAGGAACTCGCTGCCCTGGATCTTGCCCGCGCTCAGGAGGGCCTGCTCCAGAACCTCAAAATCGTCATCCCGCAACAGCTTTAACAGCTCCGAGTGCAACGCGGAGGGCGGAGGAATTACGCCTAACACCCTCGCTGCCTCAGCACGCGCGTGTGCAGCCTCGGGGCCGGTACGTTCGAGCATATCTCGGAGGATGAATTCCGTAGCAGGCAAGTACTCTGGCTCGCCGCTGCGCGCCAGGAAAACCACTACGGCACCCTGGAGTCCGTAATCGGGGAAATCACGCTCGGTGCTGAGAAGCGTGAGGGGGTCACGCCCTGCATGAACCGCCAGGTAGTGCAGCGCCTCGGCGCGTACATCCAGGTTTTCGTCGGCCAGGAGCTTTTCGACCTGGGTCAGGATCTCCAGGGCGCCAGCGTCGTTGAGCAGGCGCAGAGCCCGCTGACGGACGGCAGCCGATGGATGATCCAGCAATCGGCGCAAGGCAGGATGAAAACGCGGTTCGCCTCCCATCTCGAATAGGCTCAGACCGTAGAGAAGTTGCTGCTCCCCACCCCTTTCCACCGCATGCGCCAGAACCTCCGTCGTGGTAGAGTCCAGCACCGAAGTGGCGGTTCGTTCCGGGTCCAGGGTCCGTCGTTCAATTGCTGACCTCAGGACGTTCAGATACTCGCGGCGCGCACCATAGGCAATGGCGACCCAACTCGCTAGAAAAACCAAGTTAACCAGACCCACTTGGCTGGGGCTGAACTTCAGCACATTACCAAAAAGCAACAGCGTCAGCCCCGCAATGCCGTCCGCCGAGCGCCACACGAAACTGTCAATGAACGACTTGACTTGGCTTTTCACCTCGGGCGACACGGGCAAATAGAGCAGTTCGGTGGAAGACTTGTCCAGCGAGTAACGAAGGATGTAGTGGCTTCCTCTCAGGAAGCCCGCCGTCAGCAGCATTGGGGCAAGGAGCACGCTCAACGTGCCGCCCATGAGTGCAACCGGAAGGACGAACAGGGTGACGCGGATGCCGAAGGCACGCAGCAGCGGCCCGGTGAGAGCCAGTTGGAAGACCAGCGAGCCCAGTCCCATATAGCCGAAGAAGCGGCCAAAGAAGGCGGTGAGCGCCGCGGCATTGCCGCCATAGGCCGTCTTGGCAATCAGCAGGAATTGATACGACATAATGGTGGTGGCGAGGCATCCGATGGCGATCAGTGCCGTGACCAACGACAAATATGGTGAGCTGCGGATCGCCCTGAAGCTTTGGCCGAAGTTCTTGGGCGTGGTGTGGCCGGCGGTAGGGGCCAGACTTACCGCGGCCAGCCGCTGCCGCGTCCTCCAAAACAACAGCTTAACCAGCAGCGCACAGGTCGTGAGGATGAGGGGGATCGCCAGCAATAGGGTTTGCGGCCGCACGTGGCCGCGGCTCACTGCGTCGGCCGTAAAAAAGCTCACAAACGTTCCACCCAGAATTCCTCCTGACCCGATGAAAGCGAAAATCCTCCGCGCCTCACGCGTGGTCAGTACATAGTTGGCCAGTGTCCAGCCCATCATCGGGCCCATCGCCCCCACCGCATACACCCAAACGTAAACCAGCAAGTACACCCACCGGGACGGGAAGTGTGTCAGCCACCAGAAACAGACGAAGCACAGCGCGAAGAAGAGCAGAGTGGCAATGATCAGTGGCTCCAACCGCAACCGCTGGGAAAGCCGAATGTACGCTGAGACAAAGGCCCCGATTGCTATTGCCGACCCGATCATCGCGTAAGGCAGATGCTTGGGAAAGACGCTCAAGAACAGGGCGTTACCCACCGCTTGCCCCATCATGTAGCCACCAATTGTCAAGAAGAGGTAGAAGAATAGCAGCGACGCTGGGCCGACTTCGTCGCGGCGCATGCTGAACATTCTTTGCACGTGGGTCATCATGACTGTGGCTTGCCGCCCATTTTATCCTGGCCGGACGCTGGGGCAGTCGCCCCGCCCGCCGGCGCCACCAGGACCTGTGGCTCTCCGTCAGTGTAATAGGCGGTGACGGTTCCGTCACGGAATTCCAGTGCCGAACCTCGGCCGCCGTAGACTTCTTTCAGCATTCCAGTATCAATCAGGAAGACATGATTGTCGAAGCGAGGCATAATATCGAACTTAGGCCGCACCGTATGCCCGGCCACGATGTACTTTACCCTCAGCCGTGCCAGCGTCGCTTCCAGGGGGCGCTTCAGCGTTTGCTCCGGTTCCAGAGCCAAGCCGCGGTACCAGAGCGGCCCATCGGGAGAAACAATCAGCCAACTCTGAAGGCCGAGAAGATCCTGCATTTGTTGCGCGGCTGCACGGTCCGGCACCTGCCCGCGCGCCTGAATCCACGTCCACTCCTCCTGAATATGCCGGATGGCTTCTTCCAGCTTCATATAGCGCCAGATGATTCCCTTAGCGCACAGCGACTGCCAAAGCGAATCGAAGCGGGAGATTTCGGAGCGAGCGCGATCGTTCAATTCCTTGATGTTTTTGATGTGTATTGCGGGACTCAGGCCCCCATGCATAAACAGTGCGTCACCCACTTGCGCTGCTGCGTCGTGACTGCGGATCCAATGCCCATACAGTCCTTGCGCGTCGAAGGCGTCGTGGCGCTCGAAAAAGCCTGGCGGATGGTCGTCCATCCACTTTTGGCGTCCCGCCTCGTCGTCCGAATACGCCGTATGATGATGAGCAAGGTGGCTTGCGAGAAAACTCCTGTAATCGCGGTAAGCCTCCTCACGCCTCTTCTCCGACTGGTCCGTCGCGAAGGCTTGATAATCCGCCGGCACGAGGTAGCGCAGGTCACCCATGATGTTCATGACTTCATGATTGCCCAGTAATGGAATCACCCGTCCATTCTGTTTCGGCGCCTGGAGCTCTAAACTCATCAAGAGGTCCAGGCACTGGCGAGATCCGCTCCCCCGATCGATAACATCGCCGGTCTGGACCAAAACGCTTGAGCCGCCGATCCATTGACGGTTGGTATCGATCATTCCAACTCGCTGCAAAATGGCGGTAAACTCGGGATAGGCGCCGTGCGAATCGGCGATTGCGACAACCCGCGTCTGCGCGCTGCCGTAAACCGCCGGTATCAAGAGCAAGAACAAGAACCAGCCTGTCCGGAACGCGGAAACTGCTATGCTCTTTTTCATGACGAAAATAAACCTTCTCAACTCTAATCTAGGGTGCAACTCTAATCCCCTTTTCCAATGAATGCAAGCATTTCCAGGTGGTGTCGCAATTGACCTGCCACAGAGTTCAAAAGCAACTGACGGCGAACAACCTATAAACCGAGGGCCGAGCGCGTTGCCGGACCGACGATTCCATCAACAGCCAGGCCTTTCTGTTGTTGAAATTGTTTGACCGCGGCGTCAGTACTTGTCCCAAAAAGTCCATCGACGGTGACTGAAAACCCGGCGTTCGCCAAAGCTTGCTGGAGGGCCCTTACGTTGTCACCCTGCATAGCGGGCGTTTGGAGGTGCAGCGTTCCTTCGTCCGCTGTTTGGGCGGATGGGCGCAGAGGCGGCGCCGCCGACAGAGTATCCTCTGTAATCAGGACTCCCCGGACGGTGAGCGGCAGAGGCAAGTCCCACCTGCTGTCGTTGAGGAGTTGGAGAAAAGCATCCATCCTGTAGACGGTCGGGTGTAAGGCTGAATTAGGATTGTTAGCCAGCCAGTTCCTGCGCTCGTTAACGTAGGCGCTGATCCAAGCCTGCTCGCCAATCCGGCTCGCCAGACCGTGGTTGGTGTTGGTTATGTCTCGAATGATCTTCCAAGCGCCTTGAATATGACTGTCGTACACCACGTTGGTTCCAAGCGCGGAATTCACCGCAGAATTGGTGGCGGCCAGCACGCTGGGGTTCCAATAGGCTTGGTCGAAGAACTGGTCTTGAACGACATGCATCACAGGGTCGTCGCCTGCCGCGTGCAATAGACCTCTTAAAGTCATGTCCGTGTCCAGTGTGGTATCGCGGGCTTGAAGCCGTGGAAGGTAAGGATTGAGCGGCGTGGCGAATTGCGCCCCGGCCGCCGCGCAGTAAGCTTTGATTAGGAGGTACAGATTGCCACTGGCCAGAGTGGTCTGGGAGCGGCCGTAGGTCAAATGGCCCGTGTCACCGGGGATCAGAGTGACGCTACCATACCTACCTTGCACGCTGCCCGTCTCGAAAACATTCACCACCGCTTGTGCTGTCTTTTTCTGCAAGTCGCTGAGCATAAGGCCTCCACACGGTGTCTTGTACCTTTCAGTTGGTTCACAAAGTCGGTCAAGGTCCCAGACCTGTCAGGGTTTGTTGTCAATAAGTCTTTGAAGTCGTTCCCTCTGTTCTAGTGTGTGGTTATACTTTATCACAGTTTTGCGTCATCCTAGAGTAGCTGTGCTACTCCATCTATTTCTTCAGGTCCTCGGGTTCATCTACCAGGCGTCCCAGCATTTCATAAATCCGCACCAATGCTTGATCGAGCATGCGCTCACCTGCCCCGACGGCGATATATGTGTCGGAGTCAGCGGCGCCGTAACCACCCTCCGCGGCGGCCCGAATGGTGGGGAAATAATCCAGATAGCCGTTTGCATATCCCACAAAGAACTCATCACGGACGGGGCAGCGGTCACGCCAATTGACTTGGAAATCGACAAAGGGCTCTCCCGGCATGCCCACCAAGGCGATCCTCTTGTTGATCAGGACCGCCGTCACGGGCAACGGCAGCTCTCGCCGGGGATTTTCGTTGTTCAGTAGGTCGGCGTGGTCCTCATAGACCCTTGGTCCGTAGGTCGCCAGCATGCCTCTCCGGAATTTCTGCGCGTTCCAGCGAACCGGAAACGCGATCGAGTCCTCCGTAAATTGCAGGCTGGGCTCCGAGACGGGGACGGTGTTGATGGTTTTCGCCACGCGCGCGGCCTCCACGCCCAGTTGCTCGCCGGTCCAATCCCTTCTCTTGACAGCGCCTTCGGCTAGGGGAGTCGTGGCATAGTAGGGATTGATGTCGCCATCTCCGCCTTGCAAGAAGAGACAAAGCGGAAAGCCCCCTGTCGCGCTGCCCAGCGACTCCTCGACGGTCCGCGCCATCACGCCCACATAGTCGGAAGAGTACTCCAAATTGTCAGGACCAAAAACGACTGGATGGCAGGCGTAATTGACCAGGACGGCAAGAGGCTTGCCACCCGCGGTGTCGAAGCGGAGCACCGAAACCGTGGGATCAACCGGAGTGGTGGGTATCTTGTCAGGGTTCGTCCAGAACATGCTCACTGTGCCGTCCGGGTAGACGCGGCGGCGGTTATAACCAATGTACGCCCGCCCGTATGCGGTCCCCAAGCGGGCTTCCGTAAGATGCTCGCATGCTTCGGCCACGGCACGAATAATCTTTTCGAGGCACTCGGTCTCCCAGGGCGGCGTTCGGTTCGAGGGATACTCATCAAGGATGTTAGGCCCTGCGTGCGTATGTGAGGCCGTGATGAGAAGGAACGAAATGCGGCTGGTAATCGCCAATTGCTCTCGCAAGCTGGCTAGAGAGCGGGGCCCGAAAACGCGGCCAAGGTCGAGCGTGACCAGCCCCAGCCGCTTCCCCTCGATCTCGAGCACGAGGACCCGCGCATAAAGAGGGTCCAACGTCCCCTTGGAAAGCTGCGTACGATCGAAGTACCCGTACATGGGCAGGCCGGGCGGCGGCGTAATATCTACTTTCGCAACGCCCGCTTTGAAGCCCGCACCGCAGAGAGGGCATATCGCCAATATCGCGAGACAGAACGAGTTCCGTACAAGTTTCAAGGTTCGGGGCATAGTCGCTCCTGTTCTCGAGGTAGTGAATGAAGGGCGCCGCAGGCGCTTTGGAGTGCGGCAGCTTGCTTCCGCTTTCCTCGAGTGAGCCTGCCCACGCCTCGGCAGACGGAATCGGCAGGTCCTGACCGCCAGCAAGCTGGCCAGGAGGAAAGGGGCAGCAAGCTGCCGCACTCCAAAGCCCAGTTATCACACAGACTTCGAAGGGGGACTAGGCTGGAAGACGCACGAGGTCTGCGCATAGCGCTCTCATTGTATATGCTGGCGCCAAATCCGATGGAAAGAAATCAGTTTGCGGCGGGAGAATTCGAGGTTAGAATCCGAGGGGCGAAATCTCTTAACGAGGTTGCGAAATGGTGACGAGTGAGCAAGTCTATGAAGTTTTGCGGAACTGTTACGACCCGGAGATTCCAGTCAATCTGGTGGACCTGGGGTTGATTTATGACGTGCAGGTGGATGACGACAACGTCAAGGTGGTGATGACCCTGACGGCCAGGGGTTGCCCTGCTCATAGCTTCATCAGCGAGCAGGTGAGGCAGCAGGTGGCAAAGATCGATGGGGTGAAGTCTGCCAATGTGCAGGTGGTGTGGGACCCGCCCTGGAACATCAGCCGGTTGAGCGAGGCGGCGAAGAAGCAGCTCGGCATCGGCTAGGTATCAGGTGCCAGGTGAAAGCAACTGCGGAGATCCTTCTCTTCGCTCAGGATGACAGCGTTTCGCTCAGGGGGACAGAGGTCGACTTTTTCAGACCCTAAGCCAAGAGAATAAGCCGACGACCTGTTTCTTGCTTGCCGAGAGCCGACAGCTGAAGGTTGACCCCCGGCGACTAACATCACTCGCGGAAAAGATTGCGAAGCAGGAACAGCATGTTGGCCGGACGTTCGGCGAGACGCCGCATGAAGTACGAGTACCACTGATGTCCGTAGGGAACGTAGAGGCGTACTCGCTCCCCTTGGCGCAGCAGTTCGCGTTGCAAGTCGCGGCGAATCCCGTACAGTAATTGAAATTCGTAGCGTTCCGG
>Ga0187771_10003781_pt1 | contig 10619 bp, 10 predicted proteins | sample 0116_SJ02_MP15_1_FD_133139 | JGI IMG/M metagenome (GOLD analysis project Ga0187771, IMG submission 133139) | Tropical peat soil microbial communities from peatlands in Department of Meta, Colombia - 0116_SJ02_MP15_10_MG | ecosystem: Environmental > Terrestrial > Soil > Wetlands > Peat | place... | reverse complement strand
CTTAATCAGAGCCTCTCTGGCCTGCGTTCGGCCTTCGCCGGAAGGGTATTTCGCGCAGGCCTAGCCAAACGTGCCATCGACTTTGGCATCAATAAGGGTATACTGTGCGGAAACCATTTAGGAGTTTCCGTGGGGCAGACTCAGTTCTTCGTACCGCATCCCAATCTCAGCGACGAGGTCAATCGCCAGATTGTCCAGTCTGAGATCGAGGGCGGTGTGTACCTCAAGGACCTTCCGCCCGCCACGGTGCTCCAGATCGAGACCCAACACCACTGCTACACCGCCGTCCTTCTTGAGGATGGTTCCGCCCTCATCTCCGGGCATCCGGAATTCTGCCCCGAACCCACTGCGGTCGCCATCGCCGGTTCCACCTGGGGAGGCTCGATGCTCAAGCGCAGCTTCGTTGGCCGCGGCATGCGCCTGGAATTCTCCCATCCCGGCTACCGCACTCCGATCGTTACATCGTCCATCCAGGATGTCCGCGAAGTCTCCTCCGCCGCCCGCCTCCGCAACCACGCCGCCGTTTAATCCCAACAACTAAATTCTGCTTGATCCCAGAGCCACCAGGCCAATTCTCCGATTACTGCATAGCGAAAGAGGGGACGGGCACGACTTTGAGAGGCTGCGACAAAACTCGGATTTTGGGTGGCGCAGCGCTTCAGCGCTGCGGTGATGGTCGCATCTTTTTTTCCCCGCAGTCTCTTTGAGTCGTGCCGTAGAGAGCTGCGAAAAACTCAGGCTTCAGACCCCTGAGGGTCAGTCCTAGAGTGTGTGCGTGAGAACTTTGTTTTGGGGAAGCGGTGGAACAAAACCCGCGGCAATCCAGCCCCGGAGGGGCGAGCTACCTTTAGCCCCGCGCTTTCAGCGCGGGGAAAGGTAGGCAAAACGATTTAAGTCCCGTAGGGACGACCCAGTTCTCACGCACACATTAAGGGGCGAAAGACAAGTTCTCACCCACACTTTTTAGCCGCTGCGGTGGAGGGTGCCGTTTTCATTGGCGCGTTTGGCCGAATGGACCATTCACCTCCTGGGGAACAACCTGTCGAAGGATTCCACCTCGCCCCACCTTCATTGACTTCCCCGCGCCCTTCGCCATAACATTGCGCCCCAGTGATCGACCAGACCATTTCGCACTACCGCATCGTCGAAAAGCTCGGCGGCGGTGGCATGGGCGTGGTTTACAAGGCCGAGGACCTGAACCTCCACCGCTTTGTCGCCCTCAAGTTCCTGCCCGATGACGTCGCCAAAGACCCGCAGGCTCTGGCCCGTTTTCAACGTGAGGCGCAGGCTGCCTCCGCCCTCAACCATCCCAATATCTGCACCATCCACGAGATCGGCCAGGAAAGCGGCAGGCCCTTCATCGTCATGGAATTCCTCGAGGGCGCGACGCTCAAGCACCGGATCGCCGGGCGCCCCATGGAGCTTGAGACCCTTCTCTCGCTCGCGATCGAGATTGCCGATGCGCTCGACGCCGCCCACGTCAAAGGCATCGTGCATCGCGACATCAAGCCTGCGTATATTTTCGTGACCGATCGCGGCCACGCCAAGATTCTGGATTTCGGACTGGCGAAAGTCTCGGCGGGCAGCTCATCACGCCCGGCCGCGCCCGCCAACACGCTCACCATCGACCAGCAGTTGACCAATCCCGGCACCACCGTCGGCACCATCTCCTACATGTCGCCTGAGCAGGCCAGGAGCAAGGAACTGGACGCGAGGAGCGACCTGTTTTCCTTCGGCGCGGTGCTCTACGAGATGGCGACCGGTATGCTCCCGTTTCGCGGAGAAAGTTCCGCCACCATCTTCGAGGCAATCCTCAACCGCGCCCCCGCGCCCGCGCTGCGCCTGAACCCCGATCTCCCACCCAAGCTCGAGGACATCATCAACAAGGCGCTCGAAAAGGACCGAAATTTGCGCTACCAGGTTGCCGCTGAGATGCGCGCCGACCTTCAGCGCCTGAAGCGCGACACCGATTCCAGCCGCAGTTCCGTAGCAGCAGCGCCGGAACATGTTTCAAGCGCGGCAACGCCGGCCCCGAGTTCCGGACCCGCCCAGGCCCATAGCGCGGGCAGCGCAAGTACTGTGCCGGCCTCCGGGTCAACGGCCGCCGCTGCTACGGGCCGCAAATCGACCTGGATCGCCGCCGCCGCGGCCGCGATCGTCATCCTCGCCGCGACTGGCTATTTCCTGTTTCGCAGCTCCAGCAGCTCGAAGGAAATTTCTTCGATTGCAGTGCTGCCCTTCGTCAATGCCAGCAATGATCCCAACAGCGAATACCTCAGCGACGGTCTCACCGAGGGCCTCATCAATAGCCTCTCGCAGATTCCCAATCTGGCGGTGATGTCGCGTTCGTCGGTCTTCCACTACAAGGGTCGCGACGTCGATCCGCAGGTGGTGGCGCACGACTTGAAGATAGAAGGCGTGGTCACGGGACGCATCGTGCAGCACGGCGATCAGCTCATCATCAGCGCCGAGCTCATCGACGCCCGCAACAATCACAACCTGTGGGGCGACCAATACGACCGCAAGCTCTCCGACGTTCTGACCGTGCAGGACGAAATCACGCACGCCATCTCCTCGAAGCTGCGCGAGCGCCTCTCCGGCGAATCCGCCAAGCCCGCCGCAAAGGGTGGAACCACCGATCCCGAGGCCTACCAGCTTTATCTGAAGGGCCGCTACTACTGGGAGAAGCGAACGCCGGAGCGCTCGACAAGGCCCGCGACTACTTCAACCAGGCGGTTGAAAAAGACCCCAATTTCGCGCTCGCTTATCTCGGTTTGGCCGATTACTACGATGTCGTTCCCGAGTACTCGCCGGTTCCGTCGAGCGAGACGGCGCCCAAGGCGCGCGCGGCCGCCCAGAAGGCGCTCGCCATTGATGACTCGTTGGCTGAGGCTCACGCAGTTCTGGCCGACGTTTACACCACGCAATGGGAGTGGGCCGCAGCCGAGCGTGAGTTCAAGCGTGCCCTCGAACTCAACCCTAACTCCGCTAATGCTCATAAGCTGTATTGGCTCTACCTGTCGGCGCTAGGCCGTCATGAAGAACCGCTAAACGAAATCAAGACCGCAATTCGCCTCGATCCGCTCAACCTCAAGTACAACGAGAACCTCGCGCAGGAATATGCGACCGGGCGGGAATATGACGTGGCGGTGGAGCAATTCAAGAAGGTAATCGAGATGGACCCCGGTTTTGCCTCCGCGCACTTCGACCTGGCTAATGCATATCTTGATACGGGCAAGTACGACTTGTGGCTTCAGGAGCAGGAAGCCGACTATAACCTGGGCCATCAGCCGGAATATCTTGAGATTACGAAAAAAGTCGCCAAAGTCTATGCCCGGTCGGGATTGCAGCCAGCGCTGCGCGAATGGGCAGAACAGGAAAAAGAATTGAGCAAGCACGAGTACGAGGATCCCGCCGTCATCGCGTTCATTTACGCCCGGGCAGGCGATAAGGATCAGGCGTTTGCCTGGCTGGAAAAGGGCTACAAAGAAAAGTCGGAAGCGATGCAATACGTCAAGACCGCTCATCCCCTCGACTCGCTGCACTCCGATCCCCGCTACATCGACTTGCTAAAGCGCATGGGCCTACCGCAGTGATGATTCCGGGGGGCGGTCTGGACTTCGCCCGTCCTTAAGACTCGCAGCGCTGGCCCCCGCAAAATGCTCGCCAGAAACCAGCAATTACCCGCCGATCGCTGATATCTCCCGTTACTTACGTCATCTCGTCGCCGCGACCTATTCCGGTCATGATACCCACATAAGGTGGAGTTTTCCTCCCGATGAATATCGACGACCTGCTGCGCATTTCCATGGAGCGGCGCGCCTCCGACCTGCACTTGAAAGTCGGAAACTATCCGCATCTGCGCATTGATGGCGAGCTTTTCCCGCTCACGGACCAGCCGCGCGTCTCCGCTGAAGACATGTTGAATATGGCTTTCAGCATGATGTCGGCCCGCCAGAAGCAGAAGTTCAAAGAGACTACGGAAATCGATATGGCCGGGTGCCCCACCCTAACGTCGCGTTCTTTGCGACGTTAGCGTGGGATTCCACTTACACATAAGTCTCGGGATTTTTCTCGCGCGCCCCCACTCAAGCCCGCCGTTGAATTGACTGGGTTCTGTGCAGCGCAGCGTCCGGCATTGCACGATCAAGCCACGAAGGGGCGGGCGGCCAGCCTCTGAACTGCTGACGCTACCAAGTCTGTGGGTGCCCCGTCCTTGCGTTTTTTGCAAGGGCGGGAACCCGAACGCCCGCAGTGAGTGTTTTGCGCTCGCAGCGCCTCACGCGAAGCGTCGCGAAACGAAATCTTGGTCCAACCCGCATTCACTCGCACCATTCCGGCTTCGCCGAGAAAATAGAAACGATAGCTGCTCCATCGCCACGGCTCCGGTGACCCCACCAGTCCGCGTTTCACCGGATTCCGATGCAGGTACCTCAGCTTCTCCACGCGCTTCTTCGTGGTCCAGACGTTGAAGTCGTAGAAATTCGGGGACAGACGGAACATTCCCCACTAGCCCGGTTCCCCAGGTTGGGGCGAAGATCCGGCGGGTAACGATCGCGAATCGCTATTCCGCGCAAACCCGAATGCCGGAGACCCGAGAACCGGAAACTGACAACTGAGAGCTGGGAGCAGAGAGCTGAGAGCTGAGAGCCGAGAACTCTCTCTGTATCACACCTTGTCAAGCCCCTTTTTGCCTCCCAAAAATCCCCGAACCCCTTTCGTTTCTTGTCTCTGCACACATTGTACGTACAGATTGGTATTCCAAAAATTATTTTGTTCGCCCATTGTTCGCCTTTAACTGGGCACTTCTTTGCAACTCTGATCCCTGTAAGCCAGCGTCCTAACAAGTCTTAAGACGGGTAGCGAGCATGCGAACTGATCGTGCGCTGAATGCTATACTAGCCAAGTCGCATACAGCGGTCAACGTGGCCGCTTTTTCCAGTCGGGGAGTGGCTCAGCCTGGTAGAGCACCTGGTTCGGGACCAGGGGGTCGGAGGTTCAAATCCTCTCTCCCCGACCATTCTTCTGTTTTGGCTCGTGCAAAGATCAGATCAAAGGGCTTTCTGTAAGTAGGCGTGAGGGTTACGCCATCCGTGACGCAGTTCAATAGCACGGTCTTCAGCAGTTGGCCTCTCTCCGCGTGATTCCGCGTAAAGTACAGAGAATAAGCCTTGTTCGCGAGTTCTAAAATCCTTTGCGCGCTGAGCGCATTCTCGGGAGTCTGAGGCCACCTCAATCGCTCAACTGCACCTTGTAACTGGCGCTCTTGCTCTCGCCAGTTGTTCATCTTGCGCGTCCAAAACTCGTCATCGATTTTCCCGTCTAACTTGTCCTCATACATCTGGTCCATACGGGCGCGGAGAGCAGCAAGACGGTGCTTCGTGCCGATCAATTGCTCCTGGCGCTGAGCTTCAGACCGCTCCCCGTCCTTCTGCATCGCTTCGACGATTCCGTGCACGATGGTTTCGGGAACATAAATGCCCTTGAGCACATCGCCCAAGCGGTCCGAGATGTCCTCTTCGCGCATGTAATCCTTCGCGCATCGCGAGCAACGGTAATAAACGTTGGATTTTGCTCGCGCGTGTCGACGAGGATCACCGGACGCGAGGTCTTGAGCTGCGTGCCACCACGCTCAGCAAGAACGGGAATCGCCGGGTGCGTACCGGTACGGCCTTCGTCTTCCAGTTCAATGGAGAAGCAATCAGCGTGCGATGGTTCCTCATCGGCGTTTGCCTTTAGGCGGTTTTTTTCTCCAGTGAGTACTCGTGGTGCCGAGAATGGCCTTGGCCGTGCCCCGCGTCGGCGATCGATGGCGGTTTCGTGTCCTCAACCTCTGGATACCCTTCTCCTTAATATTAGCTGGAATGCTGGTTGCCAAGCTTATCTGTGAGCGGCCGTCGCTCTGGCCTGGACGCCCCATTACACCAGTGCCTCAGGGAACTCTGCGGAGCTAGTAATCGAACGGCAAGAACAGTTCGGGCCACCAAGTGGGCGATTGTGACGCAAGCTCACATCAGCGCGCCTGCACACTGCTGATTTTCGGGGGCTGAAGTTAGGAACGGCCGCTGTAGAAAAACAAGTCTTGTAAACCACGCGGTCGCAAGAAACGCAGGGCAAGACGAGAGGAGCGAATGGCGATCCCGTCGGTTGACGGTCCGCAAGCTTCGGCATAAAATCCACACCACTCTTCCAGGTCTCCCTGCGTGCGCTAGGAGTAAGGTGTGTTTTCGAGTCTTCACGTCCTTTCGTCCAATGTCGATGCGTCTCCGAAGACACGCTCGGAGAAGGTATCCGACTCTGAATCGCAGCTTGCAAAACGGTGTACTCTCGTTGAGTCGGGTGGAGTTCTATGACAACGGGATCGCAGGATGTTACCCAACTTCTCCGTTCCTGGGGAGACGGAAATCGAGAAGCGCTGGAAAAGCTCACGCCGCTGGTCTATGACGAACTCCATAGGTCGGCGCGCCGCTATATGTCGCGGGAGAATCCGGGGCACACTCTTCAGACCACCGCATTGATCAACGAAGTCTACCTTCGCCTTGTCGATGTGAAGCAGGTTACGTGGCAAAACCGGGCTCATTTCTACGGGGTTTGTGCGCAAATGATGCGGCACATCCTCACCGACTTTGCGCGCTCCCGGCGCTATCTAAAGCGAGGCGGCGGCGCCGCGGAGGTGACGCTCGACGAAATGCAACTCCCTGCTTCGACGCGCTCGCCAGATCTTGTGGCTCTCGATGAATCCCTGAACCGGCTGGCCCAGGCAGACCCAAGGAAGGGACGTGTAGTCGAACTGCGCTTTTTCGGCGGGTTAACCGTTGAAGAAACGGCTGAAGTGCTGGGCGTTTCAGTGGACACGGTTATGCGTGATTGGGGATTTGCCAAGGCGTGGCTTCTCCGGCAACTGAGTGAGACTTCCCCATGACCCCCGAGCGCCTGCAGGAAGTAGAACGTCTATACCATTCGGCTTTGTCGCGCGAGCGCGACCAAAGGATCGCCTTCCTGCGCAAAGAGTGTGGCGCCGATGAGGCTTTGCTTCGCGAGGTCGAACTGCTGCTCAGTTATGCAGAGGGGAGTGGAGACTTCTTGGAGAGCCCCGTCTTCTCGGGAATGGGAACGCTCATCGCGGATACATTTTCCGAGTCGCAAAAAGTCCACGATCCCGGCCCATCCTTGATCGGCCAGCGAGTGGCAGAATACAAAGTCGTTGCGAAGATTGGCAGTGGAGGGATGGGTGATGTTTATCGCGCTGTGCGCGCGGATAACGAATATCAACAACTCGTTGCCATCAAGTTAGTCAGCATTCGAGGCGAATCGGGAGAGATTGTCAGCCGTCTTCGCGCGGAACGTCAGATCCTGGCGGCTCTCGATCATCCGAATATCGCTCGCCTGCTTGATGGGGGAACAACCGACGATGGGATTCCCTTCTTTGTGATGGAGTTGATTGAGGGGGAGCCTATCGACCAGTATTGTGCCTCGCGCGATCTCTCCGTTGAGGAAAAGCTTGACCTTTTCCTGCAAATATGCGGGGCCGTCGAATACGCGCACCAGCATCTCATCATTCATCGCGACATCAAACCCGGCAATATTCTGGTCTCGCGCGAGGGCGTGCCTAAGCTGCTCGATTTCGGGGTCGCAAAGATTCTTACTCCAGAGACCGCGGATCCAGCCTTAGATCCGACGGTCACAGTTGCGAGGGCACTTACACCGGCTTATGCGAGCCCCGAGCAGATCAGGGGAGAACCCATCACAACTGCGAGTGATGTTTTTTCGCTCGGAGTTGTGCTTTATGAGCTGCTTACGGGGCTGCATCCTTATCGGAAAGCCGGAATGGCGTTTCACGATGTTGCCCGCGCGGTGTGCGAATGGGAGCCGGACAAACCGAGTATGGCCGTCCGGACGCAACGCCAACCCACGGTCGGTCGGGCCGACGCATCGACGAGGCAAGGACTGAAATCTCGAAAACTGAGTCAGCGATTAAGTGGAGACCTGGATACGATCGTTTTGGCGGCACTGCGCAAGGAGCCCACGCGGCGATATTCGTCTGTGGACCGGTTCGCAAACGATCTGCGCCGCCACTTGAAGCGCCTTCCGGTAGAAGCGCGAGCCGATACCTTTTTCTACCGCACCTCCAAATTCATCGCTCGCCATCGAATGGGGGTTGCAGCGAGCTTGGTTGCAGCCGCCCTGCTTGCGTCTGCCATAGCATTGATTGTTCGGGAAGTCCATATCGCCCGCGTCGAGCGGGCCCGGGCCGAGCGCCGCTTTCAGGACGTGCGCAAGCTTGCCAACTCGCTGATGTTCGAGATTCACGACTCGATCAAAGACTTGGCCGGGGCCACTCCTGCAAGAAAGCTGCTGGTGAGCCGCGCACTGGAGTACCTAGACAGCCTGTCACAGGACGCGAGCGGAGACGAGGCGCTACAAAAAGAACTTGCAACAGCGTATGACAAAGTTGGTGACGTTCAGGGAAATCCGCACAATGCAAACCTCGGCGATACACCCGGCGCACTGACGAGCTATCGTAAGGCACTCGCTATTCGCGAATCGTTGCTGGCCAATGATCCTTCCGATCACGCGCTGCAGTTGGAGCTGTTCCGCTCCTACAACCTTATTGGCCGTGCATTGCAGGAGCAGGGGGATCAGGATGGTGCGTTAACGAATCTTCAGCAAATAACGCGAATCGCCGATAGGAACGCCGCTCCCCACGACCCGACTGAATGCGACCTTATTGCGGGAGCGCACTGGGGCACGGGGATCATTCTCGAGTCCAAAGGCGATCTCTCAGGGGCGCTGCAGAATTATCAGGCAGCCGCCGCGATCCGCAAATTGGCTCAAAATGCGACTCCAAAGCAGGCGGCTTTGTTGCATACGCACTTGGCCGCAGATGACCAGGGCATGGCTCGCGTATTGACTGCCCTTGGTCAAACGGACGCAGCATTGCAGACCCAGAAAGAAGTAACTTCGCTGCTCGAAGAACAAATTCAAGCGGACAAGAACAATGCCACTCTACGAAAATTTCTTGGGGATTCCTATCTTTACACCGGAGAGGAGTTCGAGACTAAGCGAGACCTCGGCAACGCACTCCATAACTACGTCAGAGCGGAAGGCATCTACGGCGATCTGTCCGCCGCAGACCCGGCGAACACGTGGACTCGCGATTGGCTGGCATTTGCGAGGCTGCATGTCGGAGATGTGCTTGTCAAACAAGATAAGCCGAATACGGCACTGGCAACATATCGAAAAGTTTCCGCAACCCTGGAGGGAGGGGCTAATTTTACGGACCCCGATGGCGTCGCCGCGCTAGCCTCCGCTTATTCGGGGATGGGAGCTGCGTACGAACATCTGCTGAACAATTCGAGACCTCTTGGGCAAGAACCGCGTCAAAATTGGGAGGCTGCGCGGACTTGCTACCAGAAAAGTGTGGGAATATGGCAATCTTTCCGCGCACACGGACTCCTGACCACAAAACAGCGAACTGAGGAAGCCGACGCTGCCACAAGTGGATTGAAACGATGCGAGACGGCTCTTCGATCTCTGCAATGACTCCATCCTTGAAATGACTCGATGCATGATTCCAGCCGTGTAAGTCCACGGCATCCACTTTTTCTTGACTACAGTCAAAATTTTTTTCCGACACCATGCCAGTTTTTCTGCTCGCTTCCCGCTTACTCCAGTGAAGGCCTTTCAGGGGATCACGAGAACCTGAGCTGAGCTCTTCCATTTTGAACTTCACGGAGGAAACGACAATGAAACACCATGCGGTTGTTCTCACAGCAATGTTAGCGGTCATTTGCAGCTTGGCTTCGCTGGCGGCGGCCCAGGCTGCCGTATCAGAAGTCCGGGGGCCGATCTGGATATCGGTGCCCGGTTCTGCTGGAGCCTTGCAGTCGATCCAGGTTAAGGCACCTGCGAACGGCAACTTGATGGTCACGGTCACAGGCACGCTTGTTTATGAGCACGCGCAAGGGACCCAAGGAGACTATTGCCTGACGCTGTCACAAACGTCGGGCGACACGAGCGGATGCGTTCCCGACGAGGGATCGGATTCGGCGATTCGCTCCTTTATCTCGTCTGAGATTCCGTCCACGGTTTCGGGCATGGGCGCGAGCGAGCAGTACTCGATCGTCAGGACGTATTCCGTGACCCGCGGAACGACCTACACGCTTTACCTGAACGGATATCAGGGCGGGTTCAATGGCGCATGGCTGTTCCAGCCGGCCATGACGGCGCTCTTCCTTCCGGGAACTCTCGCCCAATAACTTCTGTTAACCGACAGGTGCGTTGTGTTTGAGTGATCCGGATGGTTGTTCAGCGGGGGAGGGGGCGGAACAAAAACTCCGCCCCTCATGCTGTGCCGCTTTTGAACCGCGACGATAGCTTCACCACATTCTCGCCTCCCAACCAAGAAAATCATTAACCATTAATCTTAAGCTCCTCCAACTTCGTGTCCGACTTGAATTTCGAAGCTTGTGCGCCAGATCCGCGAGGATGCGGTGTCCAAACTCAAGCCCAGCTCATTCCCTCCGGGTTGACCGGGTCACTGCTAGCGGCCTAACATTAGCGCCGATGGCAACTGAGGCCATTGGCATGGTCGGCCAAACAGTCTCCCACTATCGCAT
>Ga0187771_10003780_pt1 | contig 10620 bp, 10 predicted proteins | sample 0116_SJ02_MP15_1_FD_133139 | JGI IMG/M metagenome (GOLD analysis project Ga0187771, IMG submission 133139) | Tropical peat soil microbial communities from peatlands in Department of Meta, Colombia - 0116_SJ02_MP15_10_MG | ecosystem: Environmental > Terrestrial > Soil > Wetlands > Peat | place... | reverse complement strand
GCTGTAGCCTCAACACCTCAGCGTAGTCTCTCAAACCAAGATCGAGCAGATTTGTCTGGGTTGTCATTTCTGTAGGATATCGATCGCTCTTCCTTTTGCGGCTTCAGCGGCCTGCATCACGCTTTCAGGCAGGGTTGGGTGGGGGTGCATGGTGAGACCTATGTCCTCCAGTGTAGCTCCCATCTCAATCGCAAGTGCGGCCTCGCTAATCAGGTCTGAAGCTTCAGGGCCAACAATGTGGACACCCAGAACAAGGTTGGAACCCTTGTCTGCGACGATCTTGACGAAACCTTCAGTCTCCCCCGCAAGTAGGGCTCGTCCTAGGGCGGTAAATGGGAACTTGCCGACTATTGGGTCGTAGCCGTTCTCCTTTGCTTGAGATTCTGTGAGGCCCACGGTGGCAATTTCAGGATCGGTGAATATGACGCCGGGGATGGCTCGGAAGTCTGCCTCGCTACTCATCCCTCCGATGACTTCCGCGGCTACGATTCCTTGCTTCGAAGCCTTATGTGCCAGCATGGGTGGGCCGACTACGTCCCCTATTGCGTACACGCCGGAAACGTTCGTTTGCATCCTCGTGTTAACTTGAATAAAGCCGTGTGAGTCGGTTTGGACGCCCGTTTTTTCTAGACCAATTTCGTCGGTATTCGGTCGTCTCCCTACTGTCACGAGGACCTTATCGGCCGCGAAAGCGCCCTCCTTCCCATCCTCCAGAGTCGCATGCAATTTTCCGTCACGGTATTCGTTCGCTCTTGATTTTACGTGGTATTCAATCCCGAGCTTCCGTAAGGATCGTTCGACTATTCTGACTAGGTCAATGTCGGTTCCGGGTAGGAGTTGGTCGAGCATTTCGATTACGGTGACCTTACACCCGAGCTGAGTGAACATCGTTCCCATCTCAAGTCCGCTCACTCCGCCTCCGATTATGGCCAAAGTCTTAGGAACTTGTTGGAGTGAAAGTGCTTCTGTTGAACTGATTATGGTGGTTCCGTTGAATTTGAATGCGGGTAGGTCGAAGTAGCGGGACCCCGTCGCGATGATTACGTCCTTCGCCTCGACAACTTCCGTTCCTGTGGGGGTCGCGATTTCGATTTCGTGAGCTCCTCTGAATTTGGCCGTCCCTTTGATAACCTTAACGTTGTTTCCTTTTAGGAGGTATTCGATTCCTGAGACGAGGCGATCAACGACTCCTTGCTTCCACGATTGTACCTTTGAGAAGTCAACGTTTACGCCTGAGACTTCGAGGCCGATCTGTTTTGCGGTTTCGATCCGTTGCTTTAGTTTCGCGACTCGTATGAGTGCCTTTGAGGGTATGCACCCTATGTTTAGGCAGACTCCTCCTAGTTTTTCTCTTTCTATGAGAATCGTCTCTTTACCGAGTTGTCCCAACCTTATCGCTGCGACATACCCACCAGGCCCACTGCCGATTACGGCTGCTTCTGTTTTTTGGGTTGTCATTTAATCCGTCTCGAGTAGGAGTAGCTTAGGATCCTCTAGGTACTGCTTGATAGCGTTAACGAAGTACGCGGCCATGGCTCCATCGAGCACTCGATGATCAAAAGATAATGAGAGGTAGGTCATGTCTCGGACGACGATTTGGCTATCCTTCACGACTGGTCGTTTGGTGATTTTGTGAACTCCTAGTATTCCTACTTCCGGGTAGTTGATTATTGGTGTGGCAAACACACCGCCAATGCCGCCTACGTTGGTTATTGTAAAGGTGCTGCCCTGAATTTGGTCTAGAGTAAGTTGGTTGGTTCGTGCTTTCTCGCTTAGGGTCGTGATCTCTGCGGCTAGTTGGGTTATTGACTTGTGTTCCGCGTCTTTTATCACGGGGACTACGAGGCCTTGTTCAGTGTCTGTTGCGATACCTATGTTATAGTATCTGTGCAGGACGATTTCTCCCTTCTCATCGTCTAGGCTTGCGTTAAGGTACGGGTACTGCTTCAACGCCGGGATCAAGGCTTTGATTATGAATGGTAAGTAGGTTAGTTTCACGCCGCGTTTTTCCGCGGAGGCCTTAGCCTTCTCTCGGAGTTGAACTACCTCCGTCATATCGACTTCGTCTACATGCGTTACTTGGGCCGCGATGCTCTTCGACTTAACCATGTGTTGCGCGACAAGTCTTCGTATCCCTCGCACCTGCACTCGTTCATCCACGCCGCGAGGCCCTGTTATACTGACAGCTGCCGCGATCGGTACATTACCAGGCTCTTTGAATTGTTGGACATCCTCGTCCGTAATTCTACCTCCGCGCCCTGTGCCCCGAACCAAGGAAAGATCGACGCCTAAGTCTCGAGCTAATCGCCTCGTCGCCGGGGTCGCCAGAACCTCTCGCTGCTTCGCGACTTGAGTCGGGGATGCTGAGAGTTCATGTTGTCTTAGCTCGGGTGGCTTTGGAGTGGGAATGGTTTTTGCGGTCGGGGTTGTTGCCGATTGTGCCGCCGAGGCGTCCTCAGCTATTACAATAAGAACCTGTCCGACTTTGACGACCTCGCCTTCGTTCGCCATGCGTTTCTGAATTGTGCCTCGCTTTGGAGAAGGTATTTCCACGTTCACCTTATCTGTCATGATCTCGACGAGGGTTTGGTTTTCCTTAACCTGGTCGCCTTCTTTGACATGCCATTTCACGACTTCGCCTTCTGCTACTCCTTCTCCGATGTCTGGGAGGCGAAATTCGTACACCAATTGTTTTCACTCTTGCTTCGTCAGAAGTTGTAAATTCGCTCGATAGCGTTAAGCACCCGGGACGCGTTGGGCATGTAATCTTCTTCGAGAGCGTAGGGGAATGGAACATCGAAGCCAGCTACGCGTATGATTGGGGCTTTCAGGTTGAGGATGCCGCGTTCGCCTATTTGCGCCGCGATTTCCGCTCCGAATCCGCAAGTCTTGCACTCCTCATGCAGGATTATGACCCTTCCAGTTTTCTTGACTGAACTCATGATTGTTTCAATGTCGAACGGTATGAGGGTTCTCACGTCAACGACTTCAACATTGATTCCTTTTGCGGCAGCAAGGTCCGCCGCCTCTAGCGCGACGTGCAGCATCGCCCCGTAAGCGAAGATTACTACGTCGTTGCCGTCCCGGGCTACGTTGGCTTTTCCGATCGGGACCGTGTACTCGTCATCCGGGACTTCGCCACGGACAGTTCTGTAGATCTTCTTTGGTTCAAGGAATATGACTGGGTCGGGGCTTCTAAGGGCGGAGGTTAGCAGTCCTTTAGCATCATAGGGGGTGCCGGGGATTACGACTTTGAGTCCGGGTGTGTGGGCAAAGAATGCTTCCGTGCTTTGGGAGTGGTAGGTGCTTCCCCTTATGCCGCCACCGTATGGTGCCCTAATCACCACGGGTGTTGCGTATTGGCCGCCGGAACGGTACCGGAACTTGGAGAGCTCGCTTTGGATCTGGTCAAATGCGGGGTAAATGAAGTCCATGAATTGGATTTCGGGCACGGGCCGTAGCCCATAGAGGGCCATGCCTATCGAGACACCAATAATTCCTGACTCGGCTAGGGGAGTGTCTATCACGCGGTTGGGGCCAAATTCCTTAAACAACCCTTCCGTTGCCCTGAAGACCCCGCCGTTTACTCCTACGTCTTCGCCGAGTACCACTACCCTGTCGTTGCGTTTCATCTCGTCATGCAAAGCATGGTTCACTGCTTGAACAAGATTCAGTACAGCCACTAATGCTCACTCCGTTCCTTCTCTTCTCGTAGTTCGCGGAGTTGTTCCTCTAGGTTCCACGGCATCTCAGCGTAGACATCAGTGAATAGGGTCTCAAGAGCCGGTTTGGGCAACTTCTCTGCATGTTGAATTGCCTCATCAATTTCCTTGTTCGTTTCTTCTTGAGCCCTCTTCTCGTCGGCCTCCGTCCACAAGCCCTTCCGTTCTAGGTATCTTCGAAATCTGACTAGGGGATCGCGCTTCTGCCACTGCGCAAGCTCCTCTTCACTTCTGTAACGCTTTGGGTCATCAGATGAGGAGTGCGGGCCCATTCGATATGTGACTGCCTCTATGAGCGTTGGGCCTCCACCGGTGCGAGCTTTTTCAACCGCTTCCTTCGTGGTCCGGTAAACTGCTAGGATATCATTTCCGTCCACTCGCACGCCTTCGAAGCCGTAGGCTTGCGCCTTAATGGCAATGGTCTCAGAAGCGGTTTGACGTTCAACCGGGACTGAAATTGCCCAATGGTTATTTTGGCAGAAGAAGATCGTTGGCGTCTTGAATACGCCGGCGAAATTCATTCCAGTGTGAAAGTCATTTTCGGAGGTTCCACCGTCTCCGAAATACGTTAGCGTAACGATCGGATCTCCCCTGATCTTTGCGGCCAGCGCTACGCCAACGGCATGTGGAATCTGTGTAGCGATCGGAGCTGAACCTGTAACATAGTTCGCAGTCTTGAGTCCGAAGAGGTTAGTGATTTGTCGACCTTTCTGTACGTCTTCCGCATTGGCATAGTATTGGTCCAAAAGTTGGTTTAGTGTGATGCCTCGGCATAGCATTGCGCCTATCTCCCGGTATGCGGGGAAGACCCAATCTTCCGGTTTTAGTGCGTAGGCGCTGCCGATGTGTGCTGCCTCCTGACCCAAACAGCCTATGTAGAACCCGATGCGTCCCTGTCTCTGCAACTGCAGCCCGCGCGTATCCAGGTTCCGGGTTAGCACCATTAGCTTGTAGAGTCGCTGCAACTCGTCTTCCGGGATTTCCGGGTCCATCTTCTCAACTGATTCACCAGTAGGTTTGATGACTTGCAGTAGTTCGAGAGTCAACCCTTAATCCCATTTGAGTTTTAGCTGAAACGAAGGCAAAGCCAATTCATGAGCTTCTAAAGTTTCCCCTTTCTAGAAGACCAATTTCTACCTAGGTTGCGCTGTCGGTGTCAAGGTTTAGTTACTCGTCAATTTCTCCTTGCGAATTAGAGCCTCAAGAAAGAATTCTCCCGCTCGGTAGGAACTTCTAACGAATGGGCCTGAAGCTACGTACAGGAACCCGCAATTTTCCGCTATTTGCTTGTACTGCTCGAACTTGGCAGGGCTGACGTACTCGCTGACGGAGACATGCCCCTTTGAGGGACGTAGGTATTGTCCTATCGTGAGAATGTCTACGTCAACAGCCCTCAGATCCTTCATGGTGGCAATAACATCAGCCTCAAGCTCGCCCAATCCCAACATGATAGAGGATTTTGTGTAGGTGGACGGACTGAGGGCTTTGATGGATGTTAGAACACGAAGTGATTGTTCGTAGGTTGCTCTGGGATCACGCACGAGTGAGGTTAGCTGTTTGGTTGTTTCAATGTTGTGAGCGATGACTTCCGGTCCGGCGTCCGCCACTTTTTTCACATGCCTCGAGTCTCCCTGAAAGTCGGGAATCAGAACCTCAATGATGACATTCGGGTCTCGCTTCTTTATGGCCCGTATTGTTGAGGCGAAGTGCTCGGCTCCTCCGTCCGGTAGGTCGTCGCGGTCGACCGAAGTTATTACCACGTACCTCAACCTCAGGTCAGCAATGGCATCTGCAACCTTCAACGGCTCAAGAACATCCAGCATCCCGTGAGGATTTCCACTCTTAACCATGCAAAACCGACAGCCTCGCGTGCACGTATCGCCCATCAGCATGAAAGTAGCAGTTCCGCCACCCCAACATTCCGCCACGTTGGGGCAATGCGCCTCCTCACACACCGTGTGGAGATTATGGTTGCGAAGCAGGCCCTTGATTTTCTCGTAGTTATCTCCCGACGGATACCTCACACGCACCCAATCCGGCTTAACCGTTTGAGCTTCCTGCGTTTGGACATGTGAGTATCGCGGCATAAGACACGAGACCTGGTCAGATGAGGGAAAGAGTGATCGATACTTTTGCCTTTTGCTTCGAAATTCGCCGTGTTAGAAGATGGAATTACGTGAGAGGCCCGTCGTATGACACCTTCGATGTAATATGGGAGAGCAGCCTGGAATGAGCGTACAATACGATGGGAACAAGGGCGCTGGTGGCTGGAATTGGTCGCTAGGAAGAGCAGGAACGTCAGCCCGGAGCCTGCCCTACGGAAAGCCATCCGATTAAAACACGCCGTTGCACTCTATGCGAGTTCGGTTCTAGGTTCTGGCGTGTTGGTACTCCCAGGGCTTACAGCGAAGATAGCAGGCCCATCCTCGATTCTCGCTTGGGTGCTCCTATCGATCGCGAGCTACCCGTTTGCCTACACCTTTGCGTCATTGTCAGCTCGCCGCCCCGAGTCGGGCGGAATATACTCATTCACAAAAGAAAGCTTCGGCATTCGCGCGGGCGCAGTGGTTGGTTGGCTATTCGCTTTCTGGGTGATAACGGGCGCGCCGGCCGTCACCCTCATAGCCGCCTCATACATTGGCTACGCATTTCCGCTAAATCGTGCGGCAACCTACTTGATAGCCTTCGGAATCGTCGTTACAGCATTCGCGATAAATTACAAAGGAATCGTAGTTAGCAGTAGGGTTCAATTCGCGGTAATCGGGTCCATAATCGCATTACTAATCGCGACTATAGCGTCGTCTGCCTTCTTCGTCAAAGCACAAAACTTCCAGCCGTTCTTTCCCGCAGGCCCGTTTGCGGTAGGAACGGCCGCCGCACTAATCTTCTGGTCGTATTTGGGATATGAGAATACATCGAATGTAGCTGAGGAATTCGAAAACCCAGAGCGAGATTTTCATAGAAGCATCATCTTTAGCGTGCTGCTCATTAGCTTCCTCTACTTGGCGATCGCCTTCGTCACTATTGGAACTCACGCATATGAGGCGGGCGGAAGCGTCGCGCCTTTTGCCGCAATTTTGTCGAACATGCTTGGTAGGCATGCGGCGGAAGGAACGGCGCTAGTAGCCGTCTTCATAATCTTCGGCACCGTCAACGCGTACACGACAGGGGTCTCGAGACTCTTGTATGCGGTCGCGAGGGACCGTGGGCTTCCACACACCCTGAGCCACATCAACCAAAAAACGAAAGTGCCTGACAGGATCCTAATTGGTTTGCTGAGTAGCTACGCCGTCGTGCTAACCATCTACTATTTCTCGCAAGTCGATTTGGAGACGGCACTTTTGGTTCCAAGCGGAGCCGCAATCATGGTTTACGTGATCGGTTCCGCGGCAGGGGTGAAAATCCTTGGTCGTTCGAATGGTCGAATGAACCTAATCCTTCCGTTAGCGTCGCTCGCGGTCTCACTCATAGTTCTACCGTTCATTGGGCCGTTGCTCATGGCGAGCTTCGTTGTCGTTCTCGCTGCATTCGCCTACATTTGGGTAACTAAGCAGCCCTTAGATTCTGAATCCGAACGCTGACGCGAAAGACTCCACTCTTCTGAAGTTATTCATGAACTCGATGCCTTTCTGAGTGAGGCTGTAGATCTTGTCTTCGGTTCCGCTTTCCTGAATGACGCCGAGCGTCTTGAGTTCTTCCAGGTACTTGACGAGCCGATCGTGGGAGAGATTTGCACCGTAGAGGATTCTTGTTGGTTTAGCTTCGTTGCTTTCACGTTGGATTACCGACATGATGTCAACGTAAATGCGGAATTGTGACCGATACTTTGCAGTAGGCTTAGTTTCGGCCTGCTTCTCTGGCATCATGAAGATTGGTTCACCCTGAGAAGCATTGCTAACAGTAGGAGGAAGCCGCAGAGCTGTGCAATATGGGCGAATGGATAGAAAATTGGCGCTATCGTGAAGATTAGAAAGAAAACATGGGCGAGGGATAAGGACACGAAAGCTCCGAAGACTAGCATTGAGTTTGTGCCCTTGTTTATGCTATAGTTGATCCCTGTCTGCGTAGCAATGTAAACTAGGAGAAAGATTAGGATTAGTTCTGTGAATGCGTTGCGTTCGAAGAAAAGGAATGGCATGGCGGCAATCAGGACTGGGCCTTCGCTGATGCCCCTCGCTTGATGAACATACGCGTAAACCAGCAACCCATATGCGATAACTTGGGCGAGAAAGTTGATCGTATAACCGATAGCAAAGGGGTAGAGGAAACCCCGACGAGCCCCCGCGAGAAAAACTATGATGCTGGCGAGCGCATCGACGAGCAAACCTGCGCCAATCAGAACAAAACTTAGGTTCAGGTAGAGAAGGGTCTTCTCCTTCGACATCTTGTAGCCCCTCAAGGCTTGGTTTGCGATGGCAATCGCTATGACGAACGCGATGAACTCCATCAGGGAGCCAAAGCCAAAGAACCAAGAGGGACCAGACAGCATTCTCCGCACCTTGCCTGCGTTAGCAGGCCTTTGGGCACACTTTTCAGGATTATGTAAGCATCATGCACGTGAGGAGTATGGCTCCATGAGCGTGCATAGCCAGAGGTGGGATAGGAGGAATTCTATGCGGTGGCGAGCGGCACAAGCTTGCCGTTCACAAAGAACCCTTTGAGTCCGCATTCTTCACAGCGGGCGCCTAGCTGAAGGTCCGAACCTTCCTCGTAGTATACGTCCAAGGTTTTCTGCCCGCATCGAGGGCAAAGATCGCCTTCGACCTTATCCATCACTTACCAAGCTATGTACATATACACGCCCATATAGGCATGAGAGATGACTAAAAATAACAATAATCAGACAAAAACCTCTGCTTTGTGTAATCTTCAGAACCATGGTTCAACATATTCTTGAACCATCTTGATCTACCAAAACATCACACGGAACTACCCCCCTTAATTTAGTCAGCTCGCCATGCTGCCGAATCAGATAAGTCGAACCCACGGCATTCCACTAACTCCAACGGCTTAGAAACCGTTCTAACGCTACAGCTTTCAAGTTACCTCGGAAGTGGAGGTTGAACTCATGCAACCTGTAACGTTCATCGGATTACCTCTCTGCACACGATCAAACGCATTGGGCATGGCCGCGGCAGTGAGAGTTCTACGAGGTGCCGGAATAATCGCTAACCTCCAAGAGAACGCCGTTCCTTTCGTGGATAAGGGAGACGTGATGCTGGCTGAGATTCATACGGACTCGGGGCCTAAGAATCTCGTGAACTTCACTCAATTTCTCCAAGACACCGAACGAATCCTGTCAGCGATAAGCGCGGTAAGTGCTGAAGGGTTGCTGTTCGCTCTGGGCGGAGAATGCTCGATTTGTGTTGGAACATTGGCAGGATTGAAGAGCAGCGTCAGTGGTGAGCTTGGGATGGTCTGGATAGATGCTCACGGGGACTTCAACACTCCAGAAACAACCCCGTCGGGTTACATCGGTGGCATGTGTCTGGCCTTAGCCTGCGGCCGAGGCCCAAAACTCAACAAAAAAACACGGCAGGGAGCCCCTCTCCTGAACGAAGGGGATGTCGTTCACGTGGCAAGCCGCTCACTCGACCCAGCAGAACATGAAAACATGTCAGCCTCTCCAATGAAGATCTATCCCTCATCGGCCGTACGAAAGGAAGGAATCAAGTCAACCGTGAATCCTGCCATATCGTCCTTAGCTGACCGATGCGACTCCATCGTTTGTCATCTAGACGTAGACTCCATAGATCCAACGATCATCCCAGCCGTTAACTTTCCCGCACAAGACGGATTAAGCCTCGAAGAAACTAAGGCAATCATAGGTGCGATTGAAGAAACCGGGAAGTTGAAATTGCTTGAACTGGCCGGCTACAACGCGGACCTCGACCAAAGCCGCGCTTGCGCAAGAACTCTAGTCAGACTTGTCCATGACACATTTCTCTAACGACACCAACATACTTCAGGAAACGATCCAACTCCGTGTGACTATGGGAAATGAACTCGTCTCAACTCAGCTTCTTGATAATCTGAGCTGAATTCACTACCATCGCAAAGCCTTTCCTCAAGGTTTTCAGTTCAGCCGTGTGCAGTTTAGGGTCGTCCGTAGCAGTCACATCGCTTCCCACGATAACCTTGAAACCTCGCTCGTACGCCTGCCGTGCTGTGGTCCCGCAGCAGAAGTTCGTGAGAGTGCCGCAGATGATCACCGTATCTTTCTCGAGGTTCTTCAGAATGCTCTCCAAGGGCGTATCGAAGAACGCTCCGTAAGATGGCTTTTGAATCACAACATCCTCCGAACGAAGGGGAAGCCCGTGCCAGATCTTGCCGTCCCTGAAATAGGCTGGATCGTCTCTGATTTTGCCCGTGAAACGGTTGGGCATGAATGCGCCCGATTTGGGTCTGTCGAGATGGGCGTGTGTTCTTGCGTAAGCTGTAAAGATAATGGGTATCTTTCTGCTTCTGCATTCCTCGATTAGTCTCCTGACACGCTCCACGATTCGAGTTGCCTCCGGAACCCAGAATGGAGTCCAGTGAGGTTTGACGAATTCGTCCTGCATGTCGATGACGAGAAGAGCAGTTTTCTCTGGCTCAATGGTGAAGGAGGGATTCTCTGAATACGCGGCTCTCGCCAACCGCAAAACTTCACGTTCACTGAAACCCCGTTTGTTTCTCCTTTCTGCCAAAGTTGTTCAAGATCGAATAACGCGACGACATGCTTAAGGTGCTATCATTCTAGAGGTTTGAGATTTTTTCTGATTTTGACTGGAGCCGCGGTGTATTCTATATTCTGTACGTACATTTTGTCTAAGTTGGTCGCAGTCGGTGTTCTCTTGCGAGCTTCTATGAGCACGAAAGGGGCTCAAGCTGTCAAGACAACTACTTGGTCTGCCGG
>Ga0187771_10003778_pt1 | contig 10622 bp, 8 predicted proteins | sample 0116_SJ02_MP15_1_FD_133139 | JGI IMG/M metagenome (GOLD analysis project Ga0187771, IMG submission 133139) | Tropical peat soil microbial communities from peatlands in Department of Meta, Colombia - 0116_SJ02_MP15_10_MG | ecosystem: Environmental > Terrestrial > Soil > Wetlands > Peat | place... | reverse complement strand
TAACGCAGTTGCCCATCACCGCCGCAGGAGGCATCACCACGGAAGAAGAGATGAAGGCCCTGGAAGAGATCGGCATGAATGCCGCGCTGGGCATGGCCATTTATCAGAAAGTTTTCCCCGAATTGTTCAGGTAGCGCAGACCTCCACTTTTGAGGTCTGCGGCTTTTCCGGTAGGCCGCGGCTCTGCGGTCTGTGGGGACCTCATTGCACATTGACGTTGATCTGAATCGAGTGTGTGATGTTGCCCGACGTGCCCGTCAAGGTGAGGGTGTAATTTCCCGTGGGGGTGCCGGGGTCGGTATAGACATGTCCGCCTCCGCCGCCGCTGCTGCCTCCTCCACCACACGCCAAGAAGGCCGCGGCCAGCAATGCGGCGGCGACCAACCCAACCGCAATCTTCCGCCCGGGCAACCTTGTCACAAGAACCCATAGCAACGCGCAGAATAGGACAACCGCTCCAGGAAGTAGCCTGGGCGGTGCGGTGAGCCGACCGCCGGCGGAGGTTGGAGCCGTAGTAGTGATCAAAAGCGCGACGCTGCCACTAGAAAGCAAGGAGTTGGGATTCAGCGAACAACTGGCTTCGCTCATCGCAGTGGGGACTGCGCAAGTGAGGTTGACGGTGCCCGTGAAACCGTTGTTTTCAGCTACGCTGATGGCGGAAGCAGCCGACTGACCAGGACTTGCGATGCTCAGGCTCGCAGGGTCGGCTGTCAGTGCAAAATCGGGCGGGAGGATCTGCGTGACAAACGACGTGGAGGCCTCGTAGTTGGCGTCGCCACTATATTGGGCTGTAATGTTAGCCGAAGCGGTGACTGGCGTGGTGAGAGTTGCCTGGAGGTATGCCGGCAAACCCATTGTGGGCGAATACGCAGCCCCCGTATACGTCACAGCGCCGCTGATGGGCGCGGTTCCATTGAGGAACTGCACGGTCCCCGTCGGCTCGACGCCGGCACTCGTTGTGTCCACATATGCGATTAGAGTGACGCTGTTGCCGCTCGCGGGGTTGGCCATGACATATGTAGAGGTGGGGCCCTTGGCGACGGTCAGAGTCACGGTGGACGTGCTCGGCTGGTAGCTGTTGTCTCCCGAGTAGTCGGCCACCACACTGTAGGTCCCGGGGCTTAGAGGGGGGAACTGATCTTCCAAATAACCGGAGCTGTTCAACACGTAGGCGCTCGAAGCAGTCCCGCTCTGGTTGGGCAAGGGCTGATTGTTGGCAGTCAATGTCACCTGCCCGGTGGGGCACGGATAGACGATGGATTCGTAGACCTTAGTGCAGAGCTGACCCGAGCCGTTCGTTACATCCACCCGAAGGTAGAAATCACCGTAGAGTGCGTTGGTCGCGGTGAAGCTCAGGGGAGAGAAGCCGTTAATCACGTGGACGTGCGTTGCGCTGGACTCCGGACTGACGGTGACTGGGACGGGAGGCGTCGAGTCGCTCGCCCCAAAGGTTCCGTCACCCGCATAATGCGCCGACACGTTATACGTTCCGCCAGGAAGAAAGCTCGTCGTGCCCGAAGCCGAGCCATTGGCAAGCGTAAAGCTGCCCACGCCGATCGTGCTGTTTGTCGTGCTGCCGGTCTGAGCGCTGAGCGAGACAAGACCCGTCGGAGTCCCTCCCGCTGCCGAGGCGACCTGGACGCCCACATTCACCGGCTGGCCGTGGGTAAGGGTGACAGGGCTCGTAGGTGGCGAAGTGGAAAGCGACAGAGTGGTGGTGGTCGGCGCGAAGCTGACGGAACTCCACTGATTAACCAAATTCGTCACGTTCACGGAGCCAAGTCCTGTGGCCAAGTCATATCCCGCAGTCGTCATCCAAGCCGGCAAAGCGTTGTTCGCGGGATCGACCAAGATGCCGTACCCGTTGCTGGAAAGAGAAGTGTTGCTGCAATTCGGATCGCCTGCGAAGCATTCCACCGAATTATTGCCCGTCACCACGTCGTAGAAGATGCACGAAGAATTGGCCACGGCTGCCGCACTGGAAGCACAGCTCGCGCCTTTCTGAGCTGCCAGCGGGTAGAGGACGTAATTCGCGTTACCCTGCCGCTCGCCTGTCTTTTGGATGACCAACGCCATGATGCCGGCGAAGGCTGGCGCCGCAAAAGACGTTCCCCCGGCGCCTTGGAAATCCAGATAGGGAGCGTTCAGGTCGCAGGAGGAAGTGCTGCTTCCCGAGCCGGGATTGGCGTCCATCTGGCAAAACGCGTAGAAGCTGGCGCTGGCAGTGACGCCATTGCTAGAGAACAAGGACACGTCCGGTATGTCACGCACAGCGTCGGCGGGAACACCGGTCCCCGTTTGCCAGTGCGGCTTCGCGTATCCGGACATGCAGAATTCCCCATTGGATACGGCGCAATTGCTCGGGCCGCCGCCTCCGGCGATCACATCCAGACCTTCAAGGTCCAGAGTGGTGCAACCCGTGGTCTGCCCGGATTGCGCGCAAGAATCGTTCCAGGTGCGTTCGGGAATGTACGACTTGGCGGACGATTGCGAGGCAGCGACGTTGGTCGAAGCCCAGTATTGCGAGAGGTTAGCGGCGTCATCAAAGTCCGTCCCGCCCAGCGCGACGTTGAATGGTGTCGAGGCGACACCGCTCACTGCCAAGCCGTACTGCGCCGCGCCAAAGAAGGGAGAATCGCAGCCGGCGGAACCCGTATCGCCCGCAGCGGCAATGATGGTGATACCCTCGACCGCTCCTTGCTCCCACAGCGTATTGTAAAACGCGTTGCCTGTAACCCCAAGGGCCGCCTCGCATAAACCGTAACTGACGCTCATCACCGGCGCCAAGTCGTTGTCGATAATGTAGAGAGCGGAGAGATCCCCGCCAAAGGTCGACTCGGTGTCTTGCGAGACCACAAGATCAACGTGGGCGCCTTTGGCGACCGCGCCGGACCACTGGACATCGAGGTCGGCTTCGCCTTCCGCTTCTCCCCCCAACACGCCGGGATCAGGTCCGTCCAGAATAATCTGCGGGTCGTTCGACGGCAAACCAAACATGCTGCGGAAGTCTCGCGCGTCCTGGAGGTTGATGTTCGAGTCGGCAACGATTGCGATGGTCTGCCCGGCGCCGTCGATGCCCGCCGACCACTGCGGCACCACATTATAAATAGTGGCGAAATCGGTAGGCCCGACGGCATAGAAGGTCTCGCCGCTCGAAGGTAAGGGGAAAGTAAAGAGCGGTTGCACCTTGCCGTTTCCGTTGGAACGCTCGAACGTGCCCAGCCGCCGGTGATATCGCTGCCGAGGAAAGTTATTCAGTGAAACCACTCCGGCCACAACCGGGGCCAGAGCAGCAGGAATCCGCGGATCGCTGGCATTGGCCCATTGCGTTTCGCCGTGAGTCATATACTTGTGAATCTCAGTATGGAGCGCCTCGCGGACCAGTTCCGCGGTTCCTGAGAACTCAATCGTGGCGCCACCCACCGCCACTCGGTTCACCTGAAATCCGTGAGACGTCAGCCACCGTGTCACTCGATCGATGTCGGCCTCGGCAGGCCCGAATTGCCGGCCGAATTGTTGTGGATTCAGCCATTGATGATAGTGGGGTGAGGACTTGACCTGTAGCTCCTCCAGCATTTTCCCCAGTGCCGCCTCCTGCTCCGGCGATCGCTGAAGCAGGAGCAGCATCCTTTCCATGGGTAGGTCACCAGGCGCGGCGCCCTGGTCGAATTCCGGTCGAGCCATTGGATGGGTGTTGCCGCGCAGGGTTACCAGGCTCGCCTCGTCAATCTCTTGCGTAAGACGCGCAGGTGGGGAAGTTGTCTGCGCCATGACCACCCCACTGCAAATAATGAAAACCCCCGCGAGGGCTGAAGCGAATCTCGCGCACCATGCCTCTGACAATCTCATGGTCCCTCCTCGTTCGCGACCGTTGGCGCGCCATACCGCCTCGGGGACAAATCCCCTCACCGACGTTTGACTTAGGCTCGCGGACCTTCCGAGACACACGCCAAGGGTCTACTGACAGCAGCGGCTCGGTTGCCGTGCTTACCTACTCCTATGTCGGCAGAGTTACAACCAGCTAGCGAACATGCTACCACAGAAGAACAGCGGGGGCGTTCCCAAAAGTAAGGGGGATTATGGTGAAGTAAAGGAGGGGAGATTTGTCGTGCAGAGACAAGCTCGTATCAGAAGCAAACGCCAAACCACAGTGCCTCAGGAAACCCGGCGAACACGGGGCGCACGTCCCGGCGATCCACTGCTCCTTGAAATTGGGAGGATCCGACGGACGTAATCGGGAACTTCACTCTACATACAAGCGGGGGACGCGTTTGCCGATCACGCACAAGACCTCGTAGGGGACGGTGCCAAGCATCTGGGCGATGTCAAGCGCGGTAATGGAGGCCAGCTGGGACTGGCCCAGGAGCATGACTTCATCTCCCACGTTGACGCCGGGGATGTCCGTCACATCCAAAAGCGAGAGGTCCATGCTGATGCTGCCGACCAGCCGCGCCAGTCGGCCGCCTACGATGGCGTGACCGCGATTCGAGAGCGCGCGGTTCAGGCCGTCGGCGTAGCCCACCGGAACCGTGGCAATGCGGGAGGGACGCCGGGTGTGGAAGGCCTCACCGTATCCTAGCGGCGTGCCGCTGGAAACGTCCTTCAGGTACACAACGCGGGATTTGAAGGTAAGTATAGGTTCGAACTCGGGGAGAGGCGGAAGTTCTTTGCCTGGCGGTAGGACTAGCGGCGCGTGGCAGCCGTAGAGCAAGCCCCCGATGCGAATCATATTTTCGGGAAACTCTCGTCTAGAGAGCAGCGCGCCGGAGTTTGAAACGTGAGTCCAGTCGGGTTCAATTCCGGCTGACCGCAGTTTAGCGAGCGCGGCCCGGAAACGCTCACCCTGCTCCTCTGTCTGGGTGGCCATCAAATCCCCGGCGGAAGCGAGTTGTGTGAACAGGCCGGTTAAGCGCACGCCCTCGAGCGTGCGATAATGTTCCACGAAGGCCGGCACGCGGTCCGGCGGCATCCCGAGCCGCCCCAAACCGGTGTCCACCTTGAGATGGAACTCGACGGGGCGGCCGTAGCGCTGAGCGCACTCGGCGTAGGTGTCAAGGCGGGCGGTGGAGGAAACCGAGGGAGTGAGTTGGTACTTGATGAGGTCCGCCGGGTCGCTCATATAGAGACCGCCCAGTAGCAGGATGGGCTGCGTGATCCCTGCTGATCTCAATTCCAGCGCTTCTTCAACGCTGGCCACCCCGAACCAATTGGCGCCGCACTGCGCAAGACAATTCGCCACCGCGACCGCGCCGTGGCCGTAGGCGTCCGCCTTGATGACGGCCATCACTTTGCGCACACCGGCCAGGCGCTGCACGCGCTCAAGATTTCGGCGCAGTTTGGAAAGCGAGATTTCGACCCACGTGGGACGCAACAGTTTGTCAGCCGGGACGCTCACAGTTGTTTTGAAAGGATGCACCACGGAGCGCAGGGAAATAACAGAGAAGAATACGTCGCCGCCTCTCTGCGGACTCTATGGTGAACCTCCGGTTAGTTTGCGGACGTGCCGCGATACCTACGAATCTGATCCCGTTCTAGTAGCGGGGCCCTACGATTAGTGAGGGATGCCATTCCAAGCCAGATTTCCACTCCACGCGCCTCAGAATGACGATCTCATTCCATCTCTGCTGCCTGACTGCGATCCATGCTCTCAAACTTGGCCCAGAGTCTCTGGAATACGACGGGGATATCGCCGGTGGGACCATTGCGCTGCTTGCCCACTATCAGTTTCATCGGGTAGCCACGCCGGTCGCCGTCACCCTCTGGTTCGGCCTCTTGCGCCGTCTTACGCTCCCGGTAAATGAAGATCACCACGTCGGCATCCTGTTCGATCGATCCGGATTCGCGAAGGTCCGACAGTTGAGGCCGCCCCAGACCAGGGCGCTGCTCGGGGGCACGGCTCAATTGGGAAACCGCCAGGACTGGGACCTTTAGCTCCTTGGCGATGCTCTTCAAGCCACGGGAGATGTAACTGACCTCTTGCGTGCGGTTCTCAAAGCGCCCCTGACCTGACACAAGCTGAAGATAATCCACGATCATCAGGTCCAATCCCTTTTCCATCTTCAGGCGCCGCGCTTTGGTGCGAATCTGCATGATACTCAGGGCGGGCGTATCTTCGATCAACAGTGGAGCGTCCCCGAGCCGGCCCAAAGCGCGGGTTAACTTGTTCCAATCTTCGCGGCTCGAGAATCCGCTGCGAAGCTTGTGGCTGTCGATTTCCCCTTCGGAGCACAATAGACGAATGACCAACGACTCTTTGCTCATTTCGAGAGAAAAGAACCCCACCGTTTTGTGCTGCTTGATGGCGGCGTGAGCGGCGATGTTGAGCGCCAGGGCGGTTTTGCCCAGGGAAGGCCGGGCGGCCACCACGACCAGCTCGCCGGGCTGGAGTCCTGAGGTCATCTTATCGAGGTCGTCTAACCCGGTTGCAACGCCGGTGACACTCCGCCCACGCTGAATGAGCTCGTCGATGCTCCCGAAACTCGACCGCATAATATCACGGATGTTGGTGAATCCTGATTGGACCTTCTGCTCCGCAATGTCGAAGACCTGGCTTTGCGCCAGATCGATCAGCGTGTCGGGATCGTCTGTTCCCTCCATGCAACGCGAAATCACATTGTTGGATGCATTGATGAGGCGCCGGAGTATCGACTTCTCTCGAACGATGCGCGAGTACTCGGAAACCGCGATGGAAGTTCCAACGGGCACGCCGTCAGTAAGACCAGCCAGGTAAGCGGCGCCGCCGGCTTTCTCGATCTGCCCTTCCTTCGCGAGTTCCTCGGAGAGAGTAACAAGATCGATCGTGCGGTTCCTCTCCGAAATGGCGATCATTTTATCGAAAGTAATGCGATGGGCTTCAGAGAAGAAATCGTCCTTCCCAACCCCCTCCAAAGCCAGGTTCAGGGCTGAATTGTCCAGAAGAATGGAGCCGAGCAAGGCCCGCTCGGCTTCCAAATTGTGAGGTACGATTCGGTCGCTGGCAGAAGAGCTTGGCATGGAAGAGAAAGTTTCCCCGAGTGTCAGAGAATTGATCGGAAGAGATTATACCAGTTGGGAAAAAGCCCCGGTGAGATTTTTAGTCGGCCTAAGGCCTCAACTTCGGGCCCTGTAGGGGCAGGCTTTGCGCCTGCCCATTCCAGGGCGCCACCCGTGGGCGCCTCTACGCCGCTTGTTGTCGCAAGCCAGCGTTCTCAGTTAGTGGCCTGCTCTGCCTCGGGGGCAGGTGAGGGGGCTGGGGATTGGGCTTGTGGCGGGGCCTTTGCTTCACCTTCACCTTCCACTCTCACTTTCACCAAGGCCGTTACGTCCCGGTGCAGTTTTATCGGCACATCGTATTCTCCCAAAACTTTCAGGGGTGTATCCAAAGCGATCTTGCGCTTGTCGATGTGGTAGCCTTGGGCCGCCAATTTCTCGGCAATGTCGATGGCCGTGACAGAACCGAAGAGTGTGCCTTTCTCTCCGGATTTTCTGGTCAGGGTTACGCTGACATCCTGAAGCAGCGTCCTCAAGTCCTCCGCGTCGCCTTTTTCCTTCGCTTCCAACTTCAGAAACCGGACGCGCTGCTGTTCCATCCACTTACGGTTCTGAGGTGTGGCGGCGACGGCCAGCTTCTTGGGCAGCAGATAGTTGCGCCCATAGCCGTCGGCCACTTTCACCATTTGTCCTCTTGCTCCGAGCTTTTCAATATTCTCAAGCAGAATCACTTCCATCGTGAACTCCTTCTAGGCGCCGGTCGAAAACGGCAACAACGCGATGTTGCGCGCCCGCTTGATCGCTAAACTCAACGATCGTTGGTGGGTTGAGCAAGTTCCGGTAAGGCGGCGCGGGAGAATCTTGCCCCGCTCGGAAATGAACCCTCCGACCAGGCGGGCGTCCTTGTAGTCGATGATGTCAATCGCTTCCTCACAGAACTTGCATACCTTTCGCCGGCGAAAAAACTGCTTCTTGGGACCCGAAGGCCCGCCCTCCCGCCGTGATTGCGAACGCTCTGGGTCTCCAGGATTGGTTCGGGGTACTGCCATATTGATCTGCTCCTTCATGCTGGGGGTACTTCCGCGGCCGGCTGCGGAGCCGGAGCCGCGGCGGGTTTGGAGCGGCGCTTCTTCGACTCCTGCTTTGCCCGCAGAGCTTTGAACTTCTCAGCGCGCTCCAAGTCTTCGTCAATTCGAACAGTCAGGTATTTGATCACCGTATCCAAAACCTTCAAGCGGCGTTCAAACTCTTTGACGGTGTCGCCGGAACCCTGCAACCGGAAGAGAACGTAAATGCCCTCACGTTGCTTCTCGACGCGATAAGCAAGCCGGCGGCGTCCTAACTTTTCCACTTTTTCGAGTTGGCCTCCCGTGCCCGCCACCACGCCTTCCATTTGGGCGATCAGTTTGTCAACATCTTCTTCGGTGACATCGGGCCGGACAATAAAAATAATCTCGTAATTACGCATGGAACCTCACGATGGTTGGGTTGAAACCCGCCGGTTAAAGCGGTTCATGGCCTTCTGCGAACCTTCTCTAAGAATAACATGCACAGCTTCACAGGCCTGGCTGAGCATTCCTGCAACGGCTTCCGAGTCGGAGGTACGGAATCGCCCGAGGAGGTACGAAACCATATCGCCGATGGGCTGCTCCGGGCTGACGCCCATGCGGACGCGGACGAAATCACCCGAATCGAGCGCGCCGATCACGGACTTCAGGCCGTTGTGGCCGCCCGCGCTGCCTCGGGGCCGGATGCGGATGCACCCCAGAGGAAGGGCCGCGTCGTCCACCAGCACAATCAAATCGCCTACCTCCACACCGTATTTCGCAACCAGCCTGGCTACGGCCATCCCGCTCAAATTCATGTAGGTCTGGGGCTTGGCCAAAAGAACATCCAGACCTTCCAGGCGCGCCGCAGCTGTCAGGGCCTGAGCTTCACGATGCTCCAATTCCAAACCACACTCGCGGGCAAGGCGGTCCACAGCCATAAACCCCAGATTATGGGGTGTCGAGTGATACTCGTAGCCGGGGTTTCCTAAGCCCGCGATCATCTTCATGGCGAAAACCGAAATTCGAAAACCGGTAACCAGTTCCAAAGATCGAACACCAGAACCGAAATCGAGTTTCAAGTTTCGATTTTCGAGTTTCGAAGTCCCAAACGTCAGCTTTCCTTCTTGCCTTCCTTCCTGGCTTCTTTCTTGGCTTCCTTGGTTTCCGGCGCTTCTGCTTCGGCTCCTTCTTCCTCCGCTTTGCCCTTGCGGATTACCTCGGGTTCGCCAGGCGCCGCCACGGCTTCTTCAGCAGCCGGCTTTACCTCTTCTTCCGCTCTCAACTCGATCACATGAGCGACCACGCGCGTGGGATCGGTCAGGATCTTGACCTTTGGATCCAATGGCAGGTCGGAAACTCGAAAGCTCTTGCCCAGCTCGAGCCCGCTTACGTCGGCGACGAAACGCTCTGGAATATCGTCGGGAAGGCACTCCACTTCCACTTCCCGGAGCATAAACTCCAGGATTCCGCCTTGCACCTTCACGCCCACCGGCTCGCCGCTCACCTGAATCGGGACCTGAAGTTTCAGTTTTGTATCGCGCGCGATTCGGACCAAGTCAACGTGAAGAAGATGGCCGTGGACAGGCTCGGATTGCCAGTCGCGGATCATGACTCGAGCCGGGGCCTTCCCCCGAATCTCGAGCGTGAAGATGGCATTGTGGCCTGACTCGGAGTGGAGAATCTGAAGAATCGCTTTGGGATCGACCGCCACGGGAATCGCCGGCCCACCGCCCCCGTAAACCACCGCCGGGATGCGGCCCGCGCGCCGCAGGCGCCTGGCAGCATTCTTTCCGAAATCCTGACGCGCCTCGACTTCCACAGCTTGAACCTGGGTCATGACTTTCTGCTCCCTGTCAGATGAAGAGTTTGCTCACCGAAGTTTCCTCATGGATCGACCGAATGGCTTGGGCCAACAACTTGCCCACGCTCAGCACCTTGATTTTTCCGCACTGCGCCGCCACGGGCGGGAGGGGGATAGAATTGGTGGTCACTACCTGCTCGAGGGGCGCCGCGCAAATCCTGGCGACGGCGTTTTCCGCAAACACGCCATGCGAACAGCACGCGTACACTTTGGCGGCGCCTTTCTCGATCAGCGCCTGCGCGCTCTTCACCAGAGTGCCTGCGGTATCCACCATGTCGTCGACGATGAGACAGGTTTTGCCTTCGACCTCGCCGACCACGTTGAACATTTCCACCACATTGGCGTCTTCACGGCGTTTGTCGATAATCGCCAGAGGCGCACTGAGCCGCTTGGCAAACGCTCTCGCCCTTTCCACTCCGCCCGGGTCCGGAGAAACCACCACGGGGTCGTTCAGCTTCAACCGCCGAAAATGCCGGACCGTGACCGGTGTAGCGTAGAGGTGGTCCACGGGGATGTTGAAGAAGCCCTGGATCTGGCCGGCGTGCAGGTCGAGGGCCAACACGCGATCTGTGCCCGCCGAAGTCAACAAGTCGGCAACCAGTTTCGAGGAAATAGGCACACGCGGGCGGTCCTTGCGATCCTGCCGGGCGTAACCGTAATAGGGAATCACAGCCGTCACCCGCTCCGCCGAGGCGCGCCGCAGGGCATCCAACATCACCAGCAGTTCCATCAGGTTGTCGTTA
>Ga0187771_10003776_pt1 | contig 10625 bp, 8 predicted proteins | sample 0116_SJ02_MP15_1_FD_133139 | JGI IMG/M metagenome (GOLD analysis project Ga0187771, IMG submission 133139) | Tropical peat soil microbial communities from peatlands in Department of Meta, Colombia - 0116_SJ02_MP15_10_MG | ecosystem: Environmental > Terrestrial > Soil > Wetlands > Peat | place... | reverse complement strand
CTCGTGCTTTCAAAGTGATTTCTTTCAGGTTGCCTGAGGAGAGGCTTGTTATGATTGCCAGAACATAGCTCATTGGAGGCTTATTTCCCACAAAGATAACATCTGCGTTTTCCGTCATTTTCCTTAACTCCTTTTTTTGTTGTTTGCTTTGTGTAACGTTATGTTACTTGCGTTTGCTTTGCAACGGAAACGTTACTGTCCAACTAATTACAAGTACTTCCTTATAAGTCCATTGAATAGAGCGCGATATCGAGCCAAAAGCGAAGTGGTGTCAACTTTTGCGGGTTAACAACGGGAAAGGCTTTTCTACAGCCAACCCATAATGAGCTTTGACACCGTGCAAAAGTCGAGAGCTACTCTTGCTAACGAAACTCAAGAAAAAAATTCAGCAAATGCTAACATCACAAGCGGAAACAGCACATAAAATAGGCTTAACTCCTAACAAAGTAAGCTTTATCGGGTTTATTCTCGCCTCTGTCTCTGCAGTCTCGTATGGAACGGCTCAAAATTACCGTTGGCTTCTACTCTTAGCAACAATTTTTCTTTTGTCTTCAGGATTCTGCGACACGCTTGACGGAATCATAGCAAGGATCTTCCACCAAGAGACTGTGTTCGGCGGCTTTTTCGACTCAGTTCTCGACAGGTACGCTGATGCAATAGTGTACGCGGCGATAATAGTCGCTGGGTTATCTAACGCTGCTTGGGGTACGTTTTGGGGTCCAGCTTGGGCTTTGGCAACTTTAGCAGGCTCTTTATTGGTAAGTTATAGTAGAGCAAGAGCCGAAGCAGTAGGCATAAAAATGGAGTCAGTAGGCCTCGCTGAACGAGCGGAACGCATGCTAATTCTAGCAGCTTTCAGTATAGCTGCGTTTTTCTGGCTGCCAGCTTTAGGTTACGGTATAGCTTTGTTGGCTGTGCTTTCAAACTTTACCGTTATACAAAGAGCACTTTACGTTTACAAGGAATTAAAGAAAAAGACAGTCTAAGCTGCTCAGTAGCGTCTTCTTCGGTACCGTGAGTGGCGCTCGTTTTCGGCTCGTACCTTAACGATTCCACGGTGCACAGCGCATGATATGCAGTAGTACTTTGTGTCTACCCAAGAAGATAAAAATGTGCCTTTTTGCCTAAGCTCCTTAGCTAACTGAGGCTCAACAAATGACACCCGGCGAGTGGATTTCTTTGCCTTATCACGAGGCACCATTGACCCGCAGTTTGCGCATTGGACGAGACTACTGCTTCCTTTGCTTCCTTTCGATCTTCCTCGGCTTTTTCGCTTAAATGGCAATATTTTTAACCTCTTTGTCCTCTATTTTTCACATTATGCATTAAAGTATCTTATATATCTGCTCTTAACTTTAAAAGAGAAGCAATGTTAGCTTCCCGTTTTATTGAAGGAACAATTTTTCCATCAGGCGACGTCATCAAAGTTGTAACTCCAGGCCCATGGCCAGCGGTGACACAATTAGAGTGAATGACTACACCCACTGAAACTGCGCCTTGACGGTAAATTCTTCCAAACGAGTGGTCCGCATCAACAATGGCTACCAAATCGCCGAGCCTCAAGCTTTCCAACCCGTACTGGTCAACAACCGCTTTATCAAACAGTTGAATATCGTAGTCTCCCGAGTTAACTTGGTTTGCGCCTAAACCTGAACCCATGATGGCGGCTGGAACAATATGTGTAACAGGTACCTCAAGTTTGTCGCCCTTCGGCTGCGGGTCCCACGCCTCAAGCAAAGCCGGATCCATATTCAAGACTTTGATTTCTGGAAAATCAACCATTTTTAAGCCTAAGCCGCAAGCTTTCACGAGAATCCTGTCTCCAAGCACAAGCTTTTCCAAGATGCCGAAGGGAAAATCAATGAGCACATGCTCAATTCCACCGTGTTTGCCAGTAACGGTCCCTTTAGCGCCTTTAGCGTCACCATTAACCACTGTTGCTTCATTTCCAACGCATGACAGCACGTTGAACGCGGTGTTAGCGGCCTGTCCTGACCGAGCATCGTTTTCCTTGTTTTCCACGCTGACGCCTGGCTCCACATGATCAGCTTCCCAACCGCATGCAGGGTCGCCGACCCTTAGATTATAGGTTATGCCGCCTACGCCGGGCAACACTAACGGTTTTCCCGTTGCGGAAACGTTGTAGACTGACCTGATGATCGGGCTGGCTATTTCACCCATAACTGAGATTTTTATTAGTTTTTCAGCGTTCGTTGTTAACATAAACAGTTCCCCGTTTGGGCACCTGTTTCTTAATTATGAAGGGTCTAATAAAACTTCACGGAATGCTATATCAACTTTTCAATGTTACGCTCGCTAAGGTATGCCTGGAACGCTTTTACGTTTTATGGCAGGTAGCGTGAATGATTAACCCTCTTCTAAGGGCCGTTTAACCTCTAAGCCGCCGGGAAAACTACGTTAGCGGATTAATGCAACTTCAGGTTTCACAGACAATAAACAAATCAACGTTAAATTATTAGAAGAACAACAACAAATGCTTTTCCGATTGTTGTTGTTCTTCTTCGAGGCTTAACCTGTTTTGTTCTCTTTGGGCGCTAAGGTAATCGGTGGGCTTTCCTGATGTTAGGAGACCGTTCAAACCGTCGTAAGACAGCCAACCGTGCATGGTCTGATAAGCGAAGTTGTAACTTGGCAAGTTGACCTAGCACAAGAAGCATATTTCCGTCTGAGCAAATCTTAAATTATGCGCTTCTTTATTGTTGCATTGGAAGTTAAGCCTCCTTGGAAGTGAAATTTCAATGTCTGAAATCGGATTGAGAACAAAAATGCTGGTTCGAGACGTGATGAGCAGCCCGGTCGTAACGATGGATGAAAATTCATCCTCTAACATAGCTGCCGGCGCTATGAACCAGAACGATTTAGGCTGCGTAATAGTCACTAACAAGGCTGGAAAATCTATTGGCATAATCACTGAACGGGACTTGGTTATTAGGGTTTTAGCAAAAAACCTTAAACCTGACACGGTGAAAGCCAGAGAAATCATGACAACCCCTTTGGTCACTATTGAACCGGATGCAACAATAAGTGAAGCAGCAAGAAGAATGAGTAGGCTAGACATCAGGAGGCTTGGCGTTATCTACAAGGGCAACCTTGTGGGTATAGTTACAAGCAAAGACATCATAGGCGTAATGCCTGAACTGATCGAAATAATCCAGGAAAGATCACGCATCGAAGGTGCCGCACGCACAGAAGAAACTGAAGAGGCTCCCCTCTCAGGATACTGTGACCGCTGCAACGCTTACTCTGAAAGCCTCAAAGAACGGAACGGGCAAAACATCTGCGACGAATGCCGAATAGAACTCGAACAAGAAAAATAGGCTGATGACGAAGACCCATTTTTAGCGCCTGAAAGTTTTGTGTCCATGCTACTTCATAAGCCTAGAACCTATCATTTAACAACCCTGACCTTTCTATGTGAGCAGTCTCCTTGAATATGCCGTTAGAATTACGACAAGGCTGTCTGAAGTATGCCGCAGCTGAATAAAATCCCTTGCCTGCTTCACTAAGTTGGAGCTTATGCGCCTTTGAAAAAACACATTACTGCCGTTTATATATTCATGACAAAAGCTTTTAGGGGAGCTGCATGCCGTAGAATCGTATATCTATGTTAAAAGTGCGTGTAAAGACGACCGCAAATGTGAAGAATCTTGGAGAATCCTCATATGTCAGATAGTAAACCTAAGGACCATCAAAAGTCCTATGCAAACGAGACGATGAAGCTACTTTTTGAACGATCGAGTTGTCGAAGTTTCCTAAACAAGACGATTCCGCAAGAAGTCCTTAACGCTGTTCTTGAAGCAGGGACTCATTCAGCCACGGCAGGAAACCTGCAACCATATTCCATTATAAAGATCGAAAACCCTGAGAACAAGCTGAAAATGGCAAAGATGTGCGAGCAGAGGTCCATAGCGAAGGCTCCCGTGCTTCTGCTGTTCTGCCTCGATCTTCACCGCCTCGAAAGGTGGGCTAAGCTTGAGGTTGCGCCTTTCACTGCGACAAGTTCTTTTCGTCATTTCTGGGTGTCTTTTCAGGACACGATCATTTGCGCACAGAGCATCTGCACGGCTGCAGATTCGATGGGGCTCGGATCAGTGTACATTGGGACCGTCATAGATAATCCAGCAGAGATTGAGAGGATGTTCAAACTGCCGAAAGGCGTTTTTCCTGTTGTCTTAGTTTGTCTAGGATACCCCAAGGTCCAACCGAAGCCAGCTAATAAGCTAGACCCTGATGTGGTCGTTCACTCAGAATACTATGATGAGCTGGAGGATCGACGGCTTCTCTCTGCTTACGACAAAAAGTACAAAGACATGAAATTGCCCTTGACCAATGCGAGACTGGAAAAAATACTTAAGGTCTGTCGGATTGTTCACGGAAGAGAATTTGAAGAAAAGTGCGCTGAAAAGATGAAAACAGACGGGTTTGTGAACGTGGCGCAGCATTATTTTGGACATCACTACAGAGCTGACCTTATGCCCCAAGGAAACGATCAGTATCTAAAAATCATGGAGGAATCGGGATTCAACTGGTTCAAGAAGTACAGCCTAACAAGTCCTCCTGCACGCGAAAGCGACAAATATTGTCTTTAGGCTGTTCAGCCAGCTGTCTGCGCCTCTTGGGTATGTTTAAAGATCTTTGTTGTATTTGTGTGCTACATACAAGCACATATATGTCGTGAGACGCGAGATTTAAATCAAACTATTCGAAAAGAATGTAGCAAACTTGACAAGGAGGAAGAATTACTGATATGAACTCGCCCAGACGCATGTCTGATTTGTGCAAGAAGATCAAACTATACTCAAAACGATTCACGCCGCTAAAGATACTTATTCCAATCCTGCTCATCTCAGTGCTATCTATTGTTGCATTTGCAGCAAGCGCCTCCATCAGCCCCACCGTTGCCTATCAAGGCGTTCAAGGTATCCAGTACAACGTAGCAGGGGGCTTGAGTGCAGCTAACGCAGGATTCTTGGTAACTCAGACAGCAGCAACCGCGTCTCCAGCAAATGCTCCATGGTCAACTGGCAGCACTCTAACCACCGCGACCGTCGTAGGAGATTGGGAGTACCACCTTACTGTTACCACTAATACTGGATGTCCCGCAAGCACACAGTACACAGCCGTCGTTCAATGGAACACTGGAAGCGGATACAGCACAATTGGATCCATCAGCTTCACAACGCCATCAACCATTTCAAACGGCGCACAAATGACATTTGTTTTCAACACTGGAGTAAACACATTCAACGCGCCCGTTGCCATAACGGTAACAATCGGTTAAGACCATGCCAACCTCGTCAGCGGGAAATGAGCCCTCGAAAGTGCCACAGTTCCCGATTTTTTCATATCAATTCCGAATAAGCTGTAGGAATGGCAAACTGTGCTTTTGAAGAGACATAGGTTTGCGAGCGTGAAAACTCAGGGCTTTCGCAAATCTATTTCCGCTATAATCTCAAAGATCTTCTGCTTAAGAACTGTTTTTTTGGCATTGTTTCTTGTTGTAATGGCTGCAACCGCCTCGTTCGCGAGTCCGATAACTCTTACGTCGACCCATCTTCAAGCAAAGTATGGCAACCTGACCAACGCTTACTTTCAAAACACTTCTGGACTTGGAAGTTCTACTCCAAGCACTAACACCGCTTTGACTTTGACAAGCAGCAGCGGCTCCTATGCTCTTGCGACATCATCAAACGCTTACCTGTGGTCACCAGAATTCGCGAGCGCAAACACGATAAGCTCGGGAAATTGGTTTCTAGACCTGTGGGTGGCCTCAAGCACCAACGCGGTAGCTTACATCCCAATCACAATTACCAACGCGCAGTCCTCAGCAACGCAAAATCCATTTCAAGAGAATATAACCTTCAACCCTTCCAGCTACACAAGCTACGAAGCGTCCAATCTAGGTAATATACGCTTCTACAGCAACAGTGCCTTAACTCAGCTTATGTACGCTTGGCTTGAATCCTGTACTCCCTCCGTCTCTAACACTGCCACTTCTGCCACAGTATGGGTCAAACTTACTAGCCAAATAACTGGAAGCGGAGGTACCCTCACGATTTACATGGGCTTTCTTTCCACTTCTACGAGCTTTGACGGTGTTTATTGGGGAGAAGCGCCCAGTCTGTCAGGAATCTACGCCGCATACGACAACGGGGCCGATGTTTTCAACGGTTATTTCGATGGCAACACCGCGACTTCGAGCTTCTCAGCGTACAGCGGTGATACGCTGGCGCAGGCAACAGGCATTTCTGGCCCAGCAGGAGCCATGATTAACGCAATAAAGGTAACGGGTTCAACAGGCGCGCACGTTCCCGCATTCTCGTACAATGAGGCAATGAGCAACACTGCTCTAATAGTAGAATCAAGCTTCTGTCTTGCTGGCGATACCGCGGATGCGACAGGCGCCGTCGGTCTCGTTGACAACGCAGCCGTAAATAGCATTGAAAACGGGATCACTGCACAAATGGGATATTCAAGCAGTTACTTCAGTCAAGCGTATGAGATTTCTGGCGCAGTAAGCCTCGCAGTGAACGGCTATTCAGGGACGTCAACTGCAAGCTGGGCATATGCAAGTGCCACGTATACAGGTTCTGCTGGCTTATCATGGAGTGCCTATATAGCCCCACAGCTTTACTCGTCAACAGGAGGATATTCTGGCGCAGTCTCAAATAATCCACTAAGTTCCGCAGGGCATCTCTATCTTGGCCAAATAAGCGGTGCATCCGCCATCGACATTTACTACAACTTCGTTCGTGCTAGAGCTTACCCTCCTAACAACGTTATGCCCTCAGTCTCTTTCGGCAGTCTGTCCGCCGCAAACGATGCGATTCAAGTGTCGATCTACGTGACATCCTCATCAGGAAGCGTGCAGAGCACAATTGCTAGCGATGTGCAATCAGGTTCGATCGGAGATTCAAAAGGACAGTACGTCATGAGCTTCGTAGGTAGCCAAGTCAGCGTTCCGCAAAGCGGATACATCATGGTAGAGCTTTCTAGCTCATCCATTGTATCCTACACGATTTATTGGGGAAGCGGGCAACCCACGAATTTCCAGGCACCCTATCGAGTGCTATCATAAGATTAGTTTTTCTCAGAAATTCCAACAACGTTAGGAGAGGCAAAGTAAAAAACGGAATGTACGGAGCCCAAAATCACGAAACGAACAAGTTCAGAAAAGAAGGCTTACAAATAATATGGATTGTGAATTCATAAGTTATAATTTAGATGCAGGCTCTTGTTTGTTTATACACTCTTTAAGAAAGCGAAATCTTAAAAATTTGCTCTGGACGCAGCATTATGAAAATGAGGAACGGACATAAAGAAGCTAAAGCGCTTTACAAAAGAGTATGCGTTAGCGGAGCAATTAGCTTCTGTAGAAAAACGCGCGTTCTCGAAATTATTGCAAGGCGGAAAAAATGAAAATTACGAAAACGAGAATAAGCGTCTACATTATAATTGCCGTAATTTCTTTTTTCGCCTTCCTTCCTCTTTACGCGAGAACAAGTTCTTACCCTTTAGCAGTAGTCAGCGGTAACAGCATGTATCCAAGTTTACAGAACGGTGACCTCGTTTTCTACGAAGCTACTGACGCAAGTCACATACTTAATGGCACAGTTATAGTTTTTGTGCAAAGTGAGACCGGTAACTCTTTGCTAGACAACTTACTTCGGCCAGTGCTCATACATAGAGTCGTGGGAGAAAAAGTTCAGACTGACGGCTCAGTGGATTATGAAACGAAGGGCGACAATAATAATGCGAATGACCCGTTTGTTACAAGTTCAAGCAATGTTCTAGGGGTTCCTGTCTTAATTATTCCCGAAGTGGGCTTTTTGCTCCTTTTTTTGCAGTCTCCTCAAGGTTTGATCGCTGTAGTTGGGATCATTACTTTGGGGTATCTTGGCTTTTATGACAATAAACGGCGAGAAGAAAAAAGGAAAGAGAAACTTCTCGGCGCGCTCGCAAGAAAGGTACTCAATGGACAAATTTCAAGTGAGCAATTTAAGGAGTTAGAAATGACACTAAAGTACTTTGATGAACTTGAAAGCTTAGGTCTCAGAGACTCGGGACCAAAAGTTTTTGTCGATTGGTTAAAGAAGGGCAGTTTAGATGAGGATTGGAAAATAACCGCTATATTCTGTAGGAAATGTCATAAAGCTGCTATTACGCTTGAGACAGAAGAAAACGCGATTGAGATTTGCTCCCATTGTAATAAGGTAAGGAGCCAAAACAAGATTGCTCCTTTGAGCGTTACCATATTGGATAAACTTGTACTCGAATCTGTAGATGAAATGCTAAGTTGTTTAGGTCCTGAGTCGAAGAAAATGATATACGATTTCATCAAAAAAGAATATGGAATAACGAAGGAAGAGATTCCTGCGAGGTTAGATGACTTTTCATTTGCTGTAGCCAAAGTTTTCGGCAACGAATCTGGCACTCTCGATAAAATGTTCGTGAAAAGGTTTGAAAGAAAAATAAAGGATTATAACCATAAAACCACAAAAAGAAAAAGTTTCAGGGATCTTGTATCGTCAATTAAAGAAATGCTCTGTGAGAGCGACAAGAAAGAACAGATCAACTGCTTGGTTGTAACAAATGAGAGTAAAGTGATTGCAACTTAGGGTACTTAAGAATCGTCGTTAAGTTCCTTAAGTTTGCTTCTTAAAAACTCTGCAATTTTTTTCTCGCTGTACTCATCTTCGTCTCGTTGGAATTCAAGTTGCTCTTCAACAATTTCAAGGAGCTTCTTGATATCTATTGGCTTAAGCAAAAAACCGTCTGCATGTTTATTTATCGCTAAGATGGCATTTTGTAAATTTGGGTAGCCCGTAATTATCACTTTGCGTGTTCTCGGGACGTCGTCCCTTATTAGCGATAGCAAGTCTATCCCTGGCATGTCTGGTAGTTTAATATCGATAAGGGCAATATTATAAGTTGTCTTTTGAGTTTTCCTGATTGCTTCCTTCCCTGTAACTGCATAATCGACAAGGTATCCTTCACTTTCAAGAATGGTTTTCAAAGATTTTACTACGTCTTCGTCGTCATCGACAACTATTATTCTCGCCTGTTTATCCACCTTTTACATCAGACTTCCTGTTTTAATAAGCAAAGCACCAAGGAGCTGTTTATTTCATTTGGGGAACCAATAATTCTTTGTTTCTGGCTTTATTAGGTTTGCTCTGCTCGCTTGTGAGTGATGATATACCTTGCAATAGCCGCATCCTGAAAGACGCTTCAAGTCCTTGAAGGCGAAAAAGATATTTCTTACTACCTCTCCCCATTTGCAATGAAATAGTGGGTGTCGTTGTTTACAAAGTGTATGGCTTTTGCCAGTTTGTCCAGACGAAGTGCAAAAAAGGTAACAACATTCCGAAACGCAAAAATGACTTTTTAAGCGTTGAAAAGAGGTATTTCACCGAGAGCTCGTCCAACCTTGGGTTGATGAGCCTACCCCTGCCGAAGCACCTCTATGCCGTAACGAAGTAGACTCTTCACTGCGCTTGCTCTTTTTCTAGGAACGCATGCAACGCCATTGATTAAGCCGTACAGAGACAGAAGGGTCATGGTCAGGAATGAAGATTTCGAATAAACCGAAAGTCTTAGAATGAAAAGAAACAATTTTGAAATCGCGTTATCCGACTTTGGTGAAAAAACCATCATGCCCCTTTCATGTAGCAAACATCTTAACAACAGAAAAGTTAAGGCTTTTGCTTAACTCTCTTTATTCCGCTACGTGAAAGCGGAACCGAGATAAACTTTTAACAAACCGCCTCTATTCAATAAACCGTGAAATGAAGTGATTGTTGATTCTGTCCTCACGAACGCTAAAGCCTATCTTAACGGGCAAATCGTCGATTGCAGCATAGCCGTTGAAGAAGGCAAGATTTTCAAAATAGGCAACGAAACCCAAATGCCGAACGCTGACCAAAAAACCAACCTGAGGAGTCTGCTCGTGCTTCCTGGCTTGATAGACGAGCACGTTCACCTGCGTGACGAGGGGAAAGCTTACAAAGAAGATTTCCAAACAGGAACCGCTGCTGCCGCCGCAGGGGGGTTCACCACCGTTTTGGACATGCCTAACAATGAACCCGTTACAATGAGCGTTGCAAGCTTAAGAAACCGCATGGTGTTGGCTCAAAGAAAAATTCTGGTTAACGTTGGGTTTTACTCCGAATTCCCAAAGAACCTAGCAGAAACCCGAGACATCGTTTCTGAGGGAGCGGTTGGCTTTAAGCTTTTCATGGGTTCCCAAATCGGCGGATTAAACATCGATCGTGATGAAGACTTGCAAGACGCCTTCAGAGAAGTGGCACAGTTGAACGTACCAGTAGCACTACACGCAGAAGACAAAGCTTTGCTTACAGCCAACGAAGAGAAACTGAAGCAAGCCAAAAAAAGCAGCATTGCCGCTTTCCAACAAGCACATTCTGAAGCGGTTGAAGCGAAAGCCGTCGAACGCCTACTGAAAATAAGCGCGGCAGCCGATGTGCACTTGCACTTTTGCCACGTGACAACGAAAGAGGGGTTAAACGCCATCGCAGAAGCAAGAAAAAGAGGCAGAAAGGTAACCTGCGAAGTTACCATTAACCACCTTCTGTTTTCAACTG
>Ga0187771_10003775_pt1 | contig 10625 bp, 10 predicted proteins | sample 0116_SJ02_MP15_1_FD_133139 | JGI IMG/M metagenome (GOLD analysis project Ga0187771, IMG submission 133139) | Tropical peat soil microbial communities from peatlands in Department of Meta, Colombia - 0116_SJ02_MP15_10_MG | ecosystem: Environmental > Terrestrial > Soil > Wetlands > Peat | place... | reverse complement strand
GATTATCATCCTCTCGGTTGCCTTCTCCATTCTCTCTTCATGTGGCGGAAGAGGGAAAGCGATCAGAACGATCGAAGGAGATCCTGAAGTCCTTTATAAACAAGGGCTGGCTCGATTCAATAATAGAGACTATAGAGAAGCCCTGAAGCGATTCGAGCAGCTTAAATCGAGTTTCCCGGATAGTCCGCCTTATACGCTTTGGGCAGAATTGAAGGTTGGCGATTGTCATTTCCTTAAGGGGGATTATGTGGAGGCCATTGCGGCTTATGAAGAGTTTAAAAAGATTCATCCCACCCATGAGGAGATCCCTTATGTTCAGTACCAAATTGGGATGGCCTATTTCAATCAGATGCGAACCCTTGATCGGGATCAGACCTCCACAAAGAATGCACTCTCCAACTTCGAATATTTGATCGGCAATTATCCACCCAGTTTCTTCACTGAAAAGGCGAAGGCAAAAATTGATGTTTGCAAAAAGCAGTTGGCTGATCATGAATTCTATATTGCAAATTTCTATTACAGGCGCCGGAAATTCCAAGCCGCAGCTTCTCGGTTTGAGGGATTACTGGAAAAGTTTCCAAAACAGTATGAGGAGGATAAGGCTCTCTACTTCTTAGGGAAGAGTTATATCGAACTCGGCCAATGGGAGAATGCCAGAGAAGCCTTCACTAAAATTATAAATGAATATCCGAGAAGTATACATCATAAAGAAGCCAAGTTGATTCTTGACAAAGGGATGATAGAGAAAAAGGTTGCACTTCGTAAGGCCAAAGAGGCCAAAAAGAAGGACAAGGCTATCGAGGAAGAACAGGGCAGCATCGTTTTGGTTAAATTCGAAGGGGAAGGGAGGCAACCCGTCTCTCTTAGTGATGAGAAGGTTGTGTTGAAAGAGGCAGACGAGAGAATCGTTCCCCTCCCTGTCACCAGTGAGCCGGTTAACCCGATCTCTCCGAAAGCAGAGGTGAAGATGGTCAGCTCCTCATTGGCTCATGACCCAATGGAAGAGGATCGGACTCAGCCGATGCCTCCTGTGCAAGGAGCTAAGAGCATAGAGACCATTCCGCCTGAAGACCCAACGAAAGAAGAAAGAAGAGCTCCACCAAAAATAGAGATAAAACCGGATGAGGAGAAACGGATAGCGGCATTGCCAAGTGTCACGCCGACCCAAAAAGAAAAAGAGAACTCTAAGAAAGAAGGTCTTCCTGAGGGAGAAGAAGCCAAGCTTGGACGAAGTGAACCTATTGACATTACTTCAGATAGAGTGGAGACATACTCTAAGGAGAATTTGATCATCTTCAAAGGAAATGTCATGGCTCGACAAAGGGATATGGTAATCTATGCTGATTCTTTGGAGGCAGTGGTCATTGAAAATGGTAAGGGCATCGAGAAGGTCATTGCCGACGGGAATGTGAAGATTCAGCAGGGACTCCGGGTGGCCAGCTGTGAGAAGGCGATCTTTTACAATATCGATCAGAAAGTCGTATTAACGGGTGCCCCGAAGGTTTGGGAGAATGATAATATCGTTTCGGGAGATGAGATCGTTTTCGACATTGACCAAAATCGAATTGAGGTTAAAGGAGGATCGAGCGGAAGAGGAAAGGCGAAGATTCAACCTGGAGGGCCATTTGAAAAGCAGAAATGAGAAGAAACCTCCTCTTCTTTTTCCTCACAATTTTCTTCCTGATTGCCTGCCCGATTTTTGAAGAAGAGAGAATCCAAAATAGAAATGCAATAAATCATGATACCCCCCATGCTTCCCCCTCAAGGTGGGAGGATGAACCTGCCTGCCGGCGGGCAGGGGCCGGGGTAATGTCAATTTATTTAATGCGTTTGTATTAGTAAGCAGGAGGCATGAATAATGAAGAACGGATGAAATACTATGGAGCCGGTTGAATTGACAATATTATAGAAAAAATAATAAAATAAAATGTTTAAAAAATTTTGGATTTAAGGCATGTTTGAAAATCTTTCTGCGAAACTGGATGTAATATTTAAGAAGCTGAAAGGCCACGGGAAGTTGACCGAGCAGAATATCCAAGAGGCCTTTAAAGAAGTGAGGATTGCTCTCTTAGAAGCCGATGTCAATTTCAAAGTTGTTAAGGACTTCATCCAGTCCGTCCAGGAGAGAGCGATCGGTCAGGAGGTCATGACCAGCCTCACACCTGCTCAACAGTTGGTCAAGATTGTAAAAGAGGAGATGACCTCCTTGATGGGTGGCGAAGAGCAAAAGATTCATCTTTCGGGAAGTCCCCCTGTTCCGATCATGTTGGTCGGCCTCCATGGCTGTGGTAAAACAACGACCGCGGGTAAGCTGGCGCGATATTTTCAGGAGAAGAAGAAACGACCATACCTCATTCCTGCGGATGTCTACCGACCCGCAGCCATTGAGCAATTACAGAAATTAGGGGGAGAGCTAAAAGTTGATTTTTATCGTCCCGATGCAACCCAGACCCCACTCGATATCTGTCTTAAGGGAAAGGATGTTGCCCTCAAGGGTGGCTATGACCTAATGCTCATCGATACTGCTGGAAGGCTCCATATCGATGAGGCGTTAATGCTTGAACTCCGAGAGATCAAGACACAGATCAAACCGAAAGAGGTCCTCTTGGTGGCGGATGCCATGACCGGACAGGATGCAGTCAATATTGCTAAAAATTTCAATGAACGACTGGGCATTGATGGAATCATCCTGACCAAAATGGATGGGGATGCTCGAGGAGGAGCTGCCCTTTCGATCAAATCCGTCACGCAAAAGCCCATTAAGTTTATCGGCACAGGGGAAAAGTTGGATGCCCTGGAGGCTTTTCATCCCGACCGCATGGCCTCTCGAATTCTTGGAATGGGAGATGTCCTAACCCTGATCGAGAAGGCAGAGGCTGCCTTCGATGAAAAAAAAGCCAAGGAATTAGAAAGGAAGATTCGAAAGGATTCGTTTACACTGGAGGATTTTCGGGACCAACTCCAACAGGTTCGAAAGATGGGTTCATTGGAATCGATCTTAGGAATGATCCCTGGGCTTCCCAAAAACATGAAAGCAGCAGGAGGCCTCGATTTCGATGAGAGGGAATTGATTAGGGTGGAGGCCATTATCAACTCTATGACGCCTAAGGAGCGGGCCAATTATATAATCATTGATGGAAGTCGCAGATTGAGGATTGCTCGGGGGAGCGGGACGAGCGTTCAAGAAGTAAACCAGCTTCTGAAACGTTATGCCCAGGCTCGAAAGATGATGAAGCAATTTACTAAAATGGGGGAGAAAGGATTTGGGAAAGGGAGGGTACCCTTCTTTTCATAAAAGCCTAGCGCATACGGAAACACCGAATTTCAAGCACCAAATAACAAATAAGCTCCAAATCCCAATGAACGGAGACTAATTTTGTTTGGGATTTAGAAATTTGGTGATTGGAATTTATTTGGGATTGGGAATTTGTGATTTGGGATTTTAGACGTTATGCGCTTTGCGCTATGGTCTTTGCGATTCAATTAGAAGGAGGTGGTTAAAAAAAGATATGGCTGTGTCCATGAGGCTGATGAGATTTGGTGGGAAGAAGAGCCCTTTTTACCGGATTGTGGTTTCTGATCGTCGCTCTCCGAGGGATGGAAGGTTTATTGATCAGGTGGGAACTTACGATCCCAAGAAAGATCCAGTGGAGGTCCGATTCAAGGAAGAGAAGGCTATCGAGTGGTTGAGAAAAGGCGCTCAGCCCACGCCGACAGTCCGTCAACTTTTAATAAGATCCGGTCTTACGAAAAAGTTGTCAGAAGGGAAGGATAGATAAGTTGCCTTCTCCGGAGCTTTTGCTTTTCGAGGATCTCTACCCGGACCATTAGGGAAGTGGAGGTGGGGTTATGAGCACGAAGGATCTCATTGAGTACATTGCAAAGGCATTGGTCGACCATCCAGATCAGGTCAGGGTCTCTGAGATCGAAGGGGAGAAGACTTCGGTCATCGAACTCTCTGTAGCCAAAGATGACTTGGGGAAGGTGATTGGAAAACAGGGCAGGACAGCAAGAGCCATCCGGGTCATCTTGGGCGCTGCCTCTGCGAATTTGGGGAAACATTCTGTTTTAGAAATCATCGAATAAAAAAGAGAGCTGAAAAAATATCCCATACTTTCTTAGATAAGAGATTTCTGGACCTTTTCGGAAATCTCGATAATGATCGATGAAGAAAGATCTTTTCCCGATCGGCAGGGTGGTTAAATCCCATGGGGTCAAGGGGAAGATAAAGGTGGAGTATTTTGGAGAAGAGCTCACCCGTTTACTCCTCTATCAAGAGGTATTCATCGAGGACAACAAGGACGAGCTGAAATCCTACGAAATCTTAGAGGTCATCCCTCAACCACCATGCCTCATCCTTCGACTGAAAGAGATTGAAAGGATAGAGGAAGTCCAGCCACTCATGGGAAGAGAGGTCTTTGTTAAGAGAGGGGCGCTTCCCCCTTTAAAAGAGGGAGAATATTATTGGATTGACATCTTAGGAATGGTGGTGGAGACCGGGGAAGGTAAAAGGATCGGAAGGGTTAAAGAGATTTTCCCAACCGGAGCCAATGATGTCTATGTGGTCGAAGGAAAGAAGAGGGAGATCTTCTTGCCAGCGACAGAGGAGGTCATTCAGAAAGTCGATCTTGAAAAAAGGGTAATGAAAGTCATTCGGATGGAGGGGTTGTGGGAGGATGAGGATGAGGTTTGATATTCTCACCCTTTTCCCTAAAATGTTTTCCTCTCCCTTCAAGGAAAGCATGTTAAGTAAGGCGATCGAGAAAGGGCTCATTCAGATCCGAGCCATTAATATCCGAGATTTTGCCTTAGACAAACACCAAGTGGTAGATGATACTCCATATGGAGGGGGTCAGGGCATGGTGATGAAGGTGGAGCCCATGGCCCGAGCCATCGAATGGGTCAAGTCCCAAAGTCCATCCGCTCGGACGATCTATCTGACTCCCCAAGGAAAACCCTTTGATCAGGAGGTAGCAAGGGCCCTTACGTTACAAGAGCATCTCGTCCTTCTTTGTGGCAGGTATGAAGGGGTGGACGAGAGGGTGAAAGAGCTCTTTGTAGACGAAGAGATTTCCATTGGGGACTATGTTCTGACGGGGGGTGAACTCCCGGCGATGGTTCTTATCGATGCAGTTGCAAGACTCCTGACTGGAGTTTTAGGATCGGATCGGTCGGCTCAGGAGGATTCCTTTTCCGACTCCCTTTTGGAGTACCCTCAGTATACTCGGCCTCCCAATTTTAGAGGAAGGAAAGTTCCTGAGGTTCTCCTTTCGGGAAACCATTCAGCCATTTCTCTGTGGAGGAGAAAAGAGGCACTGAGGCGGACGTCATTGAGACGCCCAGACCTTTTAGCCAAAGCCAATCTCAATGAGGAGGATAAAAAGCTCTTGGAGGAGATTCTCAACCAAGATGGGAGAAAGAAGGCTGGAGAAGGGGTCTAATCTTTACTTGGGACTGGTCCACCATCCTATTTATGATAAGAGGAGAGAGGTGGTGGCCACAGCCGTTACCAACTTTGATATCCATGATATCGCCCGGTGTGCGAGAACATTTGGAGTGGGAGGTTTCTTCGTCATCACTCCTTTGGAGAGCCAAATTCAGTTAGTGGAGAGGATCATTCGCCATTGGGTAGAAGGTACAGGTTCAGTTTACAATCCCACTCGAAAGGATTCCCTTTCTCTCATCCGGGTCTGTCGAACCATCGATGAGGCGGATCGAGAGATTTCCGATCTCTGGCGGAGGAAAGCGAAGAGGATCGCCACAGGGGCATCTCGTCATCCAAAGAGTATCGGCTTTGAAATTTTACGGAAGTTATTGAGAGATCAAGACACCCCATACTTCATTCTTTTTGGAACAGGATGGGGTTTAACCCAGGAGCTCAAGGATCGTTCTGACTATGTGTTGGCGCCGATCGAGGGGAAAGGATACAATCACCTTTCAGTTCGCTCGGCAGTGGCCATCATCTTAGATCGCCTGCTCGGCGATCGAACCATGTAGATTTGGGATTGAGTTTCAAGTTGCAAGTCACAGATTTCGAGTTAAAATAAAAAACCTGAAACTTAATTGAATTTTCTGGAGGTAAAAAGATGAATCCGTTGGAATTGGTTGAAAGAGAACAGCTAAGGACAGACCTCCCCGATTTCAAAGTTGGGGATACAGTGAAAGTTCATGTGAAAATCGTGGAGGGAGAGAAGGAGAGGATCCAACCCTTCGAAGGGGTAGTCATTCGTAAGAGGAGAGGAGGGATTCGGTCCACCTTCACCGTGAGGAAGATCTCCTACGGGATTGGGGTGGAGAGAATTTTCCCCATCCATTCGCCCAGGATCGACCGGATCGATGTGGTCAGCAGAGGCGAAGTGAGACGGGCGAGACTCTTCTACCTAAGAAATCTGAAAGGGAAGGCAGCTCGCATCCGTGCCGTAAAGAAACAGGTCGCCTAATGAACGGAATGATGGAATATTGGAAAGGTAGAATAATGGCGTGAACCCAATATTCCATTGGTCCATCAACCCATCATTCCAGATGGAATTCTGATGCTCTTCCCCTCCCTCCCAACCCAGCCGATGGATTATTTCGAGAAGATGTACTATCGTCGGGGTTATCAGAGGATTGCCGGTGTGGACGAGGTTGGAAGGGGGCCTTTAGCCGGGCCCGTTGTGGCGGCGGCTGTGATTCTGCCTCAAGAGGGCATTAAAGAAAAAGTTTTCGATTCAAAAAAAATTTCATCCAAAAAAAGAGAGCATCTCTACGAGGTAATCCTTGCGGAAGCACAAGGAGTTGGAGTTGGAATTATCGGACAGGAGGAAATTGATCGCATCAATATCTTTCAGGCCACATTAAGGGCCATGGTTTTGGCGATTGAGAATCTTCCGTCCCCTCCGGACTTTCTTCTCATTGATGGCACTCAGGGCCTGAAATTCTCTACCGCACAAAAATCGATCCCAAAAGGAGACCAACTGAGCAACTCGATCGCTGCGGCCTCCATTATAGCCAAGGTGACCCGAGACCGGATGATGCTGGAATGCCACCAGAAGTACCCTCAGTATAATTTTGCTAAACACAAAGGCTACGGGACGAAAGAACATCGAAGAGCTATCGAAAAATTTGGCATCTGCGAACTTCACCGTAAAACCTTCAAAGGCGTCAAAGAATATCTTTAAGTGCAGAGAGCAAAGGGCATAGCCTAAAAAGATAAACCTTATTTTCTGGGAGATTTGCCACGGACACGGATCACAGACAGGAGCCACGAAGAGAGAAAAAAGAGCTCGGCAAGAAAGGCGAGGAGCTGGCCATCCGTTTTTTAAAGAAGAAGGGGTATCGTATCATCGGAAGAAATTATGTCTGTAAGATGGGCGAGATGGACATCATTGCTAAAGAAAAGGATACATTAGTTTTCATTGAAGTGAAGACGAGGACATCTACCACTTTCGGTCCTCCACAGTCAGCAGTCAATCCTAAAAAGCAATTGCAAATGTCAAAGGTTGCCCTCCATTTCTTAAAGGAGAAGAAACTTGAAGATGTAAAGGCTCGGTTCGATGTCGTCGCCATTCTCCTCGGGCCAGAGGGAGAAGAGATTGAACTGATCAAGGATGCCTTCGATTTGAAATGGGTATAAGTTCTAAGTTCGGAGTTTCAAAATGAGCTCCGAACTAATTCCTCCGAACTGTTTATTTGGCCTTATTTCGTTCCTTCTTCCTTCGGTATTCTCATCTTATAGAACGAACGGTATACGAAGATGACTCCCACAATGAAGAGCGGAATAGCAATGTAAGGAGCGTAGTTCGTGGAACTGGAACTGCCTTCCTTCGCATGTGTTGCCATCTCGATCGCGATTTCTGTCGCGAGCAGGCCAAACAGGGTTGAGAACTTTATGATAGGGTTCAGGGATACAGCTGAAGTATCCTTGAAGGGATCACCCACCGTGTCGCCGATGACCGTTGAGGCGTGGAGTGGCGTGCCCTTCTGATTGAGGTCGACCTCAACGATCTTCTTCGCATTGTCCCACGCGGCGCCGGTGTTCGCCATATAAATGGCCTGAAAGAGGCCGAAGCAGGCGATGGAAATCAGATACGCTACGAAGAAGTTTGGGTTGAGAAGCGCAAAGGCCAGTGTAATGGACATGAGCGCGATGAAGATGTTCCACATACCTTTCTGCGCATACTGAGTACAGATCCTCACAACCGTCTTGGAATCCTCGATATCGGCCTCCTTCTTGTCCAGGTTCATGTTCCTTTTAATGAACTCGACCGCCCGGTATGCGCCGGTTGTAACTGCCTGCATGGAGGCGCCGCTAAACCAATAGATCACTGCGCCGCCGCAGATCAGACCGAGGATGATTGGCGCATCGGTCAGCTGAACCTGGAGCATATTCTTACTCCGGAGGAGCAGAATGATCGAGAAGATCATAGTCGTTGCGCCACACACCGCGGTGCCGATGAGCACCGGTTTCGCCGTTGCCTTGAAGGTGTTACCCGCGGAGTCGTTGGCTTCAAGGTAGTGCTTGCCCTCCTCGAAGTTGGGATCAAAACCGAAGTTTTTCTTGATGTCATCCTTGACGCCAGGAATCGTTTCGGTCTGCGCCAGCTCGAATATGGACTGGGCATTGTCCGTTACAGGACCGTAGCTGTCCACCGCAATGTTGACCGGACCCATGCAGAGGAATCCGTAGGCAACCAGGCCAAAGGCGAAGATCGATGGATAGTTGATCACTTGGGCCGGTATCGAAAGGCTGACGAAGTAGGCGATGCCCAGGAGGAAGGCGATCAGCATGCCTTTGTAGAAACCGCTGAAATTACCCGAAACGATACCGGACAGCACGGTAAGGGATGCACCGCCCTCGCGAGACGCGGTCACAATCTCTTGGACGTGCTTCGACTTGGAGCTGGTAAAGATCTTGGTGAATTCGGGGATGAGAACCGCTGCCAGCGTACCGCAACTGATGATCATGGCAAGTTGCCACCAGACATGGGGCATCGGGGTGAGTACGCCGTCTTTCAGGACCTGGAGATCGCTGATCAGCAGGTAGCTCATCCCAAACGAGGTGCTGATGCACAAGGTGGCCGCGATCCAGATCAGTCTCATCAGGGGCTCTTCGAAATCGATATCTTTCTTCCCTCTATATTTTGTTGAAGAAATAGCCTGATTAACGAAATAGGAAACTCCAGAGCAGAAGTCCATGAGGAAACGCATTGTAAAAATCCACACGATGAGTTTCCCCTGGATGGCTTCTTTGATCACGCTGTCAGGACTCACAACGGCAAGCGTGATAAAAATGATCAGCGCAACGCCGGTAACTCCATAAGTCTCGAAACCATCCGCTGTAGGGCCCACGCTGTCACCCGCGTTGTCACCCGTACAGTCAGCGATCACGCCTGGATTGCGGGGGTCATCTTCCTTCACCTTGAAAACAATTTTCATGAGGTCGGAGCCGATATCAGCAATCTTCGTGAAGATACCACCTGCGATACGGAGTGCTGATGCACCCAAAGACTCACCGATGGCGAATCCCAGAAAGCAGTACCCGACGATGTTGCGAGGTACGAAGAGGAGAATGATGACCATCATGACGAGTTCAAGGGAGATAAGGAAGAGCCCGACGCTCATACCGGAGCGGAGGGGAATATTTACCACATCCCAGGGCTTCCCCGCCAGTGAGGCAAAGGCAGTACGTGCGTTGGCATAGGTGTTGATCCGGATGCCGTACCAGGCCACGCTATAGGAACCGCCCATACCAACCACCGAGAAGAGGAGGACCAGCAACAGAGTGGGGATCCCCTCGCCCTTTAGGACCAAGAAATAGAAGGCCATGCAGATGGCGATAAAAATGAAAAGCATGATAAGAAATTTGCCCTGCTGAATCAGGTAGGTTCGGCAGGTCTGAAAGATGGTTTCAGCCACCTTGAGCATCGATTCGTGGGCTCTCAACTTCTTGACCTGGTGGCGCAGAAATAAGCTGATACCGAGTGTACCAGCGATGATGCATGCACCATAGAACAGAAGATACCATGGTCTGATACCTCCCAAATGGGTATATGGAGCACCCTTATGCAAGTCGGGTATTGCGAGATCCGCCTCACTGGCGAACACCATCAGTGGGACGAGGAGGTACCCAGCCACCATGACCAACATTAACTTCGACCATACATTTTTTAGTCCCATAATGCCTTCTCCTGAGAAAATTTGTATTTGGTTAAACAGGTTGCTAAAAGTCTAACTTTCTTTTTATGAGCGCCTCACGAACAGTTTTACAATCTGCGGTGGGGATTAGTTCGTTTCTTATCAGCTCAAAACAATTCGGTTTGGAGCCCCTGTTCAACGTGGTGCTTCAATATAAGGCAAAGACATTAAGAAGTCAAGAAATTTTTCACAAATAAATGGCATTGTTTTATAAATCAGATAATTGTTTGAAATCATAAAACTTATTGAGAGGTAAAGAATCAATTGACATATTTTGAATTTGGTGGTAATATTCATTTAATAAAAAGCGCTAGGGGAGCTCTAATAGGCTGAGAGTCCTCATTTTAAAAAGTGGGGAGACCCTATAAACCTGTTTGGGTAATTCCTGCGAAGGGAAGCGGAGAAAGAATCGAAAAGCCGTAATACCTCCACTGGAATTACGGCTTTTT
>Ga0187771_10003774_pt1 | contig 10628 bp, 7 predicted proteins | sample 0116_SJ02_MP15_1_FD_133139 | JGI IMG/M metagenome (GOLD analysis project Ga0187771, IMG submission 133139) | Tropical peat soil microbial communities from peatlands in Department of Meta, Colombia - 0116_SJ02_MP15_10_MG | ecosystem: Environmental > Terrestrial > Soil > Wetlands > Peat | place... | reverse complement strand
TGTGATCGACGAGATACCTTGTCCGACGCTGACCGTGGAGGTGGGCACAGTGCTTCCGCTCGATGAGGCTCGGACGGCGCACGAAATGCTGGCCGGTGCGCCGCACAAGAGAGGAAAGATCGTACTTACGAATGAGGGAGTCTAAGTTTTGTTAATGACGGTTTTGCACACCATACAAGGAGATGGAACATGAAAGCAGTTGTTGTCCACCAATATGGCGGTCCAGAAGTACTGAAGTTCGAGGAATACCCAGACCCGGTTCCGGGTCCGGGCGAGGTGCTAGTGCGGGTCGCCGCCACGAGCGTGAATCCGATCGACTACAAGCGGCGTGCCGGGTTAACCAAGGATTTTTATCCAATGCATTTCCCAGGACTGATTGGGGTCGACATTGCCGGGACTGTGGTCAAGCTTGGGGTCGGAGTCGAAGGCTTCTCCATTGGCGACGAGGTGTTCGCGATGGCGGACAACACTTACGCCGAACTTTGTGTCGTGAAAGCCGCGGTTCTGGCGAAAGTTCCCAAAGGTCTTGATCTGGTTCAGGCAGCGGCGCTGCCGCTGGTGACGACGACTGGCAACCAGCTCCTTTCAGCTACGGGAATCAAAGCAGGCCAGACGGTTCTAGTCGTAGGTGCCGTGGGAAACGTCGGGCGTTCGGCGGTGTTCACTGCGAAGCAAAGGGGAGCGACTGTGATCGCGGGGGTTTTGAAGACGCAGATGGATGAGGCGAAGACTGTCGGCGCGGATCAGGTTGTCGCAACTGACGACGACACTGCGATTGCCAATCTTCCGCCGCTCGATGCTGTGGCGGATACAGTCGGCGGAAGAACCGCCGAGAAGCTGATCGCCAAGGTCAAGCCGGGAGGAGTGTTTGCTTCGGCTCTCGCGGTACCGCAGAACGCCGCGAAGTATCCGTCTGTAAAGGTGGTGCATGTATTCTCGAAATTCGAGAGGAAAACGCTCGAGTTCATGGCTGAAGCGGTGCGAGATGGCAAGCTGTCAATCCCGATTAGCCAGAAACTGCCACTCAGTGAAGCCGCTAAGGCTCAGGCAGCGGCGGAAAAAGGTGGTATCGGGAAGATTTTGCTGGTGGCGTAACACTGGTTTCGCGAACAGGGGACACGAAAGGAAAATCGGAAATGAAAAGGGGTCGGCGCGGGATCAACCCTGGTTCCAAGCCGAGTGGCGATGGGTGTGTGGAGTGCCTGGCGTCACCGAAAGGTTGGTGGTTTCATCTCCGCCGGTGTGCGGAGTGCGGGCACATCGGATGCTGTGACAGTTCTCCGAGTCAGCACGCATCAAAGCATGCGGCGGCGACAGGGCATCCGATCATAACCAGCTTTGAGCCGGGTGAGGACTGGTTCTTCGATTATGAGAAGCAGGGGATGATCAAAGGTGTGGAATTGCTTCCGCCGCACGCGCATCCCGAAAGCCAGCCGGGACCTGGGCCCGCTGGAAGAGTTCCAGCTAACTGGGAGTCGCTCCTAAACTAGCCACCCATAACAGGAGGCAGCGCATGAATCTACCTGACGCGCCGGTTGCACAGGAAGGCTTCTTCGCAACCCACTTCTTCACCGTAAAAGACCAGGAAAAGTCGAAGGACTTCTATGTCCGAGTTCTTGGCGGGAAACTGATCAAGCCAGCCAATCCCTGTTACATCAAGCTGGCGAATTCGTGGATCATTCTCAATTGCGGCGGTGGCCCGACTCCCGACAAGCCCGAGGTCATTCTTGGAACACCGTCGGATCCGAATCGAGCAACTGGTTTCCTGAATCTGCGTGTCGCCGACATCTGGGCCTGCTACAAACGATGGAGCGACAAAGGCGCGATCTTTCTTACGGAGCCGCTGCCGAATTCCGACGGCTGGGAATGGCGCTGCTACATGCGTGATCCCGACGGCTACCTTATCGAAGTCGGCCAATATACCGAGCTCGCCCGTGACTGGTTCAACAGCCACAGTTCATTTGACGAGCGACAAACGGGAGGATAGTCGAAGCTCCCAGAGGCTCGCCGCATGAAGCAATTCGGTGTCTCGTGAGGCGCGCACAATCAACCCTCCGCCATACTCCAGTATGGGCGGAATGGCATCAGCGGCGACTGGCTTAGGAAAATTGCGATATAGTTTCTTGCACGACAATCCCTCTGGCAGGACGATAACCGAAATGGCATCTGACTCACGCACTGCGGAGGTTTCGACTGTACTAACTGTCCCGCAGCCTGTTTCCTCCGCTCTCACCAAGGTCGCAATTTTTCTTGTCGTCACGATCAATCCTGGTGACGAACATCGTGTCCGGGTTCTTTCCCTCTGCGCCGATCTCTCGGCGCTTCTTCGTGCCATTGGCTTTCGCGCCCTCGATGACACTCTGTCCTGCATCATGGGGTTCGGTTCCGTTGCCTGGGACCACCTTTTCGGCTCGCCACGTCCGGCCGAACTTCACTCCTTCCATGAAATTCGCTCGGGCCCGCGCCATGCTGTCACTACACCGGGTGACTTAATCTTTCACATTCGCGCCAACCGGATGGATCTGTGTTTTGAGCTCGCCACGCAAATCATGGCTCGCCTCAACGGGGCTGTGACCACCGTCGATGAAGTGCACGGCTTTCGCTACTTCGATGAACGGGATGTCCTTGGTTTTGTGGACGGCACTGAGAATCCTACCGGCAGGGCAGCCGACGATGCCGTCTTCATTGGGAGCGAAGATCCGCCTTTCGCAGGCGGGAGCTACGTGATCGTCCAAAAATATCTTCACAATCTCGACGCGTGGAACAAGCTTTCCACTGAAACCCAGGAAAAAATAATCGGCCGTTCAAAAGTCTCCGATATTGAACTCGACGACTCCGTTAAGCCTACATCGGCACACAATGCCCTCACCGTCATCGAGGAAAATGGCAAAGAAATCAAAATCCTGCGCGACAATATGCCCTTCGGAAGCCCCGGCCGCGGTGAGTTCGGCACCTATTTCATCGGCTACAGCCGCTCGCCTCGCACGATCGAACAGATGCTGGAAAACATGTTCATCGGCCGTCCGCCAGGAAACTACGATCGCATCCTCGATTTCAGTACCCCGGTCACGGGAAATCTGTTTTTCATACCGACCTCTACGTTTCTCGACAGTATCTCCGTTGACCAGCCCGCGCGCTTCGCGCAGAAGCTCGCGCCAATGTCGGCTTTGGTTGAAACTCCCGTCGCCCCTGGAGCAGCGAAGGATGGTTCCCTCGGCATAGGTTCCCTGAAAGGAGAAGATTCTCATGAATAACTTGCATCGCGAGCTGGCTCCCATTTCTGAAGCGGCGTGGGCTCAGATCGAAGAAGAAACTTCGCGGACGATCAAGCGATATCTTGCCGGCCGACGCGTTGCGGATGTCCACGGCCCGGCCGGCACCGCGCTGCCTGCCGTAGGCACAGGTCATCAGCGCGCGATCGAAGCGCCCGGAGACGGCGTGACCGCCCAACAGCGGGAAGCAAAATCTCTAATCGAGCTCCGCGTTCCGTTCGAGCTCGATCGCCAGATGGTTGACGACGTCGAACGCGGCGCCAATGACTCTGATTGGCAACCTGCAAAGGAGGCTGCGCGCAAGCTTGCCTTCGCGGAAGACCGCGCCATTTTCGAAGGCTACGCCGCCGCCGGAATCGTGGGTGTCCGCGAGGGCACCAGCAATCCCAAAATGTCTCTTCCCGCTGACGTCCGCAAGTATCCGGAAGCCTTTGCCCAGGCCTTGAGCCAGTTGCGCCTCGTGGGCGTCAACGGCCCCTATTCCATCCTGCTCAGCGCGGATGCTTATACCGAACTTGCAGAAACCAGCGATTACGGATATCCAGTCCTTGAACACGTCAAGCGCCTGGTCGAAGGCAAAATCATTTGGGCACCCGCTATTGACGGCGCCTTCGTCGTCACGACCCGAGGCGGCGACTTCGCTCTTCACCTGGGCCAGGACGCCTCCATCGGCTACTTGAGTCACACCGACACACATGTTCGACTTTATTTACAGGAAACCTTTACCTTCTTCTATCTCACCTCCGAATCTGCCGTGGCTTTCACTCCATCCGGCAAGCCCCGTTCACGATGACCCGCGCCCTACTGGGGAGTGTCACGAGGGTTCGCTGGTGCCCGTCGGGACGGCGGTCTCCCGGTTATCCACAGAGCTCCGTTTGTTTTCCGCCCAACCTTGGGGGCATCCTATCAAGAGGAGTGATCCCATGAGCATCAGCGAAGCCAGCATCCCAGCCGAAATCCAAGATCTCAGTCCATACGCTCCCACCCGATCCACGATCACGGCCACTCCACTTAGTGCGGAGGAACTCCGCAAAACAGAGACTTATTGGCGAGCCTGCAATTATCTAAGCCTGGGCATGATCTACCTGCAGGAGAACCCACTGCTGACGGAGCCATTGCGTCCAGAGCACATCAAGAACCGGCTGCTCGGCCACTGGGGCTCCAGTCCCGGATTGTCGTTCATATACGTTCACTTGAACCGGCTCATCAAGAAATACGACCTCAACATGATCTTCATTGCCGGTCCAGGGCACGGTGCGCCCGGCGTTCTGGGCCCGACGTATCTTGAAGGCACGTATTCCGAGATCTATCCGGAAAAAAGTCAGGATGTCGATGGCCTGCGTGAGTTCTTCAAACAGTTTTCGTTTCCCGGCGGGATTGGAAGTCACTGCACTCCCGAGACGCCGGGATCGATTCACGAGGGTGGAGAGCTCGGCTACTCGCTCTCCCACGCTTGCGGAGCAGCCTTTGACAATCCCGAATTGATCGTAGCGGCTGTTGTGGGCGACGGAGAATCCGAAACCGGGCCCCTGGCGACTTCCTGGCACATCAACAAGTTCTTAAATCCCGCTCGCGATGGCGCCGTTTTGCCGATCCTTCACCTCAATGGCTACAAGATCAACAATCCGACGTTACCGGCGCGCATCACACATGAGGAACTGGAGAGTTTGTTCCGGGGTTATGGCTGGACGCCCTATTTTGTGGAGGGTTCTGATATCGACGCCATGCATCAAGCCATGGCGGCAACCGTTGAGCATTGCATTCAGGAGATCCGCGAGCACCAGCAAGCCGCCCGCCAGCAAGGCGTTACCAGCCGGCCGCGCTGGCCGATGATTGTGTTGCGCTCGCCGAAGGGCTGGACAGCACCCCGCAAAATCGAAGGACATTTTCTCGAGGGCTTCTGGCGAGCCCACCAGGTGCCTCTTCCTCAAGCCAAGAATGATCCCGAACAGCTTCGAATTCTCGAAACCTGGATGCGTTCCCAGCAACCGGAGACATTCTTCGACGGCGAGGGCAAGCTGGCCCCGGTATTCCGCGAACTGGCGCCATCCGGTAGCCGGCGAATGAGTCTCAATCCACACGCTAACGGTGGACGCCTCAAGAAAGCCCTGCGGCTGCCCGATTTCCGGAACTATGCCTACAAATGCGAGAAGCCGGCGCTGAACCTGGCCGAGAACACCCGTCCGCTGGGCGCATTCCTGGGCGAGGTGATGAAGCTGAACGTGAACAACTTTCGGGTCTTCGGTCCGGACGAGACCACTTCCAACCGGCTGGACGCCATCTATGATGCCAGCAAAAAATTCTGGATTGAGGAATTCTTCCCCGAAGATCAGGACGGCGGCGAGCTCGCGACTGACGGCCGCGTGATGGAAATGCTCAGTGAACACACGCTGGAAGGAATGCTGGAGGGTTACGTTCTCACTGGGCGGCATGGTTTCTTGTCGACCTACGAATCGTTCGTTCACGTCATCGATTCGATGTTCAACCAACATGCCAAGTGGCTGGAGATGAGCAGGCAGATCTCCTGGCGACAGGCAATCGCATCCTTGAATCTGCTGATTACGTCCACCGTATGGCGGCAGGATCACAACGGTTTCACTCACCAGGATCCAGGTTTCCTGGATGTTGTCGTCAACAAGAGTGCAAGCGTCACGCGCATTTACCTGCCTCCCGATGTGAACTGTCTGCTTTCGGTTGCTGATCACTGTCTCCGCAGCCAGAATTATGTGAACGTGATCGTCTGCGACAAGCAAAAGCACTTGCAGTACCTGGACATCGACAAGGCCATCATCCATTGCACGAAAGGAATTAGCATCTGGGATTGGGCGAGCAATGACGAATCGGGCGAACCGGATGTAGTCGTGGCTTCCGCCGGCGACATTCCCACTCAGGAAGCGCTGGCCGCGACCGCCCTCCTTCGCAAGGAATTTCCGGATCTCAAGATCCGGTTCATCAACGTGATCGATCTCTTCAAGCTCGAACCCAACACTGAGCACCCACACGGCCTACCCGACCGCGATTTCGATTCGCTGTTCACCATCGACAAGCCGGTTATATTCAATTTCCACGGCTATCCGCAACTGATTCATAGGCTGGCTTACCGCCGGAGGAACCACGAAAACATGCATGTGCGCGGCTACAAGGAAAAAGGCAGCATCAATACGCCGATGGAGTTGGCCATTGAAAACAACATCGACCGCTTCAGTCTGGCTATGGACGTTGTCGACAGGGTTCCGAGATTGCAAAGAATTGGTGGGCACGCGAAGGAGAGATTCCTGAATCAGCAGATCGAATGTCGAAATTACGCCCATCAATTCGGCATCGACAAGCCGGAAGTCGCAAACTGGGTCTGGCCCTATTAATCAGAACAGGGCGGCACTTACGACGGATGCGGTACTCCCAGGATGACTCGTACCGTGTCCCGTGCGATCAGGATTTCCTCGTCGGTTGGGATCGCGTAGGCCAGCAACTTCGAGTCATCCGTTGAGATCTTGCCTTCGCGGCCGACGGTTTCCTGATTCCTGGCCGCGTCGAGACGAAGACCGGCCCACTCCATGCCGGCGCAGATTCGCGCCCGGACATCGGGTGAATTTTCTCCGATGCCGCCAGTGAAAACGATGGCTTCAGCCCCGCCCATCGCAGCCAGGTATGCGCCAATGTATTTGCGCGCCCGGTAACTGAAGATTTCGATGGCTAGCCGGACGCGGCGGTCATCATGCTCGTGCAACTCGGCCTGCAACTCGCGCATGTCATTGGTGAGCCCCGAAATGCCCAGCAGACCCGACTGGGTATTGAGGAGAGTGTCCACCTCAGACGACGACAGCCCCTCTTTTCTAGCGATGACGCTCACGACGGCGGGATCGAGGTCGCCTGAGCGCGTCCCCATGACTAAACCTTCAAGCGGCGTCATTCCCATAGAAGTATCCACGGAATATCCGCCCTTGATGGCTGCTGCCGAGCAGCCATTCCCCAAATGCAGGGTGATGATATTAGTTTGCTCTCTCGTCAACCCTCGCATCGCGCGATAGCGGAAGGCGACGTAGCGATGAGAGGTTCCGTGAAATCCGTATCGCCGGATGCGGTGGCGCCGGTAGAGATGATAGGGGACAGCGTACAGGTAGGCCTGTTCGGGCAGCGAATGATGAAACGAAGTGTCAAACACCGCGACTTGGGGAATGTCTTTGCCGAATAGTTCGCGCGCCGCCTGGATCCCTTTAATGTTGTTCGGATTGTGAAGCGGCGCCAGATCGATGCAGTCCTCGATCCCTTTTAACACCCGATCGTCAATCAACGCTGATTCCTTGAACATCTCACCGCCATGCACCACGCGATGTCCCACTGCGTTCACATCGGCTACGCTCTTGATTTCTGGCACGCCTGATCGGTCCGATGCGATGAAGCGAACCAGGTAGTCCAGCGCTGCGGTGATATCCCGCAACGAAGCTGTCAGAGTCTGACTCGGCTGGTCGCGGTACCGGATGCGAATGATTGCCTCTCCGCCAATGCCCTCAACTTCTCCCCGGCAGATGCGATCGTCCCCGTCCTGCCTGATCCGCTCAAGGTCAGTGGCAATCACTTGAAATTTCAGGGTAGAGCTTCCCGAGTTTATGACTAGGACGTTCATCAGCAATGTCTCCCTTTCATAGCCTCGCACTAACGATAAGCTTGGACACTCCCGACAGCAACCGGTCCGGACTTCACTGTGCTCAGTTTGTGCTGGAATCGCGCCGCGCCGCATTGGCGCAGATGTCGCGATGGTCGAAGCCGGCACGTCAAAGCCGATTGCACTAGCGACGCAGGTATCGCTCTGCCGCCGCAATCGCGGATGGTGAATTAGCTAGTTGGAAACTCCTTTTGGAGCCAATTGGTGCAAGAACCAGGTGGGACGCCGAGCTGAGTCTTGAAAACATGGTGGCCAGGGACGGACTTGAACCGCCGATGCCAGCCTTTTAAGTGCCGTACCCTTTCGACCCATGCGGGCCAAACGACCGGTGCCAAGCTGGGAGACTTGTGCGTCGTCATTCGTTGAACCGAATCTTCAAGTCAGGGTCTTTGGCGCGAAACTCGCGGCGCTTTTCCTGATCTGATGGCAAGCGAGACTACGGGTTGAGGCCATCAGAACCGTCGGCCAGCGGAAGCCACACCTGAAAACAAGTGTCTCCAGGCTTGGATCGTACCTGGATGCTGCCACGATGCTTCTTCACGATGCGCTGGACTGTGTCGAGCCCAAGCCCGGTACCCTGCCCCACCGCCTTGGTCGTGAAGAAGGGCTCAAAAATGTGGGATTTGATCTCGGGAGGAATTCCGGGGCCGTTGTCACCTATCTCCACGACGGCGCTCTGGTCGTCGTGGTATGCATGGATGCGCAGTTCCCCCTTTCCACTCATCGCATCGATGGCGTTGTCGATGATGTTGGTCCAGACCTGGTTGATCTCGCTGCCAAAAGAGCTGACCAGAAGCGGGCCCGCCTGATAGTTCCTCTGCACCACCACGCCGCGCTTCAATTTGTGATTCAGGATCGTGAGGGTATTCTCCAGGGTCTTCACCACGTCGACATTCTGTATGCGTGCCTGGTCCATGAATGTGTATTCCTTGATGGCGGCTACCAGGTCGGAGATGCGCGACGTGCTGCTCTCAATCTCGTTCAGTAGATCGGCGATCTCGACGGAAGCCGCGATCCTCACCAAGGCAGCTCGGGCCGTGCCGGGATCGAATGTGCTGAACAGCTGTTCCAGCGCTTCTGGCTTGGCGTTCCTGCGGGCAAGATCGGCGGCTAGTTGCCATAAGTCGTTTTGCCCATGGCTTCGAAGCAGGGCGTCGATCTGATCCTCAAGGGCGCTTGCTGCGAGTGGGTTCGGTGGAGGCCCATCCACTTGGGTAAGCGAAGTTTCCAGCTTCTCGATCTCGGATTTCTGGGTCGGGGTGAGAACGCGCCCGCCCAATTCCAGGCTGGCGTCGCGCACTCGCTTCAAAATGTAGCGCAGTTGGCTGGTCGCTCGCTTTGCGGCCGACGCCGGATTGTTCAGTTCGTGCGCGAGTCCGGCTGAGAGTTTGCCCAGCGAGGCCAGACGGTCCTGCTGTTGCTCGAGCCGCGTAGTTTCGCGGATGCGATCGGACATGAGGCCGACCAGCCGGGTGGCCAACTCCGGCATCTTCTGCACCAGTTCGGGGAAATGCGATGAGGGAAAACGCAGCAGCCTGGCCTCAGCTGTGGCGCGACCGCTCAGCGTGAACTGCTTCATGCGCGAGAACGGCAACAGGCCGGTGACTTGACCCGCCTGGAGCGGCAGCACGAGGGTTTCTCCGGCGATCTCGCCCCGCGCCTGAAATTCTCCTTCCAGCAGGACAAACATCGCGTCCGCCGGATCCCCCTGCAGCGCGTAAGTCTCGCCGGCTCTGAGGTGCTTTTCCTGCGCCTGGCCGAGGAACCAGGCAATCTGGTCGTCCGGCAAGCCCTCAAAGACCGGCAGGCGCCGCAGCAGTTCGGAAGTTTCGGCCATTTAGACCTTGCTCAAATACTGATGGATGAATTGCACTGCCACCGATCCCTCGCCGACTCCCGAGGCAACGCGCTTGACCGAGCCGTGCCGGACATCGCCTACCGCGAAGATTCCCGGAACGTTCGTCTCGAGAAGAAATGGATCGCGTTCCAGCGTCCAGCCCTTGGGACGCTGGTCACCTTTCATCAGATCCGGTCCGGTCAGTAGAAACCCGCGATCGTCGCGCTCGACCAAGCCAGCCAGCCATTCTGTCCGTGGCAGCGCGCCGATGAAAATGAACACGGCATTCGCCGGCACGCGCTCCACTTTATTAGTGTCGGAGCACAGAACTGAAATCTCCTCCAGGTGCGTCTCGCCATGAACTTCGGCGACACTGGCGTGCGTCCAGAGCTGGATGTTGGGCCTCTGCTTGATTTGATCGATCAAGTACTGCGACATGGTGCTGGAGAGCGAGTCGCCGCGAACCAGCATCACTACGCGGTCCGCGTACTTGGAAAAGTTCATGGCCGCCTGCCCCGCCGAGTTGGCGCCCCCCACCACGTAAACTACCTCGCCCTTGCAAGACAGCGCCTCAGTAGCGCCGCCGCCGTAGTAAACGCCCGCTCCCTGCAGGCGGTCGATTCCCGGGGCTTCGAGGCGCCGCCATTGCACGCCGGTCGAGATCATCAGGGCGTGACAGGAAATCTCGTCGCCATTGGCGAGTTTGATAATCCGGTAGGGACCTTCCACTCGCGCACCGACCGCCTCCTGTGGCGACAGAATCTCCACACCGAAGCGCTGGGCCTGCACCACGCCGCGACGGGCTAGGTCCCCTCCGCTCAGTCCGCTCGGAAAGCCCAGATAGTTCTCAATCCGT